>WNGA01001335.1_pt1 | contig 37855 bp, 36 predicted proteins | sample 5400061 | NCBI WGS metagenome assembly WNGA01 (sample SAMN13153366, study PRJNA577476) | soil metagenome | isolation source: 100 cm soil or saprolite under grassland replicate 2 | place: USA:California | collected 2016-06-15
GATGGCGGCCGTATCGCCCATGGGCGCGATGCCGACGATCACCGCCGTGCCGCGCTTGCGGAGCATGTCCACGGCCATCCGGGTGGTGGCGCCGCCACCGTAGGCCTCGAACGCGAAGTGGGCGCCGCCGCCCGTCAGGGCCTGCACCCGCGCGACCGCGTCGTCCTTGCGCGCGTTCACCGTGTGGGTGGCGCCGAACTTCTTGGCGAAGTCGAGCGCCGTGTCCTTGACGTCCACCGCCACGATGGTGTCGGCGCCCGCCAGACGCGCCCCCTGGATCACGTTCAGGCCGACACCGCCGCAGCCGATGACCGCCACGCGATCCCCGGCCTGCACGCGCGCGTTGAAGACCGCGGCGCCGACGCCGGTGGTGACGCTACAGCCGATCAGCGCGAGCTGGGCGAAGTCGAGACTGGCCGGTGCGGGAACGCACCCCTTCTCGGGGACGACGGCGTACTCGGCGAAGCACGCGACCTTGCCCATGTGGGCGCAGTCCTGGCCGGCGAGCGTGTGCAGGCGGGAGGTGTTGTCGTAGAGCTTGCCGCTGGTCCGCGCGTGCTCGTCGCAGAGATGCGGCTGGCCGCTCTCGCACGAGGGGCAGTGGCCGCAGTTGGGCACGAAGCTCAGGATCACCCGGTCGCCGGGCTTGACCATGGTCACGCCCTCGCCCACGCTCTGCACGGTGCCAGAGCCCTCGTGGCCGAGCACGGCGGGCAGGGCGATCGTCGCCTCGCCCTTCTGGAAGTGCAGATCGCTCCGGCACACACCGGCCGCGCCGACCTTGATCAACACCTCGCCGCGCTTGGGCGGGTCCAGCTCGACGGTCTCGATCGCGTACGGCTTGTTGACGTCGTGGAGCACGGCGGCGGTCACACGCATAACAGTCTCCCTCTCACGGCTGTGTCGGTCCCCCCCGGGCTGGGCCCGGGACGAGCCGCCAGCTTACCCGAGATCCGCGCGCGCGGAAAGCTCACTCGGGCTAAATTATGGCCATGAGCACACACGACCACGATGACACCCACGATGATCACGCCCATGGCTCCGAGCTGTCCGAGCCCCAGCTCCGGGTGCGCGCCCTGGAGACGATCCTGACCGAAAAGGGCTACGTCGATCCGGCCGTGCTCGACCTCATCGTCGAGCACTACGAGACCAAGACCGGTCCCCACGTCGGCGCCCGCGTGGTGGCCAAGGCCTGGGTCGATCCCGACTTCAAGGCCGCCCTGCTCGCCGACGCCACCAAGGCCATCGCGGCGCTCGGCCTGGTGGGCCGCGTGGGCGACCACCTGATCGCCGTGGAGAACACGCCCCAGCGGCACAACATGGTCGTCTGCACGCTGTGCTCGTGCTACCCGTGGGACGTGCTCGGTCTGCCGCCCGTCTGGTACAAGTCGGCGCCCTACCGCTCGCGCGCCGTCATCGACCCGCGCGGCGTCCTCGCCGATTTCGGGGTCACGCTGCCGGCGCAGACCGAGATCCGCGTGTGGGACTCGACGGCGGAGACGCGCTTCATGGTGCTGCCGCCGCGACCCGCCGGCACCGAGGGCTGGAGCGAGGAGCGCCTGGCCGCGCTCGTCACCCGCGACTGCATGATCGGCACCGGCCTGCCCAGGCGGCCGGACGAGGTGTCGTCATGAACGGCGTGCACGACATGGGCGGCATGCACGGGTTCGGCAAGGTCGAGCCCGAGCCCAACGAACCGCCGTTCCACGCGAACTGGGAGGGGCGCGTGCTCGCCATGCAGCGCGCCATCAGGTTCACGCGCGCCTGGAACATCGACATGTCGCGCGACGCGCAGGAACGGCTGCCGGCCAGGGTCTACCTCGGGGCGTCCTACTACCAGCGGTGGGCCCTCGGGATGGAGCAGAACGCCCTCGAGCAGGGGCTGATCGATGCCGACGAGCTCGCCGCCGGTCACGCGCTCCGTCCGGGCAAGCCGCTCGGGCGGATGACCAAGGACGACCTCGCCGGGGCCTTCAGCCGCGGCTCGTTCTTTCGCCCGGCCAGCCGCGAGGCGCGGTTCAAGCCCGGCGATCGGGTGCGCGCGAAGAACATCAACCCGCCCAGCCACACGCGCCTGCCGCGCTACGCGCGTGGCCGCGTCGGTGTCGTCGAGGCGGTGCGCGGGTGCCACGTCTTCCCGGACGCCGCGGCGGCCGGCCGCGGCGAGAATCCGCAATGGCTGTACACGGTGGTCTTCGACGGGCGCGAGCTCTGGGGCGAGAGCGCCGATCCGACGATGAAGGTGTCGGTCGAAGCCTTCGAGCCGTACCTGGAGCCGGCCTGACATGACGATCGATCCCGCCGCGGCGCGCCGCGCCGCCCACGCGGTGCCCGGCATCCCGCGTGACGAGGGGGGGCCCGTCTTCCGGGAGCCGTGGCAGGCGCAGGCCTTCTCCATGGCGCTGGCCCTGCATGAGCGCGGCGTCTTCACCTGGCCGGAATGGGCGGCGACCCTCGCGGACGAGATCAAGCGCGCGCAGGCCGCCGGCGATCCCGACACCGGCGAGACGTACTACCGGCACTGGCTCGCCACCCTCGAGCGTCTGGTGTCGGAAAAGGGTATCGCGAGTCGGGAGTCGCTCGGCCGCTACCGCGACGCCTGGGACCACGCCGCCGACCGCACGCCGCACGGCACCCCGATCGAGCTCTCGCCCGAAGATTTCGACTAAGGGCTACGCACTCTCCGCGGCTTCCACCCGTCGGCGCCCGCGCAAGAGCGAGGCGACCACGGCCAGCCCTACCAGGACGAGGCACACCGCGCAGGTCGTGTTCATGGCGGCCACGAACGGCGCCGGGACGTCGGCGCTCGGTGTCGCGTCCGGGATGCCGGAGTAGCGACGGAAGAGCGCTGTCAGCAGCGCGCCGCCCAGCGAGATCCCGAGCAGCGACCCCAGCCCGAACATCATCTGCACGAGCCCGGTGGCGAACCCGCGATACTCGCGCGGCACGGAGCCGATGATCGCCGTCTGGTTCGACGTGTTGAACAGGCCGTAGCCGATGCCCGTGCAGGCCAGCAGCAGCGCGGGCAGCTTCCAGTGCGAATCGACCCTCAAGAGGCTCCCGATGGCGAAGCTCGCCATGATGGCCAGGAGGCCGATCGAGGCGGGAATCCGCGGGCCGATGCGATCGGTGAGGTAGCCGGCGAGCGGGGCCAGGCCGATCGTCAAGATCGGGGCCGTGAGAAAGAGCAGGCCCATGAACGATGGAGAGTAGTGCAGCACGTCCTGGATGTAGAAGGGGAGCAAGAACGTGAGCATGCTGACGGTGATCGAGAAGACGAGCAGGCTGAGCGAGCTGAACGCGAACATCCGGATCTTGAAGAGCGCGAGGTTGACCACCGGATTGGCGGCCCGACGCTCGTGCAGGAGGAAGCCCGCCAGCGTGACCACGAGGACCGCGACGACCGCGCCGCTGCGTCCGACGCCGAGAACATCCGCGCTGCGCTGGTCGACGAGCAGGGTGAGCACCACGGTGAGCACGACGAGCAAGACCGAGCCGACGTAGTCGACGGCGGGCGCGCGCCGGACCGGCGCCGGCGAGCGTCCCCTGACCCGCACCGCGCTCAGGACGATCCCGATCGACCCGATGGGCACCAGCAGGAAGAAGATCCAGCGCCAGCTCAGCAGGTCGATGAGGAGCCCCCCGAGCGGCGGACCGAGCAGGAGCCCACCATGGAACGACATCGTCATGTAGCCATTGGCCCGCCCCTCGCCGCCCTCCGGCATCGCCTCCATGGCGAGGACCCGCGTGGCCGAGGCGAGCATGGCCGATCCGATACCCTGCACGAGGCGAAACGCGATGAGCCAGCCCACGGTGGTCGCCATGCCGCACAGCAGCGAGCTGAGGGTCATGACCACGAACCCGGCGCCGTAGATCCAGTGGCGGCCGTGGAGATCGCCGAGCCGGCCGAAGACCACCGACAGCGAGATGCCCGCGAGCTGGTAGGCGATGAGGGCCCAGGAGACGGCGAGGATGTCCGCGTTCAGGGCGGCCGCAATGGTCGGCATCGAGACGATGAAGATCCGGCTGGCCACGCCGGAAAAGAACTGCCCCACGATGGCGTTGACGAGGAGCAGCACGTCGGTGTGCTTGGCCATGCTAGGGCGGAGCGCGGCCATTGTCGCACAGGGGCGCGAGCGGCCCCGTCGCGGATGTATGATGCCCGGCGAGCCGATCGACGAGGCTCAGGAGGCGGCAGTGATCGGGATCGAGTTCACGACGTTCTCGCTCGTCGGCCGGTGCGAGCGCACCGGGATGTTCGGAATCGCCATCGCCACGAGCGAGATGGCCGTCGGCTCCCGGTGCATCCACGTGGCCCCGGGCGTGGGCGCGATCGTCACCCAGGCCAGCACCAATCCACGGCTCGGTCATCTCGGCCTGAATCTCCTGCGCGCCGGGTACCCGGCGCCGCGCGTGCTCGAGGAGATCGCCGCCAGTGACCAGTTCGTCGAGCGCCGGCAGCTCGGCTGTCTCGACGCGACCGGTCTCGCCGCCGCGCGCACAGGCTCCGGCAACAAGCCGTGGGCCGGCCATCGCGTCGACCGGAACGTGGTCGTCGCCGCCAACATGGTCGTCGGTGCCGGGGTCGCCGACGCGATGTTCGGCGCGTTCCAGAAGACCGTCGACCTCGCGCTCTGGGAGCGGCTCCTCGGAGCCCTCGAGGCCGGGAAGGCCGCCGGCGGCCAGCCGAACGGCGAGGTCTCCAGCGGCCTCTTCGTCGTCGACCGCGAGCCGTACGCCATGGTCGATCTCCGCATCGATCTCCATCCCGAGCCCGTGGCCGAGCTCCGCCGGCTGGCCGATGCCTACTTCCCGCTGGTTCCGTACTACAACCTGCGCCCGCGCGATCCGAGCGTGCCGTCGGCCGCCGAGTGGCTCGCCGCGCGACGGCAACGCTGATGGATCGCGTCCGGCTCGGCATCGTCGGCTGCGGCAATATCGGCCAGCGGAACGCTCCTGGGTATCTCGAGCATCCCCTGGCGATCCACGAGGCCGCGCGAACGCGCCGACCCGTGGCGCCGGAGACGATGCGATGACGGCCGAGGTCCCGATCGCACTCACGTGCGCCGACTACGCCCGCGTCATGCCGCTGGCGACGGGCGAGGTGAAGCCCGAGGGGATCGCCCTCACGATGATCCTGGGCAGCCGGGGCTCGTGGCCCGCGCGCGCGGAGATGCTCCGCCGCGCCGTGCAGGCCCCAGACGTCCAGGGCGGCGAGTGGTCGATGGCGCAGTATCTCTACCGCATCGAGCAGGGCGACCGCCGCCACGTCGGCCTGCCCGTGTTCCCGCTGCGCAACTTCACGGCCCGTGATCTCTACGTGCGGCGCGGCGGTCCGATCAAGCGCGCGGCCGAGCTCGCCGGCCGGCGGATCGGCATGTACAGCTACACCGCGAGCGGCTCCATCTGGTACCGGCATTTCCTGAGATTCATCGGACTCGACCCGGCCGCCATCCAGTGGTGGATCGGCGACGTCGACGCGTCCGGGTATTCCGCGACGAATCAGGCGCTGCCGTCCGGCGTGAACGCCGCGCCGTCCGGACGCTCGCTGTCGGACATGCTGATCGCCGGAGAGCTCGAGGCCATCTACAGCCCGCCGCGCCCGCAGGCCTACCATCCCCGGTCCGGGCCGATCACGCGCCTCTTCCCGGAGTTCCGCTACATCGAGCAACAGTACTTTCTCAAGACCGGCGCGTTTCCTCCGCAGCACCTGATCGTCATCCGGCGCGAGGCCTGGGAGGCGAACCGGTGGATCGCCCGGAGCCTCACCGAGGCGTTCATGGCCGCCAACGAGTGCTTCGCCGCGGCCCAGAAGGGGTTTCCGTACGCCACGCCGTGGCTGGAATCCGAGATCGAGGACACGGTGGCCGTGATGGGTGAGGACTTCCATCCGTACGGATTCGAGCGCAACCGCGCGCAGATCGAGATGTTCGCCGCCGAGGCGTTCCGGCTCGGCCTGACGAGCCGCCAGGTCACGCCCGAGGAGTACTTCGCGGACTACCTGCAATCATGAGCGACTGGAGCCGGGTCACCCGACCGATTCCCGTCCCGAACGAATGGACGAAGCCGTTCTGGGACGCGGCCAAGCGGGGCGTGCTGGAGCTGCAGCGCTGCCGGGCGTGCCGGCGCTTCCAGCATCCGCCGTATCCGACGTGTGTGAACTGCATGGCGATCGAGCTGGCGTTCGAACCCGTCAGCGGCAAGGGCGCGATCTACACCTACACGATCATGTATCACGCGGGGGACAAGCGGTTCGCCGCGGCCGTCCCCTACGCGAGCATCATCGTGGAGCTCGACGACGCGCCCGGTGCGTTGCTGGCCGCCAATCTGCTCGACGCCCCATACACCGAGGCGAAGGTGGGCCGTCGCGTGGAAGTGATCTTCCAGCCCCTGAACGATGACATCACGCTGCCGCAGTTCCGGCTCGCGGAGTGACGCCCATGTGGGAGCACCGGTGCAAGGTCGCCGTCAGCGGCGTGGGATTTTCGAAGGTCACGCGCTCGGCGGAGATCCCCCTCGCCGCGCATGCGCTGCAAGCCGTCAAGGCTGCCGTCGAAGACTCCGGGCTCGACATGGCGGACATCGACGGGCTGGCGACGTACCCGGAGCTGCCGGCGACGGGCCACGCGGTGATCGACGGCGTGACCATCGTGTCCGTGAACTGCATGCTGGCCATGCTGAAGCTGCCGAGCCTGAGCTGGCACATCCAGGTCGAGACGGCCAACATCGGCGGCGCCGTCCAGCAGGCCGTGAACGCGCTGCTGGCCGGCGTGTGCAAGTACGCGGTGGTCTGGCGCGCGATGCACAACCCCAGAGGCACCTACCAGAACTTGCCGGGGACGTACGCGCAGGGCGCGACGCAGTTCACCGCGCCGTATGGGTTCGGGGGCCCGGGGCAAGGCATGGCGGTGGCCTACACGCGCTGGCTGGAGCGGCACGGCCAGAGCCGCGAGAAGATGGCGACGCTCGCCGTGACGCAGCGCAAGCACACGCACATGAATCCGCACGCGTACTTCCACGGCCAGCCGCTCACGCGCGAGGACTATCTGACTTCCCGGATGGTCGCGTATCCGTTCTGCCTGTACGACTGTGACATCCCCGTGCAGGGCGCGGTCGCGATCGTGCTCACCACCGCCGACCGCGCGCGCGATCTCGAGCCGCGTCCCGCGTACCTCGCGGGCTACGGGCAGCGGCTCCACTTCGAGGTCGCGGGGCGCATCGGAAGCCTGAGTAGCTACATGGAGGGCGGCCGGAGCTCGTCGCGCCTCACCTGGGAGCGCTCGGGCTTCTCACCGAAGGACGTGGACGTGGCCCAGATCTACGACGGCTTCTCGGCCTCCGTGATCTACGGCCTCGAGTCCTACGGATTCTGCAAGGAAGGCGAAGCGCTCGACTTCATCCAGGACGGACGCATCGAGCTCGACGGCGAGCTCCCGCTGAACACGTTCGGGGGCAGCCTGGGCACCGGGCGCATCCACGGGCTCTGGCACATCATCGAGGGAGCCTTGCAGGCGTCGGGACGCGCGGGCGAGCGCCAGGTGAAAGACGTCAACGTCTCGTTCGTCGGCGCGAGCGCACCGATCGTGACGGGGACGACGTTCATCTTCGTGAAGGAGCCGTATTGATTACATGGGGGGCTCCGGGCGCCCCCCAAACCCCCCAAACGCTCGCAACCGCCCCGGCGTAGCCGGGGCGGTGCTCGTTACGGCGCAGGGTTTGGGGGCTCCGGGCGCCCCCCAACCCCTCAACGCTCGTTACGGCTGGAGCTTGATCCCGAGCAGTTTCGCGGCGGTCTCGCCGAGCATGGCCCGGCGCTCCGCATTGGTGAAGCCCGGCGTTTTCAGGATGTGGTCCACCGACTTGTCCTGCCAGGGAATGGGATGGTCGGTGCCGATGACGAGCCGGTTCGAGCCGACTTCCGCCGCGAGGTGCCGCAACGCCTCCGAGGTGAAGACGAGCGTGTCGTAGTACATCCGCCGCAGATACTCGGTGGGCCGCCTCTTCAGCTTCACGCCGGTGTCCATGTCCGGCGCCACGCGCAGGCTGTTGTCGGAGCGCGCCGCGTAGGACGGCAGGTAGCCGCCGCCGTGGGCCGAGCAGATCTTGAGCCCGGGGAAGCGATCGAGCGTTCCCTCGAAGATCAGGTGCGAGAGCGCGATCGTGGTGTCGAGCGGATTGCCGATGGTGTTCTCCAGCCACCCCTGGCCCTGCAATCTTCGCTTGAGGTCCGGCGTGCTCTGCGGATGGATGAAGATGAGCACGCCGAGCTCCTCGGCCTTGGCCCAGAAGGGATGGAATTTCGGGTTCGCGAACTCGTCGCCGGCGACGCTGGCGCCGACGGCCGCCCCGCGGAGCCCGAGCTTCTTCACACCTTCCACGAGCTGCTGGACCGCCAGGTCCGGAAACTGGAGCGCGACCGAGGCGAAGGCGACGAAGCGGTCCGGGTACGTCGCGCAGAACTCGGCCAGCCGCTCGTTCTGGATCTTGATCACCTGGGTCACGAGGTCGCGCTCCGCTCGGTACCACCGCGGGTTGATGCTGAGCGCCTCCACGTCGATGCCTTGCGCATCCATCTCGCGGATCCGTCGGGGTCCGACCTCGGCGATCCCCGGCCCCCGATGGTCTTCGACCTGGAGGCCCAGCAGGGCGTACGCCTCGGGGATCAGGCAATGGGCGTGGACGTCGATCGTCTTGACGCGCCGGCCGCCCACGACCACTTCGCGTCGACGACCGACCACGGACATCCTGGCGCGGCGCTCGACGGGCCCCGATCGTCCCTTCCCTCGCGCCGCCGGCCGGGCCTGGGCGCGCGCCGCAGCGACCAGATCACATCCGGTGAAGGCGATGGCTGGTTCCATGCTCAGATCACTCCTTCCTGCGGGGAACGCCCTTGATTTTCGCCGCCACCCTGCTCGTTTCGAGCGCCGGCTTTGCCGGCGCAATCCTGACCTGGGGGAATGAGCTACGCGTGGAGGAGCTCGACCGCCTCCTCGTAGATCTCCATGTTCTTGCCGTAGGAGATGGCGGAGGCCTGGGCCGCGCTCACGAGATGGCGCCAGCGCCACGGAAGCCGCGTGGCGTGGAACTCCTCGAAGGTCGCCTGATGGTGCTTGAAGGCGTGCATCTCGGTGAAGTTGTCGTGCACGACGATCTCGGCCAGACGGCTGATCAGCGCGTCCGGGTCGTAGCCGAGGTCGGCGTACTGCTGCGCGAGGTTCACCGTGTTCTTCACCTCGGGCACCGCGCGCATCTGGCCGAGATTGGTGACCTTCGACCAGTCGGTCGGCGGCTGCGTGAAGATGCTCTCCGCGAGCGCATCCAGCAGCTCGGCCTGGCCACGACGCGGGAGCGCGGCGACGGCCGCCGGATCCGGCTGCGGGGGCGGCTCCATGCGGTTCTGCGTCGAGCGCACCTCCGGTCCCGTATGCCACGTCAGCAGCGCCAGCAGCTTGTTACGCAGGCTCACGCCTTCCACCTTCAAGAGGTACCGGCGCAGGTTCGCCCCCGTGTGCAGGTGCACGTCCATCGGATTGCCGGTGAGCGATCGCATGAACAGGCCGGCGGCGCCGATCGACAGGGCTTCGCCGGTGCCCTGGAGCGACAGGCCGTCGGCGAGGGCCTTCGCCATCATTCGCGGAATTTCCGCGTATGAATCACACTTGGTAATGGCCTCGCCCAGCTCGCCGATCGCCGGCGTTTCCTCCGGGCTCGTGTGAAAGCCCAGCGGGCGCCGCAGGAGCTCGTACTCGTCGAGCAGCGGCTCGATGTCCTTCAGCGGGGGCGGGGTGGGGAACCGGCTGACGTAGCGGACGGCCGGGCGCATCAGGAACCTGGTGTGCTCGCGTCCCAGCCAGTCGAGCGCGCGCCACGTGAACATGGGGAAGATGAAGTAGTGATCGTCGAGCGTGTTCTTCGGGATCGCCACGGTCAGCAGCAGGTCGAGCGCCTCGCCGTGGGGGAGGTTGTCCCAGAGCCAGAGGAAGTGACGATCCGCACCGTTGTAGAGGCCCCGGTCCACGCAGGCGAAGAACGCCTTCTTCGTGGCCTCGACGCCGCCCGAGTCCAGGGGCTCGGCATCCGCCAGGATGTACGGGCCCATGTTGGGGTGATTGACGTGCTTGTTCGACAGCGCGACGTGCTGGAGGATCGGCAGGAAGCGCTGCGCGCCCGACACGCGCTCGACGGTGTTGTGCAGGGCATGGATGCCGACCAGCGGGTGCAGCGGCCCACCATGGTGGCCCGGCGGCAGGTCCGAGGACCGCGTGACCGCGAGCGCCGAGGCGGTCAGGAGCTTCTTGACCGACACGCCCTCGCGCAGCTTGGCCAGGGTGGCTTCGAGGACCCGGCTCCCGTCCGTCTCCTCGATGAACTGGACCAGCGGCTCGATGTCATCGGAAAACCGTACGGGCCTGTGCATGACCTGTCTCCTCTCGTTCCGGCGGAGGGCGCGTCGTGCCCGCATGATACCGCGCGACGGGGCCTGCGCGGCAATCTTGTCCAAGCGTAAAATCCCCCCATGACCACGCCGTTCCGTCTCGAAGAAGCGACGATCGACGAGCTGCACGCGGCGATCAGGGCGGGCGAGATCACCTGCGTCCAGATCGTCCAGCACTACCTCGACCGGGCCCGCGCGTACAACGGCGTCGCCAGTGCGCTCGTGACCGAGGCCGGCGCGCCGGTGCCGCCGGCACGAGGCCCCGTGCGCGCGGGGGTGGCGCTCTCCTTTCCGACGGAGACGGTCAAGGCCTCGACGGTGTTTCCCGATCTCGACAAGTACAAGGGCAGGCCGCTCGAGTACGGCCGCATGGAGGCGACGGCCTCGGACCCCTCCGTGCAGCAGCAGTACGGCATGATCGTCGGCATCCCGAACGCCGGCCAGGTGAATGCTCTGGCGACGCTCAACATCCGCGGCGAGCGCTCCGTCACCTGCCGAGGCGATTTCGATCGCCATCCGTCGAGGGGGCCGCTGCCGCCCGGCGCGCCACCCATGTGCGAGACCTTCCGTCACTACCCCGACGCGCTGGAACGCGCGGCCGAGCTCGATGCCACGTACGGGCGCGATCCCGACCTCGAGCGGATGCCGATGTACGGCGTCGTCTTCTCCTTCAAGGATCCGTTCGACACGAAGGACATGCGCAGCACCAGCGGCGGCGACGCCGCCTACGACATCGACGTTCCGGCCCGCGACCACGTCCTCGTCGAACAGCTCCGGAAGAAGGGCGCCATCATCTACGCCAAGGCGGTCGCCACCGAGTACAACGGCCGCGCCGGCAATCCCGGGGGAGCCCACGAGCCCACGGCCGTGCTGCCGTCGACGCTCGGCTACCAGCGGAGCAGCTGGGCGGGCAACCCGTCGAACCCCTACGACACGACGCGCTCGGCCTCGCTCGGATCCAGCTCGGGCTCGGGGGTCTCCGTCAGCACCAACCTCGTCATGGCGAGCCTCGGCGAGGAGACACGCGCCTCGACCCGCGGCCCCGCCAACCACAACGCGGTGGCCCTGATCCTGCCGCACAAGGCCCTGCTGGGCTTCGTGGGCGGAGCCATCGGCGCGGACATCTACTGCGACCGCACCGGGATCCTCTGCCGGACCCTCGCCGACTGCGCCAAGGTGCTCGACGCGCTGAAAGATCCCGTCGACGGCTATTACGATCCGCGCGACCCGTTCACGACCGTGCCGCGCTCCTCGATTCTGCCCACGTCCTATGCGAGCCACGCGACGAGGCCGGGCGCGCTGACGGGAATGCGTCTCGGCGTGATCCGCGAATCGATGGTGTACCCCCCGGGCTCCTTGACGGAGGTGCCCATCGTCACCGCGGCCGCGAAGGAGATCACGGCCGTCCTCGGCGGCACGCTGGGAGCGACGCTCGTCGAATCCACCGATCCTCTCTGGACGCGCGACCCGGACCTCGAGGTCATGAAGACGGACTTCCGGCACGCGCTCGCCCGGCTCGTGCCGCTCTTCATGCCCGATCTCTTGTTCCGGCTGGGGCCGGACGGTCAGCCCCTGTTCAAGGAGTTCGCGGCCGCGATCGCGCCGACCGAGTTCCTGCCCGGCACGGTCTTCGGCACGGGCACGATGACGCCGATCGACTATTGCGTCGAGCTGAGCGAGGGACGGATCGAGCCGCCCGCGAACCTCGACGTCGCCACCGTCCAGGAGCAGGAGCTCGCGCCCACCTTTCGCTTCCAGGTCCCCCAGTACCTCACCCGGCGCGCGACGGACTGGCGGGCACGCGGCTTTCGCGAGACGCTCACGGACTTCGCGCAGCTCAACGCGCGCTCGAAGTTCTGGGGAGACGACCAGCGCGCGGCCTTCAAGAACTGGGAGGAGATCGCCGATCCGCGCAACCGGCTCGCCGGTCGCCAGGGCGTGAACGAGCGCATCATGCTGCGCGAGCTGCTGCGCCGCGTCGACATGATGGTGATCCTCGAGAACCGGCTCGACGCGCTGGTCCGCCTGCACACGCCCTGGCCGCCGGGCAAGATCGGCGGCGCGCATCAGCCTCGGGGCGGACCGAGCAACCTCAGCCGGGAGTCGTTCTACGGGCCGAACGCCGGCCTCACCGAGGTGCTGGTTCCCGCGGGATACGTCACGACCGTGTACGATCCGGTCTTCGTGCTGTCACCCGACGGCACACGGTACGTGCCGACGCCCTCGAAGACCGCCACCACCATCCCCGAACCCGGACTCCCCTTCTCCCTCGTCTTCCGTTGCGAGCCGGGCAAAGAAGACATCGTCCTGAAGATCGCGTCGGCCTACGAGGCGGCGTCGAAGCGTCGCATCCCGCCGCCGGCCTTCGGCGACCGGCCACGGACGCCGAGGACGTGACGCGACGGGTGGTCTTTCTCGACATCGACGGCGTGCTGGCCCCGATCCGCCGATCGGATCGGTACGGGGATCTCGACCCCGCGTGCATTCGCGTCCTGAACGAGATCGTGGCGCGCGGCGAAGCGGACGTCGTCGTCTCGTCCACCTGGCGACACGGCAAGACGGTCGCCGAGCTGCAGGCCATGCTGGACGCGGAGGGATTCGCCGGCTGCGTGCTCGACAAGACCCCGAGCGATATGGCTGGCGCGACCCGGGCCGAGGAGATCGCCGCCTGGCTCGCGAAGCACGCCGTCGGCGGCTACGTGATCATCGACGATCACGCCGACATGGGCGAGCTCCACCGCCATCTCGTCCTGACGCATCCGGCGCGCGGGCTCCAACCCGCCGACGCGCCGCGAGCCATCGCCATGTTCAGATCACGCCCTCCTCGACCAGAGCCTTGATCTCCGCCGACGACATGCCCAGCAGCTCGCCGTACACGTATTCGTTGTCCTCGCCGTAGCACGGCGCGCCGCGGTCGAGGCGGCCGCCGATGTAGGCCGGGCTCTCGCTCATCTTGATCGGCACCTCGGCGAGCGGCCAGCGGCCGATCTTAGTCCCCGTCACCTCCGTCAGCCATGCGAGCGCCGCCAGCTGGGGATCACGATCGCAGCGGTCGCCCGCCGTCTGACACACGCCGGCGGGAACGCCGGCGCGCTGCAGGGCCAGCATCGCCTCGTAGCCGTCACGCGATTTCGTCCAGCCGGAGAGCAGCGCATCGAGCGCATCCTGGTGGCGCAGGCGCCCCGCGAGATCCTTGAACCGGACGTCGCTGGCCCACTCCGGACGGCCCGCGACGTCCGCCAGCGCGCGCCACTCGGCGTCCGTGAAGCAGGCGATGGCGAGCCAGCGATCGTCCCCGGCCGAAGGGTAGGCGCCGTGGGGCGCCGCCGGCTTGTACGGAGACCGGTTGCCATGGCGTGACCAGAGACGGCCGTTCGCCGACCAGTCGAGGATGCTCGTGCCGCTGATGAGGAGCCCGACCTCGGCCTGCGAGGCGTCGACCCACTGTCCTTCGCCCGTGCGCTCGCGATGGAAGAGCGCTACGAGCATGGCGAGCGCGAAGCTGTACGCGCCCATCCAGTCGAGATACGAATAGCCCCAGCCGGCCGGCATGGCGGGCTCAGGGAGCCCCGACATCTCCGACAGCCCGGAAAACGAGTTGGCGACCGGACCGACGGTGCGAAAGCGTCCGTACGTGCCCTGGGCCCCCATCCCCGATTGCTGGACGTAGATGACGTCCGGCTTGATGGCGCGTAGCGCCTCGTACCCCAGGCCCCAGCTGTCGAGCACGCCGGGCGAGAAGCCTTCCGCGACGATGTCGGACATCGCCACCAGACGGCGCGCGATCTCGAGCCCCTTGGGATGCCGCACGTTGAGCGAGATGCCGCGCTTGCCCGGGTTCTTGTTGTTGAACTGTCCGCCCATGTCCGGATCGGTCACGCCGGGCAGAGGACCCGTTGCGTTTTCACGAGCGGCTCGACCTCCGACGGGCGCCATCGCGGCCATGCGCGTGTCCGGATGGCTCTTCAGCTCGACCTTGATGCTCTCGGCGCCGAAGGCGGCGAGGAACCGCGTGCCACCGGCCGAGGCGAGGAACCACGTGAAGTCGAGGATGCGAACGCCGTCGAGCGGGAACGGCTTGCCGCGCGGCGAGAGCTGCTCGTGGACCGGTGGACGGGCGCCGGGAGCGATCGCCGGAAGGTCGCGCCGCTGCTCGTTGGTCACGGTCGCCGCGTCCTCGTTGACCAGCGGCGCGCGCCGGCCGACGACCCACGAGGTGCCCGTCGCGAGCCACTTGCTCGTCGCGTAGCGGAAGGCGCGCCCCAGCTCCGGATGCTCGACGTCCGTGCAACTCTGGCGCGCCAGCCAGTGCGGATCCATGGCGTTCTCGTGCGGCTTCCTGAGCGGGGCCCAGAGCATCCCCGCCTCCTGGGCTTCACGCCAGGGCACGTTGTCGTAGGTGAACGCGCGGACGAACCGCTGCACGGCCTCCATGGCGTGATCGCGCTTCGCCGTGCTCGGGCCGGTACCGGGCACGAACCGTCCGCTCGTCGGCAAGGTGGCCTTCTCGGGGTCGAGGCCGGCGTCCATGCCGTACTTCTCGAGCAGCTCGACCAGTCGCGCGGTCTCGCCCGGACGCGTCCCCAGATTCGCCATCACCCAGCGCCCGTCCTTCGTGTGCACGATGGACGGGTGCGGCGTGACGTTCTCCCGCGCGTGACGGCAGGTCTGGCGCAGCACGGGGGCGCGGCGCATCACCCACGTCATGAGGTCGACCTCGGTCGATTTCGCCACGGCCTCGTGGATCGCGCACGACAGGCGCTGTCCCCTCCCGGTTCGCCAGCGGTAGAGCAGCGCGGCGATGATCGCCACCGCGAGCTGCTCGCCCGCGATGTGAAACGCGTGCCACATCTGCGGGGCGATCGGGGGCAGATCGTATTGCCCGCCGGGAGCGGGGTCGTAGCCGCAATTCATCATCACGCCGCCCAGCGCCAGATGCACGAGGTCCGAGGCCTTGAAGTCGGCCCAGGGCCCCTCGTCACCGAACGGCGACACGCGCGCCACGATGAGGGCGGGCCGCTGCTTCATCAGCGTGTCGGCGCTCAAGCCCAATCGGTCGAGCTCTCCCCTGGGGGTCGACTCCAGGAGCACGTCGGCGCTCGCGACGAGCGAGCGGAACCGCGCGCGGTCTTCATCGCGGTGCAGGTCGAGCACGATCGAGCGCTTCCCGCGGTTGTACTGCCAGAAGAACAGGGAGCGCTCCGGGTCCTCGCGGTCCTCATAGAAGGGGCCGATGCGGCGCGTGGGGCTGCCGCCGGGCGGCTCCACCTTGATGACCTCGGCGCCCAGGCCCGCCAGCGTCAGCCCACAGTACTCGGCCTGCTCGTCGGCCAGCTCGATCACGCGGATGCCGGTGAGAGCGCCGGGTCCGGACATCAGTGGCCCTCGAGCGCGACCTGCTCGGCGTACGCGGCGCGATAGCCCTCGTAGGAGCGCGCATAGGCCGCACGGGCCGACGGGTCGAGATCGCCGGCCGGCGCGGGCTCGAGCGCGAAGTGGCCGAAGGTGTCGACGCCGCGGACGAGCATGGCCGGCGTCTTGTGCCTGACGCCCAGGTGTTGCGCGTGCGTCGGGACGTAGCTGATGGCCAGTCCGATCCGGCGTCCGGACGACCGATTCGGCGGCGAGCGGTGCAGGCACAGCGTGTGGTGCAGCGAGAACTCGCCGGCACGCAGGGGGGCCAGAATCGCCGCGGTGTCGTCCACATCCCCGACGACCGCCTGGCCCGCACGATTCACGCTGCCGGCGACCGCGCCCACGCGATGGGGCCGCTGCCCGCCGCGATGGCTGCCCGGCAAGAACTCCATGCAGCCGTTCTCGGCCGTCGCATCGGTGAGCGCGAGCCACGCCGTCACGTGCACGTACGGCCGCAGCCCGAAATACGTGGCGTCCTGGTGCCAGGCGGCGATCGCCGTGCTCGCGGGCTCCTTGATGAACCAGGTCGAGGTGTACACGAGGATATCGGGACCGATGAGACCCTCGACGGCGTCCAGGATCGCGGGGTGTCGCGCGAGCCCATGCACCCAGGCCAGCAGGACGTGCGTGCGGGACCGGTAGCGAGGATCCGTCGCATCGGACGTGAGGGGTCCGCCGACGGTCCCTTCGAACGCCTCGAGCTTCCCGCGGCAGTGCATCGCCTCCTCACGGGTGAGCGCCGCGAGAGGCGACAAGAACCCGTCTCGCGCGTAGCTCTCCACCTGGGCGGACGAAAGCGTCGTCGACATCGTCATCCAAGGCCCCCCTGTCGGACGGATGCCCCGATTCTACGCGAGCATGGCCCGCCCCCGGGCGACCGTAGGAGGATGCGGAAAAACTCGCAGGCTGATCAAAAAGGTCCAGATGCGAGGCGGCGCCCGACAGTCGCACGCGAGGCGTACTGCCTGTACGTTGAGCGTGCGGCCGAGGGCGCCAACGAAGCAGATGGGCCTTTTTCAGCAGCCTGCGCCGGGCGATGGACCAAGGTCCAATAGCCACGGCATGCCCGCGCCGTATAGGTTTTCAGGTGTGCGGTCCGACGACGTCGAGGACACCCGGAGGAGGGCACCCGTGGAACAGAAAGCGCCGAGTATTTGGGAGCGATGGAGTCGGTCGCGGCCGACGAAGAGGTTCCTCTTCTGGGCCTGCGTGGCGACGATGATCGCCACGATCGTGCTCGGCTTCACCTGGGGCGGCTGGACGACGGCCGGCAAGGCGCGGTACGCGGCCGACGGCATGGTGAGCGACGCCCTGGCCAAGCGCCTGGCGCCGATCTGTGTCGTCCAGTTCAAGGCGGATCCCGACCGGGCGCAAAAGCTGAAGCAGCTGAACGAGATCAGCAGCTATGAAAAGGGCGACTACGTGAAGAAGCAGGGCTGGGCGACGATCGCCGGCGAAGAGGGGCCAAACAGCCGAGTCGCCGACGAGTGTGTGAAGCTCCTGGCTCAGACCAGCTAGGAGAGCCGGCTTCCCGTACGCCTCATGCGAGCATGGCCAGGGCCTGCGGCAGGGTGCGGACGCGCGCGTACATCTTCATCGACGTGTCGAGGCTATAGGCGTGGGCCGCGGCGTCGCCGCCCCAGCAGCACTCCCGGACGACCACGGTGTCGAGGTCCATGCTGAAGGCCTCGCGGACGCTGGTCTCGACGCCGCGATTGGTCGCGCCACCCCCGATCACCAGCCCCGTGCGACGGAGCAAGCGCAGTAGCTCGGCGACCCCGGTGCCGTAAAACACGCTGGGGCGGCGCTTGAGGTACACGTAGTCCTCGGGGCGCGGGGCGATCTCGTCGGGGAAGCCGGCTTCCGGCGTGCCCTCGACACAGTTGGTGAGCGACGGCACGCCCGTCTCGACGCTGAGGTCCGTCGGCAGCAGCACGACGTCCGACCCGTCCGCCCGGCTCACCGGAGTCGTGTAGACGATGGGCATCGCGCGGGCGCGGCAGGCGCCGATCAGGGTCACCCAGGCGTCGAGGACGGGCCGCATCGCCGCGCGGCGCGCGGGATCGGCGGGGGTCAGGGCACGGCGGCAGGCGTCGTAGACGATCAGGGCAGCCCGTGAGGTGTCGATGCGGTCCGGTGTGGTATTCATGGCAGGATTCTAATCGCGAGGTGATCCGATGACCGAGACGGTGTCCCGTCGCGCGCACCTCATTGCCGGTGGCTTTCCGCCTGGATCCCCCGCCGGGCACGACCACGACTACGCCCGCCTGCGGTTGCTCGGGCTCCTGGCGGAGCAGGACGTCGCCGCCTCCGTCGCCAACGACTTCGCGGACGTCGAGAAGTGGCTCCCGGTGAGCCGGTTGCTGATCGCCTACGTGGCCGGCCCCTACCCCGACGCCGCGCAGTGCCGCGCCCTCCGGCGCTGGCTCGAAGCCGGCGGCCGCTGGCTCGGCCTGCACGGCACCAGCGGCGGCCGCGCCGAGCGGGTGGACGGCGCGCGGCAGCGTCGCACCGTCAAGACCGAGCATCATGCGTTGCTCGGCAGCGTGTTCCTGACGCATCCTCCGATCTGCAAGATTCACGTCGAGGTGCGCGACGGCGGCGATCGGCTGACGCGAGGGCTCGGAGCGTCCTTCGACGTCGAGGACGAGCCGTATTTCATCGAGCTCCAGGACCCGGGCTCGACGCGCGTCTTGCTGACCGCGGACTACGGCCCGGACGCGACCTCGCCGGCGATCGGCACCCTCTACCCCTCGGACACCTCGTTGCTGCCCGATGCACGGACGCGCGTGCTCGGCTACACGCGCGAGATCGGCAAGGGCGGCGTCACGTACTTCGCGCTCGGCCATTGCCACAACCCCGGCATCCGGGCGGGTCGGGCCGTCGATCCCACGGACACGACGCCGTTGACCTTTCGCGGCTCATGGGAGACCGACGCGTTCATCACGCTGCTGCGCAACGCGATCGCCTGGGGTATGGGAGACTGACGGCCAAGGGGGACACCATGACCGAGCCAGTGACGATGCAGATCTTCTCCGATTACGTCTGACCCTGGTGCTATCTCAGTACCGTGCGTATTGAGAAGCTCAGGACCGAGCACGACGTCAAGGTCGAGTGGGTGCACTTTCCCCTCCACCCCGACACGCCGCCAGAGGGCCGCGCCCTGGCCGCGCTGTTCGGCGGACGCGATGAGGACCGCCGGGCCCGGCACGAGCAGATGAAGGCGCGCATGGCCGCCGAAGGGCTTCCCTACGGCGAGCGCACGATGACCTACAACAGCCGGCTCGCCCAGGAGCTGGGCAAGTGGTCGGACACGCAGCCGGGGGGCGAGGCCATCCACGACGCGCTGTTTCGCGCCTACTTCGTGGAGGCGCGCGACATCTCCCGGCCCGCCGTGCTCCTGGACATCGCGCAAAAAGCCGGGCTGTCGGTCGATGGGGCGCGCGAGGTGCTCGACAAGCGAACGTTCACGGATGCCGTGGACGCCGACTGGGAGCTGTCGCGCCGCTACGGCGTCACGGGCGTCCCGACGTTCGTCGTCGGGAGCCAGGGGGTCGTCGGCGCGCAGCCGTACGAGGTGCTGGAGCAGCTCGTGAAGAAGGGCGCGGCCGAGGAGTAGGCAGAGAAAGGGAGAACACCATGCTGGTCGTCGACGCGCAGATCCACATCTGGAAGAACCACAAGCCGACCAACGCGAACCATCGTCAGGTCGAGAACTTCACGGCGGAGGACGTGCTGAAGGAGATGGACGAGGGCGGCGTCGACGCGGCCGTGATCCATCCGCCCGGGTGGGACCCCGATTCGAACGCGCTGGCGGTCGAGGCGGCGCGCCGGCATCCCAACCGTCTCGCCATCCTCGGCAACTTCCCGCTCGACAAGCCCGAGAGCCGCACGGCGATCGACGGCCTGAAGGGCCGGCCGGGCATGCTCGGACTCCGCTTCGCGCTCTTGCAGCCCCACCAGAAGACGTGGCTCACCGACGGAAGCCTCGACTGGCTGTGGCCCGCGGCCGAGCGCGCGGGGCTTCCCGTCGCGTTGCTCGGGCCGGGCCTGCTGCAGGCCATCGGCCCGATCGCGGAGCGCCATCCCGGGCTCAAGCTGATCATCGATCACTTCGGCCGACCCGACGCCGCGTGGTCGAACCTGCCGGACCTGGTCGCCGCGGCGAAGCACCGCAACGTGGCGCTGAAGGCCACCGGCGCGCCGAGCTACTCGGCCGAGCCCTATCCGCATCGCGACATCCACGGCCACCTCAGGAAGCTCCACGACGCCTTCGGCCCCGAGCGGATGTTCTGGGGCACCGACATCACGCGCATGCCGTGCTCGTGGAAGCAGTGCGTGACCCTGTTCACCGAGGAGCTGCCGTGGCTGTCGGCGAAGGACAAGGAGCTCATCATGGGCCGCGCGCTCTGCACCTGGCTCGGCTGGAAGCTGCCGGGCTGAGGCCGGCTTAGAAGCGTCTGGGTCTCCCGAGGGGCGCCACGGCTGCGCCGGGGCGTCCCGAGCGTCGGGGGGCTTGGGGGGCCCGCTCGGGGCCCCCCATGTCGGTTAGGCCCCGAGGTCGCGCTCGGCCTCCGCGAGCAGGCTGTCGAAGGATGCCGGCAGGTCGATCCGGCGTCCGACGACCCCCGGGCTGTAGCCCTGCAGCCAGTAGCTGTTGGTCGGGTGGCCGCCACCGGCCACGACGATGACGAAGTTGTCGGGATGCGCGGTGATCGGCCACGGGTCGAGCGCGACGCTCTCACGCGTCACCTTGCTCGCGTCGATCTCGATCCACGCCGGGCAGCCCGCGCGGCGAAGCTCCGCGGCGGGGATCCGCGAATGCTCCCAGAGGAACTCGCGCATCGATGGCTTGGTCCAGCCCAGGCCGGCCATCGTCCGGGCGACCACGCCGGGGAGCATCAGGATTCCGGGCGTGCCCCGCTCGTAGCCGGCCAGGCCGGGCATGTTGGGCACCCGCATGAAATCGGCCATGCGATGCATGCCCTGCAGCGCGTCTTCCTCGGGCGTTTCCTTCTTGGCGCCGCGCCGCCGGATGTTGATGACCCCGTTGGCGAACGCGAGTGAGATGGAGCTCGTTCCCGGCGCGAAGCCGTGGCGCTCGGTGCCGTGCGGCGTCCAGCCCGCGGGCAGGTTCGCCTCGTCCTCGGCGAAGACCACGTTCGTGTAGCGCATGCCGCCATAGTTGGCCATGGTGCCGATGCCGGGCAGGGCACCCCCGAGGTTCTGCTGTAACAGGCGCAGCGCGCGGCCGATGCTGGCGCCGGCCGGCCGTTGCGGATCCGGCCCTAGGCAGCCGAAGCCGGCATTCAGCCGGATCCGATCGCCGATCGGCCCGTTGACGATCACCACCGGAAACGCGCTGCCCGACGCGGCCTGCAGCTGCTCGCTGCCCGAGTGGGGATCGAGGAAGGCCTCGACCGCGGCCACGAGGACCGGCAGGTACTCCGGCCGCCCGCCCGCCATCGCGAGCGCGATGGCGCACGCCTCGACCGTGGTCACGCCGCCGCGCGGCGGAAACGTGCCGAGCACGCGTCGACGCGGCTCCGCGGCGCCACGCAGGATCCAGTCCACCCGCTCGGGCGTCGGGGGCCAGAGCGGCAGACCGTCGCCCCAGCGGTTGGCCAGCATCAGGTGATTCGCCCGCGCGAACGCGTCCTCGACGCTCGTCCCCTCGACACGGACCATCGGCGCCTCGCCGGCGCCGTCGCCGGCAAAGGCCGAGCGCCATCGCGTCAGGCCGTCGTAGAACTCCCGCTTGCGCTCCTCCACCGGCGAGATGTCGCTCCCCGGCAGGAACAGCTCGATGGGAAAGGTGACCATCGCCGCGTCCGGGGCCAGCCCGAGGCCGGCGACGGCGTTCGTCATGACGCCGACGAAATCCGAGCGGGTCAGCGTGACCGTCGGGATTCCCTGTGCTTCGAGCCTGGCGGCCGCCCGGCCGCACGCCGTGGCGCAGGACCCTCAGGCCGCGTTGCCGATGATGACCGCGTCGACGCCGCTCGCCTTGACCAGCGCCGCGGTCTCCTCCGAGCCGATCACGGCGTTGCCCTGAGGGAACGCGTCGATCGGCAGCACCTCGATGCCCGGGAAGTCCGCCTCCAGCAGGGCCTTCAAGCGTGGCAGCATGCGATAGGCCTGCCACTGCTCGTTGCTGACGAAGCCCACGCGCTTGCCCTCGAGGGCCGCGATGCGCGGCGCGTGCGCCTGCTTGATCTCGACCGCGCCGGATGGGTCGTGGAACTCGAGGGTGACCATGGATCGCCTCCTTATCGCTTGAGAAGAGAGACGAGCGCGGCGAGGCCCGCCTCGACGAGGCCGCCATCCGTGTCGGACAGGTCGAAGCCGAAGGGCGCGTCGTCCACGGCGCCCATGCGGCCCTCGACGTGCACGCGATCCTGGGCGAGGCGCATCGCCAGCGCAGGATCCCGTGGATCCGGCTTCGCCGCCTGCCGTTTGGCCTCTTCGCGTTTCAACTCCTGGACCACGGTGTCGACCTGCGTGGCGTCGAGCATCGACAGCGGCGCGCGGCAATAGGGGCAGGCCGCGCCCCCGTTGAGATCGACGGGCGCGCCGCAGCTGGAGCAGGTGACGGTGCGCACGTTCGCCTTGAGGCGCGCGATCTCGGCGGGGCTCAGGGGGCGGATGAAGTTCTTCTCCCGCAGGAACTCGAAGTACGTGATGAAGTGCCCGTGCTCGGCCGGGCAGCGCCAGTACTGAAAGCGCGTGTTGCGCTGCATGTCGTGCGTGAGGAGCAGGCGCGCATGGCAGCGCGGGCAGGAGAAATGGTCACCGATCGGGGTGCGTTGCGCCGGCTTGTTGTCGTTCATGAGCACGAACAGCCGGAGCACGGCCCCGGGCGTGAGGCTGAGGTTCTCGAGCGAATCGAACCACAGCCCCGCGCAGGCGTGGCAGATGTCGATGGCCACCGGCTTGGCGTAGAGACGCTCGAAGCTCTGCGCGGACATCCCCTGAGCGCACCCGGGACAGTTCATCCGAGCGACGCGCCGCACTCCGGACAGAACTTGCTGGGCCGGTCGAGCGACGAATGGCACCTCGCGCAGACCACGATCCTGGCGCCGGCGGCGCGTGTCGGCGTGGTGCGCCCGGCCGGTGTCGGCGTGACGCCGGCGGCAGGTGTCGGCGTGGTGCCGGCGGTGGGTTCCGGCGGGCGGCCGGCAGGCGCCGTGGCCTGGGCGATCGTCTGCCCCATCGCCTGGCCCATCGCGATGCCGGCGCCGACGCCCACGCCCGCGCCGGCGGCACCGCCGGCGGTCGCGGCGAGCGGGATCGACTGGCCGATCTGGAACTGCGTGTAGCGCGCCAGGTCGCCGACGATCCCCATCCCGATGCGCTCGTCGAGCCGCTTCTGGAGCTCCTCCGGCAGCGAGATGTTCTGGATCCGGAACTCTTCCAGCGAGAGCCCGAGGTCCGTGAAGGCCGGCCGCGCCTTCTGCAAGATGGCGCGCGCCAGGGCGGTCTGGTTCGCCGCCATGTCGAGGAACGCGACCCGGCTGCCGCCGAAGTGATCGCTGAAGGTCGACACCAGCGAGTTGCGGAGCTGGCCCTCGAGGTCCCCGACCCGGTAGACCTCGCGCGTGCCCGACACCCGGCGGAAGAACACACCGACATCGGTGATCCGATAGGTATACGTGCCGTAGGCGCGCACCCGGACCGCTCCGAACTCGGCATCGCGCATGGTCAGCGGATTGGCCGTGCCCCACGTCTGGTTGAGCCGGAGCCGCGTCGAGAGAAAGTAGACCTCGCTCTTGAACGGCGACTCGAAGTCCTTGTCCCAGTGGCGAAGGTCGGTCAGGACCGGCAGGTTGCGCGTCTGGATGGTGTGGGTCCCGGGCCCGAAGACATCGGCCACGTGCCCCTGATCCACGAAGACGGCCATCTGGGTCTCGCGGACGATCAGCTGGCCCCCTTGCTGGATCTCGAAGTCGGCGGTGGGGAATCGCCAGGCGAGCACGTCCTCGTCGCTCTCCGTCCACTCGATGACGTCGATGAATTGCTTCTTGACGAAGCCCCGGATGCCCATGCTCGTCCCCTCCTCAGCCCCAGAGCATAACTCAAAGGTCTTCAACGGCCTCGCTCGAGCTCTCCGAGGATCTGGCGGGCCCGCGGGTCCTCGGGCGCCACCTCGAGGAGCTTGCGGGCGTAGGCCATCGCCGCCTCGCGGGCCCCGCGCTCGCGGTTGATCGTCGACAGCGCGACGAGGATCTCGGCATCGCCGGGATGGCGGTCGTGCGCACGGCTGAGGACCGCGAGGGCGCGATCGGTCTGGCCGGTAGAGTGCAGGGCGACACCGTAGACGTACGCGTACTGCGCCGCGTCGGGCGCGAGGTCGGCGGCGCGGGCCAGCGACGCGACGGCGTCCGCGTAGCGGCGCTCGCGCACGAGGAGAAGGCCGAGGCTGTGATGGAGCGCCGGGGCGTCCGGGTTCCGCGCGAGCCCCTGACGGAGCACGCGCTCGCCCCTGGGGTCTTGCTGGCGCGCGCGGTAGTGATCGGCGAGGTTCACGTAGGCGGGGACGAAGCTCGGATCGAGCGTCACCGCGCGCTCGTACGCCTGCTCGGCGGCGGTGTGCTCACCACGCCGCTCGGCGAGATTGCCGAGGTTCACCTGCGCTTCGGGGCGATCGGCGTTGATCTCCTGGGCCCGGCGGTAGTCGGCGAGCCCACGATCGAGCGCCCGGCGCTGCTCGGCGGTCAGCCGCTCGGCCGGCGCATCCGCCAGCGCGCGGGCCGCTTCGATCCGGATCGCGGCCGGGGACGCGTCCAGCGCGGGGACCAGCAGACGAAGGCGGGAGTCCAGCCCGAGCGCGCCGGCGGCTTCGACGGCGGCCAGCCGCACGAGCGGATCGGCATCGGTCAACGCGCCCTCGATGCCCTGGATCGAGGCCACGCTGGCGCCGTGCCCCAGCAGAGATACGGCGGTCGCTCGCGCGATCGCCGGCGTCTCGCGGTCGGCCACGACGCGCAGGAGCTGGGCGTCGGCGCCGGGCAAGCCCCGACGCCCGGCGTGGATCGCCTCGCCGTAGTGGGCGGGCCGCGGACCCGGGCCGTACCAGCGGACGAGCGCATCGGCCGCCCATCGCGGCGTGCGGTCTCGATGGCAGCCCGTGCAGGCGTCCGGAGTGCCGAGCTTCACGGACAGATCGGGCCGGGGCACGCGGAGGCTGTGGTCGCGGCGCGGGTCCACGACCATGTACGTGCGCGTGGGCATGTGACACTCGACACAGCTCCCGCCCGGGGTGCCGGCGCGATGGTGGTGATGCGCGGAGGTGTCGAACCGCTCGGGCGCATGGCAGCGCGCGCAGGCGGTGGCGGTCGGCTGCGCCACCCGCAGGCTGTGCGGGTCGTGGCAGTCGCTGCACGTCACGCCGGCCCGGTACATCTTGCTCTGCAGGAACGACCCGTACTCGTAGACCTCACCGAGGATCTGTCCGTCCGCGTGATAGAGCTCGCGATCCAGCAAGGCCGGACGATGGGTATCGAGCAAGGGGCGACCGTGAACGTAGCGCTCGTCGATGACCGCGCGCCGCGCATGGCAGCGGGCGCACATCTCGACCTCGAGCCGCGTGGGCGCGGGGCCCGCGCGGCGCGCGATGCCGGTGGCCGCGTCCATCCGCCACACCGCGTCCCGCCGATCGCGGAGACGGACGACCAGGCCGACCGCATCGTCGTCTCCTCGCCGCGCCGTCGCCGGCCTCGCCTTCGCCCACGCGACGTGCCGTGACCCCGGTCCGTGGCAGGCCTCGCACGCCACGTCGAGCTCCGTCCACGTCGTCTCGTAGCGGTCGCCGTCCGGCCAATAGCGCTTCCGGAGATCGGTCGAGTGGCACTCCGCGCACATGTGATTCCACGTGTGGTCGCGCCCGGTCCAGTGCAGCGGATCGCCGGGCCGGATCCGCTCGCCGGGATCGAGGGCGAACCAGCGCTGGCCCCCGACCGCGCGCGCACGTGTGTCCCACGCGATGCCGAGCGCCTGGTACCTGCCGCCGGGAAACGCGATCAGGTACTGCTGGAGCGGGCGCACGCCGAAGGCGTAGGCGATCGGGAAGTCCTGGAGCCGGCCATCCGGGCCTTCCGTGCGCGCGAAGAACTTCCCGTCGCGGCGAAAGAACCGGGACGTGACGCCACGGTGGGTGAACGTGGCGTCGCCGAAGTCGCCGAGGATCGATGGCTCGTCGGCCACCTGCATGGCGAGGTCGTGATCCGAGCCGCGCCAGAGCCTGTCCTGCTCCGGATGGCACGACGCGCAGGCCTGCCGGCCCACGAACGTCGCCGTGCCGCGCTCGACCGGCGCCGCGCCCCTCCACGGCGCACGCACCACCCAGGCCACACCACCGAGCGCGAGCATCGCTCCGAGCAGCGCGACCAGCGCCAGCCGCCAGTGATCACGCACGCGCCGCATAGTGCGCTACCATCATCCTCCATGAAACGTTCAGTGGCTGCCGGCTTGGCCCTGCTCGTCCTCGCCTGCGCGACACCGTGTGCCGCGCGGGGTATCGATCACCCCCCGACTCCCAACATCCTGTTCGTCATCATGGACGACGTCGGCATCGACCAGATGAGCCTCTTCGGCTACGGCGGCGCGACGCCGCCGAGCACGCCCAGCATCGACCAGATCGCCCGCGCCGGCCTACGCTTCCAGAACGCCTGGGCGATGCCGGCATGCACGACCAGCCGGGCGGTGTTCTTCACCGGCCGCTTTCCGCTGCGCACGAACGTCTATGCCGCCCTGGGTCCCAACGACCTGGCCAACTCCATGGTGTCGCCCTTCGAGACGACGGCGCCCAGGCTCGTGGCCCAGCGCGGGTACCAGAGCGCGCTCTTCGGGAAATTCCACCTCGGTCTCCAGGGCCACAACCCCGCCGGCTACGGGATGCCCCACGCGCTGGGCTGGAACTACTTCGCGGGCTGGCTCGACGCCACGGGCGACCCGTCCTCGATCGACAGCAGCGCCGGCGGCGTGTCGCCTTCCGGCACGTGGTCCTGCGGCTTCGTGCGGGGAGCCGCCGCGGGCGGCGCCGATTCCGGGGCGTGCTACATGGCCGACGGGACCTGCAGCGAGCGCGCGAGCAGCGGAGCGATTCCGCCCGGGCGCAGCTGTCGAGACCAGGGAGGGATCTTCGATCCGGGCAAGCGCTGCCAGGCCCCGCGGCCGACCTATCTGGACTTCCAGAAGCTGAGCGGGCACTACGTGTCGCCGCTCGTCGTCAACCACGAGGACGGCTCCGTCGAGCAGGTCCCGCCGACCGATCCCGATGCACGACGCTTTCGCGCCACGTTCGCCGTCGATGCCGCGATCGACTGGATCAAGCACCGCCCCGCCGGTCGGCCGTGGATGGCGTCCGTCAGCTTCGCGTCGGCGCACACACCCGTCATGCAGCCGCCGGTGGGTTCGCTGCCCTCGGAGCCGGCGGGTACCAGCGGGCTCGACTGCGGCGATACCGTGGCGCAGCGGGTGCTGACGAATCTCATGATCGAGTCGCTCGATGCGGAGGTGGGCCGGCTCCTGGTCTCGACCGGTCTGGCCCGGCGCGGGGACGACGGCCAGCTGATCTATCGTCCCGAGCAGACCAACACGATGGTGATCGTCATCGGCGACAACGGGTCGCTCGGCAGCGCGGTCAAGCTCCCGTTCGATCCCCAGCGCGCCAAGGGCACGGCGTATCAGACCGGGGTCTGGGTCCCGATGATCGTGGCCGGACCGCTCGTACGGAATCCCGACCGCGTGGTCTCGCACATGGTCAACGTCGCCGACCTCTTCGCGCTGTTCGGGGAGATCGCCGGGCTCGACGTCCGCCGGGTGGTGCCGCGGACGATCGACTCTCAGCCCATGCTGCCCTACCTGACCAACCCGAGCCAGGCGAGCATCCGCGCGTCGAACTTCACGCAGGTCGGGCCCAACATCCAGGCCAATGGCGCCGTCAATGGCCCCTGCACGATCGGCGCGAGCTGCACGCAGATTCCGGTGTCGAAGGGCGTCTGCCACGACAACAACGGCGTCTGGTGGGGCCCCGAGCCCGACACGGCAGGCCTCCCGCCGCAGGGTCTCGCCCGCTGCTGCAACGTGAACGCCTTCCTGGCGTCCCAGGGGCAAACGCTGCCCGCGATCGCGCCCGATTCGTCGGTCGCCATCCGCAATGACCGCTACAAGATCGTGCAGAACACGACGTACCTGTACGTGTCGCAGGCCGAGCCGTGCGTGAACACCACGCAGGTCGAGTTCTACGAGATCAACGAGGCCGTGCCCATCCCGAAGCTCGACCTCGAGGGCACCCAGCTGCCCCTGGCCTCCCTCACGCCCGATCAGCAGCGGAATTACACGCAGCTCTCGGCGGAGCTGGGCACGCTCCTGGCGTCGGCGCCCCTCTGCCCCGGCGACGGGAACATCGACTCCGTCGTCAACCAGCAAGACCTCGCCAACTGGGCGTCCTACGCCCAGTCGTGGGGCCTCTCGAGCGTCTACGACTTCAACTTCGACGGCCTGACCAACGCGGCCGACCGGTCCATCATCGAGCAGAATCTGGGGCTGGTCTGCCAGCGCTGATCCTCGGAGTCATCGCGAGCCCGGCCTACAGCCCGCCCGTCACCACGAGCGTCTGGCCGCTGACGTAGTCGCTGTCGGGGCTGCAGAACAGATAGATGGCGCCGGCCGCTTCCTCCGGCGTGCCGCCGCGGCCGAGCGGAATCATCTGGTTCATCGCCGCGATGCGCGCGCCCTGGACGCCGACCTTCACCTGGCGCCCCTGCACCTCGATGATCCCGGCCTCGCCCTCGGTCAGCGGCTTGGTCAGGCGCGTCTGGATGTAGCCGAAGGCCACACAGTTCACGGTGACCGCGTAACGGCCCCACTCCTTGGCGAGCGTCCGCGTCATGCCCGTGACCGCGGCCTTGGCCGAGGAGTAGTTGACCTGCCCGGGGTTGCCGCGCACGCCGGAGGTCGACGAGATCTGGACGACCTTGCGCACGACGCGCTCGCCGCGCTTGGCCTCGGCCTCGAACTGCTCGCGCAGATACGGCGCGAAGGCACGCAGGATGCGAAACGGCGCGGTCACGTGGACGTCGAGGATCGCGTACCACTGCTCGTCGGTCATTTTCTGGATGACGTTGTCCCACGTGTAGCCGGCGTTGTTCACGATCACGTGCAGGCCACCGAGCTGCTTCACCGCCGTGTCGACGATCCGCTGGCCGAAGTCCTTGGCCGTGACGTCGCCGTTACAGGCGACGGCGCGGCCGCCCAGCTTCTCGATGAGCGCGACCGTCTCCTTCGCGGGCGCGTCGTCGAGGTCGTTCACCACCACGCCGGCCCCTTCCCGCGCCAGCCGGAGCGCCACCTGCTGGCCGATGCCCCGCCCGGAACCCGTGACGATCGCCACCTTGCCGTCGAGCTGTCCCATCGCGATGTCCTCCATGTGGGGTCAGACTTTGACCCCCTGCGCGCAGGTCCGCGTAAGAATCAAACAATCAAAGTCTGACCCCAAGCTCCGCCGGCGGTCGCCGGCAGACGTCGAGCGCGGTGACGGCCAACACGCGCGTGACCTTCTCCATCTCGCTCACGAGCACGCACGCGTCGTCCTCGTCCGCGTTGCCGCGGATGGTGGCCGGGCCGTAGAGGAGACATGGGATGCCGGCCTTCCACAGATGGCACGTGTCGTCGGCGCTGTACGAGTGCGGCAGCACGGTGCCGATCTTGTGTGGCTCGCCTCCGGTCACGGTCCGGTACGCGCGGGCCACCGCCTGCACGATCGGCGCGTCGATGGGGACGTCGAGCGGATCCATCACCAGCCGGCGCCGCCCCTTGAAGCGGGCGGGCGGCGGGATCTCGATCTCGTAGCGCAGCGCGGGATCGCGCGCGGCGACGGCGTCGAGCGCGCGGCGGATGTCGGCGACGATCTCGTCGACGGTCATCCCCGGCACGAAGTGGACGTCGACGAGGATCGTGCAGAGATAGGGCACGTACGGCGGCTCCACGAGCACGTAGTCCCGCCCCCGCCCGCCGAGGATGCTTCCCACGTTGAGCCGCGGGAAGGCGGGCAGATCGGGCCGCGGCGCGTGCCGGAACTGGACCCGGGCGAGCGCATCGATGACCGCCATCATCTTCTCGACCGCGTTGACCGTGCCCTCGAGACGTCCGATGTGCCCCGTCACCCCATACGTGTGAATCGCCATGTGCACGATGCCCGAGTGCACGGTCACGAGATGATCAGCGCCGAAGGGCTCCGCCACCACGGCGGCATCGGTGCGCAGACCGGATTGCATCAGGTAGTGCGTGCCCTCGCCGCCCTGCGTCTCGCCGGCGACGCAGGCCACGACGAGATCCCCCGCGAGCCGGACGCCGGAGCGGCGGATGGCCTCGGCGGTCATGATGATGCTGGCCAGGCCGCCCTTCATGTTCTGCACACCGTGGCCGTACAGCCGGTCGCCCTCCAGGCTGGGCGTCCACGGATCACGCGTCCACCGCAGCGTCAGCGCGTTGATGTCGGTGTGGCCGTTCAGCATGAGGCTGGCCCCGCCGCCCGTGCCGCGCAGCGTGGCGATCGTCTGCAAGCGTCCGGGCTCGATCTCTTGAAGGTCGACGTCGTAACCGCGTGAGCGAAAGAACGCCTCGAGGAAGAGCGCGACGGGCGTCTCCTCCGTCTTGAAGCTCGGGATGCGGATGAGCGCGCTGGCGAGGTCGACCAGCTCGCGCTCGTCGACGTGCGCCAGCACCGAGCGCGTCAGGTCATCCATCGGCGACGCCGGCCGCCGTCAGCCGAGTCTCGGCGCGAGCCGTGGTGCGCTGGCGAGGCAGCCCGAGCGCCACGAGGATGCCGGCGGCGTTGCCCCCGGCGGCGATCAGGATCGCCGTCTCGTAGCTCCGGGTCAGGTCGAACAGGCGGCCGGCGGTGATCGGCAGGACGATGGCGGCGGCGCACCAGGCCAGATAGATGCGGCTCGCCACCCGGCCATACAGCGCGCGTCTCCAGTACACGGCCACCGCGGCCGCCGTGAGCCCGGAGATCACCCCGTAGCCGAGCCCCACGAGGGCCAGCGCGAGCACCGATACGCCGGGACCTGGCCACACCGTCAGCGCCACGTTGCCGGTGAGCGCGACGGCATGGGCGCAGGCCGCCACCGTGGGGATGGTCAGCCAGTCGACCATCCACCCCCCGGTCAGGCGCGCGACGGCGATCGTGCCCGCGATGAACGTCGTGCCGTAGACGGCGAGCGAGGTCGCGCCGCCGTAGGCCGTGATGATGCCGGCGGCCTGACTGAGCACCATCAGCCCGGCGGAGGCCGCCAGGAAGAACACGACCCACAGCCGCCAGAACACGGCCGGGCGGCGCTCGCCCTCGCCCGGCGCCGCCGTTGCCGTCGTCCCGATGAGCGTGACGCCGGAGCGAGCGATCAGCCAGGCGCTGATCGCCCCCGTCACGGCCAGGACCGCGGCGAACCCACCGAGCGTGGCGCGCACGCCGAGCTCGTGGATGGACCATCCGAAGAGCGGCGCCGCGATCATCGCACCGGCCGGATACAGCGCGACGATGTAGCCGTTCACCAGGCCGTGGCGCCTCGTGACCGCCAGATTCACCGCTTGCTGCACGAGGATGTAGGCCGCGCCGCCGCCCGCGCCGAAGAGGATCCCGTAGCCGATGGCCAGCTGCGCGAGACCGCCCGCGGTCGAGGCCAGCGCGATGCCGAGCGTGCTCGCGGTCGCGCAGGCCAGCACGAGCATCGGCGTCGAGGCGAGGCCAAAGACGAACGGCGCCAGGTTCATGCCGGCGCCGAACCCTGCGGAGGCGACCGCGAAGACGAACGCGAGATCGGCCCGGCTCAGCCCGAGCAGCGACTCCAGCGGCTTCAGGAACACGCTGAACGCATAGAGCGACCCGAGCGGGGCATTGAGCGCCGTGGCCGCCGCGACGGCGCGCCACGCGCTCGGCCGGACGTCAGTGGTGCTCACGATCCGTTTGCAGGAGAGCAGCGAGCGCCTGGTGTGCGCGCTTCGCGCGCTCGAAGGCGGAGAGCTCGGAGGTCGCGCGGCACGGGGCCTCGATGGCCAGCGGCACGGCGACGGGCAACGCCGCCACCAGCTCGGCCAGCGGCAGGTCGCCCTCGCCGGGAAGGAGGCGGCCCGTGCGGGCCTCGCGGACGAGCGCGGGCGTGTCGCCGGGGCCGGGCATGTCCGCGCCGGCATCGCAGATCTGCGCGTACCGGAAGAGCGAGGGATCGACGCTCGCGATGTGAGCGGGGATCCCTCCCGACCGGCTGAAGTGCAGCGCGTCGACGAGCACCGAGGCGTTCGAGCGCTTCGACCGGGCGATCACATGGGCGGCGTGGGCGAGAGTCCGGACTCCCGTGTAGATCGCGAACTCCAGGCAGACGTGCAAACCATAGCCGGCCGCCCGGTCACAGAGCTCGGAGAAACGCTCGACGGTGCGGGCTTCCTCGGGCTCGGCGCTCATGACGAGCACGTTCCGCGCCCCGAGTCGCGCCGACACCTCGAGGAAGCCCTCCGGGACGCCCACCGGATGCTCCGGCTCGAAGCGAAGAAATTCCGTGTCGAGCACGGACACGCCGGTATCGGCCAGACGCTGGAGCGTCTCGCGCAAGAGCGGCCCCTCGCTCAGCATGTCGTACGGCGGAACGCCAACGCTCGGCGTCGCCGTCAGCCGGATGCCGATCGTCCGGAAGCCCGCGGCCGCCGCCACGGTGACCAGCTCGGGAGGCGTCGTGTCGAGGACGGTCAGGTGGGCGAGTGAGATCTGGCGGCGGAGCGTGGGCACCGTCCGATGGTAACCCAGCGCGGCGATGCTAGGATGTCGACCTCGATGACGAGCCCCTTCGTCGCCGGCCCGCCGCTGCGCATCGCCGGTGCTCCGGACGGTCCGCTTGCCGGTCTCACGTTCGCGGCCAAGGATCTCTTCGACGTCGCGGGACATCCGACGGGCGGCGGCAACCCGGACTGGGCCGGATGGCATCCGATCCCGACCCGCCACGCCTGGGCCGTGCAGCGCCTGCTCGACGCGGGCGCGACGCTCGTCGGCAAGACCGTCACCGACGAGGTATCGCTCGGGATCCTCGGCGAGAATCCCTTCGACGGCACGCCGCTCAATCCGAAGGCGCCCGACCGCGTGCCGGGCGGCTCCTCGTCGGGCTCGGCGTCCGCGGTGGCGCAGGGGCTGTGCGCCAGCGCGCTCGGCACCGACACCGGCGGATCCATCCGCGTTCCGGCGAGCTTCTGCGGCCTCTACGGCATCCGCCCGACGCACGGACGCCTGGACCTCACGGGCATGGTGGCGCAGGCGCCGAGCTCCGACACGACGGGATGGCTCGCGCGCGACGCGGGGACGTTCGCCCGCGTGTCCGAGGTCCTGCTCGGCGAGCCGATTCCGATCGCGCTGCCCCGTCGGCTCGTCGTCGCCGTCGACGCGTTCGAATTCGCGGATGCCGACACGACCGCGGCGCTCCAACCCATGGTGCGGAAGCTGTCGGCCCTGGTCGGAGAGGTCCGTGAGGATCTTCTGGCGCCGCCGGGGCTTTCGGTCTGGGCGCGGGCGCAGCAGACGCTGCAGCGTCACGAGGCGTGGCTCACCTTGCGTGACTGGATCGATCGCGCGAACCCGCGGCTGGCCTTCAGCGTGGCCCGCAACCTGGCGCTCACGGCCACGATCTCGGAGACGGAACGACAGTGGGCGGCGCTGATGCGGTCGGAGGCGCGAGCGCGCGTCGGGTGGCTGCTCCCGCCCGGGACGATCGTCTGCCTGCCCACGACGCCGTTCGGCGCGCCGTTGAAGCGGCTCGCCCTCGCCGCGCTCGATCCGCTGCGGGCGCGGATCACCTGCTTGACGGCCCATGGCGGCCTGACGGGCGTGCCGCAGATCAACCTGCCAGGCGCCGATGTCGACGGCCTGCCCGTGGGCCTTTCCATTCTCGGGCCGCGCGGCGGCGACGCGGCCCTGGTGGCGGTGGCCAAGGCGATGGAGGAGAGCCGATGATCGACGTGACACCGAACATTCCCGAGGTCGTGGCCGAGGTGCGTGGGCTGTTCGAGCGCTACGAGCAGGCGCTCATCGACAAGAACGTCGACGTGCTCGACGCGACATTCTGGAACAGTCCGCACACGATCCGCTACGCGATGACCGAGCACGGCTACGGCTTCGACGCGATCCACGCCCTCCGCGTCGCGCGCCCGCCCGGACCGGGGATCAAGGAAAAGCGCATCCGTCTCGAGATCCTCACGCTCGGTCGCCACCTCGCGACCGTGAACCTCGAGTTCAAGGTGCGCGGCCGCGAGGTGATCGGCCGTCAGAGTCAGACGTGGGTCCGCTTCCCCGAGCTCGGATGGAAGGTGGTCGCCGCGCATGTGTCGACGATGGATTAGGAGGACTTCGAGGGGTGCCACGGCTTCGCCGGGGCGCCCCGAGCGTTCGGGGGGCTTGGGGGGCCCGGGCGAGGCCCCCCATGTGGAAAGTCGCTTGACGCGCGCGCGCTTCGAGTCGATCGTCGAGCGCGAGGAGGCATGACCATGATGACGGTCAAGGATCTGGAAGCGTTCGGCGACGGCTGGAACCGGCACGACGTCGACTACCTGATGACGTTCATGACCGACGATGGCGTGTTCGAGACGTCGTCGGGATCGGAGGTCTGCGGCACGCGGTACGTCGGACGCGAGCGCGTGCGCGAGGGCTTCGCGAAGGTGTTCAAGGCCTTCCCCGACGTCGAGTTCAGGGAGGCGCGGCACTTCGTGGCGGGTGACCGCGGCGTGTCGGAGTGGGTCTTCGCGGGCACTCCCCTCGACGGCCGGAAGGTCGAGGTGAAGGGCTGCGACCTGTTCACGTTCCGGGACGGGAAGATCGCCCTGAAGGCGTCGTTCCTCAAGAACCGTCCGAGCGCATGACGGCCGCGTGCTCGTGCCATGGCGCGCTCGGCGTCGGGCCGACCGCCGTGCCGGACGACGACCTCGAGAAGCTCAGGGGCGTGAGCATTCCCACGATCAGCGGGATCCTGCGGCGCCTCGGGCACCGCAACACGTTCCTGGTCGGGCTGGTGCCCCGCACGACGCTGCAGAATTTCGTGGGCCGCGCCTTCACTGGGCGCGCCCTGCCCACGCGGCCCGACGTCTCGGCGGCTCAGTCCCGCACGGCGTCCCTGCACCGGCAGGCCTTCGAGACGATCCGCGCGGGCGACGTGCTCGTCATCGACGCACGCGGCGACGTCGGTGCCCGCGTGACGGGAGACATCCTGGCGACCCGGCTGAAGTATCGCGGCGCGGCGGCGCTGGTGACCGACGGCGCCATCGGCGACGTGGCGGCGATGCAGGCCGTCGGCCTGCCGCTCTATTCGCGCGGCGTGACGCCCGTGAGCTTCGGCGAGGTCCACGTCATGGCGGACCTGAACGTTCCGATCGCGTGCGCGGGCGTGCTGATCATGCCCGGCGATATTCTCGCCGCCGATGCCGAGGGGGTGATCGCGATTCCCCAGGCCGTGGCGGCGCAGGTGGCCGAGGAGGCCGTCGAGACCGAGCGGCGGGACGAGTTCTCCCGTCGCAAGGTCGAGGCCGGACACGCGCTGGCCGACACGTACCCGCTGAGCGGTGCGCTTGCCGCCGAGTACGAGGCCACCAGGGCGACGGGGCCGAAGACCTAGGCCGGCTGCGTGTTAGGATCGCGCGCGAAGGAGACACGGCATGTCGGTACTCGTGCTCGGCGCGACGGGCTTCATCGGTCCTCGGCTCATCAGGCGGCTCGTGGCCCGGGGCGAGTCGGTGGTCGGCATGGATCTCAATCCGGCGGCGGCGGCGTTCGGCGACGTTCCCATCGGCGCCCCGGTGATCCGCGGCGACGTCACGCAGTTCGAGGACGTGATGCGGGCGGTGCTCGACGTGAGGCCGGATCGTCTCATCAACCTCGCCTACGGGCTCGGAGCCGGCGAGGGCAACCCGCATCAGGTCATGCGCCTGGACATCCTCGGGATGGACAACTGCTTCGAGGCCGCGCGCCTGGGCGGCGTCAAGCGCGTCGTCTACGCGAGCTCGATCGCGGTGAGCGGCCAGCAGAAGAACTTCGGCGACCGGCTGGCGACGGAGGACGACCCGACGTACGGCACGAGCCAGTACGCGATGCACAAGATCTTCAACGAGTTCCAGGCGCGGAAGTACATCAACAACTACGGCATGTCGATCGTGGGCGTGCGTCCCGCCAACGTGACCGGCCCCGACAAGGTCCGGGGCTCCACGGATCACGTGCAGCTGATGACGGACGCCGCGCGGAGCAAGCCGGTGCATCTGCCGAAGAAAGGGCTCATGCGTCTGCTGGTCCACGTGGAAGACATGGCGGAGATCTTCACCCGCGTGCTGCTGGCCGACGCGCCCCGCCACCATCTCTACAACTCCGGCGGGATCCCGGTCAGCCTTGGCGAGCTGGCGGACATCGTGCGCCAGTTCCTGCCCGACGCCCAGATCACGTTCGCCGAGGAAGGCGGCCGCGAGGAGTCCGGCAACTATCTGGTGGACTGGAGCCGGCTCGGCAAGGAGTTCGGCATCGAATATCCGGGCCTCCACACGCGCGTGCTCGAGGTCATCAACGACGTCCGGCGGCAGGAAGGGCTGCCGCTGGTGGCGAGGCGTTAGATGCGGGCGATCGTCTGCGAGCAGCTGGGCGATCCCGAGAAGCTGGTGCTGCGCGAGCTGCCGTCGCCGACGCCGGGGCCCGGCGAGGTGAAGGTGGCGTTGCGCGCCCGCGGCGTCAGCTTCGTCGACGTGCTGGTGATCGCGGGGCAATATCAGTCCAAGCGCGAGGTCCCGTTCATCCCCGGCGGTGAAGCGGCCGGGGTGGTGATCGAGGTCGGGTCAGGGGTGCAGCATGTCGCGCCCGGCGACCGGGTGCTCGTCCCTGGCGGCTACGCCGACGAGGTCGTGGTGCCCGCCGCTCGCGTGCTGCCGCTGCCGGCGACGGTGAGCTTCGAGGTGGGCGCCGCGTTTCGCTCCAGCTACGCGACCGCCTACTACGGCCTGCAACGCGGCCGCCTGGCCGCCGGCGAAACGCTGCTCGTCCACGGCGCGGCCGGCGGCGTCGGCCTGGCCGCGGTCGACGTCGGCAAGCTGCTGGGTGCGACGGTGATCGCCACCGCGAGCTCAGAGGAGAAGCTCGGCGTCTGCACGCAGATGGGCGCCGATCACGTGATCGACTACACGAAGGGCTTTCGCGACCGGGTCAAGGCGCTGACCGGCGATCGTGGCGCCGACGTCATCTACGATCCGGTGGGGGGCGACGTCTCCGACGAATCGATGCGCTGCATCGCCGCCTTCGGTCGGTTGCTCATCGTCGGCTTCACGAGCGGACGTCCGGCCGAGCTCAAGGCCAATCACCTCCTGATCAAGGACGCCGAGGCCATCGGGTTCACGATCGGCGCGCTCAGCCGCCTCGACCCCGCGCGCGAGCGCAAGAACCTGTCGATCCTCCTGGGCTGGCTGGCCGCCGGCCGCATCAGGCCGCACGTGTCCCACCGGATCCCGCTGGAGCAGGCGGCGGAAGCGTTGAAGCTGGTCCGCCAGCGGAAAGTCATCGGCAAGGCCGTGCTCGTCTGACCCGATCTACCAGTAGACGGCGTAGCCGCGGCTGTTCATGCACACGGTGTACGCGCGGTCAGCGCCGTCCTGGCTCCAGCCGTACCCCGCGGTGCCCGCGCCGGTGACGGCGCCGCCGACCGTCTCGAGGACGCCGCTGAGCCCGGAGGCCTTGGCGTTCTGCTGCTGCGCCCAGGCGGCGCACGCGTGGCTGTCGCGCTCCTGCTGGTCCGGGAAGTGCCCGGTGGCGGAGTACACTTTCGCGCGCGGCACCGCCGGCGGCGTGCCCGGCGTCGAGCATGCGCCGAGCACGGCCACGATCAGCGACAGCCCGAGGATTCGTTTCATAGTGGGCGCCGGGCGATTATTCCATGATACTGAGGCGAGCGACCATCGAAGATGGAGGGATCCGAGCATGATCACGAAGTTCGGCAGCCTGTT
>WNGA01003634.1_pt1 | contig 37843 bp, 38 predicted proteins | sample 5400061 | NCBI WGS metagenome assembly WNGA01 (sample SAMN13153366, study PRJNA577476) | soil metagenome | isolation source: 100 cm soil or saprolite under grassland replicate 2 | place: USA:California | collected 2016-06-15
GAACTTTGAACGGTCATCTCCGGTTTCCGATTATTTGTGCTTGAATGACTTCAACCGCACCGTTGTTGCACAACTTAATCACATTGACGGTGCCCGTGTATTCCGGCGAACCGGAATAATAGGCTGCGACCTCGCCGTCGCCGACTCGCGTCGATTGGTTCCAGTGGCCGAGCGCGACGTAATCCGCCTGGGTGGCATTCAACTCTTCGCGATGGATCAGCCAGGAGCCGATCAATCGGTTCGGATCTCGGACTTCGTCGACGTAGTGGCCGTGCGCAGCGGCGAGTTGCCAGCGAGTGGTGCGTGGCCTCGGGTTGGCCAGCGGTGACATATCGGTATAGTCAAAGTGGGCGTGCCCCCAAATTTCCATCTCGAATTCGGCAAACAACACCGCTTGCTCGACATTCAAACCAAGTATGCTGACATTGGGGATTACGCCGAGCCCGGCTCGACGATAGACCGAGTCCGGAGTCAGCGGGTCGTGATTGCCCGGCAATATGACCACTGGTCTTCGATAATCGCGGAGCATTTGCGCCGCCCGCTCGAGAAGCTCGATGGGTTGGCGATGATTGTCAAAGGAGTCGCCGGCAAGCACGACCACATCGGCATTAACTTCCAAAGCCGCGGTCAACACCTTGGGAAGCACGTCCAAGCGGTCTTTGTCGCTGAAACTGTCATCGGTGCCTAAGTGAAGATCGGAGCTATGAACGATCACCACTTGCGAGCGTGAATCCATATACGTTGAAGTCCTTGACGTTTAGTTCATCAACGTTAACAAAGTTCCTGGAATAATAAAAGTCGACCCAAAAACGAGAAACGGGCCGCGTGGCGGCCCGTTTCGAAGGAGGGATTTGTTTGAGTATAGTTACTTGGTCTTGGCGTCGGTTTTTTTCTCGTCAGCCTTGGCTTTGGGCTCTGCTGCGGCTTTCTTAGGCGCTTCCTTGCTCTCTATGCTGGTGGCGGTCATCTTGTATTTGATCATGACCTTGTCGCCCTTTTTGATATCACCGGTAGTCTTGGTGTTTTTGTCGCGAGCGATTTCCCAGTTCTCATTGCCCTTCTTGACGACGATGACGTCGTCCTTCACGTCGAGTACCGGGCCGGTGACTTGGTAATCCTTGGCCGCAGCTAACGACGCGGCGCTTAAGAAAAGGGCCGCAATCAACAATGCGAGATAGGGTCTCATATAACGCCTCCTTGGCTTGGTTAATGGGTTGCGTTGACTGGTTTTTCGACTGAACCGCCCTCCATTCGGTTCGACCGAATCTGATTATTTAGACGTTGCAACGGCTTGTCAATTCGACGATTGACAAGATTCAAGGCAGCATCGACGGACGGAGGTCTGGTGTTCTAGGCGCACGGACGCCGAGTCTCGCCTCGGGTCATTAGATAGAACGGACAAAATTGAGTGCTGTAAAGTGAGTACTAGAGTAGGAGTGGAATTGTACGAGCAAGGTGGGGAGGGGCCACCTTGCTCGCGAGAAGTTTACTTGGCTTTCTTTTCTTCGTCCGTTGCGCCGGCCTTCTTATCACCAGCCTTTTCTTCACCCATCGCGCCGGCCTTCTTGTCGCCGGCCTTTTTCTCACCCATCTGCCCGCCCTTCGTATCTTCGCCCTTAGATGACTTGCTCTTTGCCCCTTTAGATTTTTCTCCTTTGGCTTCTGTTGTGGCATCTGTCTTCTTATCTTCTTTCACAGCATCTGCCGCATGAGCTGCCGACGCGAGAAACATGGAAGCAATTAAAACAACCAGAAAACGTTTCATTGAGTAATCCCCCTTGTGGAATTGTGTTAGTTAGTCTGAAACGAATAGACGATCAAATCGCCCTCCACTCGATCCGGCCGATCTATTTCGTTCTGGTGACTTGGACGCGTGAACCGGACATTTCATTCACGCTGGTTGTGGTTTATATATGAGTCGTTTGATTTCCCCAAGTCTAAAGTCGTAGAAAGACGAGTTAAGTCAGCGAAAAACAAGGGGAGGTCCAGGGATGCCCGAAGCGCTGCCGATCGCTAAAGGAAGCGGGGTTTGCTGTTTGTTGCCGCGCATGGCTAACCGTCATGGTTTGATCGCCGGGGCTACCGGCACCGGGAAAACCCTGACTCTGCGGGTCATCGCCGAAAAACTTAGCGCTATCGGCATCCCGGTTTTCATGGCCGATGTCAAAGGCGATCTGTCGGGTATTGCTCGGCCTGGTCAGGAAAATCCAAAAATCAGGGAGCGGATAAGCCAATTGGTCGTCGACGGATTCCAGTTCACCGCTTTCCCGACAGCCTTCTGGGATCTCTACGGTGAGCAGGGGCATCCGGTTCGCACTACGATTTCCGCCATGGGACCGCTACTGCTGTCGCGCCTCCTCAATCTCAACGAGACTCAAAGCGGAGTGCTGAATCTGGTTTTCAAAATCGCCGATGACAACGGGATGCTGCTACTCGATCTTAAGGATCTGCGCGCCATGCTGCAGCACGTGGGCGACAACGCCGCCCAGTTCAAAACCCAATACGGTAACGTTTCGGCGGCCAGCATCGGCGCGATCCAGCGCGGCTTGCTCGGACTGTCAGAGCAGGGTGGCGACAATTTCTTCGGCGAGCCGGCGCTCGACCTCGACGACATGATGCAGGCGGACAGCGAGGGCCGCGGCGTTATCAACATTCTTGTCGCCGACAAACTGATCAGCGCGCCGAAACTTTACGCGACATTTTTGCTGTGGCTTCTTTCCGAACTCTTCGAACGGCTGCCCGAGGTGGGCGATCCGGAAAAGCCTAAGTTGGTCTTTTTCTTTGATGAGGCGCATCTGTTGTTCAACGACGCGCCCAATGTCTTGCTGGAAAAGATCGAGCAAGTCATTCGCCTGATCCGTTCCAAAGGCATCGGTGTTTACTTTGTTACTCAGAATCCGTTGGACGTGCCGGACGTTGTACTGGGCCAATTGGGGAATCGCGTGCAGCATGCCTTGCGCGCGTTTACGCCGCGCGATCAGAAAGCAGTGAAAGCGGTGGCGCAGACGTTTCGCCAAAGCAAACAGCTCGACGTCGAATCAGCGATCACGGAGCTCGGCGTCGGCGAAGCGTTGGTTTCTTTGCTCGACGAAAAGGGCCAGCCCAATATCGTGGATCGCGCGTTCATTTTTCCGCCGCAAAGCCAACTGCCGCCGCTTACCCTAACGGAGCGCGAACAGGTGATCAAGCAATCAACGATCTACGGTCACTACGAAAAGGTTGTCGATCGAGAATCGGCTTATGAAATGCTGAAAGCGCGTACGGCGCAAGCGGAAGCGGGACAAGCTCCTACCCAGACGGAGAGTAGTGGAAAGTCCGAAGTCGGGGCATTATTGGACGCGTTTGGCAAAAGTGCAGCACGTGCCATCGGCAGTCAGGTTGGCCGGGAAATCATTCGCGGTGTGCTGGGTTCAATCTTCGGCAGTACGACGACGCGGCGAAGAAGATAAAAAACTTAACCACAAAGATCCTAGCGCGGCAAAGCCGCAACCAAAAATCGGAATATCTCGCGCAAAGGCGCAAAGGCCGCAAAGAAAAAGATGTTTTCCGAACTTGGCGTTCTTGGCGTCTTGGCGCGAGAGATCAAACGTGGGGTGCGCTCGCGCACCAAACATTGCTCACCACGAAGAGCACGAAGTTCGCGAAAGAATTTAGTACGCGCGGGTTTGAAACCCGCCATCCTTTTTTTGCGACCTTTGCATTCCTTGCGGTTAAAAATCTTTCATGGCCGCTCCACCGGCAACGGCTCGAAGATCGTGTCGCCACGGATCGCGTACACCGGCACGATGGCTTGACGAGCAGGGATTGTGCCTTTCTGCGAATCGACTGCTTTCCACGCTCGGTCTTCAACTTTCAATACTGAAATCTCGGCGGGCTCTCCGACTTTCAGGGTGCCCAAATCGCCGGTGCGTCCCAAGAGCTTCGCGGCGTTCGCCGTCGCCATTTTCACAACCTGATTGAGAGAAAATCCAAGAGCCATTAATTTCGCCATCGTGGTCGGCAGATCATAAACGGGGCCGGCGCGGTTGCCGCGATGGCCGTCGGTAGAAACGCCGTCGGGGTGCAGTCCTTGATCGAGCACTTTGCGCGCCACGTCGAAGTTCAAATTATGTAGCCCGTGGCCGACGTCCATCAGAACACCGGATTCCTTAGCATCCCGCACCTGCGGCCAGAGTTTGCCGTTGCCGTCGAGTAAACCGCCGGGATGAACCGTGAACATGTGCGTGACGATATCGCCGGCGTGCAGATACTTGAGCACGTCGCCGACGTGCACCGGTGCGGTGTCTTTAGTCCAGCTCTCGCCGATATGGACGAGCAGCGGCAATTTCAGAGAGTCGCCGAGCTTGCGCGCGCGTTCCAGGGGCTTTAATCCTTGCGCGCCGAGCGCGCCGCCGGTAGCCATGATCTTGATGCCGACAATGATATCGCGGTTCGCCTCGACGGCTTTTTCGATCTTCTCTTCGTCAATTAATCGCGGATCGGCAAGAATGCTGTAGCCCGGGCCACTTACTCCGCCCAAAGTCGAGAGGTTGATGTAGTTCAGCACTCGGGTCTTGGCGTTGTCGGAAACATAATTGCGAAACACGTTAAGAAGCGTGTGCCCCGCGCTTCCGGCGTCAACAACCGTCGTGACGCCGGAGCCGACGCCAAAAATATCCGGATCGACGCCAAAAGCGCCGAGCCCTTTCATTAAATGGAGGTGAACATCGATCAGTCCCGGCGTGATGATGTGGTCTTTGATGTCGAAGACGGTCGCGCCGTTTGGTTCGAGATTCGAACCGATGGCATCGACTTTGCCGTCGCGCACGCGGATGTCGAACGGACCATCCTTGTCGCTCGCCGGATCGATCAGTCGGCCGTCTTTGAGCAGAAAATTTGGAGATTGTCGATTCATCGTTTTTTGTCGTGCAAAGTGTTTCTCAAATTCGAAATTCGAATATCGAAATCCGAAACAATTTCAAAATTCGAAATAAACCCGAAACTCAAGTCCGAATCCAGTTTTTTGTTTGAAACATTGGGTCCTTTTGTCATTTGAGATTGTTTCGAATTTCGGATTTCGTGCTTCGAATTTTCCCGTTTATCCCTTGGCGCGCTCTTTGCGCCTTTGCGCGAGTTATTCCGAGATAATTCGTGCACCACCACTAGCTCACGTCGTATAGTACGCGTTTTCCTTAATATAGCCTTCCGTCAAGTCGCAACCCCAGACTCGCGTTGAAGCTTTGCCGATACCGAGGTCAACGGCAATCGTAACTTCCGGCTGGCGGAGATATCGCCGCAGCGATTCGAGGTCGCAATCGACGGGTGAACCTTTTCTGAAAACGTTTGTGTTCCCGAACCGAATCGTAACTTTGGCAGGCTCGATGCTGGGATCAAAACACTTGCCGACGGCCATGATCACGCGGCCCCAGTTCGGATCGCAGCCATAGACGGCGGTTTTGACCAGCGGTGAGTTGACCACCGATTTAGCGACGCGTTTCGCCTGCGCCTCGGTCTTGGCGTGACTGACGTCGACGGTGATCAACTTTGTCGCGCCCTCGCCGCTGCGCGCGATTTCTTTCGTGAGATATTCACACACTTCCAATAAACCTTTTTCGAACTGTCCAAGCTTTGCTTTGCCGGCCAGCCCATTGGCCATCAACACGACGGTGTCGCTGGTGCTCGTGTCGGTGTCGATGCTCATGCAGTTAAAAGTCCGGTCCACCACGCGGCGCAGCATCGGCCGCATCGCCATCTTAGGCAGGGCGGCATCGGTCATCAAGTAGACGAGCATCGTTGCCATATTCGGTTCGATCATGCCGGCGCCCTTGGCGATACCGGCGATGACTGCCGAGCCGACCCGACACGAAAAATACTTTGGGTAGGTGTCTGTCGTCATGATCGCTTCGGCGGCGAGTTTAAGATTGTTCGGTTGAAGCTCGGTGCGAATGCCGCGGAGGCCCGCGCGAATCTTGTCCATCGGCAGCGGCCGGCCGATGACGCCAGTGGAAAACGGCAGAACGTCGTATGGATTCACGCCCAGCTCTTCCCCGACGATGCGGCAAGTTTCGATCGCATTGTCGATCCCTTGCTTGCCGATCGCCACGTTGGCGTTTTTGCTGTTAATCACCAGCGCCTGGACAAAACCACGGGCAATATGTTTCCGCCCGACAATCACCGGCGCGCCGGGAAAACGATTGCGCGTGAACATCGCCGCCGCGCGCGCACGGACTGTCGAGTAAATCACGGTTAGATCGAGCGTGTTGTCTTTGATTCCGACGTTTTTGGCAAGAGAGAGAAAGCCTTGAGGTTGGTGAAATTCAGCGGGCGGATTGTGCTGCATGGTTAACTGACGACTCCCTAATTAATTCTTAGTTGGAGCAGAGGTTAGCACAAGGGATCGATCAAACGGAATAGAAGTGAAGGCGAATAGCGTCGAGCCGGCTGCTGTGCGGATGAAACGCCGTCGCCTAGTGTGGTGTCTCAGAAGTTCATTAAAAACTCCAAACCATGGCACTGGTTGAAGCCGCACTCAAATCCCCCTCTATCCCCCTTTATTCAAAGGGGGAAGTTTCGCTGGCAGGACTCTAACCCCTCTTTGGAAAACTTTGGAAAAGAGGGGAAGGGGAGATTTTTGGGCGGAGTGAGGCGTGGAATTATGTCGCGAACTTCTGGGTCAGGACACTAGGCGTGACGCACTCTGCCCACGAAATAGAGCCGTTCCGACCGATCCGACGCCTTCGCACCGAAAGGATCGAACGCTTTGACTTCCTTAAAATAACTCTGCAGACAACCAACGATTTGTTGTTTTGGAAAGGCGATTTCGCTGATCTTTTCGTGGAACAATCTGTAACTATCCCTATTCTGGTGTTCGAAAATTTTGACATCCCATTTGAATACTCCTCGTCGTTCTCCGGTCACTTTGATGATGGCCAGATCGCGATCAAACCATCTTTCCCAGGCGGGACCACTGGCGAGACGCCGCAGTTTGCCGAGTGTGTTAATGTCAAAAATAAAAACTCCGTCGTCTTTCAGATGCAACGCAACGCGTCGAAAGACTTTCCGCCAATCCGAGAAGTGGAGCAGGTGATTGATGGAGTCGAATACGCAAACGATCGCGTCAAAGCGTCGTGCGATATGGAAGCTGGTCATGTCTTGCCGGACGAAGCGCACATGCGGGAGCTTCTTTCTGGCGACGGTGAGCATCGGACGAGAACGGTCCAGGCCGGTTACCTCGTAGGAAGCCGAGAGGATGCCCAATATGCTGCCGGTGCCGCAAGCGATCTCTAACACCGTCTTCGCTTCAGGCTTGTGACGCGCAATCAGGTTGACGATATACCTCGCCGCATCCGACCGGTCGCCCATGACCATGTCGTAAAATCGGTAGAATTTGTCGTAGGACATTCGATTACTCTTGACTATGTTCTCTTCTAGGAAACCAAGCCACCGCGATATCATCCACAAGCTCGCCATCGGGCAAGCGCACACGGTTTTTGAATCGGCCTTCTTCGATAAACCCAAGCTTTGAGTACAAATGAATCGCACGCGCATTGGTTGCGCGCACCAGCAGTTCTATTTTTTTAACTCGCGGCGACTGGTTTGCCCATTCCATGAGGTCGCGCATTAGCGAGGTGCCGATACCCTGTCCGAGGAAACCCGGATGCACGACGATCGTTAGCCTGAAGACATGAGAAATTGCTTCCAGCGGCATCGGATCCAATAGAGCATGACCGACGATATTTCCGTCCTTCTCCGCGACCACATAGCGGCCAATCTTGGCAAGCTCGGCGATTTTCTTTTCGAAGTTTTCCGGAATGAGCTCGTAAGGTCGGGAGACAAGTAGTCCGGGCATTTCGGCAGTGGCTCGTTCCGCCGCGACAAGGATTGCCGCATCCTCGATGCGGGCAGCGCGGATAATCACATTCAGCATTCTTTTCTTTTTGATCCTGTCGATCGCTTAGCCGCCCACCAACAGCCGGCGCAAAAAAACCGATTGGTCAAATTGCTCTGTTTCGGCAAACTGAACGACAACTAACTCGAGCGAAGGAATGATGTATAGCATCTGCGATCCCTGGCCTCGAGCCGCAACCATGTCATCGGGCGCGGGGCCGCCACCTTTCAGCCAAAATGTGATCCCGTAATACGGATTGGCTCCGGTGCCGACGAAACATTCCTTCAATACGCCCCAAGGCACAATCTCGCGCCCGTCCCACTTGCCTTGATGCAAAATTAACTTTCCAAACTTCGCCCACTCGCGCGCGGTCATTGACATTCCATTGGGAAGATGAACGTTGCTGTCCTCGTCTTTGACCCAACGCGGCACCTTAAGGCCGATCGGATCGAGGTCGCGCCGCTTCATATAGGCTTCGACGGATTCGTTCTTGTGAGCAAGTTTTCGGCGCATCAGCTCACCGAAGATTTGGTAGGGGATCGGGCCGTATTGAAATCGTTGCCCCGGCCAAAACTTCGCGCCGGCAATGATGACAGCCCTGGCGTAGGAAGGAGAGGACTCGCGGGTGCTTCCGCCAAAAATGCCGCTCGTGAGAGACAGTAAGTGGCGAATGGTTATCTGCGATTTGCGCTGGTCGTTTTTCCATTCCGTGATGGTATCGGCGACCTTTTCATCGAGCTTGAGCAAGCCGTCTTCCACCGCCGCGGCGAGCATTGCTCCGGAAAAGCTCTTGGTGCCACTGGCCAAGCGGTGCGGTTGATCGGCGGACCAGCCATTGAAATACTCCTCGAAGACCAGCTGGTCACGGTGGTAGACCAGCATGGCATGGCCGTTACGCCCTTTCAGATAGTCTGCCGCCGCGCGCAGCGACTCCGCAGTGAAAGGCTCCGCCGCATGCTCGCCACCACCTACGGACTGAGCCATCGCCGCCCAAGCAAGTAACGCAAGCAGGACGCCCCAAGCCCGATGCATGTTCCTCATAACGTCCTCTCGCATTACAGTTTCGATGCGCTCGTTTCGGTACACGCGCACCGGCTGAAATGTAATGAGCCTCAGTGCTGAATCTGGCTTACCATACTTTTACCAGGACAATAGACGTAGGTGTGTCGATCATAGGTTTTCCTTCCGGATCGATCTGTGGCAGTCCAATAGATTTCTAGACAATGCGGGGTGCCCTGATATGTGAAATCAATCTGCCTGATGGTAATGGATTCCGTTCTCTCCGATTCGCTTGTGTCCCAGACTTTGTAGACGAACGATTTTGTCTCGCCTTCTTTCCACAGCCCCAGAGGAAATTTTAGACCGCCCGAATAGGTTCTCGTGTCTCTACCCGGCCTGCCGTCAAATAGCCTGCCCAGACCCGTTTGATCTTGATTGATGGTGAACAGTTGCGATTTGTCGTCGTCTTTGTTCTTACCCGGATTGATTCTTTCGTAGACGACTGATGTCTGCCCAATGACTGGATGTTTCCACTCCGTCGGTCCTTTGATGTAGTAGGTCGCGGTGCGGTGACGATAGGTGCCGTCGACGGGTAGCATCTTCAGTTCAAATTTTCCGTCCCACTCCGCTCCAGCCCAGAGCTCGACAGGAATGTATCTTTCTTTTGTTTGAGAATTGATCGAAGCTTCCCAAGCCTTGATATCGGCGGCGCTGACTGAAGTCGTCGATAAGACCGTGAGGCCCATTAGCAAAAGAGCCAGAGAAGTATTCAGCCAATTTTCCAGAACGCTCATGACTTTCCTTCCAATCGGATGCAAGGCTCGGTTCATTCGGTAATTCGACGTCCCAAAATTATCAGATCCCGCTCGATGCCGTCTAGTTCAGCGACCGCCGGCAAAACTCCCCAGCGTTGAAACCCAAAGCTTTCAAACAATTGCAGGCTTGCTTCGTTGTGGCCGAAGATGAATCCCAGGAGGGTCTTTAGTCCGAATCGGTGTGCTCGCTCGATGGCCATGGCCAGCAGTTCCCGCCCGATTCCTTTTCGCTGCAACGCCGGAGTAACGTACACGCTGATCTCGGCGGTAGCATAGTACGCCGGGCGTCCGTAGAATGATTGAAAACTCAGCCAGCCGACAACGACTTCGCCGTCAACCGCAACCCAGAGTGGACGTTTTTCCGGATCGTGATCGCGGAACCATTCACGCCGCCTTTCAATGGATACCGGCTCGGTGTCCGCGGTGGCGGTGCGTCCTGGAACCGACGCGTTGTAGATCTCGACGATGGCCGGAAGGTCAGCTTCTGTGGCATCGCGAATCGTCATGCTAACATCTACTACTGCGCAATTATTGACCACGCAAACTAGTGTGGTGTGGTGTGGTGTGGTGTCTCAGAAGTTCATTTAAGAACTCCAAACCATGGCACTGATTGAAGCCGCACTCAAATCCCCCTGTATCCCCCTTTTTTTCAAAGGGGGAAGTTTCGCTCCAGGACTCTAACCCCTCTTTGGAAAAGAGGGGAAGGGGAGATTTTGGGGCGGAGTGAGGGGGAGGGAATTATGTCGCGAACTTCTGAGTCAGGACACTAGCGCGCTTGCTGGCGCTACGAACGAGTTTTGAAATACTCAGCAACACCACGCGTCTCCAACGCCCATCGGTTCGTATTGGTATGTATCCCGCTTCGGCCTCGATCTGCTCTAACCATCGCTCAACGGAAGGAAACTCGTTAAGGTTGAAGCCAGACTCATCCGCCAGACGGGTATATGGATACAGTGCGTAATCGGCAATTGTGCAATGACCCACTGCGATCCATTGGCAGTGATATTTGGGGCATTCAACTGCGCCAACCGAGGAGGTAGCGCGCGGGGGGCTTACTTCCACATGCGCGGGTCGAAGTGAAACGGGATCGATCTGCGCAAGCGAACTTGCTTGAAATCTCGGTGCGCTGGATTGAGAAGATAATTTTGCTCCTCGGGAATGATGGCAGAGGGCACGGCTAAGATTGCTGTTGACCCTTTTGCTGCCCAAGTCGTGCCGATGTCTTTGAGGAGTTCTAACGCTGGGTAACGTCGCCAGTTCTTCGGCAGGCTCGCTGCCTTTACGGTCTCGACGGCAAGCTTTTCCGGGACCTCGATGGCGACCAAATCGTTCGGAAGTAGATCGACGTCGACACGAACGAAAGCTCCAGAGCAGAGAGGGCGAGGGATGCGGAAGTGTAGAGTACGGCAGTCCCCGCGTGGTTCCAACGTCCACCGTACAAGCGGGCGCCTTCACCATCAAACCGTTGGTATCTTCTGGAAACAGATGCGCCAGACTTGCACTAGCTGATCGTGCCGTGAGCGATCCGGCCTAAGATTTCTTCGATTTGCCTAATGCCGATGTCGTTATCTATGAGGTCGAGAGGAGGGCGATTACCAAGCGCGCGATTCGGCCGGCGCAGCCACTGAACCGCTTTTCTTCGCTTCCCAATGCGGCCATTGCCTGAGCGCTGATTCGGGCCAGCCGTAGTACCCGGTCCGATTCATCGGCCTGGAGCCGCTGTTCTTTCTTGCGGCGAGCGATCGTTCGTTGCGGCAAGTGCAACACAGCCGCCACCTCTTCGCGGCTGAGTCCAAGTTTTGCCAATCAGCGCTTCCAGCGAGGCGTAGGGGAGCCCAGCCTTCACGGCTTCCCGTAGCTCGTCTAAGTTGACTATTCGGCGCTTAAAGACTTTTCGGCCTCCAAGCGCTTCGACTAAAGAATCTGTCGGCAACATAGACGACGATCTCCCGTTTGGCTCGTTCTGGCACCTGCTCTACGGCCAGTTGGCACAACGTTCAATCTCTCCCAGCGACATTAACGTTTCTTGAAAGTCACTCCCGGTTGTTCTGGCTTAGAATCTTCAGGGCGGCTTTTTTGACTTTCATCTCCGGATCATCGAGGAGGGTCTCAATCTCCGCTCTCAATGATTCCAGGACACTCTCCGTGGGTTCTTCGGCGAGTCGCTTTAGTGCCAATTCGCGTATCCGGCCGTCTTGGTCTTTCAGACATTTGCGATACATGTCGACATGGTTCCGAACTTCGGTTATCGGCCCCAGGCAAACCAGGGCGTCGAAACGGAGTTCCGCATTTTCGTCATCTAAGCATTTGATATAGACCTGCGTGACTTTTTCTCGCTTCGAATAAAATCGCCACAGGTTAAATAGGATAATCCTTTTTTGCTCGAAGGGACCGTGGTTGAGCCGGTCCAACAGTAGGTCCAAGATTCGGTCATCCCTGAGATTGCACAGAGCGTTGACGGCGGTTTGCTGGACTTCAGAATCGCTATCGAAGAGCCGCTCGATCAAGGACGTCGCTGCCTGAAAATTCCCCTCCCAGCCGATGGCGAATGTCGCATGAAGCCTGCGCTGCGTATCGGTGCTGCCGATCTCTTGCAGTAAGCGATCGACGAGCGGCTGGGAGTTTTTTAACAATGGACCGATCACGCTCAACTGGATGGCCGCGTCATGTCGGATTTCCTCGCTCTCGGACGAATCGGTCATCAGATCGTACAGCGGCCAAACTACGGTCTCTTTGGCAAAGCTCCCGAGAAGCAGCATGATTTCGCGTTTGAAATCTCGGTCAGCCAGCTTCATAGCCTTGAGAAGCAGAGGAATGGCCCGATCACTCTCATCAAAGAACGTTTCGACCGATTCAACATAACTCCTGGCCTTCTGGAGAATACGTTCTTTCGAATCGAATTTGATAACACGATTTTTCTTCATTTTTTGAACGTCATCTCATAACACAGGACTGTTGGACAACGCGAGAATTTTAAATGGTATGATACTTGTATGACCGAGGTAGATATGAGGACGACCGTAATACTTAAAGACGATCTCGTAAAAAAGGCAAAGAAGCTTGCGGGTGAAACAACCTTGAGCGCACTTTTGAACAACTGTTTGGCGGACTGGATAGCCCAACACAGTGCAAGGGAGCTAAAATCGCGTCTACTAAATGAGTATCGTTCCGCGCGCCAGGAATCGCGTCAGATAAGTCGCGAATTTGCTCAAGTCGATAAAGAAGGTTGGCCTTCGTGGTAAAGGGCTCATTGGTCTGGGTTAGCCTGGACCCGGCCCGCGGAGCAGAGGTCCCGAAGACTCGTCCATGCACTATCGTTTCGAGGACCGAAGCAAACGATGTCTCTTCAACTGTAACGATCGTGTCCCTTTCGTCGGTGACCGGGCGCGCGGCGGATCGCCTGGTGCAACCCCTCCTATCGGCGAAAGACACTCGTTTGTCGAAGGATTCACGGGCGCTTTGCGATCAAGTGAGAACCGTAGATAAAGGACGTATCCGAGACACCGTTGGTGTCTTAAGCCCTGAGTTACTCGGAAGGATAGATCGGGGTCTCATACTGCATCTGGAACTCGAGGGTTATGTCACGCTGTAGGCGGCCGCAAGTGGGATTCGCCGGTTCAGACGAAATCAAAAATATTCTCTGACCCCAATTTCCTGCCCGTTCGTAGAAGTCCACATCCTTCGTGAAAATCACGAGGTTTCCGCCTTTCCCGTGTTGCCAGATTTGCGTATCAGTTGCCGTCAATAAATTGAGGTCGAAAAAATGTTCGGCCTCGTGGCGATGCGATTTCAACCAGTCACAGAGGCGTGGTGGAAGATTCGCGTCGACGCAGCAAAAAGGAGAAGCGAGATGCCACTGACTAGAGACTTTAAAGAAACGATTCGGGAGCGCGCTCGCCGCGACGCGGCGTTCCGTGAAGCACTTTTGAAAGAGGCTGTCGACGCCCTACTCTCGGGAGACGTGGAAACCGGCAAGATCGTTCTCCGTGATTACATCAATGCCACGGTCGGCTTTGACAAACTAGCGACCGTCACCAAAAGATCACCAAAGAGCCTCATGCGTATGCTCGGGCCTAAAGGTAACCCTCAGGCTCGTAATTTTTTTGAGATTGTCGCCTATCTTCAGAAAAAAGAAGGCCTCCGCCTAAAAGTACGCGCGATGTAGGATTTGCTTCAGGCGATCCGACATGTTTGACACAGCAAGCACCGGCGGCTTGAACGAAGCGGAACGATTGAACGGCTGAAATGTTGGCGACAATGGATCTCGCGGCTATTAATCTGCTGCTCATTTTGATGTTTTGATAATTCTCAAAACGTGCAAATTCCCGTCATCAGGTTTATCTTCCTTTGAACTTTTGAACCATTGAACCTTGAACCGCCGTAAGGCATTGAACGGAGCGAAGCGATTGAACGGCTGGAACGCATTGGAACGGACCGATCCCCATGAGAACGGAGCGAAGCGGTTGAACGGCTGGAACCATTGGAACCTTGGAACGGGCCTGAAAGAGAATGAAATCTTCTCTGCCGTAGTTGAATTTAAACCTCTTGGCATCGCCCCGACGTTTCGCGTAAGATTAAATGCCGATAGGAGATTGATTTTATGAAAATCCAGGCGAGTTTTGTGCAAGACGGTAAATGGTGGGTGGCGTGGACCGATGATATTCCTGGCGCGCTGACACAGGGCGCGACGTTAGAAGAGGCCCGTGAGAATCTCATCGATGCGGTGCGTATGATACGCGAGCCAGTTGATCTATCTAAGCTACCCAAAAACAAAATCGTGATCGAACAACTCGAGGTGTAAGTGAAACGGCGGGAGCTCATCCGACACTTGGAACGGTTCGGATGTGTTCTCGCCGACGAAGGGGCAAAACATAGCAAGTACGTCAATCTCGCCGATCCCCGCCGCATTACAACGGTTCCAAGACATACTGAGATCGCCGATCTCCTCGCACGCAAGATTTGCCGCTAACTCGGTATCCCAGATCCAAAGTAAGAGGAAATCCCATCTCATTTTGACGTTTTGAGAATTATCAAAACGTGCAAGTTCCCCGCTATTCGTAGACCGTTAAACGTTTTGAACGTAGCGTAGCGATTGAACGTTTGGAACGTCTTGAACGGACCGATCCCCATGATGAACGGAGCGCAGCGGTTGAACGATTGGAACGATTTGAACTGGTAGAGGGGCGGACGGGATGTGGAAAAAATTTGGTCGATTTTTAATATCCGTATTGAACGGCTTGAACTGACCGCAACGCTAGAACGATTCGAACCGGGGGAATGTTGTGCGAGCGGCTCAGCTGACTTACTCTTCCACCTGCGTGGTCGTGCTCCCTTTCGCTGTTAGAGCAATGTGGGAGAATGAGGAATCAGGTGTTGCGAAAGTAGCCTGTCCCTTAATCCCCCGCTGTCTTACATTTCGACGTTTCGGGAATTCTCGAAACATCGAAGTTCCGCCTCCGAGTCCGACTCTGTCCTTGAACCATTGAACCTTGAACTTTGAACAGGCGCAGCCCGTGAACGGAGCGCAGCGATTGAACTGCTTGGAACGGGCCGCAGTATTAGCAGGAAAGGCCGCAGCATACGGCCGACGCTAGTCGCCCTTCGTGTCGGACCGCCGAGGTGGTTTTGACAAAGCCGGCAAAACCGTCGATCAGCGGCTCACGTGGATGTTTGAGCCGGTATAGGGAGCGTCTCGCCTTGTCAAACCATGGCAGCACCGCGACGAGAAAATCGGATGAGCTGATTTTTTCTATGTCGTTAGGCAGCTAACGCCGAAAGATCTGGCGAAATTCTTCTTTCTTCTTTGAGTATTCATCCGGCGTCAGAGAGACCACTTGGACAAACTTGCCGACCACCTGATCCGCGCCGTCGATGGGCGGATAGATGCCCCGGCGGTTCACGAACTCGCCCACGTTGGCCATGATCTCCGAGCTCTCCTGGCCGAGAAAGTAATCGATGTAAAGCCTGGCGGTGTTGGGGTGGGGCGCCTTCGCCGTGAGGCCGATGTAATTGCCATCGCCCAAGTAAACGGGAAGTCCTTTGACGTAGTCCACCGGAGCGCCTTTTCGACTCCACAGGTGAACATACTTCACGTAGGCGACCCCGAGGGGCATTTCTCCCGACGCGATGCGCTCGCCCACCGGGACCATGGAATCGAGCAGGAGCGGCTCCAAAGCGGCGAGCCGCTTGATCCAGTCATTGGCCTTTTGCGCCGAACCGAAGACGGTATGGAGACTCGAGAGCCAGTCGATGGTGGTGTCGTGGAGGGTCGGGTTGCCCATGGCAATCTTCCCTTTCCACTTCGGATTGACGATATCCTCGTAGGATTTTGGCGCGTCCTCGGGTTTGATGATGCTTTTGTTGTAGACGAAGCCGATGATCACGCTGCGATAGTTCGGGCCGAAGAAGTCGTCCATCAATTTTTTATCGTAATCCTTCGCCGACGGTGAAATGTAGCGAGCAAAAAGTCCTTTCTCCTTGTTTATGAACTTCATCGGTTCTGAAGTCGTGAAAACGACATCCGAGCTCATCCTGCCGGTGCGGTGCTCGGCAGTGATGCGATCCATCATGACGGTCGATGAGCCGCGGAAGTAGTTGGTCTTGATGCCGTGCTTGGCCTCGAATCCCTTGTGTATCGCCGCGGCGACGTCGTTCTCGAGCGAGCCGAATACGACGACCTCGCCCTCTTTCCTCGCCGCCTGGATAAGATCCGGATTTTGCGCGCAGGCGGGCCTGGTGAATACTGCCAGCAAGCCCATCAATAAAAATAGCTGAGCCATGCCCAAATACGCGCTTCGACGGAACTTCATCTGTCCTCCAATAAACCTGCAGCTGTTGGGCTGCCAAGATTAAGCATCAGCAGCGACAAACAGCACGCGGTCAGCGGGCAAATCCACCGGCAGCCGGTCCCAGCTGTCTCCCTGATCCGTGCTCACGAGTATGTCCCCATGACCTTTCTGCGTGGCATCTGCCGAACGGCCGCGGGACACGGCGCCAAGACCGGCATAAACGATCGACGGATCTTCCGGATGTTGGGCCAACGCCCAAACCATCTGCTGCATGTTTTCCGGCAGCCACTTGCCCACGCCGACACGCTGCCAACTCTCGGCCAGATTGCGACTCCGGAAGACGGCGCCCTGAGCGCGCTCCGGGCGATCCCAATAACCCGGCGACTTGTCTGCCGTAGCCACCAGCATCGCCGGGGTCGCGCCCGGTAAGAAAACAAAATCGTGAAAATAGTCGCGCGAAAATCCGTTCTCGGCGCGCTGCCAACCTTGGCCGGGATCGCTGGCTTTAAAAAATCCTCGAGCGGTGGCCACGAAATAGAGATCTTTCCGGCCTGGCGCAGTGCTGATGTGGTGGATGTCCAAATAGTCTATGCCGCCGCTGACGTCCTGCCAGTTCTTGCCGCGGTCGAAGCTGCGGATGATCCCGCCGTGTTCCAGGCAGACGTAGATGATCTTGGGATCATCCGGATGGACGAAGATATGGCGCACGTGCTCTCGGTGCGGCGGACGCGGAAAGCTCCATTTGGCTTTGACCTCCGAGGGCAAATCCTGCACGGCCGTGAGTTCCTCCCAGCTCTTGCCGCCGTCCTCGGTTCGGTAGAGGTGAATCGGCTCGATACCCACATATAGGACCTGCTCGTCGGTGGGATCCACGGTCACGGCGCGAACATTGCCTTCGAACACCCGTTGCCATCTCAGGCCGGCATCGTCGGTCCGATAAAGGCCGTCTTGGGTGACGCCTAGATAGACGACGTTGGGTTGGCTTCGCAGCCCGTCAATGGAATCGATGGTGCCGGTTTCGAAGGAAACCGCTACACGCTCCCAGGAGCCGTTTTTGGAACGCCAGACGAACAAACCTTCTTGGGTACCGGCATAAATGCGAACTGGGCTTGCCATTATCGTAACTCCTTTCCATGCCAAAATTCCTTTGAACTTTTCACTACAACCTTTACTCTTCCGCCAACTCTTTTACCGCCGCCATCACTTCGGCGTAGGTGCCGCAGCGGCATAGGTTGCCCGAAAGATAATCGCGCGTCTGGGCTTCCGTAGGATGGGGATGATTCGCCAGCAGTCCCTTCACCGCCATGATCATGCCCGGCGTGCAGTAGCCGCATTGGAAAGCCTGATGTTTGAGAAATGCTTTCTGCACCGGGTCGAGCTCGCCGCTCTGCGACAAACCTTCGATGGTAGTGACCGCTTTGCCTGCCGCATTGGTGGCGAGCATGAGGCAAGAGCTCACGGGCCGGCCATCGACCAGCACGGTGCAAGAACCGCACACGCCGACGCCGCAGCCCTCGACCGAACCTTTGAGCGAGAGATCGTCGCGCAAGCACTCCAGCAATGTCTGATTGGGCCTGACGGTAAGGTCCTGTGGCGACCCGTTGATTGTCGTCGAGATGGTGAGCATCGATCTATCTGCTCTCCTTGAGTGCGTCGAGCATCGCGACAATCTTGTCCGGTTTGATCGGCAAGTCTCTGCAGCGAATGCCGCCGAGCGCATTGGCGATGGCATTGCCGATGGCAGGAGCCACCGGCGGCAGCGCCGCTTCCCCCACACCTTTGGCGCCGTGCGGACCTTTGGGGTGGGGCGTTTCCACCAATATGGAATGGAACTCCGCTGGATGATCTTCCATAGACGGAAGCATGTACTCCAAGAAGCTGCTGTTGATCGGCTGGCCGTTGTCGTACACCATCTCTTCGAAAAGCGCCGAGCCCATACCCGATAACATCGATCCTTCGTTTTGGAGCCCGCATTGTTTGGGATGAATCGCTTTGCCCGCATCCACCGCGGTCACGATGCGCAAGACGCGCGTCTTGCCGGTCTCCCTATCGACTTCGACTTCGGCAGCGCACGCTGAGAAGAACCAGAACGCGGCGGCCTTGCCTTTTCCGGTCCGCGCATTCAATCCCCCTTCGGTCTTAAAGCAATAGCCGCCGAACATGCTGCCGACCGAGGACCCAAAGCGTGCCTTGAAAATGTCCGTGATCGATAGCCGTCTATCGGGCACGCCGCGCACCGAAACGGCGCCGTCCCTCAGTTCCAAATCCTCGATCCGCGCTTCGAGTTTCTTCGCTCCGACTTCGAGCAGCTGATTTCTGATTTCGCCCGCCGCCTTCTGTGCCGCCTGGCCCATATGAAAGGTCGTGCGGCTCGAGCTCGACGACTTATCGTAGGGCGTAATGTCGGTATCCGGAAAACTCACCGAGACTTTTTCAAAGGGCAACCCCAACTCGTCGCCGACGATTTGTGCCAGCGAAGTCAACGCCCCCTGTCCCATATCGACGCTGCTGGTGAGAAGAATCGCCGAACCGTCGGCGTTAAGACGCACCTGGGCCGATGAGGTCGTCGGCGTCGTCGTGCTTTTGATTGTGACCGCAAGACCTTTGCCGCGGACGACATCCTTTCCGGCCGGCGGCGCGGACTGCTCTTCCTTCCCTTTCCAGCCGATCGCAGCGGCGGCGCGCTGCAAACAATCGGTGATGCCGACAGAAACCAGCTTTTCACCGGTGACGAATACATCGCCCTCTTTGACCAGGTGCCGTAGCCGCAATGCTAGAGGATCGAGTCCAAGCCGTCGCGCGATGTCGTCCATCTCGGATTCGTAGGCCCAACACACGTGGGACACACCGACGCCACGGAACGGACCCGTGGGCGGCAAATTGGTGTAAACGGAGTAGGTCGACAGACTTCGGTTGGGAATATTGTAGGGACCGCTCGATACATAACAACCGGTTTTGGCGTTGACCGGCCCGTTGAGCGCGTAAGCGCCGATTTCATAAAAGACCTGGACTTCGCGCGCAATGATAGTGCCGTCCCGTTTCACGCCGGTCTTGATTTTCACCACCGCGCCGTAGCGTCTGCCGGTGAGAAAGACCTCGTCACGTGTCAAAACCCACTGCACGGGACGGCGCGCCTTGCGCGCGAGCAGCGCAAGAGCAGGCTCGAGCCGCGCGTGGGTCTTGCCGCCGTAGCCGCCGCCAAGAGGCGGCACAATCACGCGCACCTGATTTTCCGGCAATTTGAAAATCTGCGCCAGCTGCTCTTGCACGCCGGAGGGATTTTGCGAGGCGGAATGAACCACCAGTTTGCCGCTCGGCTCCCAATAGGCAGTGGCGGCATGGGGCTCGATATGGCCGTGCTGCACCGGCGGCAGCGTGTAAGTATTGTCGAAGATCTCGTCCGCTTCTTGAAAACCCTTTTCGATGTTTCCGTCTTCGACCCGGAACACGCTGCAAACGTTGCCGCCCAACTCGAAATTGAATTCCTCGCGGTGCACGCCCGCGTTGGTCTCATTGCGCTGCGCGTGCAACACGGGCGCGTCGGGCTTGGCGGCTTCGAGAAGATCGAAGACGGCCGGCAACTCTTCGTACTCGACTTGGATCAGATCCAATGCCTCTTCGGCGATCTCCCGGCTTTCCGCGGCCAGGAGCGCGACGACTTCACCGACATGGCGCACCCGATCGGTCGCCACCACCGGTTGATCGTCGACCACCGGTCCGAAATAGGGATTCAAACCGGTTAAGTCGTCACGAGTGACGACAGCGACGACGCCGGGATACTTTTCCGCCTTGCTCGCGTCCACGCGCAAGAGCTTTGCATGCGGGTACGGGCTCCTGAGCGCCTTGGCATGGAGCATGCGCGGCAGTACGAGATCGGGCGCATAGTTAATCGCTCCGGTGACCTTGGCGATTCCTCCAACCATCGTGACATCCGTACCGATCAGAGACATCCTTCGGTTTCCCTTTTAGTGTTGCGCCGCCGCGCTCAGCGCTCGGCGAACCAGCACATGCACCAGGTGGCGCTTGTAATCGGCGGTGCCGCGCAAGTCGTCGATCGGATCGACGCTTTGGCCGGCGGCCAGGGCAATGCGCTCGATCAATTCAGCTGTAAGCCTCTCTCCACGCGCCATCGATTCACCGCTTTTGAAACGCATCGGTTTCGGCGACACCGCGCCGATCACCAGGCGAAGCTCCATGCAAATATCCTTGTCCATGGTCGCTAACGCGGCAATTCCGACGCAGGGCCGCTCTTCCGAAGAGCCGGTGGTGAACTTGCTGTAAGTGCCGCGAAGGTGGCCCGCCGGCGGAACGATCAACGCTGAAATCAATTCACCCGGTTCCAGCGCCGTCTCGTAACTGCCTTTCAAGAAATCTGTCAATTTTATCTGCCGTGTTCCCGCGCGGCTCAATAGTTCCACGGCAGCGTCGAGGGCCACCAACACCGTCGGTGGGTCGGATTGATAATCACCATGCGCCACATTGCCGCCCAGGGTAGCCATGTTGCGGATGCGGATATTGGCCACCACGTGACACGCTTCGGCGAGCACCGGATAATGTTGCCGCACCAACGGCGACGCTTCGATATCGTAAATCGCCGCCAGCGCGCCGATGCGCAGTCCCGCTTGCGGCTCGAAGCTGATTTCACTCGCGGCTTTGATTTTTTTTAAGTTGACGAGGGTTTTTGGGACGAAAATGCCGTGTTTGATCAGCGTGAGCAGCGCCGTGCCGCCGGCGATAACTTTCGCGTCGCCGTTGTCGACGATGACACTGCAAGCTTCCTCGAGCGTGGTCGGTTCTACTAGATCGAATCGTCGCATGGGCTGTTTTTGTTGATCTTGAGTGACGCATCGGCGTCGCGTCACCAACGAACTATCACAGAGTCAGGCCGTGTCAACCATAGCTTCGTTGACGAGGCCAGCAACGGATGTTATGAACCGAGCAGCCTATCGCAGAATTTCGTCAGCAACCAGAACTTCAAACGGAGGCTCCGATCATGATTAGGATCGACGCCGATGCGCATGTCCTGGAAACGGAAAAAACCTGGGAATACATGGAGGGCGCCGAGCGCAAGTTCAGACCGCAGGTCGTCGGCCCCAACGATGGCTCGTCGACGGATGAATATTGGCTGGTCGACGGCACGCTGCGGCTCAAATCGCGCAACGTCGGCAAGAACACGCCGATGGCTTCGCGCGAATTGCGCGATGTCAACGCGCGTCTCAAGCACATCGACGAGCTCGGCGTCGACATTCAAGTCATTTTTCCGACGATTTTTATTATTCCGCTCACGCCGCGGCCGGAAATCGAGCTGGCGCTGTGCCGCAGTTACAATCGCTGGATGTCCGATATCTGGAGCCAGGCAAAAGAAAGACTGCGCTGGGTCGCGGTCTTGCCGCTGCTCAGCATGGACAAAGTTCATGACGAAGCAATGTTCGCGAAGGAGAACGGCGCGGTCGGTATTTTTCTCCGCGGATCGGAGTGCGATCGGCTGCTGAGCGATTCCTACTTCTTTCCGCTCTACGACGCCGCAAGCCGATTGGACTTGCCGATCTGCATTCATTCCGCCACCGGAAGTCCGATCCTGTTCAACTACTTCAAGTACGAAACCATCGGCTTCTCGAAGTTCAAGTTGGTGCTCGTCGGCGCGTTCCACAATATGATCATGGACGGAATCCCTGACCGTTTTCCAAGACTGAAAGTGGCTTTTCTCGAAGTCAGCGCGCAGTGGCTGCCCTACGTGCTCACCGATCTCGCCAAGCGCTACCATCTCCAGGGCAGAGAATTGCACAAGAAAGAACTGCTGCGCGAGAGCCGTTTCTACGTCGGCTGCGAAACCAGCGATGATCTTCCCTACGTCGTTGAGCATGCCGGCGAAGACAATCTGGTTGTCGGCACCGACTACGGCCACGCCGATAGCGCAACCGAGCTGCTCGCCCTGCGCGGTGTGTTGGACGACAAGCGATTGAGCCGGTCGGTCGCGAACAAGATCGTCGGTGACAATGCCCGAGCGCTTTACGGACTGTGAGTCAATCAGAAACGCTGCGATAAATTTGGAAGATGTCTTGACCGCAGAGGCACGGGGCAACCAACAGAGAAAGGCAGTTTTTACCACAAAGTGGTTCATGAGCTTACGCTCACCCACAGAGGATGAAAATGGCGACATATGGCTGCATCTTACTTGACCTCCTTTCCCCTTGATGGGGAAAGGCCAGGATAGGGGTGCTCGGGAACCGATCAAAACCATCACCCCTACCTTTGTCCTTCCCCGTCAAGGGGAAGGATAGGGAAGTCGGCCAATGGCGCACCCAAACTCAATTTTCGAAGGAGGTCACCAAGAGCACGAAGTTGAAAGTGTCAATATCCGAATCCTTCGTGTACATCGTGGTGAGATAATCTTTGAATGAAGATTCTCGTCACCGGCGGGATCGGCAAAGTCGGTCAATGGGTCGTGCGAGAATTGCTCGATGGCGCAGCGCATGAAGTCACCGTGCTCGACCGCGTACCCGGGCCGGAGCGAGGCGCCGTCAAATATCTTGTTGGCGACGTTCAAGATCTCGGCCAAGTGATGGAAGCGATGGTCGGCGCCGACGCGGTCATCCATCTCGCCGCAATTCACAATCCTAACATCGCCACTGCCACCGTGACCTATCAAACCAACGTCGTCGGCACGTTCAACGTCCATCATGCCGCCTTTCGGCTCGGCGTCAAACGAGTCGTCTCGGCGAGCAGCAATGCCATCGTCGGCTGGAGCTATAGCGAGCGCTTCGTGCCCGACTATCTGCCGATCGATGAAGATCATCCGCTGCGCCCGGAAGACGTCTACGGTCTATCGAAGGAGATCGGCGAAACCATCGCGCGATCGTACAGCCGCAAAGGCTTAGAAACGGTGATGCTGCGGCCGAGCGGTGTGGTCACTCCTGACGAGCTCGAGCAGATGAGAAGAGACGGAGGGCGCAAGCCCACGGGTTTCCACGCCTATAGTTACATCGACGCGCGCGATTTGGCCGTCGCCTTTCGACTGGCAGTCGAGCGCTCGATCCCAAGCGATACGACCTTGTTCATCGTGGCCGACGATAGCACGGTAGCCGAGCCGCTCTGTGATCTCTACCCGCGCGTCATGCCAAGCATCGGCGACAAAGCGCGCAGCTTGACGCGCAGCAATGGGGCGTATTCCAACGGCCGCGCAAAAAGATTGCTCGGTTGGCAGCCGGTTCATTCTTGGCGGCGCGACTGAAGGGTCGACCGGAACAGCATTCTGTTGCAACAAGGAAAAAAATCGAGCTAGGTCCGACCCAGGCATCCCAACACGGCCTTTTGACCATCCTTTATCCTTTTGCCCTTATCCTTTTAATAACGCGCTGTACGGTGACGACCAAGCGACTCAACGAGCAGGTCAGGCGTAACCGAGTCCGGTTTCCAGAACGCTACGCGCCGTATGCCTACAGCCTACTTCACGGCACAGATTTCACGGAGCCTTATAGTATGGCGAAAAGGACAGCAGTAGCTAAAACGCTGGATAATATCTCCGAAGCCGTCCCGCATCTCATTCGACTACCGGATCGGAAGGCTTAGATCGATTATGATGAAGATGCAGACGTTCTGTACATAAGTCTCAAGCGTCCACAAAAGGCCACAGATACAAAGGTTTTATCAAACAAAGGCATCCTTCTCCGTTATCGCAACAAGGACTTGGTTGGGGTGACGGTCTTGGATGCTTCGAAGCCGCGTAAACGTCAAAAAGTCTGAATCTCAGATTCCCCTCATTTGCACGTTTTGAGAATTGTCAAAACGTGCAAGTTCCCCCCTATGACCAAGTTTCCGCTCATGGTGAGCTAAGTCGAACCATGAACTTTGAACCGCCGCCAGGACTGGAACGGCCGCAGTTTTCGGACGTCTTGACAAGGCTATATTCAGTCGATATAAAGTCTTTATGAAGACTCTCACGATTACCGATGCCAAGAAGAATCTAGGGCGTTGGCTGGCCGCTGCCGCGCGCGGAGAAGATATCGGCATCGTTTGCGGCGCGGACATTGTCGCGCTTCGGAAGGTCGATATCGAATCCACGGATTACGCGCAGCGGGAATATGGCGCCACACGCGACCAGGTGGCTGCCCTGGAAAAAGCCACCGAGAGGCGCTATCAGCGCTTGAAACGAAGCAAAAAGCTCTCCTCCATCACTGCCCAAGAGCTTAGGAAGATGCTTGAGTAAGCTTCTTGCCATCGACCCAGCGGTCATCCGTCGTCTCCGCGAGCTCCCAAAGAACGAAAGGATAGAGTGCCTCCTCGCTCTTTGCGATCTGGTTGACAACTTTGGCCAGCCCCACGCGCATAGCGGCCTCGGTATCCGCAAGCTGAGGAACCAGGCTCTTCGAATGCCGCGGTAACCGCGATCTCCGATTTATCTTCCAAGACCGAGGCGCTGAGCTTTTTGTTTCCTTCCTCGGCAACCACGACGAGATCAGGACTCTACTCCGCCGCGGCACTTACCGCTGATTTCGACGTTCGAGAATTCCCGAAGCGTGGAACTTCCCCTCCGAATTTACCTTGAACCTTGAACCTTGAACTTTGAACCGCCGCCAGGTCTTGAACCGCCGCCAGGACTTGAACCGGCAAGCCAAGGCGAAAGTTGAGTAGTGACTCATTTTGGTGGGCCGGCGCGCCTTTTCAGCAAGATCACAGCAAGAGAGATTCTTCGCTGTTGCTCAGAATGACACTTGATCGGAGTTGTCATCCTGAACGAAGTGAAGGATCTCGTGTTAAATTGAGTCACTACCGAAAGTTGACATGAATGCACGTCATCCAATATTGTACCTCAGCAGAACGGGAGGGACGCCGTGTTGGGTTGGTGCAAGGGCATGGCGCGCTTTTCAGGCAGTGAATTTGAGTTCACTGTGACGAACCCGCAAAAACAAGTTCCTATCATTACTAAGCTGAGGACTTCCGCGATAGCCATAAAAAACAGGGAGACGGAGTGCAGCAGTGATGAACAATAGACCTGAAACCGCCAGGACGCCGGATGCACCAGGAAAACACAGCACCGCCGATGATTACCTGGTCTCGCCTCTCACCTGTTGCTATGGCGGCCCGGAACGCGTTCTTCCCCCGTCCACAGAGTGATCGAAATCAGCGAGCGTGTAGAGGTGCCAGCGGCGCCGCGAATCGTGTGGGACGTGCTGTCGGACCCGCGCGCCGTGGTCGATTGCGTTCCGGGGGCGAAACTGGGCGACCGGCTGGAGGACGGCTCCTACGATACGACCCTGACGGTGAAGTTCGGACCGACCAAAGTGACTTTTCGCGCAAAGGTCGCGCTGGAGCTGGATGGCACAGCGATGATCGGGCGCGTATCCTCGCGCGGCAGGGACGACCAGGGCGGTACGCGGGTGAAAACGGCGATGACCTTCCAGGTCGTGGAGGGACAGCCACCGGGCTCGTCGGTCGTTCCCATCGACGCGCAAGTTGAGATTTCCGGCCGGCTCGCCTGGGTGGTGGAGTCCGGCGCCGCGCTGGTGGTCAAGCGCATGACGGGCGAATTCACGGAGCGGCTCGCCGCGCGCTGCGCCAAGGCGACCGGGTAGAACGCTCCGCGGTCGCGAACGAGATGCGGAAAAAGTCCAGACGCGAGATACGAGATGCAAGGTGCAAGATAAGGGCAAGGTCTTTCATCCCGCATCAACAGACTGTTGAAAAACCCTGATTGCAGGCTGTTCAAAAAGGTCCAGATGCGCGGCGTATCTCCGTCGTGATCGTGTCCGTGAAAACGTGACCGTGAAGACTCCACGAGCACGAACACGTCACACGAACACGAAGGTGAGCGAGGCGATCGAGCGCAACGAAAGCAGGTGGGCCTTTTTCAACAGCCTGTCATCGCAAGGGTAAAGGAGAGGAAGTATGAAGGTGTACCAGAGGCTCGCCGCCGATTTCGTCGCCGAAGGCGTCACCTACGTCTTCGGCATCATGGGCGACGGCAACATGTACTGGATGCACGAGCTGGACAAGCTCGGCGGCGTCAAGATGCTCGAAGTGCGCCATGAGGGCGCCGGGCTCGGCATGGCCGACGGCTGGGCGCGCGTGACGCGCACCCCGGGCGTTGCCACCACGACCTGCGGGCCGGGCGTCTCGCAGCTTGCCACCGCGCTGCTCACCGCCAGCCGCGCCGCGTCGCCGCTGGTCGCGTTCTGCGGCGAATTCCCATCGAACGACGACGAGTACCTCCAACGCATGGACCAGGCGGCGTTCGCCGCCAGCTGCGAGACCGGCTTCATCCGCATCACATCCCCGGACGTGGCGGACGACTGCGTGCGCAAGGCGTTCTACCTCGCCAAGCTCGAGTCCCGTCCGATCATGCTGAGCGCGCCGATGGACGTCCAGCAGATGACGTTCGAGGACGACGACGAACCCTACAAACCGTCCTCCACGGTGCTCCCGAGGCGGGTGATCCATCCAGATCCCGCCGAGATCGAAAAAGCCGCCGACATCATTGCCGAAGCGAAACATCCGGTAGTTCTCGTCGGGCGCGGCGCGAAGTGGTCGGGTGCGGGTGACGCCGTGAAGAAGCTCTCTGGGCGCATCGGCGCGCTGATCGCCACGTCGCTGATGGCGAAGGGCTGGCTCGCCGAAGACGAATATCACGCCGGCATCTCCGGGACCTACGGCACGCGCGCCTCGATGAAGCTGTTCCAGGAAGCCGATTGCGTCATCGCCGTCGGCGCCAGCATGGGCCGCTACACTACCGAGCACGGCTACCTCTACCCCAATGCCCGCTTCGTGCACCTCGACTCCAAGCCGCACCTGGTGATGAGCGGGGGCCGTGCCGCCGACTGCTACGTGCAAACGGACGCAAGAGCCGGCGTGGAAGCGCTGGAGAACGCGCTCGCGAAGCGCTCGGTCCAGATGACTGGCTTTCGCACCGGCGAAGTAAAGCAGCAGCTTGCCGCCCAGGACGTGGACCGCGCGGAATTCCCGATCGAGCCGGGCGCCGTGGATCCGCGCGAGATCTGCCTGACGCTGGACGAGATGCTGCCCGCCGAAATAGGCGTGGTCACGGGCAGCGGCGCCACCGCGGGTTTCTCGAACATGCTGTTCAACAAGCCGCGCTCGCTCGTGCTGCCCGGGCATTTCTTCGGCTGCATCGGCCAGATGCTGCCGGCGGCGATGGGGGCGGTGGCGGCCAGCGGCAACAAGCCGCACGTGCTGTGTGACGGCGATGCGAGCGTGATGATGCACGTCGGGGAGTTCGAGACGGCGGTGCGCTACGGCATGCCGCTGATGGTGGTGTGCCTGAACAACCAGGCGCTGGGCTCGGAGTACTACAAGTTTGACGCGCACAAGATGAAAGCCGAGCTTGCGACCGTCGCGTCGCCGGACCTGGGCGCCGTTGGCAAGGCCTTCGGCGGCAGGGGCCGGCTTGTGCGCAGCGTGGATGAGCTCCGCTCCGCGACGAGGGAGTTCCTGGAAAATCCCGCACCGACGATGCTCGACGTTCGGATTTCCCGCAGCGTCATCACCCTGCCGTACCGGCGCATCCACTACGGCCGGGACGAATGACAATTAGTCAAAAGGATGAGGGCAAAAGGATAAAGGATGAGGAAAACTGCCGTGTTCGTGGGGAGCGGAGAAAAGACGTGATCGTGTTCGTGCTAAAAGGTGTCGGAGACGGGACGTGTTCGTGATCCGTGATTTCAGGCTGATTCTAACTCGGACGGGAACTTGCACGTTTTGAGAATTCTCAAAACAAGAAAACAGCCGTCCAGTCGTTCCAGGCTTCACGGCACAGATTTCACGCAGCCTTATAATATGACGAAAAGGACAGCAGTAGCTAAAACGTCGCCTCTCTTTACCGGGAGGTGAGGAAGTGAAAGACACGCCGTCGGAGGTGGAACGGAAATTTTGCCGGATGCTTATGGAGCGATCCGGCGAGGAGCGCCTAAAAATGGGATGCTCAATGCACGCCACTGCGCGCGCGCTGGTCATCGCCTCGATTCCTGAAACGACCCCGGATGCCCTGACCCGGGCCTTGTTTTTACGCTTTTACGGCCACGAGTTTGAACCTAAACGGCGTAAAAGAATCCTCCGCGCCTTGCGCGAGCTGGCCGAAACGAAAAGCTCCATGCGAGTCGCAGAACATCCCGCACGTTATGGAATCAAACGGCCGGCCAAGAGGAAATGAGCGACGAGCTGCGACGGAAACTCGGTGGGCAAAGTAGCATGCTCATTTTGACGTTTCGGGAATTCTCGAAACGTGGAAGTTCCCCTCTTTTCTTAAATCCGTTAAACGACTTGAACTTAGCGAAGCGATTGAACGGCTTGAACGTTGTGAACGTCTCGCTGTCAACATTGAACCTTGAACGTTGAACTTTGAACCGGCGTAAGCCCTTGAACCTTGAACCCTTGAACGTTGAACCGCCGTTAGGCCTTGAACATTGAACGTTGAAGCAGCGTTAGCCTTTCAGAGCGCAGCCCCCCGACCACGAGCACGATCACGTCTTTTCTTCGCCCCCACGAGCACGTCCTATCTCCATCGGTTTGCCTTGCGTCAATGGCGCGCCGTAATTAGAATCGCGCCAACTATGGCTAAGTCAGGGCGTTCAGCGCCTCGTTGCATCATCATCGCTGGACCCAATGGAGCGGGGAAAACCACGTTTGCGCGTGAGTTTTTATCCAAGGAGGCAGGGGTCGTTCATTTTGTCAATCCCGATTTGATCGCCAGCGGGCTCTCGCGTTGCGACCCGATCTCGCGGCGCTCGCGGCGGGACGCCTATTCCTCCGTGAATTGGACCGATTTGCCAAGTCCAAGGACGATTTTGCTTTCGAGAGCACGTTGAGTGGCCTTACTTACCTCAGCAGATTGAAGCGGTGGACAGCCGCGGGTTATCGGATCGAAATTATATCTGCGCGTCTCGTCACCGCGGATCGCGCTTCGGCGTATCGCCGCGCGGGTTAGACAAGGCGGCCACAACGTGCCGCGCAGCGACGTGCTCCGCCGCTTCTCCCGGAGTTGGAACAATTTTCAAAAACAGTATCGTCTTTTAGCCGATGTCTGGAGCGTGTATGATAACTTGGGAGCTACTCCGCGGTTGCTGGAGCAAGGACCATGAAACGAACTAAGGTGAAAAAAGAAACAAAAGAATTTTCGGCCGCCGTTGGGCGCGCCCTCCGCCGCGCCGCGAAGGTTGCCCGCAAGACGGCCCGCATGCACGGCACGCCGATCTACATCTGGAAAAACGGCAAAGTCGTCGCCGAAAAACCGTAACTCTTCCTGTTATCTTCTGAGAAGCGATAATCTGGGAAGTAACACTTCTTGAGTGCCGTGCCGCCTTTGAAGATCAGTCGGTCTCGAACGGGACTCTGTGAGAGACCGGCAAAACGTTTTGAACGGGCCGCAGTATTGATGATCCCTGGGTTGAATTCTCTGTGTTTATCTGCGTTCCATTAATTCAATGAACCAGATCGTCGCCAACGACCGGCTCGGTGCCTTCTGCCGCGAGACCGACGTCGAGATGGAGGGCGCGTCGCAGGGGTCGCTTCAGGGGCTCACGTTCGCGCTCAAGGACATCTACGATGTCGCGGGCCACCGGACCGGCTTCGGCAGCCCGGACTGGCTGCGCACCCATGAGGCCGCGGCGCAGACGGCGCCGGTTGTTCAGCGGCTGCTCGACGCGGGCGCGCATCTCGTCGGCAAGACCTACACCGACGAACTGACCTGGAGCCTCACGGGAGAGAACGCGCACTACGGCGCGCCGCTGAACGTCAACGCGCCGGGGCGCATTACCGGCGGTTCGTCCAGCGGCTCGGCTTCTGCCGCCGCCGCCGGCGTGGTGGACTTTGCCATCGGCAGCGACACCGGCGGATCGGTGCGCCTGCCGGCGAGCTTCTGTGGGATCCTCGGCATGCGGCCCACACACGCGCGCATCCCGCTCGACGGCGCGCGCCCGCTGGCGCCAAGCTTCGATACCTGCGGCTGGTTCGCGCGCGATGCGGCGGTCTTCGAACGTGTGGGGCGCATCCTGCTCTGCGACGACGCGCCCGCGCCGCCTCCCGCGCGCTTGCTCATCGCGCAGGACGCGCTCGGAGTCGCTGGCGCAGCGGTTGCCCATGCGCTCGGCCCCGCGCTCGACAAGGTCGCGGCGCTGCTAGGGATGCCAGAGCCTGTGACGGTAGGCGACGAGCCGCTCACGCGCTGGATCGATTATTTCCGCTTCCTGCAAGGCGCGGAAGCATGGGCGTGCCACGGCGAGTGGATTACGCGGGAAAAGCCTGCGCTCGGCCCGGGGGTGAAGGAACGCTTTGCCTGGGCGGCGACGGTGGGTCGTGAAGATATCGCGCGCGCCGGCACGCGACGCGAGGAGGTCGCTCGTCGCATGGCGGAAATGCTTGATAGAGGAACTGTGCTCGCCCTCCCGTCCGCGCCCGGCATCGCCTTGCTCCGCAATTCACCGCCGAAAGCGCTCGACGAACTCCGCGCCCGCGCGCTGCCTATTTTGTGCATCGCCGGCTTGGCGCGCCTGCCGCAAGTGTCACTGCCGCTGGCGAAGCTCGACGGTTGCCCGCTCGGCTTGTCGCTCATCGCCGCACGCGGCAACGATACGCTCGTTCTCAAACTCGCCAGCAGGCTGATGGGCTGAGTTCGTAGATCATCTACCGAGGAATCGTGGTCATTTCCACGTTTCGAGAATTCCCGAAACATGGAAGTCCCCTCCGCGGAGTCTGTCCCTTGAACTTTTGAACCTTGAACGCTTGAACCGCCGTAAGGGGAAGATCGGTCCCGGGGTCGGACCAGAGCAACGTCTTGATTTAACGAGCTAAGATAGCATAAAAGGCATCTTTTCAGAGCTTAGAGGTGGCTTTTTGAAGGTGAAAAACGACCTCTAAGAAGAGCAATGCCGCGCGCCAACATTCAACAACTGCGGCCCGTTTCAAACGTTCCACCGCTACGCTCTGTTCCAGTCGTTCCACTGGCGTTGGTGGTTCCAAACGTTCCAGATGTTCCAGACGTTCCAATCGCGATCCACGCCGTTACTTGCACTGGGTTTTCGAGGCAAAGAAGCGGTTCGGTTTATCGGTGCTCAACTATGTGGTGACGTGCAACCACATTCACCTCTTGGTGAAAGACACTGGCCGAGACGTCATTGCCCAAAGCATGCAGTTGATCGCCGGCCGCACGGCACAAGAATATAACCAAACGCAAAGGGCGCGGAGGGGCGTTCTGGGAAGATGTAAGCGCGTAGTCCCGGGTCGGACCACGGCAAGTTCTTGATTTAGCAATGCAAGATAGCATAAAAGGCATCGATTAAGCGCTTAGAAGGCCAGTTTTTGGGCCGAAAAGCAGCGTCTAAGGAAAACTGGTGCCCCGAGCCAACCGCCATTTTCTCGCTGGTCATGTTTGGCATATCACTCACCGCTGTCACCAAAAGCAGTTCCTATTAAAGTTTCCGCGCGACCGCCGCCGGTATTTGCATTGGGTCTTTGAAGGAAAGAAGCGGTTCGGTCTCTCCGTACTGAACTATATGGTGACATCCAACCATGTCCATCTCCTGGTGAAAGACACAGGCGGAGACATCATAGCCCAGAGCATGCAATTAATCGCAGGCCGAACGGCGCAGGAGTACAACCAGCGCAAGAACCGGCATGGCGCGTTCTGGGAAGACCGTTATCATGCCACCGCCATCCAAGCCGACGAGCACCTGCATCGCTGTCTCGTGTACATTGACTTAAACATGGTTCGCGCAGGCGTGGTCAACCATCCCACACAGTGGAAGCACAGCGGCTATCGTGAGATTCAGGAGCGGCCCGAGCGCTACACGGTGATCGATCTAGCCGAGTTAACCGCGTTATGTGGCTTTGCAGAAGGAGGAGATTTTCAAAGAGCACACCAACAATGGATAGAGGAAGAGCTAGTGGGCGAGCCGGCCATGCGCGACGATCGCTGGTCGGAAGCAATAGCAGTTGGCAGTTTAGCTTTCGTCGGGCAGGTCAAAAGCGAGCTTGGAGTCAAAGCAGTGCATCGGGAAGTAGTGCCTCCAGATGGCACCTATGCACTGCGCGAAACGAGTGAAGCTTACATGGGCAAATTGGGTAGCGAAAGTGACGCGCTAAGGCTAAAAAACACTATTCCCTGGAACGAAAATGCAGAAACTGCGGAGACATAGCTTGGTCCGACCCCGCGCTCCCCTTAATGTCGATTGACCCTGACGATTTTTAGATATCTTTGTCCTCCGAGTACACCCAACGTCCCCGTTCGCAGGCCAACAATGGCTTCAGCCGACGAACCGTCTCGGACCCCGCGTATTGGTCTTTGATACGATCTGCCGTTTCGCGGTTAACCCATTCACTTACCACTAAAAGGTGAGTCGATGCGTCCTGATCGATAAGAAGCCGATGTGAGATATCGAATCGCTGCATATCAGACCAAATCCGACGCGTGAGACTGAGGCTCTCTGCTTCGGCACCAGAATTTAGCCAAGTTTCCCAGACAACGGTTACCATGATCGACCTCCCTTAACGTATTAACCTGTGTATTAACTTTTTAACCCCACGGGCTGGAAGAATCAATTTTTCATAACTCCAGCCCGAGCCAGGTGTTCAACGCTTGCGTGAGCACACAGTGAACGATTTCGCCGTTGATGATTTTACAGGTGCATTTGAACGACGGCGCGATCCGGTGCGACACATTTCATTTCCGCCGCGATCGACTAACGCAGGTACGTCCTCCCATTGTGCGCTTGAGCTATAGCTATCGTTTTCCCGATTGTCGGAAAGCAAACGTCGGTTAAGTAGAATGACTCTCTGTTTTTTCTAATCTAAAAGCTTCCGCCAATAGCTCGTAGGAGCGAGTCCGGCAAAGTGCATTTTGAAAAAGCACGGTTCTCGGTCGGCAAGCGGCCGTATGTCGCTCACACTCAATCGTTCGCGTTGCTGATAGGAATGTCGATCCACATCCTATCGGCGGCCACGGTCACAACACCATGGTAATTTAGCTCAACGGATTTCAGCGCTTCCGAAAGCCGCTTCTCGACGAGCGGCGCGATGTGCGTGAGCACGATTTGCTTGATATGCGCGCGCGCGGCAAGTTTTCCGATTAGTGCCGGGGGTGTATGGCGGGAGTAGAGTTCCTGGGGCGAACCTGGCGGATCGAGCACGGCACAGTTGAACACCAGAACGTCCGCGTCTTTCGCCAGCAAGCCGAGATTGGCAAGGCCGGCGGGGTCGATGTCGCCTGAAAACACGATCGCGTGCCCCTTGTAATCGACCCGATAAGCGCTCGAAGGGGCGTCCCCGTGCCGGGTCGGGATGGTACTGACTCTAAGCTCGCCTTCATGGATCACTTCTCTGCGCGGCGCATCGAGATCAGTCGGTAGATCGAACGCTGAGATATTCTCCGGCGCGCCGAAACTCTTCTGATAGGCGAATACGCCACCTGGATCAAACAGCAGGCTGATGAAGCGGGTCGTGGCGGGATAAACGCCGCGCGCGCCCGGCCCGTAAATCCTGAATGAGATAGGCTTATTGCTGAGCATCGCGCGCGCATTGAGTACGCTTGGCACATCGGCCGCATGGTCGATGTGCAGGTGTGTAAGCAAGATTGTATCGAGGTCGGTGAGATCGGTCCGTAGTTCTCCAAGGCGCGTGAAGATGCCGGAACCCGCGTCGACTAGAAGGCGGGGCTTACCATCAATGCTGACAAGGTTGCCGGACGCTGCGCGACCATCAGCGCGTGGCCCGCCCGATCCGAGGATAGTGAGTTCTAATGCTGGACTCCCCGGTGCGGCGTCAATGATCATAGGACAACACAAGACGATGGTTGTAATGAAAGTGATACGGACGATATTTAGCATTGTTTGTTAATCCGGTTACCGGTAGAGCCATGGAAGACGCCATATGCGACCCTCCGGTCTCATTACTGGCGCAACAGTTTCATTCGAGCCCAATGAACTCATGCTTGCACCTCCGTCTATTGCTGACCTCCGAGCGCAACCAACGCCCAAACATTCGCGCAGAAAGTAAGGGCGTGCAAACTGGCCTTCAAAACCCACCAGGCTTGTACACGGTCAAAAACCTTCTGCAGAGCTGCGGCGTTTTCGCCGATGCTACTAAGACTAAGCACGTCAGGCGCGATAATATATCTTGTGACGATTAACGCGGCGACGGCCAAGGCTGCCGCTCCATAGATTGGTATTGCCGCTCCACGAGGCGAAGCTCGACTGATGCTAAAAGCAACCGCGGCTACAACACTGCAGAGAAGAGCTCCAATCCCCTGCGTCGGGTAAAAGATTAGCCCGCGTCCGAGGTCAGCCAATCGAGTGAATTCCGCCCAAGTGACCGGCCCGATCTGCTGCCAGGAAGGCAGCTGAACGACCGATTTGTCAACAGTCATCCCGGCAAGTAAGCCTCCAAGAATAGTCGCTCCGATCACCAACGTGCGGGTCAGTGACGCTGTCATTTCTTCGCCTCCTAGATTTTGAGAATTGTTTCCCGACGGTGCTCTCGCCATTCTTTCTACCCGCGCCCATTAACGAATCTTACTCCCGCGCTCGAATATTCCACGGCGCCATGCGGAGAAGGATTCCATCCCGAACGATCAGGGTGTGAAACAGAATTGCCCCTAAATGGGCAATGAACATCAAAAACAGTAGATACGCGAGGACCGCATGCGCTTTCCGCAAAAATGCATACAACGTCAGGCTGTGCGGAAGGATCGGTGGCAAGTGCAGCGAGCCATAGAGCACAATTGGATAGCCCGCCGCCGATAGCATCCCCCATCCAACCACGGGCAGTGCAAACAGCAATGCATAAAGCATCATTTCCGACGCCGTCGCCGCCCGACGCTCTTGCGCCGACATCGTCGGCGGAAACGGTGGCGGCGCATTCAGCCTGCGATTCACATAACGAATCACAACTAGGAACAAAATCGAAATCCCCAGAGGCCGATGAATTGACACCAGCCGATGATAGTTCGCCACCGAGACGACCATGGCAACGCCGATGCAAAGCATGCTCAGCACCATCGGCGCCATCAGCCAATGCAGCAGCCGCGATAAAGCCGTGAATTGTCGGCGCTCGGTGACCATATTTTACTTGCCTGCTTCGGCGCTTGGTTCCTTGGTCTCGCCCGCACGCCTGGTGAACGACTGCGAATAAACCGCGGAGCGAGCGCTGAGCAAAGGATCGTCCGACGGCACGATACCCGCCGGCAATACCAGCGGATCGAAATTGATGTCTTGAGCAACACTGGTCTCCGCACTTTCAATGTCACTGAGTGTCAGCGTTCCCGCATCCACTCTCTCCCGCCCTTCGGGCCAGGGAATGGTGGCGTCGTTGGTCGGATCGCCGGGCTGTCCGACAACTAGAATCAAATGCCATTGCACCGGCCCCCGATGAAGACGCACAATTAGCGCGTCAAAGAGATAATTCTTGTTTTCCTTCGTCGGCAAAGTACTCGCCGCCGGCTCAAACGCATCTAGCGGTACCAGCTGCAATCGCACCGGAGTGGACACTCCGTCCATGTTGACGAAGAAAAACGCATTGAGGCTGCTGTACGTGCTGTTGGCAAACCCAGAGGCTGGTGGATGGCTGCTCATGATTTTCATTGCCCGCACCGTTTCTGGATGGCTTGCGAGAAACGCCTTCATCTTAGTGGGGTCGGGTTTGCCCGTCGTCGGGTCCGGCCTCGATGCAATCAGTCGCTCATAAAAGGCGGCAGGAGTATTCACCATAAAGACTGGAATGCTATTCATGGCCGTCCGCCACTGTTCGCCATCAGGCAATGAAAATTTAAGCCCTAGGCCACGGATAGTATTAGCCGCATCTGCCATATAGGGCTGACCGCCGGCCAAGGAAAATCGGCCGGTCACAGGCACACGCCCAACTTGAAACACGATCGCCTTCGACAAGCGTGCTCCCGCGCCGTTGCTTTCAAAGTACCCTGACACGCCCACGCCCTTGGCATGATTGCGGCGAAAGCCAGAGTGCACTCCGGCAATACGCTCGAACTCGTCGGCAAAGTCTACCGGCCTAAGATCCTTCCCGGTTAGCGAGCCTCCGATATACGCAAATGAGCCTATGATCACCCCAAGAACGGCGCCAATCACCGCGAATCTCGCCAACGTACCGATCTTACTCAGGGCGGCGCGCTGTGCTTCTGCCCCCAATTTGGCGTCAGTGGACATGTACAATCCCTAATTCGATTGCAATGTGCGTTTGTCGTTTCTTTCTTCGGCTCTCCGGCCGGTTATCTGCCCATACTCTTTTAAGTAGAATGGACCTGAAAAAGTTCCCAGGAATTTTTTACAGAGAATAATGACCGGAGAGGACAGGCTCAGGAGAGCATAAAAGTAGCCTATTGGAGCGGAAAAGACACAGAATTTTTACAGAATGAAGGGCAGAAAATTTCTAGCCCGTAGAGCTATCCCGGTATCCGTGCCTGCTTTACTTTTATCTTGGTTATCTGGCGGAAGAGCCTAAGCCCAAAGGGGAACTTCAGACGTACCAAAATTGTTGTAATAGTAGACGCACTGATTGAAGCGTAACCCTGGCTTATGTATCAATCATTGGATGGCTCGGCGGAAACAGACGAGGGACAAAGAGAAGGAAAAGTTTTCCCATGAAGCCATGGCTCACCTCGATCATCTCTATCGGGTCGCTCTCTATATGGCAAAGGAATCCAACGAGGCTAAAGACTTGGTTCAGGAGACCTATTCGCGTGCTCTCGCTTCCTACAGGCAGTTTACTCCGGGGTCCAACATCAAGGCCTGGCTCACAACGATCCTTTGTAATTTCTTTTTCCATGATCGCAACAAGAAGAAAAAATGGCTCTCGGTAGAAGACAGTTTCGTGCAGGACGAGGAACCTTCGGATTATTGGGAGGAGGTTGCGACCGAAAACCCTGGGCCGGAAACCCAGATGTTGCTAAAAGAACTGAAGGGGAAAGTTACTGATGTCTTAAACAAAATCCCTGAGGAGTTCCGTCTGCCCATTATTTTGGTAATCATGGGAGATTTTTCTTACGAGGAAGCAGCGGAAATACTCTCGTGCCCAGTGGGTACAATCCGCTCCCGGCTTTTCCGCGGCAGAAAACTGGTTTACAAAGAGCTTAAGGAGTACATGGGCGTGAAAGAGAAGAGCGAGAGAAAAAAATGAAATGCGAACAGGCAGAAGAACTTATAAGTGCCCTGGCCGACAATGAGCTATCTGACCGGGAGCGATCCGCTATCGCAGATCATCTTAGAGAATGCTCGAAATGCCAGCGGGCTTATGAGTGGCACCGGTCTTTGAACAGTGAAATTCGCACGGTTAGCGCCAGCGTGGTTGCGCCGATCGACCTCACGCAAAGAATTCTATCTGATCAGGGCACCATGCCAAAGGAAGCCGAATCATCCAATGCA
>WNGA01006202.1_pt1 | contig 37842 bp, 37 predicted proteins | sample 5400061 | NCBI WGS metagenome assembly WNGA01 (sample SAMN13153366, study PRJNA577476) | soil metagenome | isolation source: 100 cm soil or saprolite under grassland replicate 2 | place: USA:California | collected 2016-06-15
TCGACGTCGCAGTGCTCGGCCAATCGGATCTCGGCGACCCCGCCGCCTACTCGCAGGCGGGGGCGACCTGGTGGCTGGAGAACGTGCACGACATGCGCGGCACCGTGGACGAGATGGAACGACTCGTCGGGGCCGGCCCCCCGAGGGACTAGCGGGGCCGCACCCCACTCGGGCCCGGCCCCGCACGTCTCCTCGAAGACCTAGTTGGCGGCGAGCCCCGCTGCGCCTGCAGGCACCGCGATGCTGCCGACGGAAGTCAGGCTGCCGTCCTCGGCGATCCGGAACGCGTTGATGGTGTGCAGCCCGTTCCGTGAGGTTGTAGAGGTACCTGCCGTTGTTGCTGACGGCTTCGTCCAGTGGATGGCTGGTCGAACCGAGGTTTGCACTCAGGCCGCTGGGATCGAGCAGTGCGAGGCTCCCGTCCTGGTCAACCGAGAAGCCGGAGATCGACCCCGCTGCGGCATTCGCCGTATACCCATAGCGGCCGTTCTTCGACGCGACGAGCCAGCACGGCGCACCCTGATGTGTCGCGACTGCACCGCTGATCACGTTGGCGGCGCCGCCGACGAGAGCATACGAAGACGCCGAGCCGGCCGCGTTCGAGACGAGCAGGTGACCGCGGTTGTCGAAGTCGAGTCCGAACGGCGTCCCACCGACCGAAGGTGAGACCGTCGGCGCCGCGGCACGACCGTCCGGGCCGACCGCATACGTGTCGATCGTGCTCGACGCCTTCTCAGTGACGACGAGAGTGCTTCCGTCCGGCGAGAACGACACCTGCGCCGGGCCGGCGCTGCCCGCTCCGAGCGGCTGCGTCGAGCCCGAGAGCGGCGCGAAGCTGTCCCGCGAGACCACGAAGCCCGCGATGTTCCCCGCACCCCCGGCGTTCACGACATAGAGCAAATTGCCGTGCACGGCGATGCTGATCGGTCGCACGCCACCCGAAGGCACCGTCGCTCGGAGATCGAGACCGTCCGGACGAACGGTGAACAGCGAGATCGAATTGCTCCCCGCGTTGACGGCGAAGAGCTGACGGCCATCGCTGCTCAGCACGACGGCGCCCTGCGAGCCGAGCCCAGTGCCCGTACCGGTGCCGCCGGACCCGTACGTTCCCTGTGCCGCGAGCGACCCGTCGGCGGCGCGAGAGAACGCGACGACGGCGTTCCCGGCAGGCGAGTTTGTGAGCGTGTACAGGGCGCCCGGACTGTTGTCCGAGCTCGATGCGCTTGCGGCGGAGGCAAGCACGAGCATCGCGAGCAGGCCAAGGCCGAGAACCAATGTCCTCATTCGAAACACGGTGAGACCTCCTGAGAGTTGTGGTGCGGAGCGAATGCTCGACTCGCACCTACTGTCTAAGAAGGTCGGCCTGCGTTACGGCAAGCGCCCTTTAGCCGGTGGCGAGGTCCGTGACGCCGTTGCGCGGACGCTGCTCGAGCACGTGCATCAGCAACTCGTACGAGTGCAGCACATGCTCGCGGGCGAGGACGCGGGCCCCGGGTGGATTCCCGGCGCGCAGCGCCGCGATGATCGCGCGGTGCTCGCGATCGTTGCGCTCGTAGAGCGCGTCGGTCTCCGAGCCGCCCGGCGCCCACACGGCATGGCCGGAGAACGATCGACGCGCGCTCTTGGCAAGACGCTCGACGAGCGGCGAGTCCGCCACTCGGTAGATGACGTCATGGAAGCCGTGGTTGGCGCGCACCCAGTCCGACGTGAGCGGCCAGCGGTCGACGCCGTCCCGGGGATGCGCCCTCAATGCCTGGGTCGCCTGGCTGAACTCCGTCTCCGCCTGCTCGAGCTCGTCTAGATCCTCCTCCGTCATTTTTGGGGCGGCCAGCTCTGTCGCGAGCGACTCGAGCTCCGCACGGACAAGGAACGCTTCCCGCAGCTCCTCGCGCGACAGCGTCCGCACACGCACGCCCCGGTTTGGCTCGAAGGACACCAGACCGAGCGCGGCAAGCCGGCGCAGCGCCTCGCGGATCGGCGTACGACTGACTGCGAAGCGCTCGGACAGCTGCTCCTGGCGCAGAACCGCCCCTGGCGGAAGCTCGCCCGAGACGATCGCCTCCTCCACTACGAGCGCGATCTCGTCGGCCTTGGTGCTCTCCAGGCTCACGAAAGCCGATCGTAGGCCGGGAGCGTGAGGAACTCGACGAACGTCTCGGCCAGCGCGACCTCCTCGAACACCTCCTTCGCCGCAGCGCCGGCGTCGATGCCGGCGATCTCCTCCCTCACTCGTGCGATGTCGAAGCGGCTGTTTTGCACCCAGCTCCAGACCTGCGCACGCGAAATCTCCGCCGTCGCCACGTCCTCCATCAGGTTGTCGATCGCCGCCGCGCCGACGCCGTTGAGCCACGCGTCCAGGTAGCGAACGCCGACCGAGACGTTCGTGCGCAGCCCGTCCTCCGTTATCTCGCCGCCGGGAATGTCGAAATCGTGCAACTGGTCGGCTGTGACCTGCACGTCTTCGCGCAACCGATCGACCTGGTTCGGCCGGTCGCCGAGGACGCCGTCGAACACTTCCTTAGCGACGGGAACGAGGTCCGGATGCGCAACCCACGTCCCGTCGAAGCCGTCGGACGACTCCCGCACCTTGTCCTCGCGCACCTTCGCAAGCGCTACCTCGTTCACATCCGGATCGCGGCGCGACGGAATGAACGCCGCCATGCCTCCGATCGCGTGCGCTCCGCGACGATGACATGTCGCGACCAGCAGCTGCGTGTACGCGCGCATGAACGGTACGGACATCGTCACCTGGGAGCGATCGGGCAGCACCGCGCCGAGCTTCTTGATCACGCTGAAGATGTAGTCCCAGCGACCGGCGTTCAGGCCTGAGGAGCGCTCGCGCAGCTCCCACAAGATCTCCTCCATCTCGAACGCGGCGAGGATCGTCTCGATCAGCACGGTCGCGCGGATCGAAGCCTGCGGGAGGGCCAACTCTCGCTCGGCGAACTCGAACGCGTCGTTCCAGAGCCGCGCTTCCAGGTGGCTCTCGAGCTTCGGCAGGTAGTAGTACGGACCGGAGCCGCGGTCGAGCGCCTCCCGTGCGTTATGGAAGCAGGCGAGGGCGAAGTCGAACAGGCTCGCGGAAACGGGCTCGCCGTCGACGAGCACGTGGCGCTCGTGCAGATGCCAGCCGCGCGGCCGCACGACGAGCGTGGCCGTCTGCTCTGCCAGGCGATAGCTCTTCTCCGGCGTCTCGAGCGAGATCGTCCCGCGCACCGCGTCGATCAGGTTGCGCTGTCCGTCGATCACGTTGTCCCACGTCGGCGAGCACGAGTCCTCGAAGTCGGCCATGAAGACTCGCGCGCCCGAGTTGAGCGCGTTGATCATCATCTTGCGGTCGACGGGGCCCGTGATCTCCACCCGCCGGTCGAGGAGATCCGGAGGCGGCGGCGCGACCCTCCAGTCGCCTTCGCGGATCGACCGCGTCTCCTCGAGGAAATCCAGTCTGCCGGTGCGCTCGCGCCGCCGGGCGAGGAGCTCTGCGCGTTTCGGTCCGAGCTCGCGCTGCAGCAGGGCAACAAAGGCGAGCGCCTCGGACGAGAGGACTTCTTCGTCAGCGGGCACGAGGACTTCGACCCCTGCGGGCAGCACCGCGAGGCCGCTCATCTCTGGAACTGCGCCTCCTCCGTGGAGCCGACCAGCGCCAGCGTGGAGCTCTCGCCGCCGCTCACCGCCTGCGCGACCGCGTCGAAGTAGCCGGCGCCGACCTCCCGCTGATGGCGCGTGGCCGTGTAGCCGTGCTCCTCGAGCTCGAACTCATGCTCCTGCAGCCGGACGTACGCGGTCATTCCCTCGCGAGCGTACCCGTGCGCGAGCTCGAAGAGCGAGGCGTTCAGTGCGTGGAAGCCGGCGAGGGTGACGAACTGGAAGCGGTAGCCGAGCGCGCCGAGCTCGTCCTGGAAGGCCGCGATCGCCCGGTCGTCCAGATGCCGCCTCCAGTTGAAGGACGGCGAGCAGTTGTACGCGAGCAGCTTGCCCGGGAAGCGCTCGTGAATCGCCGCAGCGAACTCGCGCGCCTCGCCGAGATCGGGGGTCGATGTCTCGAACCAGAGCAAGTCGGCGTACGGCGCGTACGCGAGCGAGCGCGCGATCGCGGCTTCGATGCCCGGGCGAATCCGAAAGAACCCCTCCCGCGTCCGATCGCCGGTGAGGAACTCGACGTCCGCCGAATCGACGTCGGTCGTCAGCAAGGTTGCAGAGAGCGCATCGGTTCGGGCGACCAGCACGGTCGGCACGTCGAGCACATCGGCGGCCAGCCGCGCCGCGAGGAGCGTGCGGATGAAGTGGCTCGTCGGGACGAGCACCTTGCCGCCGAGGTGTCCGCACTTCTTCTCGGACGCCAACTGGTCCTCGTAGTGGACGCCTGCGGCGCCGGCCTCGATGAACGCCTTCATCAGCTCGAACGCCTGAAGCGGCCCGCCGAAGCCGGCTTCTGCATCCGCGACGATCGGCAGCGGCGCGATACCCGGCCCACCCTCGGCGACGTCGATCTGGTCGGCGCGCAGCAGCGCGTTGTTCAGCCGCCGGACGAGCGCCGGCGCGCTGTTCGCCGGGTAGAGACTCTGATCCGGGTACGTCTGGCCGGAGAGATTGCCGTCTGCGGCAACCTGCCACCCGGAGAGGTAGATCGCCTTCAGCCCTGCCTTCGCCATCTGCACGGCCTGGCCTCCGGTCAGCGCCCCGAGGGCGGCGACGTGCTCCTCCCCGTTCAGGAGCTTCCAGAGGCGCTCCGCGCCCTGACGCGCGAGGCTCTGCTCGACGACGACGGAGCCGCGCAGGCGGAGGACGTCCTCAGGGCTATATGGGCGAACGATTCCGAGCCAGCGCTCGTCGCGCTTGCCGTTCCGGCTGAAGCTCACGAAGCCTCCTCGATCTAGTCGATGTCGTGGTCGCGCTCGCAGAACTCGGGGCAGGTGCACTCCGCGAGCTCGGCAGTCGTGAGGACGACGATGCTTGCCCTGGCGGCTTCCCGCTCCGCAAGCTCCAGCGTCGCCGCTTCGGATCCAAGTTGTCTCATTCTCGGATCCTAAACTGGCAGTTCGGACGGCGTCAAGGGAAAAACAGGCTTTTCGGATCCAATCTCGCAAAAACGGGATCCCACTAGGCGAGAGCGGCAGGCAAGCTCCCACCAGCTTCCCCGCTCGGCCCTGTCAAGCGTCTTACTGGGCAGACTCCGAATCGCTGGGCACGTCCGGATCCTCGAGCTCCTCTGCTTTCTCCAGCGTCTCGCCGGCCTCCGCCTCGGTCTCGCGCAAACGTTCGCGCGCCGCCTCCTCAGCAGCCCTCGCTTCCTCGGCGGGGGAACCCCCCGGTTCCCCCGAGGGGGCCTCCGGCACGACTAGGCAGACTCTTCGATCGGGGCGGCGTCGTCGTCCACGACCCCTTCGGCGCTCGTCACCAACGTCGGCTTCAGGTGCTTCTCGATCGTCTCCTTCGTGATCACGCACTTGGAGACGTCACGGCGCGAGGGAAGCTCGAACATCACGTCGAGCAGCGCCGTTTCGATGATCGAGCGCAGGCCGCGCGCGCCTGTCTCCCGCTCGAGCGCCTTGTCGGCGATCTCCCAGAGCGCGTCCTCGGTGAAGACGAGCTCGATCGTGTCGTATCCGAAGAAGCGCTGGTACTGCTTCACGAGCGCGTTCTTCGGCTCCGTCAGGATCTGGACGAGGTCTTCTTTCTGGAGCTGGTGCACGGCGGAGATGACCGGCAGCCTCCCGATGAACTCGGGAATGAGCCCGAAATTGAGCAGGTCCTCCGGCATCACCTTGGCCAATAGCTCCGAGAACTCGATCGAGTGCTTCGACCGCACCTGAGCGCCGAACCCGACCGCGCTCTTGCCGATGCGCTTGCCGATGATCTTGTCGAGCCCTGCGAAGGCGCCGCCGCAGATGAAGAGGATGTTCGTCGTGTCGATCGAGAGGAATTCCTGGTGGGGATGCTTCCGTCCGCCCTGCGGCGGCACCGAGGCCACCGTCCCCTCGAGGATCTTTAGCAGCGCCTGCTGCACGCCTTCGCCCGACACGTCGCGCGTGATCGACGGGTTGTCCGCCTTGCGCGCGATCTTGTCGACCTCGTCGATGTAGATGATCCCGGTCTCGGCCTTCTTGATGTCGAAGTCCGCGGCCTGGATCAGCTTCAGCAGGATGTTCTCGACGTCCTCGCCGACGTAGCCTGCTTCGGTCAGTGCGGTGGCGTCGGCGATCGCGAAGGGGACGTTGAGGATACGCGCGAGCGTCTGTGCCAGCAGCGTCTTACCGCAGCCGGTCGGCCCGAGCAGCAGGATGTTCGACTTCTGCAGCTCGACGTCGTCCTCCTCGGTGCCCATCTGGACGCGCTTGTAATGGTTGTAGACCGCGACGGCGAGGGTCCGCTTCGCCTCCTCCTGCGAGACGACGTAGTCGTTGAGGACGGCGTAGATGTCCTTCGGCCGCGGGAGGTTGTCGAGGTCGAGCTGTGCCGGAGCGGTCAGCTCCTCGTCGATGATCTCGTTACAGAGATCGATGCACTCGTCGCAGATGTAGACGCCGGGCCCAGCGATCAGCTTTTTGACCTGGCGCTGACTCTTGCCACAGAAGCTGCAGAGCAGTTGCTCGTTGCCGTCCGATGCTCGGGCCACGTCTCTCCTTTTAGCTTCTCGCGCCCCGGCCGTCTACCGATGCGCAATCACGTTATCGATGATGCCGTACTCCTGGGCTTCTTGCGAAGTCAGGAAATAGTCCCTTTCCATGTCCTTCGCCACCTGCTCGGTCGGTTTCCCCGTGTGCTCGGCCAAAATCTCCTCCAGGCGCCGCTTGAGGTTGATCGTCTCGCGGGCCTGGATCTCAATATCGGTCGCCTGCCCCTGGAAGCCGCCCGAGACCTGGTGGATCAGGATCTTGGCGTTCGGCAGGGCAACGCGCTTTCCTTTCGTCCCGCCGGCGAGGATGACCGCGCCCATCGACATCGCGATCCCGATGCACGTCGTCTGGATGTCGGGCTTGATGTACTGCATCGTGTCGTAGATGGCGAGTCCGGAGTACACCTGGCCGCCCGGAGAGTTGATGTAGATCTGGATGTCTTTCTCGGGGTCCTCGGATTCGAGATGGATCAGCTGCGCAATGATCAGATTGGCAATCTGGTCGTCGATCGGCGTGCCGAGGAAGATGATCCGCTCGTTCAGCAGACGGGAGTAGATGTCGAACGAGCGCTCGCCGCGCGAGGTCTGCTCGATCACCATCGGGATCAACGGGCTCATTGGCGCTCCTTCGAACTTCTCACGGATCGACTGGTCATTTCAGACGGCAGCACGGGCGAAGCCCATGCTGCCTGACGGTGACACCGCAAGCGGTGTCACTCAGGCTGGCTCCTTGCTACCGGGGGTCCACAGTTTCGTCTCTTCCGGCGGTTTCTCCTTTTCGGGGGTCCAGATGCGCTCCCGCGCCTCCGCCTGTTCCGGCGGAATGGGTTTGACCTCCGCGACCACGCGGTCAAGCGCCCTGGCCAGGCGGAGAGTCTCCCGCTCGGTCTCGTACGCGCCCGCCGCGCGCGCCTGCTCGATCACCTTGTCCGGCTCCTCGAACCGCTCGCGAAAGGCCTCCTCCACCTCCTCGTCGGACACCTGGATGCCGAGCTTGTCCGCGACCGCCTCGAGCACGAGCTCGCCGGCAACCGAGGCGGCTGCTTGCTCGCGGAGATTGGCCACGAGGTTCTCGGCCGACTCGCCCGAGACCTGGAGGTACGTCTCCAGCGAGGCGCCGCTCCGCTGCATGACACCGTCGAGCTCGCGCAGCAGCGTTCGCGTGCGCGCCTCGACGAGAGGGCCGGACACCTGGACCTTCGACGCCTCCGCCAGGCTCTCGAGCGTCGCCCGGCGGAAGGCTTCGTCCGCCTCGGCCTCGACCTGAGAGCGAAGCCTGCCCTCGACATCCGCACGCAGTTCGGCAAGCGTGTCGAACTCCGAGGCGGCTCGCGCGAGCTCGTCGTCGAGCGGCGGCAAGACCTTTTCCTTGATCTCCTTCATGACCGCCTCGATGCGCACGGGCTCTTCCTCGCCTGGGCCGTCGAGGACGATCTCGTTCGTCTCCCCCGCAGACATGCCGATGAGCCGCTCCTCGAGCTCGGGCACGAGCCGGCCGGAACCGAGCTCCACGACGTAGTCCCGCTGGCCGCCCTCTCCGGCAACGAGGTCGACGACGACGGTGTCGCCAGGCTCGGCAGGCCGACCCGCGACGGGCGCCAGCTCCGCAACCGTCGAGCGGAGCACGTTGAGCTCGTGCTCGACGAGATCTTCTGGGATTTCCGGCTCGGCGTACGGGACCTCGAGCGTCGTCCAGTCGGCGACCTCGGGCTTCGGCAGTACCGAGACCGTGGCTGTGAAGCGCCAGTCCGCGTCCTCGGAGGCCGGCAGCTCGTAGTCGAGCTCCGGCTGGTCGACCGGCCGGATCCGCGTGCGGGCGGCCGCATTCCAGAACCAGCCGGAGATATGGCTCTCGATCGCCTCGGTGTACAGCCGCTCCTTGCCGATCCTCGAGACGAGCACCGGCATTGGCACCTTTCCCCTGCGGAAGCCCGGGATCTTGACGCTGGCCGCGAGGTCGGAGGCAGCGTGCTCGACGGCGTGGTGGACGTCTGCGCCCGGCACGTCCACCGTGAGCCGGACCTTGTTGTCCGGGAGCTCCTCGACCTGCATCGTCACGCGGCCATTAGACCAGAGGGGTACCAAGCTGGGGCGGGCAGTAGGCTCCGCGCCCTGTGCCGCTTTACGTGATCTCTCGCCACGGGGAGTCGACCTTGAACTTCGAGAACCGTGTCAACGGGGATCCCTCCGTGCCTGTCGTGCTCACAGAAAAGGGCCGGGATGAGGCTCGGCTGCTCGGCCAGCAGCTGGCGCACGTAGCGCTTGAGCTCTGCGTGCATACGCGCTTCGGCCGGACGCGTGAGACGGCGGCGATCGCCCTCGAGGGTCGCGGGCTGCCATTCGAGGAGGAACCCCTCCTGGATGACGTCGACGTCGGCGAGCTCGAGGGCCGAACCCTCGATGACTATCGCGTCTGGAAGCGAGGGCATACGCGGAGCGACGCATTCCCCGGAGGCGAGTCGCTGGACGATGCGGCGCGTCGGTACGCACAGGCGTACCGGAAGCTCCTCGAGCGGCGCGAAAGCTCGATTCTCGTCGTCGCGCACGAGATCCCGCTGCGCTATGCGATCAACGCAGCGGACGGCTCCGACGAGCTCGACGGCCCGACGCGACAGCTAGCCAACGCCACGCCGTACCTCTTCGAGGGGGCTGCTTTGGCGCGGGCCGTGGAGCGGATCGACGACCTGACCCGAGTATAGGATCGGCTCGCGGGGTCGCGTCGCGAAAGGAAGGGGACGATGAACCTGATCGAGCGCATCGACGAGGCGAGGGGACGCTGGAACGTCCTCGACCACCCCTTCTACCAGTGCTGGGAGCGCGGAGAGCTAACGCCCGGCGACCTCGCCTTCTACGCGGGCGAGTACCGCCACGCGGTCGTCGCCCTCGCCGACGCTGCTGCCGCAACCGGCGACAGCGAGCACGCCGCCGAAGAGGCGGCCCACGTCGACCTCTGGGACGAGTTCGCGGCCGCCCTCGACGCGCCGCTCGACCGGGGCCCGACGCCGCAGACACGCCGCTGTGCCGATACCTGGCGCCGAAAGGATCCGCTCGAGGCGCGCGCGGTTCTCTACGCCGTCGAGTCGGCCCAGCCGGACGTGTCTCGCACGAAGCTCACGGGCCTCGTCGAGCACTATGGCTTCGCGCCCGGCTCGCCGGGCACTGCCTACTTCGACCTGCATGCGGAACGTGACCATGAGCATGCGGCTGCTTCGAAGAGCGTCCTGACGGAAGCGAGCCCGCCGGATCCCGATCGGCTCGTCGCCGTCGCCGAAGCGGCGCTGGAGGCCAATTGGCGTCTGCTCGACGCCGTCGAGTGCGGGCGAGAGGACTCGAACCTCTAAGGGGCGTGAGCCCCACCGGGACCTAAACCCGGCGCGTTTGCCAATTCCGCCACGCCCGCGACACCGGAATCGTAGGCGCCGCGGGCGTCCCGGGAACCTCTCTCTTCCCTGGGGGAACCTCCCGGTTCCCCCAGACCCCCTCCACCGGTCCGCTGCGCGGACGGGCGCTGCGCGCCTCCGCCACGCCCGCAGGCCTCCCGAATGGTAGGCCCGGAGTCGTCGGCGTGCCCGGCAGGAGAGGCGTACGATGCTGCGGAAGTCATCTGCGGAAGTCATCTTGCGGAAGTCGGGCCGGGACGACATGAGACCAGCAGCAGCCATCGCCTTCCTCCTGCTCGCGTTTGCGGCCGCGGCCGCATCGGCAGCAGGACATCGCTCCGAGCCGGCAGGGGCGAGCCACTGCGGCGGTCCGCTGTGGCGCCTGAAGACACTGAGCGACGGAGAACGCGGGACCGTGACGCTCGCGGCGAAGACGACGACGATCCAGTCGATCGGCGCCAGGCCCTATCCGCGGCCGACACCGAGGCGACGCCGGACGCAGTTTCAACGGCAGGTCTGGGAGGTCGTCGCCCAGGTCACGTCGTTCCGGCTCGACACGGAAGGGGTGCGCCTGATCCTCTACGACGCAGGCAGCTATATGAACGCGGTCATTCCGATCCCCGCCTGCCTCTCCCGGAGGACCCGTGCGCGCGAGGAGCTCCTGTCGGTCTGGAACCGATTCCAGGAGGGCTGCGACCATGCGAACCGCCAGTGGCAGTCCCTTGGCGCGATTGTCTACGTGAGCGGCGTCGGCTTCTGGAGCCAGCGGTCGAAATTGAGGCGCGGTGCGGCCCGTAACGGCGCCGAGCTACACCCCGTGACGGGGTTCCGGGTCGTCGCCGGCTGCCGCCGCTAGAGAGCGTCCGGACCGATTGGCTCCCCGTTCGCTGCGGACCGGCGTCGGGAGATGGAGCCAGAAGGTCGAGCCCTCACCCTCGACGCTGTCGAAGCCGATGCCTCCACCATGAGCCTCCACGATCTGGCGCGCAAGAACGAGACCTAACCCCGTTCCCGCGATTCCGAGCTCTCGGCCGACGTCGCCGCGGAAGAACTTCGTGAAGATCCGGTCCTGATGTTCCGCCGGAATCCCGAGGCCTTCGTCGCGCACCCAGACCCATGCCTCGTCACCGATCAGGGCCGTGCTGATGTCGATGTTCGCCCCGCCGGGCGAGTACTTGATCGCGTTCGAGAGCACGTTCCCGACCACCTGTGCGAGCCGATCGCGATCACCGTGGACGATGAGCTCCTCGTCGGCCGGTTGAAAATGCAGCGTGTGCCCCTCGCTCTGCGCAGAGTAGAGCGTGGCCTGGCTCGAGAGCAGCTTGTTGAGATCGACGTCCTCCAGTCGGAGCTCCAAGGTCTCCTGCTCGACACGCTGGAGGTCGAGTAGGTCGTTCAGAAGAGATGCGAGCCGTCGGGACTCCGCGCGGATGACCTCGAGGTAGCGCCGCCGTTCCTCCGGCGGCACCTCGCGATCGAGCATCAGCGACGAAAAGCCCAGGACGCTCGCAAGAGGAGTCCTGAGCTCGTGCGAGACGTTACTCACGAGCTCGCCCTTCACCCGCTCGCTCTCGACAAGAGTTTGGTTTCGCTCCTCCAGATCTGCAAGCGTGCGTTCGAGTGATGCAGCCATCGTGTTGAAGGTGCGCTCGAGCTGCCCGACCTCACCTGGGCCATCCGTTCGCAAGCGCCGGGAAAAGTCGCCTCCGGCGACACGCGCCGCAGCATCCGCGGCCAGCCGGACGGGTCTGGCCACCGCCCGGTTCACGTAGACCGCGCCGACGAGAATCAGGAAGAGCGCCGTCCCGAGGCCAAGTCCTCCGACGATGAGGGCGTTCCGCGCGGTTCGGTGAGCCCGTGCGTCGCGCGTCTCGCCGAGTCCTCTTTCCGTTGCCAGGAATATGTCGAAGCGGTCACGAATCTGCGAAACCTGCCGCGAGCCACGGCCCTCCCTGATGACGATTTGCGTCGCGTTCGGGTTCCTCCGCAGGAACTCGACGAGGGGGAGCGAGAAGGTCTGGAGATAGGTGTCGATCGCACGCTTGATCGACATCGCACGTTTGTGCTGGAGGCGGCTGTCCGTCGTCAGTCGCAGGAGGGTTCTCATCACCGTTGGGTACTGGGCCCGTGCGTCATTCCACGGAGCGAGCTGGCGCTCGTCGTTCGTGATGATGAAGCCCCGCAGGCCCGTCTCGAGGTCGATCACGAGCGTCTGCAGCTGATTCGCGGCCGCGATGACCTGCTGCGAGTGCCGGGCCTGAAGCGAGCGCTCCCGGAGCCCGACGATCGCTAGGAACATGACCGCGAAGACGATGGCGAGGCCGACCGCGACCGCGACCGCGGACAGGGCAATGCGAGCCACGAGCCCGGAGCTTGCCCACCACCTGCCCGTCTGACCGTTCGATCCGCTCGAGCCCGGGTCGAGGGGTGCGCCAGTGGCGCGACCGGCCTCCGTCATACGCGCTCCGCGAGAACCTCCTCCACCGCAGCCGTGATTTCGTCAGGCTCGAAGGGCTTCACCATGACCACGTCCGCCCCTTCGCGCAAGGCCTCCTCTCGTGCTGCCGGCTGAGCCGTGAGCACGATTACCGGGATATCGCACAGCTCCTCGTCGTGTCGCATCTCCATCAAAACCTCCAGACCGGTCCGACGCGGCATCATCATGTCGAGGATCACGACATCCGGCCGCAGACGCCGCGCGAGCTCGAGGGATTGCTCGCCGTCATCAGCCTCTGCGAACGAGTAAGAGCCGTCGAGGCTGACGCGGATCAACTCGCGAAGTGACGGCTCGTCGTCGCAGATGAGCACGGTTGCTAGGGAACCGGTCATCTCCCCCATGGAAGCAGATACGGGCCGAAAGAGGTAGGCAGGCTGGCGGGCAGAGAGAGACCCGCCAGGCGGCGAACCAGCCCCGGTAACCCGACGGGCGCCTAGCCGCCGCTCATATTGATCTTCCCCCGGCCTCCCGACGTCGTCTCGAACTGGCGCGGCATGTCCGGATCCGACCACCTCGTTCCGGCACTCGGCGCGAGCTCTGCTTCGTCCATGCCGAAGGCGCCGACGAAGCCGCCGCCTCTCAGCGTGAAGCCGTTGCCCTGGTCATCCCGTAGCGCCTTCGAGGTCACCTCGCCGACGCTGCCGACTTTCACGGACACGACGTCCCCGTCCTTCGAGATGCGAATCGATGTCTTCTCGGCGGGAAGCCAGTTCGAGATCAGTCCGCCGAGCATCTCGAAGGTGCCGCCCTTCTTTCCGGTGAGGATCGCCTCGAGCTCCCGAGCCTGCTCGTCACTCGCTCCGTCGTCGAAGAAGAGGCGCGCCGTGCCGTTGCCGTCGAAAAGCGTCGGCCCGGGAAAGTCGGCGAGGAACGTGACGATCCGACCGGAGAGGTCGACGCCAATGCTCGTCGCGCACCAGCCTTGATCCATGACCATGTACTCCTGGATGGCGAACCAGCAGGGACAAAACATGTTGCAGCTGCAGTTCTCGAACATCTGGCCCTTCAGCGTCCACGCCATCTCGCTCTCCTTTGACGGATTCCGCTGGCGATCATCTCGTCTCGCGTCCGCCGGCGCAAGCAGTGCGTCCACATTGGGTTGAACGAGTTACAGTCGTCCGATGAGCGTCGCCGAACCGCCGCCCACTCGGCTCGAGCGCACATCGGCGATCGCGCGGGTTAGGCCCGTCGGAATCGCTGCGGTGCTCCTGGCCGGCGCTCTCGTCGCGTGGATCGTGACGGTGAGTCGGATGCAGGGGATGGACACCGGGCCCGGCACCGACCTTGGCGACGCCCTCGGTGGCGCCGATGGTGCTGATGTTCACGCGCATGTCCCGCGGGCGAGGCAGGCCCCGGTCGGCCTCGTTCCGGACTTCCGCATTCCTGTCGGGCTACTTCGTCACCTGGGTCGGCTATGGACTCGTTGCGTACGGGATCTTCCGGCTCGTCGCGGCCGCCGATCTGGGCTTCCTCGCTTGGGACCGCGCCGGCGCCGAGATCGCGGGCGGGGCCGTGGCTGCGGCCGGGATCTACCAGCTCACGCCGCTGAAAGAGCTCTGCCTCCGACACTGTCGAGGGCCGCTGCACTTCATCCTCCACGGCTGGCGCGACGGCCGTCTCGGCGCCCTCCGGATGGGAGGCGAGCACGGCCTCTATTGCGTCGGCTGCTGTTGGGGGCTAATGGTCATCTTCTTCGCTCTCGGGGTGATGAGCCTGCTCTGGATGGCCGTCGTCGCGGCCGTCATCTTCGCCGAGAAAGTTCTCCCCTACGGGTTACACCTGTCGCGGGTCTTCGCGCTGGCGTTCATCGCCTTCGGCATCTGGGTCGCCGTGGCCCCGTCGACAGTCCCGGGGCTCACCGAGCCCGACAAGGCCGCGGGCATGATGCAGATGAACAACGGCCCCTGATCCGCGTCCACGCGCTCCGGCTCAAGAAAATCGGTCTGCCGGCCGATTTTGTCCTTCGTGGCGGCCACTGACCTTCCCGACTTCGATCCCCGCGTAATCGAGCGCTTCGCCGAGAGCGCGTACCGCCGTGCGAACGCGATCTTCATCGGCTGCGTGACGGCTGGCGTCGTCATGGGGGCGATGTTCGGCGCGACGCCGCTGACCCCCTCGGCGCGAGCTGGCCGATCCCGCCGGCGTTCGGCTTCGCGACCGTGCTCGCCGGCGCGCTCGTCGGCGGCGTGATCGGCTACGTCGTCGGCGACACGCGCTCCGCGCTCTGCCGTCTGCAAGGACAGACCGCGCTGGCGCAGGTCGAGAGCGCAAAGAACGCGCGCGCTATGGCGGATGCGATGCGCGAGATTCACGAGATCCACGAGCAGATCCGCTGGCTGGCTCCGGCCACTTCCGAGCCGGCACCCGAGCCTGCGATGGCGCCGCCGCTCACGCCTCTGCCGCCGTTGCGCGTCGCAACCGGAGGCACGCAAGTACAGCCCCCGCCTCTATCGCCGCCGCCCGTGTCGCGGTAGCGTCGAAGATGGCCCCGGGAGGAGTCGAACCTCCGCGCACGGATTCGAAGTCCGTCGCTCTATCCGCTGAGCTACGGGGCCCTAGAGCTGCAGAGTACGCCGCGAAAACGGTGAGGTGGCGGATGGGACTCGAACCCACGACCACCTGGACCACAACCAGGGGCTCTACCAACTGAGCTACCGCCACCGTGCGAGGCACAGGATAGCGACGCCTCGCCTCAACCAAGAAGACCCGGCGACGCACAGCGCAAAGCGGCCGCGGCGAATGCGCCTGGGAGGATTCGAACCTCCGACCCGCGGCTTAGAAGGCCGCCGCTCTGTCCACTGAGCTACAGGCGCCTGCGAGGAAAGGGTATCCGGCCCCCTTTCACGTTAGACCACACGAGTTGCTACCACCCCGAGCCGGAAGGTAGTGCAGGCGAAGCCGCACTACCTGGAGGCGAACTGACCCGGGCGCGCCGCTTCAGCGCCCGTGCCTGGGCGGAAGGCGACACTCGCCGACCGCAAACCCAAGTAAGAGCGCGCGGGCTTCGCCGGCGCGCGTTTCCCGCGAAGCGGCGAACCTCACAACCACGCGAAAGCGCAGCTTTCGCGTGGACGCAGCTAGCGACGGACGCCGAAATCGGCGGTGACGATCGTGACCTCACGCCCGCCGAATGTGCCCGGAGCGGAGGGGACGTGGACTGCGGACAGGCCGATCTCTCTCCAGCGCGCGGTGAGCATGTTCTTCCGGTGCTCGGGGCTATTCAGCCACATGTCGAGGGCCTTGGCTGCGTCGACGTCAGGCGACGACCAGAGCAGGTTCTCGCCGACGGACCAGAAGCGCCGGTGCGCCATCGGATAGAAGCGGGCGACCCGGCGGCCAAAGGAGGAGCCGTTCACCGAGCTGTGGCTGAAGTAGCCGCGAATCGCCATCTCGGACGAGTGCTGACGCGCCGCGGCGCCCAGCCCCGAGGAGAGGCGGAGCGGAACGAGCCCGTGCTCGCGGCGCAGCGCGTTCATGCTGTAGAGCACGCCCTGCTCGAGCACACGCGCTGCAGTTGCCGGTTGGTCGGCGGTCGCGCCTGCTGTGGACGGAACGGCCCACAGCCCGATGACCGAGACTGCGAGAGCGATTGATCGAGCGGCGCGGAATGCCATATGGGTCAGATCGGCCGCGGGGCCTAGGACCTGAGTGTGGTCGTACCCCGAAAGGGTGATGCGCGACACGCGACCTCAGGCCGCGCCGGCAGGGGCCTCCCCGCGCCGGTGGCGCAGCCAGTCGAGGAAGACGACCTGGAGCGTTCCGGCGACCGGAATAGCCGCCAGCGCACCCAGGACTCCGGCCAGCTCGGCGCCGATCAACACCGAGATCAGCACCGCCAACGGAGAGAGCTGCACGGTTCGCCCGTAGACGACCGGCTGAAGCAGATGGTTCTCGATCTGCTGATAGACCACGAAGAAGATTACGACGACGATCCCGGCCGTGATGCTGTGCAGGAAGGCCACCGTCCCGACGAGGATCGCGGCGATCGTGGCTCCCGCGAGCGGGATCAGATCAAGGATCGCGACGATTAGACCCAGAGCGATTGCGTAGGGCACGCGCGTGATCGCCAGCACGATGGTCGTGAGCGTTCCGGCGATCAGGCTGATGAGCAGATTCCCGGTGACGTAGCCGCCCACCGTGCGGTAGATGTCGCCGCCAACCGTCTGCCATCGGCTCCGCGAGGCAGGGTTGAGCAGTGAATAGAACCGGTCGACCCACCTCGGTCCTTCGAGCAGCATGAAGAAGGTGAGGAAGGCGATCGTCAGGGTCGCCACGACCACCGTGACGACGCCCTTCGCCACGGCGACTGCGGTGCCCGACAGTCCGAAGAGTTTCGCAGCACCACCTTCTCTGACGGCATCGCGGGCCTTGTCGACGAGGTGGTACTTCTCCTGGAGGAAGCCGAGTCGCCCACGTCCTTTCGTGAGGTCATCTAGGTACTCAGGCACCTTGTGGGCGAAGTCATCGACCTGATTGACGAGTGTCGGGATGAAGAGCGCGCCGATCGCGACGATCACCGCGAGCGCCGCCATGTAGACGATCCCTGTCGCGAGGCCTCGTCGTTTGAGGCGCCGCTCAACCTGATCCACGGCCGGGTTCAGGGCGAGGGCAAGGAAGAGCGCGATGAAGATCCACGCGAGAATGTGCCGCGCGATCCAGAGCACCTGGAGGATCGCGAAGACGGCGACAAGGATGCCGATGACGACCAGGACCGTCCGCGGACGGAAATGGACGAGGCGCACGCGCTCCTCGGGCATGTGTGCAGCATCGCGGTCTTACCGGACGGTACATTCCGCCCGATGAACGCAGTGCTACAGACGAACCACGGCGCGATCGAACTGGAGCTCTATCCGGACGACGCGCCCAAGACGGTGGAGAACTTCGTCAAGCTCGCGAAGGACGGCTTCTATGACGGCGTCATCTTCCACCGCGTCATCCCGGATTTCATGATCCAGGGCGGCGACCCGACGGGAACAGGCTCTGGCGGGCCCGGCTACTCGTTCGAGGACGAGTTCAACGAGCACAAGGTCGAGCGCGGCGCGCTGGCCATGGCGAACGCGGGGCCGAACACGAACGGCAGCCAGTTCTTCATCGTCACGACCGTGGCAGCACCTTGGCTCGACGGCAAGCACACGGTGTTCGGCCGCGTGACGAGCGGCATGGACGTCGTCGACAAGATCTCGGAGCTCCCGCGCGACGCGCGCGACAAGCCGCACGACGATGTCGTCATCGAGAGCGTCTCGGTCTCTGAAGATCCCGGATAGCCGCAGCAAGCGGTAGCCCGTACCACAACGCCAAGAACGTCGCGGCGACGATCGCGGTGAACACCGCCGCCCACGTGCGGTGGAAGAGGAAGTCGGTGATCACGAACACGGTCGCCGTGATCGCCACCGCCAGCAAGAGGAGCCCGACGATCGTCAGCGCGTTCGAGATGACGAGCATCCGCTCCTTGTCATGCTGCCGCCAGCGGAGGCGGTGGTACGAGCTCGGCGCGATCAGGAGCACGGTCGAGAGCGCGGTGGCGATGAAGGCGACGAAGAAGATGTCGCGGTCGAGACTGCTGAGCTTCGGGAAACCGTTGGCGAACGGCACGGCGAGCAGGAACGCGAACAGCACCTGCACTCCCGGCAGCGCGACGCGGAGCTCGTTGAGGAGCTCGATCAGCTCGCGGTTGTGACGCTCTTCCTCGCTTTCGGACACGAGCGATCTATTCCAGCTTGGGGACGCGCGCGAAACTCCCGATCGCTGCGAGCGTGGGACGAAGGAGCGCCCGACCGGGCTCGAACCGGTGCCAGGAGATTGGAAGTCTCCGGTGCTACCACTACACCACGGGCGCGCGGCTGCGAATAGCGTAGCGGCGTGGATCCGTACTCGTGGCACGTTCACTGGGGCACGCTGTTCGCCCTCGCCGCGATGGTTGCGGCGTACCTATGGACACAGAGGCGTTGGCCGTCCGACGCGCGTCGGCGCGCCGCCTTCGACGTCGGCGTGATCCTCCTGCTCGCCGTCTACGTCACGCCGCTGCACACGATCGCACTGCACTACCTCCTCTCCATCCACCTGCTCCAGAACGTCATCACAGCCGAATGGGCGCCCGGCCTCGTCGTGTTCGGGGCCGCGCCGGCGCTCGCGCGGGAGCTCGAGCGGTTCAGATTCGCCCGTCTGATCACGCATCCGCTCGTCGCGCTGCCACTCTGGCTCGCGACCTACTTCGTCTGGCATGTGCCCGCGATCTACGACACCGCTCTCGAGCGCCAGGGCTCCCTGCTTCACCTCGAGCACGCCACCTACTTTGCCGCAGGGCTCCTCATGTGGTGGCCCGTCATCCACGGACGGCTCTCCGACGGCGTGAAGGCGCTCTACCTCTTCGCGGCTTTCGTGCTGGCTTCGCCGCTCGGCCTCCTGCTCGCACTCCTCCCGAATCCCGTCTACGACTTCTACGAGGCGGCCCCTCAGCTCTGGGGGCTGTCCGATCTGACCGACCAACAGATCGCCGGCGTCACGATGGCCGTGGAGCAGGCGATCGTCTTCTTCGCCGTCTTCGCGTTTTTCTTCAGCCGGTTCCTGCGCACCGAGAACATTGCGGGGGTATTCAGCGAAAACCCGAGATGAGTGCGCCGCCGCCGACCACGAGCGCGGCGGCAAGTAGCAACCGCGGCCCGATCCGCTCGGAACGCCGCAGCACGAGGATCGAGATGAGCACTGCCCACAACGACTCCGTTGCGACGAGCGGTGCGACAACGGTGACACGGCCGCGGTCGAACGCGGAGTAGAGACACCCGTAGCTGACGCCGTACACGAGTCCTGAAAGGACGAATGGGCGCAAGGCCCGTCGCAGGCGGTTCGCCGCATCGGGGCGAAGCACGACGACCAGGAGAATCACGAGCGTCGCCGAGACGAGCGAGGCGGTCGCCGCGACGAAGCCGGGGACCTCGTTCCCGCGCGCCGCCCAGCGGACGAGGTTGTCGCGCACCGCGAAGAGCACCGCTGCGCTCACGCCGAGACCGATCCCGAGCGACAGCAGCGTCAACGGGCCACGTCGCTCGCTCACCAGCAGCGTGCCGCCGCCGACGACGAGCAGTGTCCCGAGCACGAGCGCGACGTGCACCGGCTCTCCTAGCCAGGCGACGGCGATAGCTGCCGAGAGCACGGGCGAGATCCCCACGAGGATCGCCGTCCGCGACGGACCGATCACCCCGACGGCTCGCGTGAACAGGATCTGGCTGATCCCCGGCGCGAACAGACCCGTCGCGAAGAACGCCCAGGTGTCTCGCCATGCGAGCTCCGAGTAGTCGCCCTTCGCGACGGCGAGCACCGCGCAGACAAGGCACGCGATCACGGTCGTGACGAGCGAAGCAGCCTCGGCGTCGACGTTCGGACCAAGTGCGAGGCGAATCGTGACTGCGAGCGCGCCGAAGGAGAGCGCAGCGCCCGCGGCGAGGAGAACGACCACTAGTTGGCACTCCGCGCCGCGGGTCGTATCGTCTTCGCGATGGAACTCCGCGCGGCTCTCGCAACGTGCCGGCAGCCGTCGAACCTCCGGCGAACGCTGACGATCGCACTCGTCGTCGGCTGCATCCTTTCGATCATCAACCAGGGCGACGTGATCGCGCACGGAGACGCGACGGGCGGGACGTTGCTAAAGGTCTGCCTCAACTTCGTCGTGCCGTTCGTCGTCTCGAACCTCGGCGTTCTGACCGGAGACAGGACGACGCGCGCATGACCCGTGGGGTCAGGTCGACTGCGATCCTGCTGGGGCCGCGCTGGCGACGTGGATCGTGGCGGTCGAGCGAATGCGCGGAATGGACGCGGGCCCAGGCACGGACCTTGGGGCGCTCGGTTGGTTCATTGGGATCTGGGTCACGATGATGGCCGCGATGATGCTTCCGTCGGCCGCGCCGATGGTGTTGCTGTTCGACCGCTCCGTGCCAACGTGGATCTTCGTCAGCGGCTACCTCGCGACCTGGACTGTGTACGGCCTCGCCGTCTACGGCCTCTACCGCTCGTCGCTGGGCTCGACATCGGCTTCCTCGACTGGGATCGCGGCGGACCGTGGGTGGCAGGTGCTGCGATCGCCGCGGCCGGGGCTCTACGAGCTCACTCCGCTCAAGTCCGTCTGCCTAAGCCATTGCCCGTCGCCGATCCACTACGTCCTCGGAGGGTGGCGTGAGGGGCGGCTGGGCGCACTGCGCATGGGCGCGACTGTCGTCGAGAAAGCGTCCGGCTAGAAGCTAAGAAGCTAAGGGTTCATCTCGTCCGACGGCTCCATCTCCGAGTCCGACTTCGGACGATCCATCGGCATGCGCTGTTCCAGGTGCATCATCCGCATCCGCGCCTGATCGGCCTTCGGCGAGTCCGGCTGGGTCACATGTCTCCGACTTTGACCCGCCCGTCTCGGTTCTCGAGGTCGAACTCGAACTCGACCGGTGCCACGATCGGCTCGTAGACCGTCGGCGCGACGTACGCAAACACCTCCATGAGCGAGTCGCCGTGCTTCCCACTCAGGATCTCGAACAGCGCGTTCCGCTGCTTTTCGCTCGTCGAGTCATCGACAAACGGCTGAATCTCGCCGTTCCCTTCGTGCAGGGCCTGGGTCATTTGGCCAACGCACGCCATTTGACGCCTGACAGATCGACGTCGCCGAAGCGACCCTTGTCGGCGCGAAACGCGACCATCGCGCGGCAATACCCCTGTGTCGGCCGCTGATTGAAGTCGCACGGACAACCCGGAGCGCAACTCCAGTTCTTGAACCAGGCCCCTTCGATCTACCACTCGGTCGCCATCAGGCCCGCCTCCCGACCCCTCGGTTGGGGCGAGCCTCAAGCCGCCGTATAGGGCGGGTCAAATCGGGGCGGCCGGATTCGAACCGGCGACTTCTGCCTCCCAAAGGCAGCACTCTAACCAGGCTGAGCTACACCCCGCCGTGTCTCGAAGGAGGGTACCGCATAGCAGGTCGCGCACCCGCATCGTCCGCCTGTCTGCACGTCTACAGTTTAGGCAACGGTCCGGGTACGGCCAGACTTCAACAGGAGAGCCTCAGCTAGGTTCGCGCGATCGTCGAGCCGATCGTTTCCATCCCGGGCGAGCCGCGCGAGCGGCGGGCGGCGCTCGGTTACGCCATGGTGGCCATCGCCGCCACGTTGTTCGCGGTCAACGGAACGGTCTCGAAGGTCATCCTCGACTCGGGTATCAACGCCGGGCAGCTAACTGAGGTCAGGTGCGCCGGTGCGCTGATCGGGCTCCTCCTGCTCGCGGCGGCGACGCGCCCAGCCTCACTGCGAGCCCGCCCCACTGAACTGCCGCTGCTCATCGCTCTCGGCATCGGCGGCCTTGCTCTTGTGCAGTGGTCGTACTTCTTTGCGATCCACCGGCTCGAGATCGGGATCGCTCTCCTCATCCAGTTCGTCGGCCCGATCCTCGTCGCGCTCTGGGCGCGGTTCGTCTTCCACGAGCCGGTCCGGCGGAGAATCTGGGCCGCGCTGGCCTTCGCGCTCGGAGGTCTGACCCTGATCGTCCAGGTCTGGCACGGCGGCCGTCTGAGCGGTCCGGGTGTCGCGGCGGCGTCGATCGCAGCGGTCACATACGCCGCGTACATCCTGCTGGCCGAACGCGGCGTGCGGGGACGCGACCCGATCTCGCTGTCGGCCTGGGGCTTTCTGTTCGCGACGATCTTCTGGTCGGTGCTCGCGCCGTGGTGGAGCTTCCCCGCCGCTCGGGTGAACGACGACGTCTCGTTGCTCGGGAACCTGGCCTCGAGCCATTTGCCTGTCTGGCTCCTGATGCTCTGGATGATCGTCCTGGGGACGATCGTGCCATTCCTCCTCGTCGTCGGCGCCCTGCGCCACATCGTGGCCACCAGGGCCGGAATCACGGGGATGCTGGAGCCCGTGGTCGCCATCCTCGTGGCCTGGGCCTGGCTGAATGAGTCCCTCGAACCTGTGCAGCTGGCAGGGGCCGTTCTGACCCTCCTTGGGATCGGCCTGGCCCAGACGTCCCGCTAATTGCGACCGAGACCTACCCCTTTTGGGGGATGCCTCCGTCCGATGAGGTCCGCACACTGCCGCGGATGTTGACCAAAAAGAAGCTTCTCATAGCCTTCATTGCAGGGTTTTCCCTGCTCTGGCCGGCAGCGGGGGCCCAGGCTCGCACGCTTTCCGGCTCGGAGGCTTCGCTCCTCCGGACGATGAATTCCGTCCGGGCGGCCCGAGGTCTCGCCCACCTGCGCGTGGACTTTCGGCTTGTTCGCGTCGCCCGCGGGCACTCAGCGGACATGATGCGGCGCCAGTACTTCGCCCACGGTTCGATCGCGAGCCGTGCGGTGACCGCCGGCGCCCGTGGCCCCTTCTTCGGCGAGGACCTCGCCTGGGGCACGGGAGTAACGGCCCAGTGGGTCGTCAACCACTGGCTCGCAAGCCGGACGCACAGGGCCGTCCTGCTCCGACCGGGATTTCGGCGGGTCGGGATCGCCATCGAGTACGGCACCTTCGTCGGCTACGGCGGCGCGGCCGTCGTGACAGCCGATTTTGCGGGGACGTAACGGGCGTCGGGAAGGAGCGGGCGGGGCCTAACCTAAGGGAGAGGCCCCGCTTACTCTCACTCCGACTCCATCAATGAGCGCAGCTCGGTGAGCTTCTCGGCGCGCAGCTCGTCCTTTTCACCGCGGTCGATGCGGCCCAGTAGGCCTTCGACGAGCGGCGCCAGCTCGAGGGGGTTGAACGGCTTGGTGACGTAGTCGATGCCGCCGATGTCGAGGCCGCGGGCTCGGTCGCGAAACTCGGCGCGCGCCGTCAAAAAGATGATCGGGATGCCGACGGTGCGCTCGTCCTCGAGGAGCTGCTCCGCAACCCGCCAGCCGTCGAGGCCCGGCATCATCACGTCGAGGAGGATGACGTCCGGGCTCTCGTGGCGCGCCTTGTCGAGTCCCGACGGACCGTCCGCCGCCTCGATGACGTTCATTCCTTCCGCCTCGAGGTTCACCCGGCAGAGCAGGCGAATCGGAGCCTCATCGTCGATTACGAGCACCTTGGTCACTGCTTAACGATCCCGGTTGTCGGCGCCGCTATACCCACCGAAGCTGCCGCCTACTCGCGCGCCGCCGGTAGCTCGAAGGCGAAGCTCGATCCCTCACCTTCGGTCGAGTCCACCCAGATCCGCCCACCCATCGCCGTCACGAGCTCTTTGGCGATGAAGAGGCCGAGCCCCGTGCCGGCCGCACCGTCCCGGGCGGCGGACTCAGCCCGGTAGAACTTCCGGAAGATCCGCTCGCGTTCCGCCGCGGGAATCCCCATTCCCTCGTCGACCACGCGTACCTCGACGCGGTCGGCGTTCCTGCGCGCGCCGACAGTCACGGTCCCGCCCTGCGGGGAATATCTGAGGGCGTTGTCGACCAGGATGTTGAACACCTGGCGTACCTTGTCGGGGTCGGCCTCCGCCGCGAGCGGCTCCTCGGGGAGATCGATCTCGACGTTATGTCCGTTCATCGCGCCGCTCTCCTCCGCCGTCCCGACCACCTCGGAGACGACGGAGCCGAGGTCGATCCGTCGGAGCTCGACCTGGAGGTCGCCCGCGTCGAGTCTTGCCACGTTCAGGAGCTCGTCGACGATCTCGGTCAACCGTTCGGACTCCGAGGCGATGTAGCCGAGAAAGATCCGGCGCTCTTCCTCACCGAACGGAACGTCCTGGCGCAGCAGCGTCTCGGCGAACCCGTAGATGGAAGTCAGCGGCGTGCGCAGCTCGTGCGAGACGGCCGCGACGAAGTCGGACTTCACCTGTTCGATCATCCGGTCGGCCGAGATGTCGCGGAAGGCGAAGATCCGGCCGGAAACCGCTCCCAGAGGATCGCGCATCACCGCCTCGCTGAGCGAGAGCCAGACCTCCTCGCCGTCGCGCTGGATCGCCGCGAGGCGCTGCCCGGAATGGGCCTCGCCCTCAGGCGATTCGAGCTCGCGCTGCAGCACCTGCACGGTGGTGCGGCCGATGGCCTCCTCCTGCGGGACGCCGGTGATCTCCCCTGCCGCCGCGTTCCAGAGGACGACATTCCCATCACGATCGACCGCGACGATGCCGTCGGCGATATTCGCGAGGATCGCGACGCTGCGCTCCTTCTCGACCGAGACCCGCGAATAGAGCTCTGCGTTGGCAAGCGCGGCAGAGGTGTTTCCCGCGAGCGCGAGCAGCGCCTCGATCTCCTCGGGTCGCCACGTTCGCGGACGCTGCGCGTAGACGGAGAGAACCCCCGCGAGCGCGCCTTCGGGGCCGGAGAGCGGGACGCCGAGATAGGCCGCATAGCCCGCGGCGAGGATCGGGTCCCCCCCGAGCAGCCGCTCGTCCCCAGACGCGTCCTCGACGGCGAGCGGGGTGCGTGACTGGAAGACGTCGCCCGAAAGCCAGGCAGTTGCCGAGGCCCGTGTCCCCACAGCCTCTTCGGCACCTTTGCCCGCCGCCGCGCTCACGACGAGCTCATCCTCCTCGAGTGTGCGCACGGCGCAGGCTTCCGCCCCCAGCAACTGTGGAGCCTGCTGGACGACCTCCTCCAGCACTGCCGCCGGGTCGAGCTCGGTCGCGAGCACACCGCCGGTCCGGGCGAGCTGCTGCGAGAGCGCCCTCGCCGTGCGCTCGGCTTCGAACAGCTCGCTCCGCTCCAGCGCACCGCGGGCCGCGTCGGCGAGGTGGCGTGCGAGCTCGAGGTCGTCGTCGACGAAGCCGTGCTCGTCCGCGAAAAACACGATCACGAGACCCGAACGCTCGGCGCGCGGACTCGCCACGGGCACGGCCAGCAGGGCCTCGTAGCCTGAACGCGCGGCCAGCGCGTGCCAGGGCTGCTCGAAGCGGTCGTCGCGAGACACCGCCGGCGAAGCGAGCACGCGTCCCTCTGCGACGGCGCGCAGGCAGTCGGCCGAGTCGGGCAGCCCCGTTTCAAGCTCCTTCGCAAGGTCGTTCGGAAGACCGGCCGAAGCGGCGAGCTCGAGCAGAGTCCCCCGCGGCATCATCACGGCCGCGAAAGCGCCGCCGAGAGCTTCGTTCGCCGCCTGAGCCACCGCCTCGAGTGTCGCCGTGAGCGAAAGCGACTGGCCGAGGATGGCGGCGATGCGGAAGAAGCCTCGCTGGACGCGCGCCTGGCGTGAGCGCGCGGAGAAAGCTTGCGCGTTTACCAGCGCCAGCGAGGCAATGCCCGCGTACGCCTCGAGTAGGTCGGCGTCCTCCTGCGTGAAACCCCGCTCCGCGCGCGTGCCGACTCCGAGCACGCCTTGCACGGTCTCCGACCAGCGCATCGGCGCAACGAGACCACCCGTGAACCCGCCCGATACAGCCTGCCGTGGATCCCCGTAGTCGTCAGTGATCACCGGCCTCCCACTGCGCAGAGCCTCCCCGGCCGTCCCTCGGTCGGCGGGGAATTCGAACCCGACCAGGTCGTCCGGAAGGCCGTGCACCGCCGCGCAGCGCAAGACGTTGCGGGCGTCCTCGTAGAGGTAGCAATCGGCGGCGTCCGCCTCGAGCAGTTCCGAGACCTGCTCGACGAGCCGCTCGAGCACGGTCGTGAGCTCGAGATCGCTCGTCAGCGCCTGCGCCGCCCGGAGCAAGGCGCCCTGCTGCGCAATCCGCCGCTCGTTCTCCCGGAGCAAGCCCGCGACGTGCACTGCAAGCCCGATCTCGCGGGCGACCGCCTCCGTGAGCGTGGTCTCCTCGGAGGTCCAGCGCCCGGACTCGACGCGGTGAAGCGACAGAACCCCGATCAGCTCGTCGAAGACGACGATCGGGACTGCGAGGACGGCCCGCGAGCCGAGGGCGAGGAGCGCCTCGCGCCCACCGAGCGATGAATCATCCAGCTCCAAAGCACTTTCGACGTCCTCGATCGCCACCGTCTCCCGCCTCCGCACAGCGAGGTTCGAGACTGCCAGGCGCTCGCCCGTCCTGACTTGCGCCAGCTCGGGCGTGTGCCACTGGGCCCTGATCGGAATCTCGCCCTCGGAACCGAGCCGGATGAGACACCGGTCGACTCCGAGCGCCGAGCCCGTCTCCCGCACGGCAACGCGCAGCACCTTGTCGATGTCCAGCTCGGAACGAACCCGGGCCGAGATGCGCGCGACGAAACGCTCCCGCTCGAGGGCCTCGGCAAGCGCCACGATCGAGCGCGTCCGGTCGAGCGCGAGCGCTGCTTCGCCGGCGAGCGTCTGCAGGAGCGTGAGCTCTTCAGTCGTGAAGGCGCGGTGCTCCGTCGCAGAGCCGACGACCAGCACGGCAATCACATGCTCGTCGGCGATCAACGGGACGTACGCGAGACTCTTCGCCCCGATCGTCTCGACGATGCGCCGGCTGACCATCCTGGACGCGGGCGCGTCGTACACAGCGAAGGGGGCCGCCTCGAAGACGGCTGTTGCGACTCCCGAAGGCTCAGTCTCGAGATCGACCCGGAGGTCAGGGAACCAATCCAGCTCCTTTCCGTGGAGCCTCCCGATCAGGCCCGCAGCGCTCTTGCCCTCCTGCCCGACGACCACGAGACAGGCGATTTCCACGGCGACGAGCTCTTCGACCTCCTCGAGTAGAGCGCGAGCCACCATCGCCGGATCGCCGGTTCGGCCGAGCGCGCTCGAGATCGCGGCCACGGACTCGAGCTCGCGCCCGTGGGAGCCCGTCGTGAGAGTCGAACGGTCGCGCCCGCGCCCGAGCGCGAGAAATGCGGGCAGTCCCGTCGCCACCGCGACGGCAAGCGTCAACCAGACGCCGCCGGCGAGCGGTCTCCGCTCGATCGCGAGCACGATCCCGAACACCACCGTTGCAAGCCCGAACGCCGGAAAGGCAAGGAGGATTGCGACATCGAGCAACGAGGCACGTCGCCGTGCTGCCCACACCGAGGGCCCCAGCAGCGCGCTGGCTCCGAGGTAGGCCGCACCGACGACAAGCAGCGGCACCGCGCTGAACCACAGAGCTTGGCTGGATTGTGACACCGGGCGCCTAGATTGTATGGAGCGGCTGGATGCCAGTCGAGCACGCCGAACTTGGCTGTAAGCGAGCTTTTCAGCCGGAGGAGCCGCTCTCCTGCGGGTTCACAAAGATGGGCCGTTCGGCCTATTGGAAAGCTGGGTCCGACTCGTTAGCCTCAGCCGCACTGGGCGATGCGAACCGCGGTGCGTTCCTGGCCTTGCAATCGCGGTGAGCACTAGGAGGAGGCTCGTCGCCACCGACCCCCCCGAGCGACGGGCCTCTTCCTGTTTCTGAGAGGTGTCTCGGCGGCCCTGAGGGGCACGTTGGTACCGTGGCTGCCGGTTTGGTCCAGCGGGTCCTGCTTGCATCGCCGCGGGGGTATTGCGCGGGAGTGGAACGGGCCGTGGAGACGGTCGAGCGAGCGCTTTCCCTATACGGCCCGCCCGTCTACGTGCGGAAGCAGATCGTGCACAACGCGCATGTCGTTCGCGAGCTCGAAGAACGAGGCGCGATCTTTGTCGAAGACGAGAACGCCGCTCCGCCGGGATCGATTCTCGTCCTCTCAGCTCACGGCGTAGCTCCATCGGTCTATGCGCGCGCCGCCTCGCGCAGGCTGACGACTATCGACGCGACCTGCCCGCTGGTCACGAAGGTGCATGCACAGGCACGCCGCTATGCCGCCGAGGGCTACCACATGTTCCTGATCGGCCATGCCGGGCACGAGGAGGTCGTCGGGACGATGGGCGAGGCACCCGATGCGATCACGTTGGTGCAGTCCGTCGCGGAGGCTGAGACAGTCGAGCTTCCCGGCGGCGGCCCGGTGGCGTACATCACACAGACGACGCTGTCGGTTGACGAGACCGCAGAGATCCTGGATGTCCTTCGCTGCCGCTTCCCCGAGATTCGAGCGCCGCAGCGGGAGGACATCTGTTACGCGACCTCCAACCGGCAGTGGGCCGTAAAGGAACTGCTCGGCGAGGTCGAGCTGCTGCTCGTGATCGGCTCGCGCAATTCGTCGAACTCGAACCGCCTCGTCGAGGTTGCCCGCGGCGCGGGGGTCGCTGCGCATCTGATCGAGGATGAGACCGAGATCGACGAGCGGTGGCTGGAGGGCGTCGAGTCGGTCGGCGTGACGTCCGGGGCCTCCGCACCCGAACGGCTGGTGGAGCGCGTTTGCGATTGGTTCCGCGCCTACGGCGTGAGTGAGATCACACCGTTTGCGAGTGTTTACGAGGACGTCGTCTTCCGGCTGCCCGTCGAGCTGCGTCGAGCAGAGACACCGGCCGCGTAGTAGGTCCGCGGCGTCGCTTGTCGATGCCGCCTTGGAGGCCGCGTGGGCTTTGCCCGCGCGGCCGTTTCGGTGGGCGTAAAAAGCGCGCGAGGCGTCCTGCCTCGTATTCGTCGAGCGACACCGCAGCCTCGGCAACGCCACTCTCGTCCCACACGCTGAAGCGAACATGCGGGTCGCGGGTGAGATAGCGCGATACTCGAAGGGCCTTCCCTGCGTCACGCGGGTGCGCAGAAAAGAACTCGACGATCTTCGTGCGCTGCGGCGACGCGCACCAGGGACAGAAGCGGAAACGCTCCTCGAGGCCCCCTCCACAGCGCGCGCATCGCGCCACATCTCGAAGACTGCCACAGGCGCCGACTTGGCGGCGCCGCCGTCTGACACACGCTCCAGGTGCCGCACCGCTTCGTAGCGCCTGGAGGTTCGACGTACAGGCGCCGACTTGGCGGCGCCGCCGAGAGGCCGCGCGGGTTTAGCCCGTGCGGCCGTCTGACACACGCTCCAGGTGCCGCACCGCTTCGTAGCGCCTGGAGGTTCGACGTAGCATCGGCCGATGCGCGAGCCGCCGGAACGGATCCAACGGCTGCCGGAGCAGTACTTCACGGCTCTCCTCGCGCGGGTGTCCGCGGCCGCAGCAGAGGAAGGCGAACAGTTCGTCGATCTCGGTCGTGGCAATCCCGAGGTTGGCCCACCCGAGCACGTCGTGCGGGCACTCGTAGAGTCCGCCGCCCGGCCGGACGTCCACGGGTATTCGCCCTTCGCCGGCTTGCCCGAGCTGAAGGAAGCGATCGCGGCCCGCTATCGCGAGGTCTACGGCGTGGACGTCGACCCCACCCGGGAGGTCGCGGTGCTGCCGGGCGTCAAGACCGGCTTGATGGAGTTCGCGCTGTGCGCGGTCGAGCGCGGCGGAACGATCATTCTGCCCGATCCCGGGTATCCGGATTACTTCTCCGCAGTCGCGCTCGCCGGCGCGATTCACGCCTCGTTCGACGGCTTCGATACAGCTGCCGATGCGCTGTATCTGAACTTCCCTTCGAACCCGACTGCGGCGACCGCCCCCGACGGCTTGTTCGAAGAGGCCGTGCGCTGGGCGGAGCGCAACGGCGCCTGGATCATGCACGACTTCGCCTACGGCGACCTTGTCTTCGACGGACGCAAGCCCACGAGCTTCCTGGCCACGGACGGTGCGCGCGACGTCGGGCTAGAGCTCTTCAGCATGTCGAAGACGTACGGAATGGCCGGCTGGCGGCTCGGCTTCGCCGTCGGCAACGCCGAGCTCGTGCGCCGGATCGAGACGCTGCAGGATCACGCCTTCGCGGGGATCTTCCGGCCGGTGCAGGAAGCGGGCATCGCTGCGCTGAGCGGGCCGCAGGATTCCGTCGAGGCCCGCCGAGCCGCCTACGAGCGCCGGCGCGATCGGGCCTTGGCCGCGCTGGACGGCTTGGAGGCGAAGTCCGAGGGGACGTTCTTCGTCTGGCTCAGGCTTCCGGAGAGCCTCACGGCCGAGCAACTGCTCGTCGAGCGACGCGTCGCGCTCGCGCCCGGCGAAGGCTTCGGCAAGCGCGGCGCCGGTTGGGCGCGGCTTTCACTGGCCGTGGCGGACCAGACGCTCGACCTGGGGCTGGAGCGGCTTCGCTCCTCACTGTTCCATCTGAAATAGACCGTGAAGTCCATGTTTGATTGACTGATGAGTCTAGCTTAGCTAGACTGACCGGAATGTCCACGTGGCCGCCCAACCCGTTCGTCTACGACCGGCCCTTGCCGCCCGACGAGCTCATCGACCGCGAGCGCGAGCTCGCGCTCATGCTCGGCCTGGCGGACGCCGGCCAGACCGTGCGGCTATCGGGCCCGCGCCGGTACGGGAAGACAACGCTCCTCCGCAAGCTGCTGGCGGAGGCGGAGAAGCGAGCGCTCGGGACCGTGTACGTCGATCTCGATCGGGTCGTCTCGCTCGAGGGCGCCAGCGAGCGAATCGAGGCCGCCTACCGCCGCCAGCTGCAAGGGCAGATCCGGCGTACCGCCGCCAACGTGATCCAGACACTTCGCCCCAGGCTCGGGGCGGGTGCCGGCGGGGTCCGCGGAGAGATCGCCCCGGCAATCGAGCACGACGCGAGAAAAGTGCTCGAGCGGATGCTCGATCTCCCGATCGACATCTACAAGAAGCATGGGAAGCGGACACTCGTCGTATTCGACGAGTTCCAGGACGTCCTGCGGATCGGCTCGGAGGTCGAAGGGCTGATCCGCAGCCACATCCAGCACCAGGCCGTCGAGGCCGCCTATGTCTTCGCCGGCTCGCATCCGGGCCTGATGCTCGCCCTGTTCAGCGACCGCGAGCGGCCACTCTTCGGTCAGGCGCGTCCGCTCCAGCTCGGTCCGCTGGAGGACGGAGCGCTCGGCGACTACGTCGAATCGCGGTTCCAGCAGACCGGCAGGAGCGCGGGGGAAGCGCTCGACTCGCTCCTCGTGCTCGTCCGGGGTCACCCGCAGCGCGCGATGCTGCTGGCGCACCATCTCTGGGAGGCGACACCGCAGGCCGGGACGGCCGACCTCGATACGTTCGCAGCCGCGCTCGACGCGGTCGACCGCGAGCTGCGCGAGGCCTTCGAGCGCACCTGGGAGCGCCTGCGCACGAACGAGGCGAGGGCGCTGGCCGCCATGGCGGCCAGCGAGGAGTCGCTCTTCGCCCAGCGGACGCTCGGGCACTTCGGCCTGTCGAAGAGCGGCGCCGAGCAGGGACGGGACAAGCTGATCGAGTACGGCGAGGTGCAGCGGCTCGAAGACGGGCAACTGGTGATCGTCGACCCGTTGCTCGAGCGCTGGGTCCGAGAGACGCAGTCCGGAAGCTCGGACTAGTGGCCGGCGAGAACAGCCAACTCGGCGCCGTGAGCGCGGAGCACGCTCGCGACCTCGGAGCGCGAGACGTTCCAGGAGCGCCAGTCACGCGTAGCGGCATCCCGCTCGAGTAGCGCCTGGGCGAGCAGTCGCTGCTGCTCGGGAGCAAGGCTCGGCAACCGGTTGACGAGCGTCGGCACCGCATCGTCGCTGAGACCGGCCAGGTACCCGACGTCCACCACAGGCCGTGTCACATTCGTCCGTGCGATCAGCGCGCCGGGGTTCAGAACATTGAGCGCAAGCGTGGCCGCGAATCCGGCGACGAGCGCGCCGACCGCAAACGCATGGCGGCGTCCACGCAGAACGGTCACGGCGAACCAGGCGGAGACCACCGCGAGCCAGAGGATCACCCCACCCGCATACAGACGGAGCTCCGTGAGCCCGTACTGCTGTACGTACAGACGCATGCGCTGCAGCGCCGACGCGATCACGACGCACAGGAGCGCGAGCAACCCCGCCGCGAGCCAGCGAAACGCACGCCTTCCGTTTGCCGCGTCGCGGAGCAGCCAGTCGCCGAAGAGGAGCAGCGGCAAAGTCAGCGCGGCGACCGCGACGAGCTCGAAGAAGCCGTGGCGCGCGTACTCCGCATACGTCAGGTGCGCGCGCGACTCGACGAGACCTTGGCCCCCGAAGAGGTAGCGGAACTGGACGAGCACGAACGCGAGGAAGAGGATGTTGAGAACCGCGAGCGCGACGTTTAGCTCGACCGCGCCAGTTCGGAGAGAAGCATTGCGGGCCGCGAACGCGTCCGCACGGACGAGCCGGCGCTCCTCTCGGGCTGCCATCAGATCGCGCAGCAGACCGCCTGCGAGCCAGGCCCAGACGAGGACGACGAGGAGCCTGATGACAGCGGACGAGTTCACAGACGGGACGGCCGAGGACAGGAGGTGCCTGAAGACAGCGTCGGCGGCGACGAAGAGCCCGCCGAACAACAGGAGTAGCGGCGCTCCGACCGCGAGCCCGCGCGCGACGGCGGCGGTCTTCTCCGAGCGCACCCGCCCGAGGACCTCGTCCCAGCGGATGTCGCTCATCAGTAGCGGCAGAGCCCCGGCGACCATCGAACAACCCGCCGCGACGGCCCCGCCGCCGTAATCGCTGAGGGTCGCTCTCCGCAGCCCCGGACGCGTTCGCCGCAGCGCACCCATGCTCAGGGCCGCCGCCACGGCGAGGAGGTTCGCGGCGACCAGGAGCGGCGAGTCGTGCCAGATGAACAGCCCCGAGAAGAGCAGCAGCGGCGCGACCATGAAGCGCCGCCCCTGAGGCCGAGCGGCTGATCCTGGAAGAGTGCGTCGCCGGCAACCCCGAGCACTCCTGCGGATCCGAGGAGCGCGATTCCCAGTTTCGATTCGCGACTCATCCGGCCGACATTCAAGCAGCGCTGATAGGACCAGTCCGATGGCGTCGCTCGAAGGCCTGATCGAAGCGTGGGACGGCGAAGAGGTCGTCGTCTCGTTCGACGAGTCGGCAGGCGCCTGGATCTTCATCTGCATCCATTCGACCGCGCTGGGTCCTGCGGGTGGGGGGACGCGGCTGAAGGTCTATGGATCGCCTGCGGAAGGGCTCGCCGACGGGATGAGGCTCGCCGGGGGCATGACGATGAAGATGGCTGCGGCGGGCATTCCCTTCGGCGGCGCGAAGGCCGTGCTCGCCGTTCGCGAGCTGCCGGACGAAGCTGCACGTCGGCCCCTCTTCTTGCGTTACGCAGACACGATCGCGTCGCTGCAGGGCACCTTCTGGACGGGGCCGGACATGAACACGTCCAGCTCCGACATGGACACCATCGCCGAGCGCTGCTCCTATGTCTTCAGCCGCAGCGAAGAGCTGGGGGGCTCGGGGAACCCGGGCCCGTTCACGGCGCGCGGCGTCTATCACGGTATCCGCGCGAGCGTCGAACGTATCTTCGGCTCGGCGGAGCTCGACGGTCGATCGGTGCTCGTGCAGGGCGTCGGCAGCGTGGGTGCCCCGCTCGCGGGACTGCTCGCCGCGGACGGGGCGACGCTGTTGATCACCGACGTCGATGCGGAGCGGGCGCGAACGCTCGCAGACGGGCTCGGTGCGAAGGCAGTTCCGCCGGAGGACGCGATCGCCACCGAGTGCGACGTGTACGCGCCGTGCGCGGTGGGCGCGACGCTTCGCGAGGAGACAATTCCCAGCCTCGGTGCACGGATCGTCGCCGGCTCGGCCAACAACCAACTCGCGGAGGCTGCAGACGCCGAGCGGCTTCGCGAGGCGGGCGTCCTGTACGCGCCCGACTACGTGATCAACGCCGGCGGTGTCCTGTACGGATTTGGCCGGGAAGTGCTCGGTTGGAACGCAGAGCAGATCGAAGGTGCCCTCTCCGGCATCGGGGGAAGCCTCACCGGCATCTACGAGCAGGCGGACGCCACGGGGACGACGACGCTCGCCGCGGCCGACGAGCTCGCGGCCGCACGGCTCGCGCAGGCCTCGGCCTAGACCTTGGCGATCTCGGGCTCGGCGACGCCGTCCGTGCGGATCTCCGTCGCGAGCACCTCTTCCTTGATCCACGACTCATGCCGGAGCAGGTCCGCGTGCGACTCCGGCAGCGTCACACGAATCCGGTCGGTGAGAGCGAGTCCGGCCTCCTTCCGCATCGTGTTCAGCTGGTGAATGAGATCGAGCACGCGCCCTTCCAGACGGAGCTCGTCGTCGAGCTCCGTCGTCACCGCAACCGTGAGGGAGTCGTCCGCGGCGAGCGCCCACCCCTCGCGTGCACTCCGCTCGACGAGCACCTCCTCGGGCGTGAGCTCGCAGCCGTTGACGCGGACGCCTCCCCCCTCGAGCTGGTCAAAGTCACCGGCCTCGAGCGCGGCGCGGATCGAGCCGAGCTCTTTGCCCAGTTTCGGGCCGAGCAGGGGAAGGTTCGGCTTGACTCGCACCTCTATGGCCTCAACAACGCCGAATTCGACCTCCTTCACGCGCAGTTCCTCGGCGATCTCCTCCACGTGGCGTTGTGCCGAGCCCGCACCCTGGACGACGAGCCGGCGCAGCGGCTGGCGCAGCTTCAGGCCTGCATCTCCTCGCGCCTGCCGTCCGAGCTCGACGACGCGACGCACTTCCGCCACCTCGGCGAGCAGCTCCTCGTCACGCTCGCGCGCCTCCGGCCACGGCTCCAGGAAGATCGACACTGCGGCATCGTCCGCCCGCAAACTGCGCCACAAGTAATCGGCCAGGAACGGCATCACCGGCGCGATCGTCTGGAGCGACCGGACGAGCGCATGCCTGAGCGCCCAGAGCGCCACCTCGTCGCTGTTCCAGAAGCGTCTACGCGAGCGGCGGATGTACCAGTTCGAAAGATCGTCGACGAACGAGTCGAACGACCGGACGAGCGACGGCGTCCAGAACCGCTCGTAGGCGTCGGTCATCTCCGCGACGAGCTGCTCCGTTCGCTCGAACAGCCACCGGTCGAGCGGCTGCAGCTCTCCCGGGGCCTCGCCTCCCGGCGTGAAGCCTTGGATGTTCGCGTAGTCGACGAAGAACTTGACGGAGTTCCAGAACGTGAGTAGCCGGCGCTTGATCTCGCCTGCCGGGCCATAGCCGAACTTCAGGTTCTGGCTCGGCACCTGCTCGCAGAACATGAAGCGGATCACATCGGCGCCGATGTTCTGCAGCGCCTCAGCCGCGTCGATCGAGTTGCCCCACGACCGGTGCATCTCGCGGCCGTGCTCGTCCAGCAGCTTCTCGTACGTCAGCACGGACATGTACGGGGATTGCCCGGTTAGCGTCACCGACATGAATGACTGCGAGTAGAACCAGAGGCGAATCTGCTCGCGCATCTCGGAGACCCAGTGCGCCGGGTACCACTTCTCCCAGTACGCATGATCGGGCAGGTCGGCTCCGGTGAGCCCCGCGGCGGCACCGGTCGCGTAACCATGCTCCTTCCACTCTGGGTTCTGCCAGCCGAGTGTCGAGAACGGGACGATCCCGGCATCGAGCCACGCGTCACCGACCTCCTGGACGCGCCGGATCTCGGCGCCGCACTCGCATGAGATCGGCACCTCGTCGACCCACGGGCGGTGCAGCTCCTGCAGTTGGTCGAACCCTCGCGTCGCTCGCTCACGCAGTTCATCGACCGAGCCGATCACTGTCAGGCGACCGCACGCGTCGCACGGATAGAACGGCAATGGGAGACCGAAATAACGCCGGCGCGAGATGTTCCAGTCGCCCATGTTGCGCAGCCAGTCGTCCATGCGCTTGGAGTAGAAATCGGGTGTCCAGTCGACGGTGGCGTTCGCGTCGAGCATCTGCTGCCGGATCTCGTCGGCACTGATCAGCCAGTCGTCGGCGATGCGGAAGACAAGCGGCGTCGCGCAGCGCCAGCAGATGGGGTACCGGTGAATGATCGAGCCCGCCTCGACGAGCCGTCCACGCCGCTCGAGCTCGACGACGATGGGCTTCTCGACGTCTTCGGTCGAGCGCCCTTCGAACTCCCCGAACTCCTCGTAGAACCTCCCGGCCTCGTTGATCGGCATCAGGACCGGCAGCTCGTGCACGCGCGACAGCTCGAAGTCCTCCGCGCCGCAGCCCGGCGCGATGTGCACGATCCCCGTCCCTTCCGACAACGTCACGTCGTCCCACGGGATCACTCGATGCACGACGTCCTGCTGGGCGGGCAGCGAGTCGAACGGCCCTTCGTACTCGAGCCCGACGAGCTCTTCGCCGCGCGCGCGGCGCACGAAGGTCGCGTCGGGGTTGCGCTCGACCGCCCACCAGTCGCCCTCCTTCGTCAGCCCGTACTCGGCGTCCGGCTTGACGGCAGCTGCGACGTTGGCCGGGAGCGTCCACGGCGTCGTCGTCCATACGACGAGTGACTCGTCCTCGCGCCCTTTAATCGGGAAGCGGACGTACAGCGACGGGTGGGTCAGCTCTGCGTAGGAGTTGATGAGCTCGTGCTGCGAGAGCGACGTCCCGCAGCGAGGACACCACTCCACCGAGCGGTGACCCTTATAGAGCCATCCGCGAGCGTGGCACTCCTTGAGGAAGCGCCAGATGTACTCGATGTTGGTGTCGGAGAACGTGTAGTAGTCGTTGTCCCAATCCATCCAGCGGCCGAGCCGGCGATCCTGCTCGGTGATGACCTCCGCGTACTCCGCCACGCGCTCCTTGCAGCGCTGGGCGAACTCGGCGAGCCCGTACTCCTCGATCTCCCGCTTCGAGTTCAGGCCGAGCGACCGCTCGACCCCGACCTCGACCCAGAGACCCTGGCAGTCGAAGCCGTTCTGGTAGCGCTGGTCGAATCCCCGCATCGCCTTGTAGCGCTGGAAGACATCCTTCAGGGTCCGCCCCCAGCAGTGGTGCGCCCCCATCGGATTGTTCGCCGTGATCGGGCCGTCCATGAAGCTGAAGATCGGACCGCCGGCATTCCGCGCCCGCAGACGGCCGAAGATCGCCTCTGTGTCCCACCAGGCCAGGATCTCCTCCTCGAGCGCGAGGTGATCGGGATACTGCGCCAGCGGCTGGAACGGCATGCCGTCGATTCTAGGCGGGGACTACGGCAGGGTTCTGAAGCGTTCTAACCTGGGTACGACCGACGAATTCGGTAGAAAGGAATGAATGGCAACTGCAGTGACTGAACAGAGCTTCGAGCAGGAGGTGCTCCAGAGCGAGACCCCGGTGCTGGTCGACTTCTGGGCGGAGTGGTGTGGCCCTTGCCACGCAGTCGCGCCCGTGCTCGACCGGATCGTGGACGAGCGCAACGGCGACCTGAAGCTCGTCAAGGTGAACATCGACGAGGAGCAGGGACTCGCGGCGCGCTAGCGGCCGCGGCAATCGGCGCCCAGCCGAAGCCGTCGCTCGAGAAGGCCCTAGGGCTCGTCTCGTAAGACGCGGCGATCGCCGTTCTAAAGGTCGTGGGGCAAGCCCACACGACCTCTTCGTTGGCAGCGCTCACTGAGCCTTCCGAAGTCCCGAAGCCCAAAGGCCGGAGGTTAAGCGAGCGAAGCCGCTTAATCGTAGGCCGGACTAACGCGTGCGGCGACGCGGAGCGCCGCTGCACGCGCACCACGCCCATTGCCAAGCGGCGCCCCCGATAGAAGTGCGCGGGCTCCGCCCGCGCACGTTCCCCGCGAAGCGGCGAACACACTAACCCGCGCGAAAGCGCAGCTTTCGCGCGGGATTACCGGTTGAGTACGCGCATGCCGTGGACGTAGACGATCGAGCCGCCGATCCACCCGCCGAGCGTCAGGAAGCCGAACCCGATCAGGGTCAGGATGTAGGAGCCACTGCTCAC
>WNGA01002362.1_pt1 | contig 37837 bp, 31 predicted proteins | sample 5400061 | NCBI WGS metagenome assembly WNGA01 (sample SAMN13153366, study PRJNA577476) | soil metagenome | isolation source: 100 cm soil or saprolite under grassland replicate 2 | place: USA:California | collected 2016-06-15
GTGCTTAATGCGATTGATTTAAATACAGGAGAATATGTGTGGAAAACAACACTTGGTGAAGATTCTGTATTTAAAGCTAAAGGTGTGCAAAACACAGGAACAGAAAATTATGGTGGTCCCGTTGTAACTAAAGGGGGTTTGCTGTTTATTGCTGCAACAAAAGACAGGAAGTTTAGAGCATTTAATAAACGAACGGGGAAATTATTATGGGAAGCAACATTACCTGCATCAGGTTTTGCAACACCTGCCACTTATGAAGTGAATGGCAAACAGTACGTAGTGATTGCATGTGGCGGTGGCAAGCTTGGAACAATGTCAGGAGACAGTTATGTCGCTTTTGTGTTGCCGGAAAAGAAGTAAGTGACGGGATATTCACTATGTATAAAATTTTTAGTACAGTTACAAGTTTTTGGTTAATTCTAAAGCCCTATAAAGGCGAAATGTTAGTAGCAGGAATTTATAAAGAAGTTTTTAGCTCGTAGGAGCGAAATATTTATAGTGGAATTTTTAACATGTTGCCCCTATGGAGCTTAACTAAACGACAGTCATTCACTATTCACTACTCACGATTTTATTGTCCCACATTTTTATACAACTCTGCCAAACGATGTGCGTGTTCATCATAAGCGCTTTCGAATAATTCTTTTGCTTTTTCATCACCCACAATAGCAGACGCAGTAAGCACTTTCGGAGGTTGCCCTGCTTTTGTCAATAGTCTTGCTACTTCTGCTTTAATGCTGTTGATGATCATCACACCACCAACTGTTGAACCGGGAGAGACAGGTGTTTGCAAACCATCAATTGTGATCATTGAATCACCAACAGGAGCGCCGCTGTCCAAAACAAGATCTGCAAAATCAGAAAGTTTTTTTCCGCCGCTCCTTTTGCTTTTGCTTTTTTCAAGATGAGCTCTTGTAACAAGCGCCACTACTTTAATTTCGTTTTGCTGAAATAGTTCAGCCATTTCAATCGGAACGATATTGCAACCACTGGAAGAAATAATCAATGCTGTATCTTTTTTATTCAAACCAAAATTTCGGAGAATACGTTCTGCAAGACCGGGAACATTTTCAAGAAACATTGCCTGCCGCTGACCATTTGCTCCTACTACATTATTATGGTACGTAAGTGATAATTCAACAATAGGATTGAAGCCGGGAAATGATCCATAACGTGGCCACATTTCTTCGACCATGATACGGCTATGACCAGAACCAAATACATGCACTACTCTGCCCGCTAAAATGCTTTGCGCGAACCAGTTTGCCGCCTGTGCAATAGCTTTTTGTTGTTGCCCTATTTTTTCAATTATTTTTCTGCATTCGTTTAAGTATGTTTCTATGACGTTCATTGTTTGATTTTGATATTAGTTTATCGTCTTAAATAAAATAAATTTTACAACAATTATTTTTCATTGGAACAATATCATATCTCATACCTACGGCACGTCTCTAAACGCGTGATTGTATTTTCTACCGATAGTTTGCTCCCACGGAGCAATTCCTCTCAATTCAAATTTCATTTCTTCATAATCTTTCTTTCCAAAGGTCAGTGCTTTGCAATAATGCAAAACATGCAGCGCCAACAGCCCCTGCCATGTAGCCAAATTGTGCTTTTAAAATAACAGCTCTGTTACCTCCCGGTCTCCATTCGTATACCGATAAAAAATTTTCTAACGGCTCAAAGAGATCATCGCCTGCTTCTGTGATTCCGCCACCAAGAATTACACACTCGGGTGAAAGTATATTTATCACAGAAGCGATGCCGATGGCTAATTTTCTCACAGATGTTAACCAGACCCATTTTGCAAAATGATCTCCCTTTCTATATGCTTTGAGCAATTCATGTGTATCATGAAATCTTCCCAATGATCTTTTTTGAATAGTTACGTTTCCAATAGCATCTTCCAAGCTCCCCGGCATGCCTGTAACATCACAACTATCTTCATGACCAATTACGATGTGACCAATATGACCTGCTTTCTGAAAATTTCCCTGGTAAGGTTTTCCATCAATAAGAATTGCACCGCCAACACCTGTACCTAATGTAAGCAGCACGGCATTTTTTTTATCTTTCGCCACACCAAGTTTTGCTTCTGCCATTAAAGCTGCAATCGCATCATTAATTACAAAAGTTTTATGGTTGAGAAAAGATGACCAATCAAAATTTTCCAATCCCTGCAAACGTCCCGGCATATAAGCAATGCAAGAATTTTTTTCATTTGGAACGCCGGGAGCAGAAATGCCAACAACAAAATCAGATGATTGAAGTTTAGACCGCAACTCATTCACGGCAGTTATTACAGCCTGTTTCCAAATTGTATCATCTCCATCATTTGTGGGAGTGTATAACTGATGCAAAATATTCCCGTCACGATTTAATGCTACAGCTTTTATTCTTGTGCCACCCAAATCTATTCCTATAACTGCTTTTGTCATGTTCGATAATTCATGTTAATTCTTAGCTTAATACTGTCCTTCTGAAACACTCCATCCGCCATCTACTGCAATTACCTGTCCTGTTATAAAATTTGAATGATCAGATAATAAAAATACTGCAGCACCATTTGCATCTTCCGGTATTCCAATTCTTCCACCATCCAATGGTTGTTTTGTTTTTACGAATTGCATAATTGCCTCGTCATGAACTGCCCGTTGCGACATGGGTGTTTCAATCAATGAAGGTGCAATTACATTTACTCTTATGTTGTATGAAGCATAGTATGCGGCTATCGCTTTTGTAAAACCAAACACTGCCGATTTTGTTGCAGCATAAGCATGTGTGGAAAAATATTTTGGTGAAGGAGAAAAGCCAAGTATAGAACTCATATTAAGAATCACTCCTCCCCTTTTATTTTCCATAAAATATTTTATTGCCGCTCTGTTTGAAAACATGAGTGATGTAAGATTGAGTTGTAAAGTTTTTTCCCATCCTTCAGCTGTTATTTCATGCAAAGGACCATCGCCAAATTTTCTTCCGCTTCCTCCTGCCACATGGTATAATCCATCAAAGCCGCCAAAGTTATTTATGCAGTCTTGAATTGCCTGCTCTGCAACAGTTTCGTTTGTTGCCTCTCCTGTTATTACAACGCCATTATTTTTTAATTGCCTTTTTGCTTCTTCAGCATGTTCAGTATTTTTTCCAACAACCACAACCTTTGCACCTTCTTCAATACAAGCCACTGCAGCAGATAACCCCATTCCTGCAGTACCGCCAATAATGACAAGCCGTTTATTTGAAAGCCATTCTTTTGACATGGTATTTCTTGAAACAGTATTTTTTTGGCAGTGAAATTATGTAATTAAAAAATTAGAGAAGAGTTCAAAGTTTAATGTTCAGTCATATCGGTTAGTTAAGAAAATATTTTTAAAGCCCTGTAAGGGCGAAATATTAGTAGCAAGAATTTATAAGAGATTTTAGCTCCGTAAGGGCGACATATTTATCATCAAATTTTTAACATGTCGCTCCTACGGAGCTAGTTAATCATATTGTTTGATTATTCTACTAACATATCGCTCCTACGGAGCTTAACTAAACGGAATTGAATCGTCAAAATATATCATCGTGTTTAACATTAAACTTTAGATGTTCTATTTTTTTGAATAATGATATCAAAGATATAAGAGTGCGACGCAACGAAAGATGCTATGAACTACAATAGCCCGGCCCATAAAAATTTCCTCAATTATTATTCGCTTTTAAGTCTCCCTTTAGGGAGATTTAAAGGGTTCTTATATATTCTGCTTCTTCAATTCATTCACTGCATAGTCAGCGGCTCTTGCTGTAAGCGCCATATAGGTAACAGATGGATTCTGGCATCCGCCTGATGTCATACATGAACCATCTGAAACAAAAACATTTTTTACGACATGCATCTGGTTAAATCCATTTAAGATGGATCTCTTTGGATCGCGACCCATACGTGCTGTGCCCATCTCATGAATGCCATGACCGAGCGGCGCATGATTATCAAATTGAACAACGTCTGTGAAGCCAGCTTTTTCAAGCATTTCAGCACCTTGTGCTATAAGGTCTTTGGTCATAGTATCTTCATTCGTTCTAAATTCGGCGCTAATATGCAACACCGGCATTCCCCAATCATCCTTTTTATCTTTACTAAGCATTACTTTATTTTCATAATAAGGTAAACATTCGCCCATCCCTACCATCCACATTGTCCATGGTCCCGGTTCTGCAAGTTCCTCTTTTAAATCCTTTCCTATAGTTACATCATTACCTGTTTTATATACTGCGTCTCTTGAGCCACCGCATGCATATGCATAGCCGCGCAAAAAATCTTTTTGTTTATCGTTTGCAAAATTTCTGAAACGCGGAAGATAAACACCCGTGGGCCTGCGGCCATAAAAATATTGATCAGGAAAATCATAATGTTTTCCAAAGAGACGGCCACGATAATTGTGATCCATAAGATAATGACCCAATACTCCGCTATCGTTACCCAAACCATTTGGAAAACGAGAAGATGTGGAATTTAAAAGTATCAAAGCAGAATTGAGTGTGCATGCATTTACAAAAATGATCTTTGCAAAAAATTCTGTTGCTTCTTTTGTATTTGTATCAATCACAAAAGGGCAACCTCTTGTGCATAAATTTCTATACTGGCAAGGTCCGCGGCCATTTATTTCCTTCGTAACATTTGCTGTTCGCGAAATAACAAGATTCCTTCCCGGATAATTACTTTCAATACTTTGCTTGAAATGTTTTTCAATGCAACTCATTTCCATCGGAGGCATATACTCACCATCGGGCACTTGCGGAAGTCCGTCCCTGTTACCGCTTATACCTACAAATTTTTCAACATAAGAATACCAGGGCGCAATATCTTTATAGCGAATGGGCCAGTCAATTTCAATCCCTTCTTTAGCATTTGCTTCATAATCATGATCACTCCAGCGTTGTGTCCATCGTGCCCACAATAAAGACTTGCCACCCACCTGGTAACCTCGGACCCATGTGAATGGTTTATCTTCTACATAAGGATGTTCTTTATCCTTTACAAAAAAATGCTGAATGCTTTCCGTTACTACACCTGCGCGACAGAGTTGTGGATTCTCATCAACAAATTTTTTGGAGAGCTGATCACGATGCGGAAAACCCCACGGTGGTGTGTTTGCAGTTACATAATCTTTTATATGCTCTACATTGCGGCCGCGCTCAAGTACCAGTGTTTTCAAGCCTTTTTCGCAAAGCTCTTTTGCAGCCCATCCGCCTGAAATGCCTGAGCCAATTACAATCGCATCATAGGTATGCTGTGCTTTGCCGCTGGCATTAATATTTACTAATGAGTCATTCTTATTAGTTGAATCTGAAAATCTTCCCATGAAATAATTTTTATTTTTTTATGTACCAGACTAAGGTATTCAATTAAACTTTTGTTGCGTCGCACTCTTGTGCTGTGATTTTATATGGCAGCAAACTGAGCGTAGACACAACGATTGTAATACTGCATCGCAGTGTAAATGAGCACCCAAGTTCATAAATAAAAAACGTAAACAAAAAAATTTTTTGTGACTATGATTGAAAACATTGCATGCATACAAGGCTTAACATTTTATTGCTAAACTTCAACATGTAAAGCAGGTCTCTTATCCATTATTCATTTTTAAAAATTTTCGAGTATGAAAAAAATCTTTACACTTTTATTTTCATTAAGTCTCTTAGGTTCTGCGTTTGCACAATCACAATATGTTTATGCAAAACCTGCGAATCATGCAATTGTTGTCAACGGCATGTATAATCGTTATGTTGAAACCTATTCTTTCTCCCGTTATGAAAGAGATTTGCAGCTTACAAGAGTTAATCAAACGTACAACAACATGTTGAAAGGTATCATTAGTATGCGTTTTTTAAATGCAGCAGAAAAATTAAAGCTTATCCGCATGATTGAAATGCAACGGGCAGCACAGGTAAAAACAATACATGTCCGCTTTGATGATTACAGGAATAAGTTTAACGACAGGTACTATGATAGTTATTTTAACTGGAGGGGATAAGTAAATTAAGATGAAAACAGTCCCGCATTTGCGGGACTGTTTTTTTATATAAATGAAGATGTACAAAAAAAATCATAAACTTTTTACCTGCAGATTTATAAGCATAAAACAGTGATGTCTCTACATTCATTTGTTATCGCAATACAAATATTCTTCAACTATTATTTCTGCACAAGATCTCCTCAGGGCGGCATGCTTCCCTGAATCAATACCAAATGAACTTGAGAAACGTGATTCTAATGATGCCATTTGCAATGCAGATAAAAGGAATGCGACGCAACGAAGATGCTATGAAATACAAAAGCTGGTATCATAAAAATCGTTCAAATCATTTAAGTTCATTAGTAGAGAAAATCCTTTGGTATAATCATTGTTCAGCAATTTGATTGCTGCATTAGCTAACAATGAATTTATTTCAGCTATGTTATGAATTTACGACCGCAGAAAGTATTAACTGAACAGGAAGTACAAAGAGGTTTAAAGCTGGTAATCGTAGATGGGTTGACAGCAGAAGCGATGACAACGCTTACAGGTGGAGCCTTCCTTGTAGCAATGGCATTGTTAATGGGCGCTAATAATTTTCAGATTGGTTTACTTGCTGCACTGCCCACTTTTACCAATATCTTTCAGTTATTATCTATATGGCTGGTTCGCCGCTACAATAACCGCCGGGCGGTGGCTGTTTTTTGTGGACTGTTAGCACGCTTTCCTTTGCTGGTTATTGGCAGTTTACCCTTTTTATTTTCTTCTTCCACTTCTGTGGAAGTGCTGATTTTTTTTCTTTGCTTTTACTTTTTCTTTGGTTCCATTGCAGGACCAAGCTGGAACTCATGGATGAAAGATCTTGTACCTGAAAAATCGTTGGGTGCTTATTTTTCACGACGAACCAGCTACACGCAAACGCTCAATGTGGTGCTGAGTCTTGTGCTGGCTTTGTTTCTTGATTATGTAAAAGAGAAATATCCGCAGTATCAGCTTACCGCCTATGCAGCTATGTTTATAACTGCGGGTATTATCGGAATTGCGGGATCTTTTTTTCTATCCAAAGCTCCTGAGCCGGAGTCGCATTTAACCAAAGACAATATTTTTAAACTCTTTAAACGTCCATTGAAAGATGGCAATTTCACAAGGTTACTTGTGTTTAATTCGGCGTGGGTATTTGCACTTAATATTGCTACTCCTTTTTTTACTGTGTTTATGATGAAGAATCTCAACCTTGCCCTTTCTTATATTATCGCTCTGGGTATTATCAGCCAGGTAAGCAGTATTTTAACCGTTCGGATGTGGGGAAAATTTGCTGACCGTTACAGCAATAAAACCATTATTGCCATTAGCGCTCCGCTGTATATCCTTTGTATCATTGCATGGTGCTTTGTAGGAATTTATACTCACTTATATATGAATCTTGGTTTGCTCGTTCTCATTTATATTTTTAGTGGTATTGCAACTGCAGGTATCAATCTCTCTCTGACAAATATTGGTTTAAAACTGGCACCAAAAGAAGATGCTATTGTGTATCTGTCCACAAAAAATATTATTACCGCCGTTTTTTCTTCGATAGCGCCGCTTGTAGGGGGTTATCTCGCTGATTACTTTACACGTCGTCATTTGAACCTTACTGCAGAATGGGGAAGCCCTCATACAACCAAAGTGTTTCGTTTGCTCGAGCTGCACGAATGGAACTTTTTATTTCTTATAGGTGCCTTTCTTGCTTTCATTGCAGTACAGCTACTGGTACAGGTTAAAGAGACAGGTGAAGTAGAGAAAGAAGAGGTTGTGCGTATTATGCGTACCAGTATAAGAAGCACATTAAAAGAGTATTTCCTGATAGGTCATTTAATAAGTTGGCATGAACATCTTTGGGCAATTATTAAAAAAAGAATTCCGAGATAGTTACCAGTTGGCAGTTGCCATTCTCCAGTTGGCAGTTTGCAGTTTCTTCCAAATTCCAAATTTTTATTTACTGCCTACTGAGTACTGCCTACTGACTACTTCTGGCTGTTAACTCTTATTCTCTTTCTCAACTAATACTTTAGTTATCTCATTCAACTGATGTACTTTATTTTTAAAATCACCTTTTAATTTATCGCGTATTTGCTGAATGTTGTTCAGCACTTCATCCATTTCTTCAGGCAGCAGTTCATTAAATATTTCTTTGAGACGTTTTGCAACGGTCGGAGATTTTCCGTTTGTGGAAATAGCGAGTTTAAGATTGCCTTTTGTAACAACAGAGCCAAGATAGAAATCACAAAGCTCCGGTTTATCTGCTGCGTTAATTAATTTGCCTTTTTGTTTTGCATCATTTCTTATGATTTCACTGGTGGATATATCATTGATAGCAGTAATTACAATATCACATTCATCTACATAAGCAGCATTATATTCACCAACAATTATTTCAACAGTTTTATATTGATTAGCCAATGCAGCAAATGAATCAGAAACTTCTTTTGCTACAACTTTTACTTGAGTTTTCGGCGCATTATTCAAGATAGCTTGTAATTTTTCCAAACCTACATTGCCAGCACCAATTAAGAGTACGCGAAGCTGTTCAAGTTTTAAAAAAACGGGAAAGAGATTATTGACGCCGCTCTTGCCCCCATCGCCTAAAGGGGGATTATTAAGTACGTTATTATTTGCTGCTTCAATCTTGCTCATAATTTTTCCACGAAATTCTTTACTCCCTTTAGGGGATGGGGCTAAACAATCTGTTCTCTCACAACAAAGTCTCCAAACGCTTCTTTCTTTTTGCGAGTCGTCACAAATCGCTGGAACAAATTATCCAGCTCATTCAATATTTCTTCTTCATTAAGATTCTCTTTGTACATCTTATTAAGTCGTGTGCCAATTACATCTGCACCTAAATGCATATTGTATTTCCCTAAAGCTGTTCCAATAAAACCAATCTCTGAAATATATGGTCTTGCACAGCCATTGGGACAACCCGTCATACGAATATTGATACCTTCATTTTGCAGTTTATATTTTGCAAGTATGCTTTCAATCTTTGTAATCAATAAAGGCAAATAACGCTGTGCTTCTGCAAGCGCTAATGGGCAAGTATTCAACGCTACACAGGCCATTGAGTTTTTTCTTACCGGTGATGCATTGTTTGTACAATCAATCACACCATACTTATTCAATATTTCTTCTATTAATGATTTATCTTCTTCCTTAATATTTGTGCTATTTCATAAAAAGCCTGTTTGAACTGCACTTTTTCATCATCATATATTCTTCCGTTTTCGATGAATGCAGTATAATACCATAAGCCTTCATGATTCTGATGCCAGCCATAATCATCATGCCGATAAACAAATACAATTTTCTTTGCCGGTTCAAATTGCACACCTGAACGCCTCTCCACTTCTGTTTTAAACACATCAACACCCATCCTGTCAATGGTATATTTTAAACGCGATAATTTTCTGTCACTGCGGTTACCGTTATCACGCTGCACTGTTACAATTTCATATACTACTTTCAGCAAGTTTTCAGGCTGCACAAAACCCAATACTGTCCCAAGTCTTGGATATGTTTCGGGATTGCCGTGTGTAGTACCCATTCCACCACCTGCAGCTATATTAAAACCAATCAGTTTATCTTTTTCAATGACGGCAATAAGGCCAATATCATTTGTAAAAACATCTACATCGTTATAAGGCGGGATAGCTATTGCAATTTTAAATTTGCGTGGCAGGTAACGATTCTCATACAATGGATCTTCTTCACTTACTTCAGCAAGCTTTTCTTCATCGAGCCATATTTCATACCATGCTTTTGTTTTGGGTAACAAGAGTGAACTTATTTTATCTGCATAAGGAAATACTTCTTCGTGTATCGCAGAATATTTTGGATGTGCACTGCAAATCACATTTCTGTTTACATCACCACAAGCTGCAATTGAATCCAGCTGCACTTTATTAAACTCAGAAACAGCAGGCTTTACATGCGATTTTAATATACCATGCAATTGTATTGTTTGTCTTGATGTAATTCTTATAACACCTGTTGTATGTTCTCCGGTCACATGATGCAATGCTTCCCATCTTTCCGATGTAATTAAACCACCCGGCAAACGCAAACGAATCATGAATGAGTATAAACGCTCCAGTTTTTTTTCAGCGCGTTCTTCCCTCCTGTCGCGGTCATCCTGCAGGTACATGCCATGAAACTTTACAAGTGCCTGGTCATCTTCGCGAATGGCACCTGTATGCTCATCCAGCAAACTTTCTTTTAAAGTACCGCGCAAACCACGGCTCGCTTTTTTTATTCTTTCAACTGGTGACTCGTTCATTCTATAAGTTTGAGCTTTGCCCCCACCCCCTAAAGGGGAGTGAAGAAGTTTGTTTTGAAAATTTTATTTGTTGTTCGGTTAAAGATTTTTTTATTTGACAAGCACTATCACCTTACTCATCGTTCCTTGTGTCACTCACTTGTACGTTCTAAACATTATTCATCTTTTTTCTGCGCTCCGATTTAACTGATTTGTATCAGATAATTCATGCATCAGGACAATCAGGCAAATCGCTTAAAATCGCGGTTCAGATAACGTTCAACAAAGAACTAAACCTACAAGAGTGCGACGCAGCGGAAGCTAAATATTTATGTAAAAGCGTGGCTCAAAAAAATACTCAATATTCAACGTTCAATACTCAATGCTCAATTACATTACTCCCCTTTACGGGGCGAGGGCATCTAATACACATCCTTATGATAACGTCCGTTCTCCTGTAATTCATTCAAATATTCTTCGGCTTTGCTTTCATCTAAATTGCCATGTGTTGTAATAATTTTCAACAATGTTTTCTCCACATCAAAGCTCATCGGATCTTTGCAGCCACAGATATAAATATGTGCACCGTTTTCTATCCATTCAAAAAGTTCAGCAGCATGTTGCTGCATTTTATGTTGTACATAAATTTTCTCTTTCTGATCTCTTGAAAAAGCAGTGTTGATCTTTGTTAACACACCAGTATCAAACAATGAAAGCAATTCAGTTTGATAAAGGAAATCTGAAACAAAATGCTGCTCTCCAAAGAATAACCAGTTGCGACCATTATGACCCTGTGCATCGCGCTCATACAAAAACGCACGGAAAGGCGCAAGACCAGTGCCAGGGCCGATCATGATTATATCATCTTTGCCATCAGGCAACCGGAATGCATTATTCTTCTGAATATAAAATTGAAGTGTATCACCTTCTTTCAAACAAGATAAATAATCGGAACACAGACCATAACGAACCTGACCATCAACAGTAAACGTGCTGCGGCTTACAGTAACATGTATTTCATTCTCACCATGTGATGATGGTGATGAAGAAATAGAATATAATCTTGGTGTTACAGGATCAAGAATATTCACCAACTGCTGCACATTCAATCTTTGATCTGCAGGATAAATACGCAACAGATCAGCAAGATCCATTTTTACTGAAGGAATATCTTTCTTCACCACCTTTGCATACTGCTGCATAATTCTTTCAGGCAAATACCGGATATTAATCTTATTGGTAAATAAGTCTGTTGCCCGGTATGTTTGCTCTTTATACAAAAGTTGTTCTTCACCTTTCAACCCAAGTAATTCAAAAATTTTGCTTGCAGCAGCATGACTATTTTTTGCAACAACGCCGAGTGAATCTCCGGGTTCGTATGTGATTGCTTCTTCCGCTTCAATTTCAATGTGGTAAGTTTCTTTATTGGAGCCTCTGTCATTTAAATTAATAATGGTTGCAATGGTGCCGTCATAAATTTTCTTTCCCGTTTTTGCAGGCTTTGTTTTAGCAGTGCCATTTACAGATAGTGCGTTATCAAATTTTAGTGCAGCACTGATAAACTCGTCTATCCATGCATTGGCATCGCTTTCAAAATCGGTATCACATTTTTTTAAAGGAGTAATTCTTCTTCCTCCCAATTGATTCAAGCGAACATCAACATCTTCTCCTGCCTTGCAAAATAAGGGATAAGCAGAATCACCCAAAGCCAGCACACCATATTTTAAATGCTTTAATGAAAATTCATTTTGATGAATATGGTCATAGAATTTTTTTGCAGCATCCGGTGGATCGCCATCTCCCTGCGTGCTCATTACTACAACCAAACATGATTCCTTTGAGAGATCATTCGCTTTATATTGGTCAAGACTTTTAAGCTTTACCGGCACTCCCTGTTTTTTTAAACGATTACTAAAATCAGTTGCCACCTTTTTTGAGTTACCTGTTTCTGTTCCATAAGCTACTGTACATGCAGGTATAATAAAAGAAGCATCCTGTACAAACTCTTTTGCCTTTGTTTCTTTGGCAGGTGGCTGCGCTGAAGTAAATGCAGCAATGTATCCACTGATCCAGATGAGCTCCTCTCTTGATGCGCCTTGTAATAATTCGTTTAATGACTGAAGTTTAGGCCCTGCTAACATTTGACAATTGTTGAATATTATTGATTAATGAAATTAATTCCGGATAATTCTCCAAAGATTTAAAGTATGATTCTCTTTCATTGTTATTAGGCAGCCATGCAAACTGTTTATACAGCATTGTTACCTTGCCCATAATAACCAATGAAGGACTTAAAAATTCTATATGAATATCTGACGAATTAAATTCATCAAGTGTAAATTGGTGGACATATTGATTAGGTGTTGTTGCCTGTTCTACAACAATAAAAGGAATGTCTTTATCAGCACCTGCCTGTAACAGTTTGGTAACTAATTGAGGCAATGAATTACCCGTCATATAAAACACAAGTGTATCTTCAAAAGAAGCTAAATGTTTCCATGCCTCATCAGCGATTACTGAATCTTTATAGTAAGTGAGAATGCGCACACCACTTGCAAGCTTTCTTGCGGTAAGCGGCACACCGGTATATGCTGAAGCGCCTGATACAGCAGTAATACCGGGAATTATTTCATAAGGAATATTATATTCTTTTACTGTTATTAATTCATCAAGAATGTTAGAGTATAAAGAAATGTCGCCACCCTTTAATCTTACTACATTATTATATGCAGAAGCAAACTGAACGATAAGATCATTTATTTCAAACTGTGGAGTTGAAGCATTACTTCCTGCCTGCTTACCAACAAGAATAACAATTGCGTTTGCGTTAACATACTCTTTCAATATTTCTTCACTCACCAGCCTGTCGGTAATTACTACTTCCGCTTGTGATAAAACTTTTGCAGCTTTAATAGTCAACAGTTGCGGATCGCCTGGTCCTGCCCCTACAAAATAAACTTTCCCGTAACGCGTCGCTTTCATCTTTTTCTAATTGAAAACATTAAATAATTTTCGTGAGACGTGAAACGTGAGGTGTGAAAAATTTCACGTTTATCGTCTCACCTCTCACGATACTAATACAATGCATATACTGCATTTACTTTTTCTGTTGCTCGTTTATTTTCCCACCACCAGTTAGCTGCGCTGTAAGCTTCTCCTGGCTTTATTGCTCTTGTACATGGTGCACAGCCTATACTTACGAATCCTTTATTGTGTAATGCATTGTAAGGAATATTATTGTCGTATATAAATGAGTTAACCTGTTCAGTTGTCCAATACAACAGCGGATGATATTTTGTTACCTGGTTAATTGGGTCCCATTCCAGTTGTTCAACTGATCTTCCTTCGGGTAAATGTTCTAAACGCAAACCTGTTATCAATAAAGATTTTCCTTTTAGCGCTCTTTGCAAAGGCTCTACCTTTCTTATAAAGCAACATTCTTTTCTTAATTGTTTTGATTCATAAAAAGCATCAGGCCCATTCGTTTCAATGAATTCCTGCAAGCTGTTGAAGTGAGGATAATATGCTTTTATAATTGTATTGTATTTCTTGTTTGTGCGGCTCCAGACATGGTATGTTTCTTCAAATAACCTTCCCGTATCTATTGTAAAAATTTCGATGGGAATATTGCTAGTCTGAATCATGTGCGTGATAACCTGGTCTTCAAGATCAAAACTTGTTGAAAAAGTAATTTCATCTTTAAATGCCTGTCCAAGAAAAGAGAGCCCCTCGGTTTCATTTAGTCCACCAACCTGATGGGTTAATGTATTCAACTTAAAATCAGAAGCGTATGTCATAATAAGATCGGTTGCAGAAATGTGAAGGAAGATTTAGTAAACTAAGTGTTAGAGTAGAATCTGTATTAGCAACAACAGCATACACAGCAACAGTTGCGCATACATCGTTGCATACAACAATAATCAGAAGAAGTAATTAATTTGATCATTAGTCTACCAGATTAGTAGTGCAAAATAAAACAAGAAACATTAGTCTACCAAAAAAATAGGAAATTTTTAAACCAAAAGATATGCTAACGTTTGTTTATTTTCTCTTATCATAAATGCATCTTCAATTAAAAGTGCTTTTCAAACTTTTATAAAAAAATAAATCATTAATAATCCACGGAAAGGATTGAAATTCTCTTCCCGGATTTTTAAATTCACCACGAGTAAAAGATAAATTTTAGAAAGTAAGAGAACAAACTTTATATCGTTGTAAAAACGGTTTAATGGAAACGGCGTTGCTAATTTTAAAAGACGGATGAATCATTGATCGTGAGAATTGTTTCTGAAGAGACCTACTTATTAAAACATACCATTAACCTTACAAAGAAGTGCACACATAATTTTCAATTCATTTTTACAATTCAAAAATTTTTCAACGAAAAAAAATGCATTTTATTATCTGAAAATTTTGTGAATGAAAGACAAAATGTGTTTAACATTTCGTATAAAATTTTTACAATCCTTTGGCATAATCATTGAACCCGGTTGCTCAAAATTAGCCATGAAAAAAACACTTTTTGTCTTTCTTACATGTACCCTTGCTATTGCCGGAATAATCAGTTGTAACAATAAGAACAATACAACTGTGCCTGTATCTTCTTTTGGACTAATAAATGTTTCTCCCAATGCCGGTAATGTTGATGTATCTTTAAATGGAAACCCTGTTGTCAGTAACTTAGCTTATGGTGTTGACACGGGTTATTTTAGTGTTCGATCCGGCACATATACGCTCGCAATAGATTCTGCCGGAAGCAGCACTCCCTTATATAATGAGGGGATAAGTTTCGCACCAGGTGCTGCTTATTCTGTTTTTATTATTGATTCGGTAAGTAATTTACATACCGCAGTTGTTGCAGACAGTGTTGCCGCTCCTTCCGCCGATTCGGTGCAACTCAGGTTTTTTAATTTCAGCCCCAACACCCCTCCGGTCGACGTTGCTTTATCAGGCGCAGTTATATCTGTAAACAGAAGTTATAATGATGTAACCACTAATGCGGGACTGGCACAATTTAGTTTGCTGGCGCCTGGCACTTATACGCTGGAATTGCGTATAGCTGGTACTTCCACGGTTTTATTATCTGTACTCAATATTACATTGGAGGGAGGAAAAGTATATACTCTCTATGCAAAAGGTTTGGCAGGAGATACAGGTGAAGATGCATTAAGTGTAGGAACAGTTGTACATAATGAGTAACCAAATACTCAGAAAAAATTTTAAAGCTGCTCGTTTTTTTTGAGCAGCTTTTTTTATTGAATTAATATTATTTAAGAAATTTTTTTGGACTGGCAATCGCACTACTAATGAGCTTTTGTTGTGTCACTCTCTTGTACGCTTGTTCTTTACTGAGCAATTGAACGTCTCAATGTTATCAGGTACCAGAATAAATATTTTTTATTTTTTTCTCCCGCTTCAATGTGGTCGCAAAAAAAACTACTTGCCAAACTTCTTCTTCAGCATATTTAACGCATCGTTCATATTCATTTCTGTATTCTCTTTCTTTCTTGTTTCCTGGTTCTTGTTTCTTGTATCTTGATCCTTGGCTCTTGTGTCCCCTTGAGCTTGTTTGATAGATAAATTAATTCTCTTTCTTGCAATATCAACTTCAAGCACTTTTACCTGCACTTTATCATTCAGCTTCAACACTTCATTGGGATCGCTGATATACCTGTATGCGATTTCACTCACATGCACAAGTCCATCCTGCTTCACGCCAATGTCAACAAAAGCACCAAAGCGTGTAATATTTGTTACAACACCAGGCACAATCATTCCCACATTTACATCTTCAATGGAATAAATATTTGCAAACTCAAATTGTTGTGCTTCACTCCGCGGATCGAGACCGGGTTTTTTTAATTCGTTCAAAATATCTTTTATAGTTAGTTCACCAATCTCTTCTGTAATATATTTTTTTGCATCAATTTTTTTAATGAGTGGTTCATTGCCTATTAATATTTTTACTTCAACATGTAAATCATTTGCCATTTTTTCAACAACAGGATATGCCTCAGGATGCACGGCACTTTCATCCAATAGATTTACTCCTTGTTTGATGCGTAAAAAACCAGCGCATTGTTCAAATGCTTTACCGCCAAGCCTTGGAACTTTTAATAACTCTTCACGTTGACAGAACTTGCCAATCTCATTCCTGTACTTTACAATATTTTCAGCGAGTGTGTTCCCAATACCACTTACATAACCCAGCAAATGTTTACTTGCAGTGTTTAGATTTACACCCACAGCGTTTACACAACTCACTACAGTTTGATCAAGCTTCTCTTTTAAACGTGACTGGTTTACGTCATGCTGATATTGGCCCACGCCAATACTCTTTGGATCTATCTTTACCAATTCTGCCAATGGATCCATTAATCGTCTTCCGATGCTTACAGCGCCACGAATGGTTACATCATAATTCAGAAACTCTTCTCTTGCAGTTTCTGATGCAGAATAAACAGATGCACCATCTTCATTTACCAAAAATACCGGCAAACTCAAATTGAGTTTTTTAATGAACCGTTCCGTCTCTCTTCCTGCAGTTCCATCACCAATCGCAAATGCTTCAATGTTGTAGCGTTTTACCAGCTCTTGAATCTTGTAACTCGAATCTTGTAACTTGTTTTGCTCATGCACATAAATAAGATCATTGTGTTTTAATTCTCCTTTTTCATCAAGACAAACCACTTTACATCCTGTGCGATAACCGGGATCGATTGCAAGTATACGTTTACTGCCCAAGGGAGAACTTAACAACAATTGTCTTAGGTTCTCTGCAAACACATTGATGGCTTCTTCATCGGCTTTTTGTTTTAATGCCGTTCTAAATTCTGTTTCAAGACTTGGTTGCAATAAACGTTTGTATGCATCTCTAATGGCTTTCTTTATTTGATCAGCGGATGCATTAATGCCTTTCACATACATACGATCAATTATATCAACGGCATCTTCTTCTGCAGGTGCAATGGATAGACGCAGAAAGCCTTCGAGAAAACCTCTTAATGCTGCAAGTATTCTGTGAGATGGAATTTTTGAAACCGGTTCGGAGAAATCAAAATAATCTTTGTACTTAATGGCTTCTGTTTCTTTGTTTGTTACAACCTTACTTTGAAAGGTTGCTTTGTCTTCAAAAAGCTTACGCATTTTAGCACGAATCTGTGCATCTTCGTTTATCATTTCAGCAATGATATCTTTTGCACCTTGCAAAGCGTCATCTGCCATTAATACTTTTTCATTGATATACTCTCCTGCTGCTGTAACAACATCAATATCTTTTTGTTCAAGTATTAATAATGCCAAAGGTTCCAAACCATTTTCTCTTGCAGTTTGTGCTTTTGTTTTACGTTTTTGTTTGTATGGAAGATAAATATCTTCAAGTTCAGCAATAGCAGTTGCCTTATTCAATTTCTCCTGCAGGTTTTCAGTCATCTTGCCTTGCTCCATAATTGTTTTTTCAATGAAAGCTTTTCTTTCCGAAAATTCTTTCAAGGATTTTGTTTCGTCTTGTATATGTTGAATTTGAACTTCATCAAGATTTCCTGTTTTGTCTTTACGGTACCGCGCAATAAATGGAATCGTTGCACCTTCTTCAAACAAATTCAATACTGCCTCTACCTGCGCTGTTCCAAGGTTAAGCTTTAACGCGATTGGATTACTGTATTCAATCATAATTTAGATTTCAAAAAAGTCTGCGAAAGTAACAGTGTGAATAAAAAAGAAAAAATTCAAAGTATTCTTAATTTATTGTAAAACAAATTCTCTTATGCTATTCCATTTCTTTCCATCATGCTGCAATAAATAAAAACTATTCACTTCAAAATTTGCTTCAAATTTTTTTGTCTTATATTCTTCCCATGCAATTTTAAATTGTTGAAATAACAAGTCCCTGTATGCAACTGTCATGTGCGTATTAAACTTAAATTCATTTTGTGCAACCTGATCCTTTCCAAATGCTTTTACAAAATGATTGATCACATTCTTCTGTAACATTGACAATGATTTATTCATTACAGGTTCAATAAAAATTACAGGGTTTCTTTTATTTGCAAAGGATCCGAAATCTTTTAACATCTGCTGAAAAGGATGAATGGAAACAGGCGTTAGCGCAAACCATCTTAGTAATGATGTTTGCTCCTGAGCAGGAAATTTAAATGGTGCTTTTAATGTAATGTGCGGCATTACTTTTAGTGCTTTCTTACTTTTAAACCGATCAGCAAAATCTTGTTTGATGGTTGTTACGGCTTCACAAATTTCATCAGGTGGTATAATAGCGATGAAATATAAATTTGAAGATTCACTCATTATTCATCATTAATACTTTCGACGGGTATCGCTGTGCATAACTTCTTACCATTGATCTTATCACTTCATTTTCGGGATATTGCGTAATGTGTTCCTTTAATTTATTCACCTCAGTGAAATTTATATTGTTGGGGATTAAACCCATACCATAGAACTTGCCATTTTCCACAAGCACACAACCATATTTTTTACTGAATACAGCTTGTTCCAGAATAGCGTAAGTTCCTAACTGTGATTGCATATCAGCCAATGCCCTGTGCACTCGTGTATTGTACTGTTCCTTTTCAGGATAACCATTTTCTGTTATCATTGTTTTATCCAAAAAACATAATGAAGGATGTAATTCATGATCCCTTACCAGTTTCCATAAGGTTCTGTGTGCATCTGTTAAGAGATTGAATGACACAACAGGTTCAAAATATTTTCTCTTTTTGTCAATTGCCAGCCTTCTGTATCCTTTTGCATCTTCAAATGTGTAGATACCAAATCTTTGCTCGAATTTTTTTTGACTGTAATTATATATCGGCCACAATCGTTTTATTTCAACACTTTCAAGTATGCACGCAGTAAGCTCTGTAGGACATTCCTTATAAGTTACCGCATGAATATTTCGCAGAAATTCCTGGCGCTTGCTTCCTGTATTTAATCCTGTAAAATGACTTACCACACGTTGCTTCAAACTCTTTGCTTTACCTACATAGATCACTTTACCTTTTGCATCATGAAAATAATATACACCTGGCGTATAGGGTAAACTTTTTACCTGCTCATTAGGAAGATTAGGTGGTAATATTTGTTCACGGTTTTCCTTTTTCAAAAATTCCCTTATTAATTTTTCACCGCCGGTTTCCAATATTTTTTCAAACAATATTGCTGTTGCGTTTGCATCTCCGCCGGCACGATGCCTGTTCTCAACGGGTATATCCAACTCACGGCAAATATGTCCCAATCCATATTTATGAATGCCGGGAAAGGCTTTCCTGCTGAGTTTCAGTGTACATAATTTTTTCGGAGTCCAGTCGTAACCTGAAACGCGGAAATGATATTTTATAAATGAATAATCAAAATTTACATTGTGCGCAACAAAAATCCTGTTTTGTAAAAGAGTGAAAATTTTGTAAGCTACATCATCAAAATAAGGAGCGCATGCGGTCATTTGATTGGTGATACCCGTTAGCTGCATAACATAGTAGGGAATACGGCAACCCGGATTTATTAAAGTTTCAAAATGTCCCTCCACACGTTCACCATCATGGAGCACGATGGCAATTTCCGTAATGCCATTATCAAGAGGATGACTGCCTGTGGTTTCTATATCAACGATTGCGTACATTTTAAAAGTTTCAAGTTACAGGTTGCAGGGTTGTTGAATAAAGTTCTGAATCGCGTACTGCTGCGCAACGGGACAGGCGTAAAAGTGAGTGACACAAGAGGCGATGATTAGAGCTATAAACGTTGGTAACAAAAATATTTTTATAATTATGGTACCAGCTTTAGTCTTTTGTGGGATCGATCCTTGCGTCGCAATCCTTTCATCATTCGGTAATTCTGTTAACACAAAACAGTCCAAAAATTTTATTCAAAGCTGTAACATTTTCTACAACCGTGCGTCACATATTAACAAAGATTAACCTTGCGAATCAAAAATTTTTCTAAATTTACACCTTCAAAATTACACTACATGCGCTACATTATAATTATTTTGGTGACTATGCTGCTTGGCGCCTGCGGTAATAAACTGAATAACATAAAATATGCCGGCGAAAAAGTAAAGCAAACAGTTAATGCCTGTGCAGAAGCAACGATAAATGTATGTCCTGATGTAAAAAAATGTTCAGTCAAAGAAGATGAGCAAACAAAGGAAGGCATTGACCCAAGGGCTTCAACAACGTGGGATACACATATGATGCTGTGGTAACAGCATAAAAAAATTTGCAATGCCTTCCGCCTTACCGGAGGGCATTTTTATTTGTACTCATTCAAAAAAATTTTGATTACTTACTTTTGCCGCATTAACTATGAAATTAAGCAAGCATTATATACCTTCTGCCACAGAAGAAAAATGGTACAAGCACTGGCTTGACAAAAAATACTTTAACAGCAAGCCCGATAGCAGGAAACCATTTACGGTTGTAATTCCGCCACCAAATGTTACAGGTGTTTTACACATGGGTCATACATTAAATGAGACTGTGCAGGATATTCTTGTGCGTAAGGCACGCATGAGCGGATACAATGCATGCTGGGCTCCCGGAAGTGATCATGCGTCTATCGCAACTGAGGCAAAGGTTGTGCAGATGCTGAAAGAAAAAGGTATTGATAAAAATTCTCTTACACGTGAAGAATTTTTGCATTATGCCTTTGAATGGAAAGAAAAATATGGTAGTATCATTTATAGCCAGATTGAAAAACTAGGTTGCAGTGTTGACTGGAACCGCGTTACATTCACCATGGATGATCATTACTATAAAGCGGTAATGAAAGTGTTTGTTGATTTGTATAATAAAGGATTGATTTATCGTGGCGCAAGAATGATTAATTGGGATCCCGCTGCAAAAACTGCATTGAGTGATGAAGAAGTTGAATACAAAGAAGTACCGGGGAAGTTGTATTATGTAAAGTATAAAGTGGTTAATGAAAATGGTAACGAATTTTTAAACACCCCTTCAGGGGATGGGGCCCTTGTCATTGCAACTCAGCGTCCTGAAACAATCATGGGCGATACTGCTGTGTGCGTTAATCCTACCGATGAAAGATATAAACATTTAAAAGGGAAGAAAGCAATTGTGCCTTTGGTAAATCGTGAAGTGCCAATCATCTTTGACGAATATGTAGACAAAGAATTTGGAACAGGAGTATTAAAAGTTACACCAGCGCACGACATCAACGATTATAATCTTGGTTTAAAACATAATCTTGAAGTGATTGATACTTTACACGACGACGGCACTTTGAGTGAAGCTGCAAAAGTATTTGTAGGTATCGATCGTTTTGAAGCAAGAACAAAAGCAATCGAACAATTAAGAGCAGAAGGCTTGCTTGTAAAAGAAGAAGATTATACAACGCGTCTTGGTTTTTCACAAAGAACAAATGCAGTTGTCGAGCCCCGAATTTCCACACAATGGTTTGTAAAGATGAAAGAGCTTGCGGGGCCTGCATTAAAAGCGGTTGTAGATGGCGATATAAAAATTTATCCCGGTGATAAATTTTTTGCGACTTATAAATATTGGTTGGAGAATGTAAAGGATTGGTGTATCAGCCGGCAATTGTGGTGGGGACAACGCATTCCTGCATGGTATGATGAAGATGGCACTTGCTATGTTGCAGAAAGTACTGAAGATCTATATGAGCTGCATCCCGAAACAAGAAACTATAAACTTTCACAGGATGAAGATGTGCTTGATACATGGTTCTCCTCATGGCTCTGGCCGATTGAAGTTTTCAAAGGAATTACCAACCCAAACAATGAAGATATACAATACTACTACCCAGTATCAGTATTGGTAACCGGGCAAGATATTATTTTCTTTTGGGTGGCAAGAATGGCAATGGCAGGTTTTGAATTCATGAAAGAAAAACCATTCAGTAATGTATATTTCACGGGCATGGTGCGTGATAAGCAGGGACGCAAAATGAGCAAGAGTCTTGGCAACTCTCCAGTCCTTTTGGAGTTGATTGAGAAATATGGAGCCGACGCTGTTCGTTTTGGAATTATGATTGCCTCGCCTGCTGGAAATGATTTGTTGTTTGATGAAGCGGCACTTGAACAAGGTCGTAATTTCAATAATAAAATCTGGAATGCATTGAAGTTGGTGAAAATGTTTCAGGAAAAAGCTGCAAGCTCCAAGCCACAAGTTGCAAGCGCTCACCACTCACCACTCACCACTCACAATTTTGCTGTTGAATGGTTTGAAAATCGTTTGAATGAAGTAAGAGCTGAAGTTGATGGATTGATGAAACAGTTCCGTTTAAGCGAAGCATTAAAAACTATTTATTCGCTTATATGGGATGATTTCTGTAGCTGGTATCTTGAATGGATAAAACCGGGATTTGAACAACCAGTTGAAGAAGCAGCATATAATAAAACCATTTATTTCTTTGAAGAATTAATGCAGTTGATGCATCCTTATATGCCGTTTATAACTGAAGAAATTTATCATTTGTTGAAAGAAAGAAAGGATGGAGATGATCTTTGTATAAAACAATTTGAAAAAATAAAAGAAGCTGGTACAATTATTTTACAGGAAGGTGAGTTGCTTAAAAGAGTTATCACAGCTATTCGTGATACAAAAAACAAGAACCAGGTAAAACCAAGAGATGTAATTAAGCTCCATATTCAAACGGATGCAATAGATAATTACAAAGCAATTGAAAATATTTTAAGCAAACAGGTCAATGCAGAAGAAATTAACTACGCAACAGAAAATGTAGTCAATACTATTGTTGTTGCTGTTGAAAGAGATAAATTTTTTATTGAAACAGAAAAACAACATGATAAAGCAGCTCTGCGCGAAGAATTATTAAAAGATCTTCAATACCAGAATAATTTTCTCAATTCAGTTTTGAAAAAACTTAACAACGAACGCTTCATTCAAAATGCAAAACCTGAAGTTGTAGAACTTGCGAGAAAGAAACAAGCTGATGCTGAAGCAAGAATAAAAACAATTGAAGAAAGTTTAGCAAACCTTGATTAACCTGATTGAAAACGATCCAGATGAAATTAAAAAATAGAATGTATAAATGCATCCTGCTCTTTGTTGGATGCATTTCTTTTTATGTAAATACACAAGCTCAGAATTGGGACATCAATTTGCTAAAAAAAATAAATCCTCAAAATCCAAACTCTGCGATAATGCGGGGTTTTGCAAATTCTGCATATCCAATTGGTTTTGCATCGCCACTAAGTTTGCTTACAGCAGGATATATTAAAAAGGATAGACAACTGCAATACAAAGGCTGGGAAGCAGCAGGCTCTCTCGCAATTGCTGTAGTCATTACAGAAGGTTTAAAACATAGTGTCAGTCGTGATCGTCCTTTTGAAAAATATCCAGGTGAAATTTACCCTAACCGTATTCAACACAGTCCGTCTTTTCCTTCGGGACATGCAGCAATTGCCTTTGCAACAGCAACAACACTCACACTTGAATTTAAAAAATGGTATGTTGCTGTGCCGGCTTATGCATGGGCAGTCGGTGTTGGTTATTCGCGTTTATATTTAGGAGAGCATTATCCTTCTGATGTTATTGGCGGCGCAGTGGCAGGTGCAGGAAGTGTGTTGTTGAGTTATTGGATTAGTAAAAAAATTTTCAAATGAATCAAAAATGAATAATTCAAATCTTCAAATCATTCAGGCTTCAAGAGATGATATTCCTTCTATTCAGCATATTGCTTATGAAACGTGGCCATTGGTATACGGACCTATTCAGGGTGAAAAGCAATTAGCTTATATGCTCAATTTAATTTACAGTACTTCGTCGCTTGAACGACAGATGCATGGAGGTTCGACTTTTTTGTTGGCAAAAGAAAACAATGAACCAGTTGCTTTTGCTGCATACTTTTTAAAGAAACCACTTGTTTATAAACTGGATAAATTATATACATTATCAAACCAACAAGGTAAAGGCCTGGGCACAATGCTTGTCAATTATATCATTGATGAAATAAAATCTTTAGGTGCAACTGCTTTACATTTAAATGTAAATCGCTACAATACGAAAGCAAAAAACTTTTATGAACATTTAAAATTTAAAGTAATTGAAGAAGCAGATATTCCGATTGGTGAAGGCTATTATATGAATGATTATGTAATGGAATTAAAATTGTAATTAAGCGACAAAAGAGGTGATGCAATAAAAAACAGAAGCTCATCACAAAAAATCTAAAAGTCTTTTTTGAATTACTAATGTACCAGCACATGCGTTTGTTTAATCACACCCATCACAAAAACACTTTGCACGTGCGCTATATTTTCTGCTTCGCTTAGTTTGTTTACATGAAAATTGTAATAAGCGTCCATATTTTCTACCACTACTTTAAGCATAAAATCAAACTCACCTGAAATGTTATAACATTCAATTACTTCATTCATCTCCTGTATCATTTTTATAAATTCGGTACCTGCACTTTTATTATGTTGTTTAAGCGATACATAACAAATTACCATTAAACCTTTTTTAACTTTAGAGTGATTAACGAGTGTGGCATAATGTTTAATTATCCCCGCCTCTTCCATACGTTTAATGCGTTCATGTACAGGTGTTGTACTCAGGTGTATTTTATCGGAAATTTCTTTAACGGTAATTCTTGCATTATGCTGAAGCAATCGTAAAATAGCCATGTCTTTTTCATCAGGCACAAGAGGCGGAACAGTGGATTCATCTTTTTTGATTGTCTTTGCCATTAATATATTTATGTTTATTCTTTTAAAGGAAGATAAAATATCATTCTATTCCAAATTTAATTAGATAAATACTATTTTATTCTGCTATACTACCTTTGCTTCACTAAAAAAATAAACATCATGTCAACTGTAGCACAAAAAATTGATCTAAGCCTTCCTTATAAGGTGAAAGATATTTCACTGGCAGAATGGGGCCGCAAAGAAATAAGACTTGCAGAAGCTGAAATGCCCGGTTTAATGGCATTGCGTGAAGAATATGGCGCATCGCAACCGCTGAAAGGTGCACGTATAGCGGGTTGCCTGCATATGACCATTCAAACCGCCGTCTTAATTGAAACACTTATTGCTCTGGGTGCTGAAGTACGCTGGAGTTCCTGTAATATTTTTTCTACGCAGGATCATGCAGCCGCTGCAATAGCTGCAGCAGGTATTGGTGTATTTGCATGGAAAGGTGAAACGCTCGAAGAAGCTGATTGGTGCATTGAACAAACATTATTTTTTGGCAGTGTGGATCGACCATTAAATATGATACTTGATGATGGCGGTGACCTAACTAATATGGTTTTTGATAAATATTCTGAGTTAATTCAGCATATAAAAGGTGTAAGTGAAGAAACTACTACAGGTGTTCATCGTTTATATGAACGTATGCAAAACGGTTCATTGCCAATTCCAGCTATTAATGTAAATGATTCTGTTACAAAGTCTAAGTTTGATAATAAATATGGTTGCAAGGAAAGTCTGGTTGATGCTATTCGCCGTGCAACTGATCTAATGCTTGCTGGTAAAGTAGCAGTGGTTGGTGGCTATGGTGATGTGGGTAAAGGTTCTGCTGCTTCATTGCGTGGTGCAGGTTGCCGTGTTATTGTTACTGAGATTGATCCAATTTGTGCCTTGCAGGCAGCAATGGATGGATACGAAGTAAAGAAGATGATTGATGCGGTGAAAGAGGCTGATATAATTGTTACTGCTTCTGGTTGTCGTGATCTTATCATAGAAAAACATTTCCGCTTGATGAAAGATAAGGCTGTTGTTTGCAACATTGGTCATTTTGATATTGAAATTGATGTAGCCTGGCTGAACAATAATTATGTCAATACAAAAGACACAATCAAACCGCAGGTTGATCTGTACAATATTGATGGTAAAGAAATTATTTTGCTTGCTGAAGGCCGTTTGGTAAATCTTGGTTGCGGTACAGGTCATCCAAGTTTTGTAATGAGTAATTCATTTACTAACCAGGTATTGGCGCAAATTGAACTTTGGAATTATCACAGTAACTACGAAAACAAAGTTTATGTGCTGCCCAAACATCTTGATGAAAAAGTTGCACGTTTACATCTTGCAAAGATTGGTGTTGAGCTGGATGAATTAACCAATGAACAGGCTTCTTATTTAGGTATTCCAAAAGAAGGTCCGTTTAAAGCAGAGCACTACAGGTATTAGTAAAAAGAAACAAATACAAGAAACAAGAAACAAGATATAAAAAGCAAGGCATAAGACACAAGACATAAGGATAAGGTACAAGAGTAATAAGAACAAATAAATTACATGATAAAAACAGTAAAACCCGTTGCATGCAGCGGGTTTTGTTTTTTATATTCTGCCTGGAATTGCAACAAAATAATTCGATTTAATAAAAGTTCAATCCAGATATAGGAAACATAAGTGCGGTCTTTTATTCAAAAAAGGTAGTGTTTAGATAACTGTGTAAAGGTCAGAACGGCGCGATAAAGTAGCTTAATAGTAAATGGCAAACGATATATGGCTGATATACAAAATCTTCCTCAACCAGGTGATAATTTAATATTCAATTAATCTTCAGGCAAAATATCTGACGACGATAATAAAATTTTCTGAAACACGGTTTCTGATATAAATACTGAAAAACCGTAGCGAACATTTTCACTACGGTTTTTAGCTTAATAATTAAACCTTTTCTTTCACCTGTTTGCAGTTCCGGTAGTCGTAGCAGATTTTCCGGTGGAAGTAGTTGGCGATGTCATACCAGGCTGCCCGATACGTAACTGGTTTTGCACGTTCCTTACACCTGAAACAGATTCTGCGAGGTCCTCAGCCCTGCGTTTTTCTTCCCTGCTATTTACTGTACCGCTAAGTATAACTTCAGAGCCGCTTGCTTTTACTTCTATATCAGAAGCATCTATATATGGATCATCACTTAAGCGGTCAGAAACATCTTCACGGATACGTTCTTCTGAGCGTTGATAATTCTTTGGTCCTTTTCCTCTGTAGTTGGCCCGCCATTGATCCATATTACGCCTGCGTTCTGCGTCTTCATCACCAAACCATGATGAAACTTCATCCTTGGTTTTATCCCACCAGCCACGATCCTGGTCTTCCTGTCTGCTGCTCCATGCACCCCTGTTGGGATAATTACTCATATTGCCATAGCCTCTGTTCCCGTAATCTCTGCCCATATCTCCATAGCTTCTGCCTCTGTCTCCTGTGCCCATAGTTGAGCCATAGCCTTCATTGCGCCATCTGTTGAAATCAGATGAGCTGCCATACCTTGAACCATAATTGGTGCCGTAATCACTATAGCCGCCTGAGGGATATTCGCTTCCACCATAACCTGCTCCTCTCTCTCTCATGCTGCCATAATTAGAACCGGCATAATCACCGTATGATCCCCGGCCCTGGTTATAATCGGCTTCACCATAACCTTCATTACGGCGCTGATTATAATCATAGTCGCGACCACCATAATTCTCATAATTACGCTGTTGGTTATAATCGGTGCCCCGATTATAATTTTCATAGTTGCGTTGCTCACCATAATCGCCTTCACGATTATAAGTGCGCTGGTTTTGTTCCCAATTTTCGGAACGTCGGTCACGCCTGTTTTCCATAGTAAAAAATTTTTGAGATTAAGAAATAGTGTGGAATAATAATAAACGTCTAAAACTATGCCGCAACTAAATGTGGAATTCCGTTTCTTCTGATTTCATTTGAATCAACAATGAAATTTTTGGGATATTGAATTTATATATGCCTGAAAAAATAAGCATTTTCACTTTTTTGATAACCAATGTATTTCGTCAAGAAAAGTTTTTGTGTTAAATAATATGCTGATTTTTATTTTTTTTAGGATTAATACAAATGAAAAATATTTATGAATTATGGCTCTGAAGTTTTTTAGTAACATAATTTTTTTTTCTTATTAATCTTAATTAACTCTCTTTTTTTTCAACAAAAAAAAACAATAAAAACTGATGTTTTTTTTCTACACTTCAACTAAGAGAAACATTTTTTGAGGAATTATTTTAAGTCGGACGTTAGGGTCTTATGATTTCATCATTTAGGGTCTTATGATTTCATCATTTTGATAATTCTACGAAACTGTGTAATACTTATCCGATAAATTACTGCTTTAACTGAAAACAATTTAAAACAGGAATTAATTACTTTTAATTCTTATAAAAATAAAATTACAATGAGCATATCTCTAACAAATGAAAATACCACCGCCTCTCTTTTAGAACGAAGAGCATTTGTTTTTACGGCACTTAAAGCCGCAGGAGTTTACGCTCTTTTAACTGTGCCGGGAGTAAGCAAGGGCCATAACGAATCAACAGCAAGAAAAGAATATACCGTACAAGATATTATTGACCTGATACTAAAAGAAATTCCCGGTGCACCTTTTAAAGAAACAGTAGATACAATAAAAAGCGGAAGTGCCGATCAAAAAGTAACAGGTATCGTAACTACAATGTTTGCAACTATTGAGGTAATAAAACAAGCAGCACAACTCAATGCAAATTTTATCATTGCGCATGAACCAACTTTTTATAATCACGCAGACGATATCAACTGGGTGCCCGGCAATGAAGTAGTGAAAAAAAAGCAGGAATTACTCTCAAAAAATAATATTGCAATATGGCGCTTTCATGATTACTGGCATGCACATCGTCCCGATGGAATTACTTATGGCGTTTTAAAAAAAGCAAACTGGTTGGAATACAATAGTACTGCTGAACCCGTTTTTAAAATTCCTGTTGTTACTTTAAAAGAAATCATTCATCATCTTAAATCATCATTAAGTATTGATCACCTAAGAGTAATTGGCGATTTATCACAATCATGTGAACGCATTGCCTTATTGCCCGGCGCATGGGGCGGACAAAGACAAATAGCGCTTGCAGAAAAAGAACAACCGGATGTGCTAATTGTTGGAGAAGTGCATGAGTGGGAAACCGCAGAATATATAAGAGATGCAAGGCTTTTAGGTTCAAAAACTTCATTGATTATTCTTGGTCATTCTGTAAGTGAAGAACCGGGAATGGAATATCTCGTGGAATGGCTACAACCAAAAGTGCCCCAAATAAAAATCACACATATTGCTTCTAAAAGTCCGTTTACATTGGTTTGAGTTTTAAATAAAATTTGAGCTTACCATGAAAAAATTTTTTCTTATCTCCTCTTTGTTTACGACAATCATTGCACATACACAGGAACTGTATCAAATACCATCAAATACACAATCGCATGTCAGTAGTTTTGAAAACATGAATGGTGTAAAAGGCCAGGGTGGTAAAACAAATAAAACTGCCAAGGGTAATGCTTTTGAACTTATAAAAGCCGGAGAAACAAAAACACTGCTCAATGTTAAAAGGGCAGGCATTATTCAACGCATGTGGTGCACAGTTAGTGATCGCTCTCCGCAAATGCTGCGATCACTTCGGCTGCAGATGTTTTGGGATGATGCTTCAAAACCTGCTGTAGATGTGCCTTTGGGCGATTTCTTTTGTGCAGGACTTGGTAAAACAGCTGCATTTCAAAATGCATTGTTTAGCAATCCTGAAGGAAGATCATTCAATTTTTATATTCCTATGCCTTTTAAAAAAGCTGCAAAAATTCTATTGGTAAACGAAAGTAAAAAAGACATTTCATTGTTTTATGATATTGACTTTGCACAATTGCAACAGCCACCCGCCAACGCACTTTATTTTTATGCGTACTGGCATAGAGAAATCACAGCACCGCTTGAAAAAGATTTTGAGCTGTTACCGCTTGTAAAAGGCAAAGGAAGATATCTTGGCGTGAATGTTGGCGTGAATACCGATTCTGCTTATACTAATACATGGTATGGTGAAGGTGAAGTAAAAATGTTTATTGATGGCGATTCAAAATATCCCACCATTAATGGCACGGGCACTGAAGATTATATCGGCACCGGCTGGGGAGAAGGAACATTTACACATATGTACCAGGGTTGCACCATTGCCGATGAAAAGAACAGGCAATTTGCTTTTTATCGTTTCCATATACCAGACCAAATTTTCTTTTATACAGATTTCAAAGCAACAATTCAAAGAATTGGCGGCGGCGATTATGCTGTAGTAAAGGAGTTGCAAAAGAAAGGCGTTTTATTAAAACCTGTTACAGTATCTACCGACACAGGTTTTGTTCGTTTATTGGATTTGCCGCATGCGCCCTCTTTGGAGGATGAAAATTTTCCAAAGGGCTGGGTAAATTTTTACAGGATTGATGACTATTCTGCCACTGCATATTTTTATCTTGATAAGCCTTCAGGTGAATTGCCGGCTCTTGCTCCCATGGAAGAAAGAATAAAATAACTTCTTCTAACTTTACTGTCTATCTGCCAGTAAACTGACGAACTTTCTAACTTCCTCACTCTTCAAAAAAATTTTCCACAATTAAGAAGGTTTTATGCAATTATAGCGTAAGAATTACGGAACTTGCGCTTTAATAATCTAAGTTTTATGAGAATCCAGTTCATTAAAAATATTCACTTCACGAGGCTGCTAAAAATCAATGGCCGGTTAAGAGAATTTAATTTCAGAAAGATGAAAGGTCCACAGGAAGAGCTCTTTAGTGTAGATGTAAGTGATGACCGTGGTAACCGCATAATGTTTCAAATGCAAAAAGATGGCAATGCTTGGAAGATTACAGATCAAGAAGTACCCAAATGGATTTTAGAAAATGACGACAAATTGAATGAGGCGATAGAAGAAGAATTACGCAATGTTTGAAACCAAGAGAAAGGACTAATCGGAAGTAATTTTCGTTATTACTTTATTTTGAAGAATGTATTTTATTGCAAAAAACTGCTCTACAAAAATTGCCTGATAAAAATGATAACAATGCCGGACTTTTCCGGCATTGTTGTTTTGTTGAGATTCTTGATTAGGACATATGAGATAAAATTATGAAATACATGAAGCTCATAATTGAAATTAGTAAACTGTCATTAATCAAAAGTCTTATTCAATTTTGCTGACAGGTGATTTTCAAAACGCTCGTTCTGATATGTACTCATATTCAATTCATACTCCAGCACATTGTCTTTAATTTTTATTATACGCTGTGTGGTAATAGTTTTAGGATCGTTTTGAATATTAATTTGTGTTGAATGTAAATCGGTCGTCTGTAAATTGTTGTAATTCATAAGTTTCAGTTCTGCCGCCGATTTGGGCGCTTGCCAAAAGAATTTTTTCTTCTTTGAGCAAAATAAATCCCGCATCCCAAAAAACAGTTTGCCCGTTTTTCTCCGTATTATTTTTATACTTCGTTTTTTGGTTAAAAAAAATCGCATCTTTAAAATCATCAGGTTCAAATTCCCAAACCTCAGTATAAAAGGTAGATTGAATAGTAGGATATTTCGCAAATCCTTCTCCGTTCCATACCCCTTTCAAATTATTTTTTAACATTTCAAATATTTTTTTCATACGGTTTTATTTTAGATAGGTAAGTATAAAATAAAAGTAACAAGCATAAAATTTTTGCCAGCGACATTACTTAATAAATTTTCAAAAGCACTTATTATGATTCTGCAATTGCCTTCAAATTTTTTATGTACATTAATAAGATTTTTTCTTTGATTTCTGAAAACATAAGCTCATGCTCATCAAAAAATTTATCATTTCATTTTGCCTTTTGTTTTTTATAAAAACATCTTTTACACAAATTCCGGTAAGAGAAGAACCTCGCCATCGTGTTGCGCTGCAAAATAACTACATAAGATTATTGGATGTGTGGTTGCCGGTTGGGGATACTACATTGTTTCATGTTCATGAAATTCCTTCGCTCTTTGTGATATTATCAAAAACCGTAACTGAATCACAGGTGAAGGGCGAGAACTGGGTTCGGGGAGCATTTACTTTTCCACGGGGATATGCATGGTATAATGATTTTAAAAACGGGCCTTTAATTCATCGTGTTTGTAATGTTGATACAATTCCATTTCATGTGATGGATATAGAAATTCTTTCAAATTATAATAAAAACAACAATCAATTATCTCCCCTACCCTTTGATACTTTATTCACCAATGAAAAAGCATTTGCCTATCATGTAAATCTTTTAAATAAAGAGGATAAAAAAATAATTGAGCATCGGGGTCCGATGGCAGCAATAGTTGTTTCAGGACCAGGCCTAATCATGCAAAATCAAAAAGATAAAAAACAACAAACAATTTTACAGGGAAAGTTTCTTTGGATTGAACCAGGTGCAAATTGTTCAATTCAAAACAATGGAACAGATGAGACTTCCGTAGTTATTTTTGAGTTGAAATAAATAAGTTCGAATGTTTTAACTTTTGATTGTTTAAAAATTCAGATTCAACTTTCGAGCACTCCAACTTTTCGAACAATCAAACACTCCAACTTTTGAACATTTAAACTTCTTAATATTTTTATTACTTTTATTTTTACCTGCTCAATAATTCACTTGTCTCAAACCATAAACTAAGCTTATGAAAAAACATGTTGTTTTCTTTGTTGTCAATTGTATTATTTCCTCGTCATTGTTTGCCCAAATAGATGCGGGTTTATTTCGCTATCCTGATGTATCACAAACACAAATTGTTTTTACTTATGCAAATGATCTTTGGGTAATGCCAAAAGAGGGCGGTACTGCATTGAAACTGAGTTCGCCACCTGGTGTTGAAACCTTTCCAAAATTTTCACCTGATGGAAAAAACATTGCATTCACGGGTAACTATGATGGCAACAAGGATGTTTATGTTATTCCTGCAACCGGAGGTGTGCCTATACGTTTAACGGAACATGGCTATCCTGACCGTGTTGTAGACTGGACAAATGATGGAAAAAAAGTTTTGTTTGCTTCAATAAGAGAAAGCGGCAAAGCACGTTTCAACCAGTTTTATACTGTTGCTCCAAGTGGTGGTCCTGATGAAAAATTACCATTGGCTTATGCTGAATACGGTTCTTATTCTCCTGATGGAAAACAAATGGCAGTAACATTTCGCTCACAGGTAGGAAGGAACTGGAAAAGATACCGGGGCGGATGGAAAGCTGATATTACTATCTTCAATTTAGAAACGCTCGCTTCTGAAAATATTTCTGCTAAAAGTGATGCGGGCGATGAGTTCCCGATGTGGCATGATAACTTTATTTACTTTATGTCTGATCGCGGACCTGAATTACGCATGAATCTCTGGCGTTATGATATCGCCAAAAAAACTTTTGAACAGCTTACAAAATTTACTGATTATGATATTCATTTTCCTTCAGCAGGACCCGAAGACATCGTGTTTGAGGCTGGCGGAAAATTATACCTCTATCAATTGTCATCTCAACAATTAAAAGAAGTAAAAGTAAATGTTGTAACAGATAAGACTGCACTTAAACCAAAAATTGAAAGTGCTGAAAAATATATTCAGCATATTGCTATTAGCCCTGATGGAAACCGCGTATTGATTGAAGCAAGAGGAGATGTTTTTTCTGTTCCTGCAGAAAATGGTTACGTAAAAGATCTCACAAGAACCTCAGGCGTTGCAGAACGTTATCCTGCCTGGTCTCCCGATGGTAAAACTATTGCATACTGGAGTGATCAATCAGGTGAATATGAACTTTGGATTGCTCAGCCTGACAAAGAAAATTCGGCAAAGAAATTAACCAGTTATGGTGCAGGTTTTAGATACAACTTATTCTGGTCACCCGACAGTAAAAAACTTGCCTACATTGATAAGGCAATGAAGATAAAGATCTGTGATGTTGCAAGCGGCGCAACTACAGACGTGGATAAGGCATTGAGATATGCACATGGAAATCTTGAAGGTTTTACTTGCAGTTGGTCACCAGATAGTCGCTGGCTTGCTTTTAGCCGTGATCTTGAAAACCAGCACAATACTGTTTTTATTTATGACTATCAAAATAAAAAGCTGCAACAGCTAATCAGCGGTTTTTATAATTGCAATAATCCTGTTTTTAGTGAGGATGGAAAATATTTATATGTTGTTTTATCAGCATCTTTTCAACCATACTATAGTGATGTTGACAATTCATTTATCTATGCCAATTCCAGCCAGGTTGCTACAATTTGTTTAAAGAAAAGCACAGCGTCTTTACTTGCGCCCAAGAATGACACAGTAGCAGTGAAACAGGAAGAAACGGCAAAAAAATCAGAGCCAAAAAAAGACGAAAAGAAAGATAAAAAAGATACTACTGCTGAAGAAAAAAAATCTGAAGTAAGTGCTGTGCAAATAGATTTTGAGGGCTTTGAACAACGGTTGATAATACTACCGCCAAAGCCTGGTAATTATGGAAATTTAAATGGTGTAAAAGGTAAAATCATTTATCTCAAATATCCCAACACAGGTTTATCCGGCGAACATCCGTCTCTCAAATATTATGATATAGAAAAGCGTGAAGAGAAAACAATTTTGGATAATGCAGATAATTACTGGCTCTCTGCCAATGGCAAAAAAATATTGGTGTCAAGAGCAAATTCCTATGCAGTTATAGAACCTGCTGAATCGCAAAAATTTGAAAAGCCACTACGCGTTTCTGAAATGGAAATGATGGTTGACCCCGTTGAAGAATGGAAACAGCTTTTCACTGACACATGGCGTTTTGAACGTGATTATTTTTATGATGCAAACATGCATGGGGTTAACTGGAACCAGGTAAAAGAACGCTACACAAAAATGCTTAATGGTGCAATGACACGGGAAGAAGTTGATTTTATTATTGGAGAAATGATTGGTGAATTAAATTCGTCACATACTTATCACGGTGGCGGAGATGTGGAAGAAGAAAAAAATCAAACGGTTGGTTATTTGGGTGTGAACTGGGAAGCAGATGGTCAGCATTACAAAATAAAAAAGATCATAAGAGGTGCAGCGTGGGATGCCGAGGTGCGCTCCCCACTTGATATGCCGGGGATTGATATAAAAGAAGGTGATTATATTCTTGCAGTGAACGGAGTGCCGCTTACAACTGAGCAGGAACCTTATGCTGTATTCCAGGGTCTCTCAGAAAAAACAGTAGAGCTAACTTATAATTCAACTCCTTCATGGAGTGGTGCTAAAACAGCCATTGTTAAAACAATGAGCGGTGAGTACAGATTACGCAATCTTGCATGGATTGAAGCGATGCGCAGAAGAGTGGATGAAGCAACCAATGGTGATGTGGGCTATGTGTATGTACCGAGTACGGGCATTGATGGTCAGAACGAATTGATGCGGCAGTTCAATGCACAATGGGATAAGAAAGCACTCATCATTGACGAACGATTTAATGATGGCGGTCAAATTCCTGATCGTTTTATTGAAATGCTGAATCGCACGCCATTGGCATACTGGGCAATTCGTGATGGCAACACATGGCCGTGGCCGCCCTTTGCTAATTTCGGACCTAAAGTGATGCTCATTAACGGATGGAGCGGTTCAGGAGGGGATGCCTTTCCTGATTATTTCAAAAAGAAAGGCCTTGGACCACTCATTGGTGCAAGAACATGGGGAGGATTAATTGGTATCAGTGGTGTGCCCGATTTGATTGATGGCGGAGGCATTGCAGTGCCCACGTTCCGCATGTATAATCCTGATGGCACCTGGTTTAAAGAAGGTCATGGCGTTGATCCTGATATTGAAGTAAATGAAGATTTAACAGCAATGGCAAAAGGGACCGATCCGCAATTAGAACGCGCAATTGTTGAAATAAAAAATTTGATGAAGAGTAAAGGATATGCAGCGCCTAATCAACCGGCATACGAAAAACGTTGATAGAAATTAAAAAGACCTGGCAGGTTTTAAATGCCAGGTCTTATTTTATTTTTTATTCCCATAATGCTGTGCATTCGGTCAGGCGAAACAAAAAGCAAAAGCGAAAAACAAAAGTTGAAGAATATTATTCATGAGCCCGCATTTTGAAAACCGTGTTACTCCCGCATAATAATTATTCAAGCGTAGCCAAATCAATTACAAACCTGTACTTCACATCACTTTTTTCCATTCTCTCAAATGCTTTATTTACGTCTTTAATATTGATCACTTCCACCTCGGCGGTAATATTATTTGCTTCACAATAATCCAGCATCTCCTGTGTTTCAGCAATGCCGCCAATCAATGAACCGGCAAGGCTACGTCCCTGAAAAATTAAATTAGAGGCTGGCACCACTGCCGGAGTATTAGGTAATCCCACACAAACCATCGCACCCTTTGTTTTAAGCATGTTCAGGTAGAAATTATAGTCGTGCTCAGCGGAGACCGTGTCGAGAATAAAATCAAATGAACCTGTTACTTTTTTTACCTGTTCTTCATCTTTTGTAAACACAAATTTATGAGCACCTAATTTTTTGGCATCTGCTTCTTTGGAAGGCGAAGTACTTAATACTGTTACTTCTGCTCCAAATGATGCCGCAAATTTTACCCCCATATGTCCCAGGCCGCCTAATCCCAGCACAGCCACTTTTTGTCCCTCTCCCACTTTCCAGTTACGCAATGGTGAATACGTGGTAATCCCGGCACAGAGTAACGGAGCCACTTTTTCCAGTGGCAGATTATCTCCAACTTTCAATACAAAATCCTCATCGCAAACGATCTGGTTTGAGTAACCCCCATAAGTAATACCATCGCCATTTCTTTCAGGAATACTGTAAGTGTATGTAGCACCATTCAAACAATACTGTTCAAGATCATGCTTGCAATTATCGCATTCCCTGCAGGAGTCTACAAGGCAACCGATGCCCACCGTATCACCCTCTTTAAACTTTGTTACATGACTACCTACCTGTTTTACTTTTCCAATAATTTCATGACCGGGTACCAGTGGATAAACCGACATTCCAAAATCATTACGAACGAAATGAATATCTGTATGACAAATACCGCAATACAGGATTTCTACCAGCACATCATGGGGACGCGGATTTCGCCTGGTAAATTCCCACGGAATTAAGTTTTCAGAAGCCGCCATGGCTGCATAACCTTTGGATGGAAGCCTGGTTGAAGTTGATTGTTCCACAGGCATTTCTTTTATTTCAGGCATACTATTAATTTTTATAGTGAAGAAATAAAGATAAAATCTTCATTAAGGTATTGAAAGAGTTTGAAATTTGAAAATTGGTTCACTCTATTGGTATTGTTGCTAACAAAGTTTTATTTTTTTAAGAGATATTTCGATTCAAAAAATTCGATATTCCACAAAAACATTGAATGATTTGGTTCTTATCGCATTATCATAAATAGAATTTTTGCCTGACGGATATAAGAAAATCGCCGTTAACAGTTGCATAGTAATAAAATGAATCAGTATCATCAACAATCATTCATCACCTTTTGTTTATAATTGTTGAAATATTTTTCACCAGAAATATTACCTTTCCTGAAGGGATGCTTTGGCATAGGAAAAATTTCTCTATTGGTCCGGTTACTATAATAAGTACCTGACTTGTCAGCCCTCTATGCTAACATCAAAACGTTTACGCTCATTTCTAAAATTATGTATAAAGAATTCAAAAAAAAAGGAGTGAATTATGCCGAACGATCAAAATAATTATGGTTCTGCAGTTTCTCTTTTTCGCTACCCTGTAAAGTCAATGATGGGGGAGGAATTAAGT
>WNGA01001346.1_pt1 | contig 37761 bp, 42 predicted proteins | sample 5400061 | NCBI WGS metagenome assembly WNGA01 (sample SAMN13153366, study PRJNA577476) | soil metagenome | isolation source: 100 cm soil or saprolite under grassland replicate 2 | place: USA:California | collected 2016-06-15
CGCCCCCGGTGCCGCCACGTGCAGCGCTTCCGCCACCGCCACCCGCGCCGCTGCTTCCAGCGCTCCCGGCGGTGCCGCCGCCGCCCGGCCCGCTCGTGCCACCCGTGCCGCTTCCGCCGGTCCCACCGCGGCCCGCCGCGCCCATTGGACCGGCGTCGCCCGCAGCGCCGTTGCTACCCGCGCCGCCGGTGGTACCGCCATGACCCGCGGTGCCGGCGTTACCCGTCGTGCCCGCGCCCCCCGTCGTGCCGCCGCGACCCGTGGCGCCGCCTCCATTTCCGCCGGTCCCGCTCGAGCCGCTGCTACCGCACCCGAGGAGGATCCCCAGGCCAAGCACTGCCAGCGTTCGCACGATGTTCTTCATTCCCTTCGCTCCGCGTGTGGTTGCGAGTCGCGCAGCATATGCCGTGCCACGATCGGTGCCGATCCTCTGTATCATCGCACCGCCGCCTAGCCAGAAATCCGGGGAATCAGCTCTTTCCCACTCGAAAATCCAAGACTCAGAGGACCGTGGACCCTGCGATGAATGCGGCGGTATCCCTGTTGGACTCGGGCAACCCTCTCCTCCGCTCTCTCCGCTCTCGCGGAGGAACGGTGTCCAATAGTCGCCGAACGACGAGAACGCCTGGCCCGACGTGCGTGCCGACCGCGGCGGATCCAAGCTTGCTTGCCCAATCCTGAAGTGCAGACGCGGGCCAGCCGCCGCGCTGACCGTGTCCATGTTGGCGTCGGAGACCGCCGCTCGCAGCAGCCTGGATTGCAGCAGCGAGAGCAGTCGAAGCGTACGCCCAGCAGGCGGTCCGCCCTCAGCGCCCGGGTTCAGCGACGAGCGCGCGCGTGGCCGGCGCACTACATACCTTGGTCGAGCACAGTCGGGGTGACATGCTGGTGTTGCATGAGCGACGACGCCTCGGATGCGACGGGGAGCCTGACCCAGCCAGTGATCGATCAACGGGTCGCGAACCACCGGGAGTTCCTCCAATTCGTGGAGCGGCGAATCGGTAACCGGGCGCTCGCGGAGGAGATCGTCCAGGATGCGTTCGTTCGGAGCCTCGATCGCGGCGACGAGATCCGTGACTCGGTGCTCGGGTGGTTCTATCGAGTGCTGCGCAACGCCATCATCGATCGACGGCGTCGGCAAGCGGTCGCGGACCGTCGGCTCGACGAGTTTGCGGCTGAGCTCGAGTCCGGCGGCGACGGCGGGGAGGAACTAGCGGGCGTCGTCTGCCGTTGCGTCGGGCAGTTGGCCGATACGCTCAAGCCCGAGTACGCGGACGCCCTCCGGCGCATCGAGATCGAAGGGGTCCCCGTGAAGGACTACGCCGACGCCGCGGGTATCACAGCCAATAACGCCGGCGTGAGGATCTTCCGCGCCCGAGATGCCCTTCGGAAGCAGGTCGCACGGTCATGCGGGACCTGCGCCGAGCATGGCTGCCTGGACTGCACCTGCGACACGTCCCGTCATTAGACGGGCCTGTAATGCCACGACGCGAACTGCGTCGTGTGTGTAGAGCTCGCGATGAGCGGGCTCCAAACCAGGAGAGGTGCCATGCACAACGAGACGAAAAACGACTGTCAGTGTAGCCAGGCCGCTTGCGATTGCGCCGCGGCGCCCGAGGTCCGGTGCGGCTGCGGCGAGAGCTGCAGTTGCAGTCGTGAGTGCCGCTGCGACGAAAGCTGCGCGCGCTCGGCCAAGCAATAGCGACACACACGCGGCCGGCGATCGCGGCCGCGACGATGGCGTTGTCGCGGCCGGCCCTCATGGCTCGTGCTCCATCAGCATCAACGTGCCCATCATTCCCGCTTCGGCGTGGTCGAGGATGTGGCAGTGGAACATCCACATGCCGGGGCGGTCGTCGTAGCGGACCACGAAGCGGGCGCTGCCGTCGACGGGAACGTTGACGGTGTCCTTCCATTCGAGCGGTCCCGCGGGCGACAGCACCTGGAAGAAGAACCCGTGGAGGTGGAACGGGTGCGCAAAGGCGACGGTGTTGGTCACCGTCCACACCTGGGTTTCGTGGACGTGGGCCATGAGGGGCTCGGCGTCCGCGAACGGGACGCCGTTGATCCCGAGCTCGAAGGGGGCGCCGGGGGCGTTCTGGGTGAGCTCGAGCGCGATCTCGGTGGCGCCGTCGATCGCGAGCGGCGCGATCACGCGCGCGATCGGGGGTAAGGGCGGCGTGTCGACGCGCATGCCCTCGAGGCGGACCGCGAGCAAGTCGACGGGCGGGCGGTTGAACGCGGTCCCGAACCCACGGTCGTACGCGATCCAGTGCAGCACGAGCTCGGTTCCCGGCTCGCCGTCGGGCACCACCAGCAGATCCGCGCGCTCGCCGGGCGCGAGCACGGGTTGGGCGACGGGGACCGGCGCGGTCAGCAACCCGCCGTCGCCGCCGATGCGCAGGAACTCGTGGCCGTCGAGCGCGAGCTGGAAGTACCGGCTCTTGGCCGCGTTGATGAACCGCCAGCGCTGGCGAAGCCCGGGCCGCGCCTTTAGCGTCGGACGGACCTTGCCGTTCACGAGCACGACGTCCCCCTCGCGGCCGAACAGCGTCGCGAGATCGCCGCTCACGTCGGGCGCCTGCAGCGAGCCATCGGCGTTGAGCGCGAGATCGCTCAGCACCATGACGACCTCGTCGCCCAGGCCCTTGGGCTCGGCGGGGTCGTCGACCACGAACGCGCCGTAGAGCCCGTTGCCGACTTGCTTCGCCGACGCCATGTGCGGGTGGTACCAAAACGTCGACGCGTCGGGGACGACGTAGTCGTAGTCGAAGCTTCCCCCCTGCGGCACCGGCGGCTGCGAGTGCCCGGGCATCCCGTCCATGGCCGCCGGAATCCGGAGCCCGTGCCAGTGGATCGTCGTCTCTTCGGGAAGCTGGTTGGTGAAGTGAACGATGACGCGATTTCCAACCCGCGCCCGGATCAAGGGGCCGGGCACGCCGCCGTCGAAGGTCCACATCGTCGTCGCGCCGGTGGCGACGAACGGAAGCTGCGCCAGGCGCGCCTCCAACCTCAGCTCGACGACCCCGGGATCCGGGTCGAGATCTTTGGCCGAGGGCAGCCGGAGGTCATCGTCCCATCCCGGGGGCTGCGCCGGCGCCGGCGGGGTCGATCCAACGCACCCCGTGAACACCACCGCGCCCGCCAGGATGACGACAGCAAAGCTCGAATTCGCCATGGCGTCCTCACGCGGTGTTCTGGGTCTCGAGCAGCTTTCGCGCGAAACGCACGAAGTCGGCCTCAGTGACGATGCCGACCAGCTTGCCGTGCTCGACCACCGGGAGACAGCCGACCTTGCGGTTTTCGATCGTGCGGGCGGCATCGGCGGCGAAGGCGTCGGGACCGATGGTGACGACGTCGGTCTCCATCAACATGTCGACGGGGATCTCGCGCGCGATCGCGCGCGGACGCTCGTGGGTGGGATCGCCGTGACTGACCCACGCGGCGAGCAGCTTTCGGTGGGTGACGAGACCGATGAGGCGTTGCTCGGCGTCGATAACGGGCAGGTGGCGGATGCGTCCGGCCTGCATGAGGTGCCGCGCCAGATCCAGGCTGTCCCCCACCTCGAGGAACTCGACCGGGCTCGACATGATGTCTCGAACGAGGGTGGTCTTCATGGTTCGTACCCGTTGCTGTTGCAGCCTTCGTTCCAACCGCTCCCGACGTGACGTCGCGCCCCGCGGGCCGGCCTCTCGGGCGGCGGTACCGCAAGCGTTGCGCGCGCCGCGGGAGGCGGCGCGAAAATTGCGGTTCCGCTCGCCGCGCGCTACCGCGTCACCGACGGCCGATCCCACCCCCGGCCAGCCCCGGTGCCAGCCTGATTCCGAGCGCTGGCGGTACCTCCCGATCATGAACCGAAACTCGATTTGCGGTGGCGTGGCCATGCTCCTGTCGCTCGCGGCGACGCCCGCCTGCGACGGCGGCCCACAAACCGCGCCCGCGAACAACCTTCCGAGCTGCACGAGTGGCGTCGTATGGACGGGAGGGAACAGCGAGTCTCCCGAGATGAACCCCGGCATGGCTTGCATCCAATGTCACGCCAGCGACGAAGGGCCGAAGCTGTCGATCGCCGGGACGCTGTATCCGACCGCGCACGAGCCCAACCTTTGTGACGGCGTCGATGTCGGCAACGACGCGCGCGTCGTGATCACGGACGCCAACGGCACGACACTCACGCTAGCGCCGAACCAGGCCGGCAATTTCTTCTCGGAGGCGCGGGTCGCGCTGCCCTACCAGGCCAAGGTGATCTACATGGGCCGCGAACGCATGATGCTCACGAAGCAGGCCACCGGCGACTGCAACGGCTGCCACACCGAAACCGGCCTCAACAGCGCGCCCGGGCGAATCGTGCTTCCGTAGCGTTATGGCCGGGGTCCGCGCGCGAGGCGGTCGGCTCGGTCGAGCTGGTCGCGCTTGCCGAGCGCGATCAAGGTATCGCCGGCGGTGAGCTCGGCGTCGTCGGGCGGGTTAAACAACATGTGACCGCCGCGCTGCTTGATCGCGACCACGATGAGGCCGATGTCCGCGCGCAGGCGGGTCGCGGCGATGGTGCTGCCACGAGCCCGCCCCCGGGAGCGACAGGCAGCTCCTCGATCTGCAGGTCGAGGTGCTCGCTGCGGGTCGCGACCTCGATGAAGTCGAGCACGGCGGGACGCAGCACCGCCTGCACGACGCGCCCGCCGCCGAGCACGTGGGGCGAGATCACGCGGTTCGCGCCGGCGCGCACCAGCTTGGGGACCGATGCCGCCTCCTCGGCGCGCGCGACGATGGTTATGCGATCCGACAGCAAGCGGGCGCTCATGGTGATGAAGAGATTGTCCGCGTCGGATGGGACGGCGACCACGAGCGCGCGCGCCTGGTCGATGCCCGCCTCCCGCAGCACGGCGTCCTCGGTGGCGTCGCCGCAGAGCGGGTGGCCCGTGGCCATCGCGAAACCGGCGAGCCGATCGGCGCTGCTGTCGACGATCACGAACGGCACGCCGGCTGCTGAGAACTCCTCGCAGACCTGGCGCCCGACGCGCCCGAAGCCGCAGACGATCACGTGCCCGGTGAGCTTGGCGAGCTTCTTTTCCATGCGATGTCTCCCGAAGTAGAAGGACAGCTCGCCGCCGATGGCGGCGCGCAGAAACTCGGTGGTGGCGAAGAACAACGTGAAGATGCCCCCGAGGCTGAGCAGCATCGTGAACACACGACCGCCCGGACCGAGCGGGTGCACCTCTCCGTAGCCGATGGTGGTGAGCGTGATGACCGACATGTAGAGCGCGTCGAACCACGGCCAACCCTCGATGGCGTGATAGCCGAGGGTGCCGAGCCCCAGCAGCGCGAGCGGGACGATAGGGAGCAGCTGCACGCGCCGGGTCAGGGACGAGGCTCCGGGATCGATGCCGCGCGCCGGCGATCTCGCTGCAATGGCCGTCCTCACTGCACCGTGGATACGCAAGCTGCGTTCCAGCCGCCGGCGAGGTCCGGCGATGGAACGATTTGCGCCCGCGACCGCCCGCCGCGCATTTCTTTCGCGGACGCTCGCTCGAACGTCGCCGGGCGCGTACGCGGGCGCGGAAGCCGCCTCGCTGGCCCCGTTGTTGCTGAACCGTGCGCAAACACCGGAGGCAACCATGAAGAGAGCGGAGTGGATCTTGGGCGGCGCAGCGTTGATCGTCACCGGGCTCGCGGAGCCGGCTGGCGCCGCGAGCGCGAGCGCGGTCGTGCCGGCCGCGAGCGCCATCGAGATCTGGGTGCGCGGGAACGGGCCCACCACCGGCGATCAGTCTCCCCGCGGCCGCTCACAGTCGCTGAGCCTCGACGCGCTGCCGCTGGTCGACGTCGAGCGCTTCGACGCCCAGTACGATGGCAAGCGCGCCTTCCGGGGCATCGCGCTCGCGAGCGTAATTGAACGCTTCGCCCCCGACCTCTCTCTGGATCTCGCCATCCTTCACTTCGCGAACGGCATGGCGGTGCCGGTGCCGTTTCGCGACGCGGCGGTGATGAGGCGGCTAGATCCGTTCATCGCCCGCGGGATGGAGACGCATCGAAAGGGGGCGGTGAAGACCGACTTCTTCACCGACATCAAGAAGAAGGGAACGATGGCGGACGCGCGCCCGATCGTGTTTCACGGCAACAAGCTGGTGGTGGCGGAGCGCTGGCACCCCGCCGTGGCGCCGACCGCGCAGCCGGGCTTCTCGCCGTGGGCGCACGCGGACTCGCTGACCGGCATCGAGCTGGTCGCCGCGGCGCCGTACTACCGGCAGTTCGCCGCCGGGACCGTCCCGCCGCGGGAGCAGGGGTTGGCGATCTTCCAGCAGGCCTGCCAGTTCTGCCACGGCGTCCGGAAGGTCGGCGCGAAGTTCGGTTGGGACTTCGTCGACCCGACGCCGCTCTACAGCTACCGCAAGCCGTCGCGCAGCCTCTTCTATCACGTGGCGTACAAGCCCCTCGATGCGGCCGAGCGTGGCCTCATGATGCCGGCGCTCAAGTTCATGACCGAGCAGGACGCCGCGATCCTGTGGGGGTGGATGCGCGCCGTCGCGACCGAGCCGATGCCGCCCTACGCGGCGCCGCCGACCGCCACCGCGAAGCCTCCCGGTAGATAGCCATGAAGCCCAACCCGATCAGCAAGCTCTTCGTCATCGGCCTGGTGTTTGTCGCGGCCTGCGGTTCGGGGGCGGCGAATCAGGACCTGATCGGCACCTGGCAGCGGCTTCGCGACGACGCGAGCCTCCGCGACCAGTACACGTTCGGCCGTGACGGCACGTTCGCGTTCGACGAGCTCAAGCCCGACGATCCGGCCACTGAAGATCACCTGAGCGGCACCTACCAGGCCACCGATCGCACCGTGGTCGCCAACGTCACCCAGGCGCGCGATGGGCGGCCGGCACGTCTCACCTTCAGCTGGTTCGCCAACGCGACCTCGTTCTCCACCGCCGCGCTGCTGCCGACCGGCGCCCACCAGGGCATCGTCGGCGGCTGGGACGGCATCGTGAAGATCGAGCGTCTCGACGAGCCGGGCAGCATCCCCGACGGCGCGTCGACCGCGCAGACGTTCCGGGCGGACGGAACCTTCACCGCGACGACGACGCGCCACGATGGCTCGGCCGCGACGGTCGTGGAAGGGACCTACGTGGAAGATCCGCCCGGCCTCTTCACGGCCACGGCCGTGACCGCCACCGGCCCGAGCGTGATGATCGCGCAGCTCATCGACGGCGCCGCTCTGGTCGGCCCGAGCCGGATCTGGACGAAGCGGTAGGCGAGAGGGCGCGCCGACCTTCAGTTGGCAGATCGCCGCTCGTCGCGCGCTTTCGCTCGAAGTCGCTGGCGGAACTGGCTTGCGGCCGCCAGCAGGGCGGCGAGATCGCGCGCGGCTTCCTGCCGCGCTTCGTGGGCGTGGACCTCGCCCGCCTGCAACCGCGTCTCCAGCCTTCGCCAGCGATCGCGCAGCTCCTTGCCGGCCAGATTGAGGTCGACGCGGATCTCGTCGCGCAGCGTCTTCAGCGCCGCCACGCTGTTGCGCACGAGCTCGGTCAGGTCGGTCTCGGGCACCTGCTCATCGGGCGTGTCACCATCGATGCCCCGCTGGCTGCGCCGCGCGATGTCGCCCAGCGTGAGTGCAACTCGCTCGAGATCGATGTCGCCCTTGCCATCCCACGCGGCGCCGCCGCGGGCGATGTCGTCGAGGGACACGATGCCCCGCAGTCTCGCCTCGCCGTCGACGACCACTAGGCGGCGAACGCCGTGCGCCGTCATTGCGTCCTCGGCGTCCTCGACGTCGTCCGTCGGCCGGCAGGTCCGGGCGGGGTGCGACATCGCGCTCGACACCGGGATGTCGTCGAGCCGCCGGCCCTGGGTATAGGCGCCCATGCACGCATCGCGATCGGTCAGCATCCCGACCACCCGCTCACCGTCGTCGACGACCGGTATCGAGCCGCAACGCCGCTCCCACATCAGCTGGACCGCGCGGTTGAGGTTATCGGTCGGTTTGCAGGTCGCTATGCCGGTCCTCATCATCTCGCCGATCTTCATTTTGGATCCTCCTCGCCCAGCAAATGCACGGGCCGGGCCATTCGGTCGGTCGGGCGTACGGGCGACTCGACCACGCACGTCCTGCACCGCCCAGGGCGGGCCGCGCCGGATTTGCGGTCACGACCACCAACCCGCGCCACTTTCGCCGACGTTCCCCGATCGATCGGCGGTTGGCACGCACGTCGCAATTCGTCTGGGCATGCAAACTCCTCTTCGCATCACGTTCCACCAGTTGGAGCCGAGTCCGGCGCTCGAAGCGGGGATCCGGAGCTCGGTCGACGACCTCGAAAAGGTTTTCGACGGCATCGTGAGCTGTCACGTCGTCGTCGAAGCGCCGCACCGGCATCATCACGAAGGATGGCTCTACCAGTGTCGAATCGAGCTCGGTGTTCCAGGTGACCACCTCGTGGTCGGGAACGCGCCCGACGCGGACGCCTCCCACGCGGATCCCCACGTCGCGCTCCGCGACGCGTTCCTGGGCGCGAGGCGCCAGCTCGAAGACTACGTCCACCGCCTGCGCGCGAGGCGGCATGCGCGATGAGTCGGCGTTGGAACGGGGATTCGTGGTGCGGAACGCGGTTGGTTGGTCAGCGGCACGACAAAGGAGGAGCCATCATGGAAACGACAGTCGACATCAAGAAGTTCGCGAAGGACATCGAGGCCCGTGCGCGACCCGATATCGAGGCTGCGAAGCGGCGGATCGAGTCGGCCGGCGACAGCGTGACGACCTACATCGAGGAGAACCCGGTCAAGTGCCTCCTGGGGGCGGCCGCGATCGGCTATCTGATTGCCAAGATCGCCAGGCGGTGAAGGGAATGCCATGACATCGCCATCACAGGCGCTCGCGGGGATCGCCCGCGAAGCCGAGCAGCACGTCGAGCGCGCGCTGGTGCGTCTCGAAGGCGTCGACCCGCAACCGATCCGCTCGCAAGCATAACAGTCGATGCAGCGGGACATGTCGACATGAATGTGGGGATGTCGGTCGTCGACCAGCCCCGGGTCGGTCTTCCCCGCGAGCGCGCCGGTGAGGCCGTAGCGGCGCAGCTCTTGAATGAACGGCATGTCGCGCCCTTCGGTGGCGACCTCGCTCGGGTGCCGTGCCGCCAACATCGTGAGCAACGTCCGCCGCTCCTCTTCCAGGGCCGGTGTCTGGGTGTCGATCACCATGCCCTCGCTGATCGGTGTCATGCAGCTCGCGACGGGACGGGGCACGCCGTCAATCCTGACCAGGCACAGCCGGCAGGCGCCGACGGGTGCAATCCGATCGTCGTCACAAAGATGCGGGACGTGAACCCCGGTGCGTGCCAGCGCCGTGAGCACCGTGATGCCGGCTTCCACCTCCCTGGGGCGCCCGTCGATGATTACGCGGACCATGAGCCAAGGCCCGAATGTCAGACCGGACCGCCCGGAGCGTGGCCGAGCTCGGGTGAAGTGGCCGGCTTCGCGGCGGTACGGAAGTGCTCCCTGAACCAGCGCGTGACCAGGCGCGGTTCGTCGTCGGCTTCGACGGTGAAAAGGGTGGGGGGCGACTCCCGCGCCAGCCAAACTTCCGCGAGGGCGGGCGGTCCTCCGGAGGCGATCACGGCGGCGACCAACGTCGGTTGCTTGGCGGCGGCGATGAGAGCGGTCGCCGCGTCGGTGCCGGCGCCGAAGTATCCGAGCGGCACATGGCCCCGGAGCGCCTCCTCGGCCGCCCACCGCGCCGCCCCGATCAGGCGCCGGGCGAGCAGGTTTGGATCGGAGCGGACGCGAGCGTCGGCCGCCTCGGCCTCGGTGAGCAGATCGAGACGCAGGGTCGCGATTCCGGCCTGCTGCAGCGCCTCCGCGACTTGGAGGGTTCGCGGGCTCGAGCGGCCCGAGCCGTTGCGATGGCCGAAGATCACCAGCCCGCGGGGTTGGTCGGGGCCCGCGAGCGTCGCATGGAGATCGACCTCGTCGACGTCCAGCACGACGTCCTTGGTACGCATCGGTTCCGCGGCGACCGCGTCGTTCGCCATGCCGTCGACGATGAGCTCGTGGTTCGAATCGGCGCGCTTGCGCGCGCGGCGAAGCAGATCGATCACCTCGTCGTCGGGCGTTTGCGAGAAGTCTTCGTACCAGCCGCCGACGGCCAGCAAGTCTCGTACCTGGACGAGACACACGACGTCGTCGACCTCGTCCGCAATCGCCGCCAGTCGGTCGCGCGGCCCGACGGGAACCGCGAGAATCAGCCGCGCTGGCCCTCGAGCTCGAATCGCGCGCAGCGCGGCGCGCGCGGTTCCCCCGGTCGCGACGCCGTCGTCGACGACGATCACGGTTCGCCCTCGAACGTCAGGCAGCGGTCGGCCGCTTCGGAACCGGATCGACCGGCGCTCGAGCTCGTCGCGCTCGAGCTCGACGATCGCTTCGAAGCTGTCGGTCGAGATACCGAGGACGGGTCCGGCCAGCGGGTCGGTGACGGAGCCACCCCCTTCGGCGATCGCTCCCATGCCGAGCTCGGGATGTCCTGGCGTGACCAGCTTGCGCACGACCCAGACGTCGAGCGGCGCATCGAGCGCACGCGCGACCTCGAAGGCCACCGGGACACCGCCCCTCGGCAGCCCGAGCACCAAGGGCTTGTCTTGCTGGTAGTCCCCGAGCGCGGCAGCGAGCCGCCGGCCGGCCTCCCGGCGATTTCGGAACGTCTTCACCGGATACGTCCGCGACACGTGGCTCATGCGCCCTTGTCGTGCGATACGCGTGCCAGCGCCGCGTGTTCGATCTCGGGTCTGCGAATCACGAAATTCTTGCGCGACAGCCTTCTGGCCGCGCAAGAATTGTTGCAGCTCTCTCACCTCGTGCCCTTGGTCGCCTTCCGCTTCGCGCCCGGCGATCCCGCGTCGGGCTGACCGTGCAGGTAGGCACTGTGACAGGCCACGCACGTGGCGGTCACGGCCGCGAAGCGATCGGCGAGGACGCGATCGTCACCGCCTTCGGCCGCCGCGGCGGCGAGATCGCGCGCGACCACCACGAGCTTGGTCTGCTGCAGGAAGAACTCCCGAGGTAGCCGCAGCGGCGCCGGCTCGTGGACCGACTTGGTCGATCGCGCGATGACCTCCTCGTCCGCAATCCGACCCGCGAGCGCGCGAATCGTGGGCCGGTCGAGCAGCACGACCGCGCGCACGAGGTTCGACATCGTTTCCTCGTGCCGGCTCATTCGCGCGGCGAGCTCTGCCTGGGTCTCGGACGCGATGCGCTCCGGCGCGTGCAGGTGCCGGGCGGGCGCGGGCCGATCGCCGGCGACCCCGATTTGCGCCCGGACGACCAATCCGATCAGAACGGCAGCGACTGCCGCTCGCGTGCAGACACGGCTCATGCACCCAGGTCGTGCGACGAGCGTGCCAGCGGGGGCCGAGCCGAAGGGCGATAGCGACGCGGGACCAGCTCCGCCTTGCCACTTCGCGTGAGCGGGCAACGGCGCGACGTAAGGTCGTCGGTCGCGAACCGCGGTTGGCAAACGCCCGGATTCCCGGTTGGACCCGGTCGCCGCAGATTGTGCGAGGCGACGGCCGCGACGCGAAAACAGTGCGCGCCTCGTGGGACGGGCGCCGCGTCCGCGCCCGGGTCGCGCGCTGGCATCCATCCTGCTGTGAAACCGGGCATGGACTACGAAACGCTGGAGAGCTTCCGCCGCCGCCTGTACCTGCTCCGGGCATCGTTGATGGAGCGTCGGCAGCACGCGCTGGCCGACGACGCCGAGTTGCTCGCCGAGCGCGAGCCTGACTGGGAGGACGCCGCCGCGGCCGAGAGCGCGGCGACCGTGCTCGAGAGCTTGAGCGAGAGCGAGCGCGTCTCCCTGGATCGGATCCGGGCGTCGCTCGATCGGATCGCGGCGGGGACGTACGGGACGTGCGCCGCGTGCGGCGAGGAGATCGACGACGAGCGCCTGCTCGCCGTCCCCGAGACCGACCGCTGCGGCCGCTGCGCGCCCGCACATTGAAGGGAGCAAGCCGCATGTCACGCGAGCGTTTCTGCAAGAACTCGGTTGTCAGCATGCCCTCGACGAACACGGTTCGGGACGCCGCGTGAAGGCGCTGGCGCTGCTGGCGCTGGTCGCGGCGGCGCGAGCTTCGGCGGCCGCTCCGCCTGCGGGGGCCGAGATCGAGGTCTGGGTCCGCGGTGACGCCCACCCGGAGCGCGGCGCGCCCGCACGTCTGCGAACCCGCCGGTTCAACCTGGACCGGCTGCCGCTGGTCGAGAGCGAGCGCCCTGACGCCCAATATGGCGAAACGTTTCGTTACCGCGGCGTCGCCGTGCGCGACCTTCTCGACCGCTATGCGCCCGACAAACCGCTGGACCTCGCGATTCTGCATTTCGCGAACGGAATGGCGATCCCGATTCCGTTCCGCGACGCCGCCGCCATGAAGCGCCTGGACCCCTTCGTCGCACGCGCGTTGCGGTCGCCGCGTCGAGCGCGCTTGCAGGTCAACGGATTTCCTCCCGTGTCGCACAAGGACGCGTCCGGCGAAAGGCGGCCGATCGAGTTCTCGGGCAACAAGCTCGTGGTCGCCGAGCGATGGCATCCGGAGGTCCCGTCCGGCCGCGAGAGCGAGTTTTCGCCGTGGGTGTACGTCGACACGCTGACCGGGATCGAGCTCGTGACCGCGCGGGCCTACTACGCGCGGTTCGAGGCGGGCACCGAGGTTACGGTTCGGCGCGGGCTGGCTCTGTTCCGCGAGAACTGCCAATTCTGCCACGGCGTGCGCCACGTCGGCGCGAGCTTTGGTTGGGATTTCGTCGACGCGCCCGCGATTCGCGGCTACCGGGAATCGGCGGCGCACCTCTACCACAACGTCGCGGTCAAGCCGCGCAACGCCGGCCAGCTCGGGCTGATGATGCCCGCCCTCGCGTTCCTCTCGGAACCCGACGCGGCCGCGCTCCGCGACTGGCTGACCGCGATCTCCGACCGTCCAACCGATGCAGGAAGCAAATGAACGCCGCGAAAGTCCTGTGCGCAATCGATGTCTCCGAGTCCGCGCGTCCGGTCACGGCGGTGGCCGCGACGCTCGCTCGATTTCTTCACGCCAAGCTCGAGCTCTTCCACGTGCTGCACCTGCCTCCCGGGCTCGCGCCCGGACACCTGTCTGGCGGTCAGGATCGGCACTCGACCGCGCTGGCCACGGTACGCGGAGGCCAGATCGTTTACGTCGCCGAATTCGAGGGCGGCGGGGCCGGCGGCTTGGGCTGCGCCTGACCCGCCTGTTCCGACATCGCGGCGGCCCCTTGCGAGATGTGTCGGCCGCGAAATCCGCCGACGACCATGCCGATCACGACCGCGAAGACGATGAATCCCACGATCACGAACGCCATCGTCCGCTTGTTCTTCACGCCCTCGAGACTTCGAATGACTGCTTTATCATCCATGGCAACGTCAAACCTAAGCACCGCCGGCACCGGCACAAACCCCCACGAAATGACGCGGCCTGTTGGTGACGGCTTTCCCGACGGGTTGTGGCGAAACTTCAGCATTGTCGAACCATGGAGCCGGCCTACAGTGCACGAGGTTGGTGGCGGGCGTTCTGCCATCCATCGGGACTGAAAGGGACGGCTAGCGATGTCGGCGGTCAATCTTCGTCAGGTACTCATCGTCGATGACAACCTCAGCCTCGCCGAGAACATTGCCGAGGTTCTCCAACTCGACGGTCACACCACCCGGATCGCGGCCAGCGCCGAAGAGGTGGGTACGATCTCACCCGAAGATGAACCGGACGTGGTGGTGACGGACTACAGTCTGCCCGGCATCAGCGGCGCGATCTTCGTCAAACAGTTCCTCGCGACACGCACGCACGTCCGGGCCATGGTGATCAGCGCCTACACGGACGAGAAGACGATCGATGCCGCCGCGGACGCGGGTGCGACGTTCATGGCGAAGCCCCTCGACCTCGCCCTCTTGGGACGCTGGGTCGGCGCAGCCTCCGCCTGAAGCTAGCGATCGCGCCGTGGAGCGGATTCGTGGAAGTAGGCGCGCAGATGCGCCACGAGCTGGGCGTCGGTCGGATGGTCCGCGGACTCGATGCCGACGATCCTCCCCTCGAGCGCGTGATCGTGCCGCTGCAGGTATCTGAGAAAGTGCAACTTGGTCATCGACGGGCCCACGAGCAGCACCTGACCTTGCTCCTGAAGAGCCCGCGCGACCTCACCGAAGAAGCGCCGCTCGTCGTCGGGATGATTCCTCACCCGCAGATCCTCCTCGTTGACGTGACGATGAATGTGCGGACCCCGCGCGTGCACGATGGCCTCCTCGATCTTGTCGGCGTCGACTTCGAAGATTCGCGCTTCCTTTTGATCGATCCATACGACGGCGTGTTTCACGGTGGTCTCGCTTTCTGATTCGTGAGCTAAGCATTGGTCGTGCCGATCGACGACAGGCGGAACCGGCCTCCTGCGTGTCTCGCCGTCGGGCGTCCGCGGGTCGAGCAGCGGGGACAGCACCGAGACCGAGGTCGAGATCCTGGCTGGGCTCGCCCCGGCGCGACGGTCGCCGTGCACCCCGGTGACCGCGTTAAGTCCGGCGCCCGCGTCGAGGCCCGCTGACGCGCGAACAATGTGCGCCAATCGCGTTCGGCTCGGCAACGCGTGCGCGTTGGCGCGGCGGGCGTCCTGGGCTTGGGCGGGCGTGATGCTTGCAGTGAACCCGGGCATGAACATCCTGGTTGCAACGGATTTCGCGCCCTGCTCGAGAACTGCGGTCCGGCTGACGGCGGCGCTGGCCCACCGTACGGGCAAGTCGCTGGTGATGGTGTACGTCGTCGAGCCGCCCTCGATCGAGATGCCTGGAATGCCGCTCATCGCCGGCTGGGAAACCGACGTCGTGAGGTCGGCCGAGCGGACGCTCGCGCGTGAGGCCAGCGATCTCCGCGAACAAGGAATCGCCGCGGAGGCGCGTGTCGTGATCGGTTCCGCGGCGAGGACGATCCTCGAGGTGGCGCGGGAGACTCGCGCCGACCTAATCGTCCTCGGCAGCCACGGCCGTAAGCTGGGCGCTCAGCTGTTCCTCGGTAGCGTCGCCGAGAATGTCGTGCGCTCATCCAGCTGCCCGGTGCTCGTGGCCCGCGACGCCGAGCCCGACATCCAGCGCTGGCGCAAGGGCGGCCAGCTGCGGCTGGCGGTCGCGACCGACGGCTCGCCCGCGACCTCGGCCGCGCTGTCGTGGGTCGGGCGCTTCTCCGCAGAACAGCCGTGCGAGCTGTCGCTGTTGCGAATCTACTGGCCGCCCGACGAGGCGATGCGATACGGCCTCGATGATCCCTGGAGCGGACCGCGACATGACCCCGCGTTGCTGCCGCTCCTCGAGCGGGATCTCAAGCGCGACGCGCAGGCGCTGTTCCAGCAGGCGCCGGTACGGGTGCGGTTGAGGGCGGCGGGGCGAGACGCGCCCGAAGCTCTGGCCGAGGAAGCCGCCCTGGCCGGTGCCGACGCGGTCGTCGTCGGTGTGCCCCGGCGACGCTGGGGTGGGCGGTCCGTGCTGCCGCCCGGGTCGGTCCTGCGCGCGTCGAGGTTACCGGTGTTGTGCGTGCCGGAAGCGAACACGGCCGCGCGACCGCGCATCACCGAGGTGCGCTCAGTGCTGGTCGCGACCGACCTTTCGAGTGCATCGAACCAGATCGTCCCCGCCGCGTACCGCCTGCTTCGTGGCGCTGGAGGTCACGTCGAGCTTTGCACCGTAAGCGCGGTCGGGTTCGCGGAGGGCGTGGCGGAGCTGCCGCTCGCGCCGCCGCCCGAGCCCGAGCGGCGCGCCGAGATGGAGTCTCGACTCCGGGCGTTGATTCCGCCCGAGGCCGAGGGATTCGGCATCACCACCAGCGTCTCCGTCATCGAGGGGCGGTTCGCGGCGGCGGCCATCCTCGCCGCCGCCGAACGGCTGGCCGTCGACGTCATCGCCTGCGGCTCCCACGGGCGATCGGGTTTCAAGCGCGCCCTGCTCGGCTCGGTGGCCGAGGAGATCGCCCGCAACTCGCCCCATCCCGTCCTGCTCGTGCGTTGCTCCGGCTAGCGCACGGCTGAGCGCGTGGCTAGCTCCCCGTCTCAGCCATGGTCGCGAGCAACGCGCTCACGGCTTCACCGCCGCGGGTGAAGCTGGCGACGTCGGGGCAGGGACGGGCGGATTCGTGCCGGAGCCCGGCGACGAGCTCGGTGAAGGCCAGCCGGTTTCGGGCGCGCATGTGGCGCAGCGCGGGGCTGGCCTCCGCCTCGACGAACCGGATGATCTTGTCCATGACGTGGTGCTGGCCGGCGACGCTGACGTTGTCCAGGTTGGAGAGCATCTCGTGGACGACGGAGGACCAGTCGAACGCTGCCGGGTGCACCGCGGTCGCGTCTCGATTCAGGTTCAGCGATGCGTTCATGGTTCCTCGGGCGTGCGAACCGTGGCGATGCAAGGCGCGTGCACAGACAGAGCGGTTACCTTGTCGCCGCCGTCGCGGGCGCGGGTGTGGGCGTGTTTGCGCCCGCCGCTGGGCTGGCCGTGCTCGCGCTGGTCGTCGCCGGCGCCGTACGAGTGCGGTACATCCGCAAGAGCGCCGGCCGCAGCGCCCAGAAGATGATCGCCGTCGGCGTCGCCGCGGGCGGCGCGGCGTTCGTGGTCGGGTGGCTGGCGTCGCGGCTGATCGGGTGAGCGCGAGCAAACGCGAAGGATTTGCGCGTCCAGAAGCCTCCCCGCAGGATTTGCGCGGGGCTGCCGCGATTTCTGCGGGCTACACATTGGCGCGCGTCGTGCTTTGAGACCGCGCGCCGTGCTGCCCATCCCCATCGTCGTCTCGCTCGCCGTCGGGCTCGCGATCGTCGTGTTGCTCCGATTCGGGGCGGCGCCGCTCGCGGCGCATCGCTGGGGGCGCATCGCACTCCTGGTGGGCCTGGCGGCACTGCCGCTGCTGACGTCGGCGGCGAGCGTGTCGTACGGCGTGCGCGAGTCGTCGACCACGCGGTTCTGCCTCTCGTGTCACGAGATGCAAGATCACGGCAAGAGCCTGTTCGCGGACAACGCGCGGGCGCTGGCCGCGACGCACTACCAGAACCGTCTCATCGATCGCGACAAGACCTGCTACGCCTGCCACGCCGACTATGGCCTGTTCGGCGACGTCAAGGCGAAGGTCGACGGCCTTCAGCACGTGTGGGTCCACTACATTGGCCACGCGCCAGAGAAGCTGGCGCTCTACCGGCCGTACCAGAGCGCCAACTGTCTGCACTGCCACGAGGACGGCCGCCGCTTCCAGGAAGCCGTCGCGCACCGGCCGGTGCTGTCGGAGCTCTACGGCGGCAGCCGTTCGTGCCTCACCTGCCACGTGGTCGCGCACGATCGCGACAGCGTGGCCGCGCAACGTCTCTGGCAAGCGGAGGTGCGATGAACGGCGCGCGCGCGATCCGTCGCGGAGCGACCTGGGCGGGGCTCGGCCTCGCGCTGCAGCTCGGGGCGTCGTTTCATTGGACCCCCGGCAGCTTCGTTCTGTCGGCTGCGGTGGGGATTCCGCTGGTGCTGGCGGGCAGCGTGCAGTTCGTGGTCGCCGTGTTGCGCGTGATGCGCGACAAGGGCGCGCTGTGACGCGAACGGCGCGGTTCGCAGCGGGCGTGCTGCTGGTGGCGGCGCCGGTGCTCGCCGCCGCGTACCCAGCGACGTTGCGCATTCCCCCCGAGAAGCCGCGCGCGGGCGGCGAGCCACCCGCAGCGCTGTTCTCGCACAAGACCCACGCAGGCTTCGGCTGCGCCGCCTGTCACCCGAGCGTGTTTCCGCAGGCCGCCGTCGGTTTCACGCACGTCGAGATGACCCGCGGAAACTTCTGCGGCCACTGCCACGACGGCGCGCTCGCCTTCGCCATCACCGGCGCGCCCTGCACGAGGTGCCATGTTCGGTAGCGCGGGATGGGCGTTGTTGGTCGGTCTCTTGATCGCTGGCGTCGCGTCGCCGGCGTCGGCGCAAGGCTCGTCTCAGGCGGACAAGCGGCGCAAGCTGCTGGAAGGGATCGGCCTCGAAAAGAAGGACGTCGCGCCGCCCGCCGCACCAGCGCCGTCGTCGCCAGCGCCGTCGCCTTCGCCGCCGCCCGAGCCCGCGGACGGCGCCGGCCCACGCGTCCCTGGTCGCAAGCCCGCGGCGAAGGACGAGCGGCCGGCGGCGCCGTCGTTTCGGCGCGTGATCCATCCCGCGCTCGTGCAGGCGTGCAAGGCGTGTCACGTCGCGGCCGGGCCCGCGGCCATGACCCGGTTCGTGCTCTCGGGCGACGCGACGGCCGATCACGCCGTCACGCGGCGGCTCGTGAATCCCACCGACGCGGAGGCGAGCGCGCTGTTGATGAAGGCGTCGGGGCAGGTGCACGGCGGTGGCGGTCCCTGGCCGGTCGTGAGCGCGGCGTTCACGCGCACGGCGGCTTGGATCCGGGCGGGCGCGCGGCTCGACGCCGAGGTCGCCGCGGCTGCTGCGCCGATCGCGGCGCCGCCTCCGTCCCAGCCCGGGCGAACCTCCGCGGCGCCGAAGCCGAGTGCCCGCGCCGAGACGCAGGCTCCGAGCGCGGCTTCCGCGCCGCCGCCCTCGACGGAGGCGGCGCCGGCTGCGGATGTCGCGCCGGTCGCTGCACCCGCGCCGGTCGCTGCACCCGCGCCGGTCGCTGCACCCGCGGCAGACGACGGCATCCATGCCTTGCTGAAGTCGGCGTGCGCGGGGTGTCATGCGCCCGAGCGGCCGGCGGCGATGACTCGGTTCGTGCTCACCGGCGACGTCACGGCGGACCTCGCGTCGGCGCGCGCGCTGACGGACACGAGCGCCCCCAAGCGCAGCCTGCTCATCACCAAGGCGGCCGGCGAGCTGCACGGTGGCGGCGCGCCGTTCCCGCCCGGCAGCTCGCCAAATCAGCGGCTGGTGGCCTGGGCGGGGACGACCGCGTTCGCTCACGCGGCGCCCGCCGCCTCCAGCCCCGCGGCGACAATGCCGCCGGGCGATGTGTCGGCGCCGGCGTCATCGGGCCCGCCCGGCTCTACGCCCGCCGCACCGACGGCATCGGGCCACCACGGCGCGTCCGGGATCCGGCTGCCGTACGGCTTTCAGCTCAACGGCCGCTTCGACCTCGACTACGAACGCCATCGCTTCACGGGCTCGCCCACCGCCGAAGGCGCCGCGAACGCGCTCCGCAGCTATCACCACTTCCTGTTTCTGTCGCGCCAGGACGCCAAGGATCGGCTGGGGCTCAACGCCGAGATCCTGGGCCTGCTGTTCTGGGAAGCGCGCGTCCGGCTGTCGCCCAGCGACCGGCCCTGGCAGCTGGCGGTCGCGGGCGGAAAGATCCTGGTGCCGTTCGGCGCCGATCCGCTGTTTCACCAGAGCTACGGCGGCAGCGCCGGGTTCGACCAGCGGATGTTGCCCGCGGTGTGGGCCCAGGAGGGCGCCGCCGTGCACTTCGTCGTCCATCGCCGCGCGCTGGCGGTGACCGACGATCTGTTCGTCGTTCGCGGTTACGCGCTCCGCCGCGGTGACGGCGTGCTCAACCTGCGCAGCGACTTCTCGGCCGACGACGACAGCAAGCTCGCGCTCGGAAACCGCGTCGGCGCGTCGTGGGGGCCGCTGTCGGCGTGGTACTCGGCGCTCTACAATCCCCTCGGCTTCGGGCGCCATCTGTTCATGCAGGCGGTGGACGTGACGCTGTGGCGGATGCGCGGCGTTCCCGTGCTCGAACATCTGTCGTTCGGGGCGGGCGGGTTGCGCGCCGACGTTTCGGGCGGCGAATCCGGTGGGTTCGGCGGGCCGGGCAAGGACTACTACCACCTCGGCACCTACGTTCAGCTGCGCGTCCACCCCTGCGACTGGCTCTACATTCAGTACCGGCAGGGGCTGCGGACGTTCGATAACCGGCGGGGCACGATCGTGGACGACACGCGCCTGACGTCGGAGGACGGCTCCACCCACAACTTCGGCGTGGTCGCGCGCCGGCGCGGGTTGTCTGCCGGGGTGTTCTATTTCATCAACCTCGAGAAGGCGGACGAAGTGCCCAACGACCTTCTACGTGTGAGCGTCGCCTATGACTTCTGAGCGCCCGCGCTTGTTCGTGTCGTTCGCGCTCGCCGCGGGTCTGGTGGCCGGCTGCGCCGACTTCTCGCGCGGGCCCGCGAGCCCGGTGGCGGACGCCGGCGCCGGCGCGGAGGCAGGGGAGGGTGGGGCGGCCTCGTTCGCCGCCAGCGTGCACCCGTTGCTGCTCGACGCCTGCGGCGGTTGCCATGCGGCGGGCAAGGAAGCGGGCGACACCGGCCTCTTGTTCTCGGGCGACGCCGCGGCCGACGTCGTCCAGGTCCAAAAGTTCATTGACACCGGCGCGCCGTCGTCGAGTCGGCTGGTTGCCAAGATGACCGGCAACGGCCACCAAGGGGGAACCGTGTTCGCCCCTGGTTCGCCGGAGTACACGATCGTTCTCGCGTGGATCCAGGGAGGAGCACCGCCATGAAATCGTCGTTGTCCATCAACGTGTTCGCCGCCGTCGCGCTGCTCGCCGTCCTGGCGTGCGCGAAGCAGGAGACCGATCCGCCGCCGTCCGTCGCGACGACGGGACCGCACGCGGTGGCGGTGGGCGCGACCATCACCGTCGCGGCGTCGACCAGCCACGGCAGCGATCCTGGATACACGTTCGCGAGCGGCGACACGGGCATCGCGACCGTCGACGACGCCGGCGTCGTGACCGGCGTGGCGGCGGGCGAGACAGAGGTCACCGTGACCGGGAGCAAGACCAAGGCATCGACGACGCACGCGGTGGTCGTGGTGGCCGCCCCCGACGCGCTCGAGGTCCCGTTCTACGAGGCGTGGAAGTCGTCCGCGCACGCCGACGCCACCGCGGTGGCGTTCACCGAATGGGACAGCGACGGCGAGGTGCCCACCACCTGCGCGCGCTGCCACTCTTCCGAGGGCTTCGTCGACTACATCGGCGGCGACGGCACCGCGCCCGGCAGCGTCGATCGCGCGGCGCCGACGCGCTCGGTGATCCGGTGCGAGACCTGCCACAACCCGGCCGCCAACGCGCTCGCGTCGGTGACGTTCCCGTCCGGGGTCACGGTGAACGGACTCGGGGGCGAAGCCCGCTGCATGACCTGTCACCAGGGTCGGTCATCGGGCGCGACCGTCGACGCCGCGATCAAGGCAGCGGCGGTCACCGGCGACGACGAGGTGAGCGCCGCGCTCGGGTTCAAGAACATCCACTATTACCCGGCGGCCGCCACCCTGTTCGCGGGCGTCGCCAAGGGCGGCTACCAGTACGCGGGCCAGGTCTACGACGTGCGCTTCCGCCACGTGGAAGGCAAGAACACCTGCATCGGCTGCCACGACCCCCACGCGGCTCGGCCCAAGTTCTCCGAGTGCACGGCCTGCCACGCCGGCGTCACCGACGGCGCCAGCGCGCGCACGATCCGGATGATGGCGTCGGTCGGGCACGACTACGACGGCGACGGCGACGTGGTCGAGGGCATCGCGGGCGAGATCGTCGGCCTGCGCGACAAGCTCTACACCGCGATCACGCGCTACGGCGCCGAGCGCGCGACGCCGATCTGCTACGCCGACGCGAGCTATCCGTACTGGTTCAAGGACACCGACCAGGACGGGACGTGCTCGGCGGCGGAGGCGGCGTCGGCCAACGGGTTCGCGTCGTGGACCGCGCGCCTGATGCGCGCGACCTACAACTTCCAACTGGCGAGCAAGGACCCGGGCGCGTTCGCGCACAACGCCAAGTACACCATCGAGCTCTTGTTCGACGCGATCACGAACGTCAACCAGGTGCTGGCGCGCAAGGTCGACATGACGCGCGCGGTGCGGACCGACGTCGGCCACTTCGACGGCACCGGCGAGGCCGCGCGCCACTGGGACGCCAACGAACAGGTCGACGCCACCTGCTCCGTCTGTCACGGCGGCCAGCAGGGCCTGCGCTTCTACGTGAAGTACGGCGTCGGGCAGATCGTGCCCGAGACGCCGAACGGGCTCGAGTGCGGCACCTGCCACGACAAGCCCGGGATCGATCCGTCGGCCATCCTCGCGGTGCCGTCGGTGACCTTCCCGTCCGGGGTCAAGCGCACGGAGCCCGGCAACGACAACCTGTGCGAGAGCTGTCACCGCGGCCGCGAGGCCAAGGCCACCGTCGACGCGGCGATCGCCAGCGGCAAGCCCAAGTTCCTGAACGTCCACTACTTGCCCGCGGGCGCGGTCAAGCTCGGCTCCGCCGTTCACGTCGGCTACGAGTACGCGGGCCAGACCTACGCTGGGCCGCTCGAGCACACCGGCGGCAACCAGTGCACCTCCTGCCACGATCCGGCCGGGAGCCACCACACCTTCGCGATCGAGGACGCGTGGCAGGGGCAGTGCAAGAGCTGCCACGCCGACGCCAACGGCGAGCCCACCGCGATCCGGCTCGCGCACGCGGCCGACTACGACGGCGACGGCAACACCGCCGAGCCGCTGGCCGCCGAGATCGACGGCCTCGCCGCCAAGCTGTTAGCCGCGATGCAGGCCGCCGCGGGCACGTCCAGCCTCTGCTACGCGCCCGGCAGCTACCCCTACTTCTTCAAAGACAGCAACGGCGACCGGACCTGCGCCGCGACCGAGGCGGTGTCGTCCAATGGTTTCGCGACCTGGACGCCCGCGCTGGCCAAGGCCGCGTTCAACTACCAGCTCTCGCGCGTCGATCCCGGCGGCTGGGCCCACAACTTCGACTACCTGGCGGAGCTGCTCTACGACGCGATCGCCGACCTCGGCGGATCGGTCACGGGGCTGGTGCGCCCGTGAGCTATCGCGGTAAGTAGTCGCCACGAACGATGGCACGTACTCGTTACCGAGCAGAGCTCGGGCCCATCAGACTGAAGAACTTGCCCGCGGGCGCGCTGCGCTCCGTGCTGCGCGAGGGCTACACGCGCGCCGATCTGCGCTCCGATGTGCTGGCCGGGATCGTGGTCGGGATCGTCGCCTTGCCGCTGGCGATGGCGTTGGCGATCGCGGTCGGGGTCGCGCCCCAACACGGCCTCTACACCGCCATCGTCGCCGGGATCGTCGTCGCGGCGCTGGGCGGCTCGCGCGTTCAGGTGACCGGACCTACCGCCGCCTTCATCGTCATCCTCGCGCCCATCTACACCCGGTTCGGCATGGCCGGGTTGCTGATAGCGGGGGTCATGGGCGGCCTCATCCTCATCGCGATGGGCCTGGGGCGGCTCGGCCAGTTCATCGAGTTCATCCCTCACCCGGTGACGACCGGCTTCACCGCCGGGATCGCCGTGGTCATCGCCACGCTGCAGATCAAGGACGTGTTTGGGCTTCGGTTGACTCGTTCACCGGAGACCTTCTTCGATCGGATCGCCGCCATGTGGCAGGCGCGAAGCTCGGCGTCGGCCGCGGAGGTCGGCATCGCGGTCGCGACCATGGCCCTGCTGCTTGCGCTGCCCCGAGTGACCAAACGCGTGCCGGCGCCGCTCATCGCCATCCCGTTCGTCGCCGTCCTCGCCGCCGCCCTCAACCATTTCTTCCCCGCGCACGCGGTGGACACGATCGCGAGCCGTTTCCACGCGACCGTGGGCGACCACGTGATCCGCGGCGTTCCCCCGCTGCCGCCGTTGCCGGTCCTGCCCTGGAACATGCCGGGGCCGAACGGCCGGCCCCTCGAGCTCTCCTTCGCCGTGGTCCGCGAGCTGCTCTCGGGAGCGTTCGCCATCGCGATGCTCGGTGGAATCGAATCGCTGCTGTCGGCGGTCATCGCCGACGCGATGGCGGGAACCAAACACGATCCCGACGCCGAGCTGCTCGCGCTCGGGATCGGCAACGTGGTGACCCCCTTCTTCGGAGGAATCCCCGCCACCGGGGCCATCGCGCGGACCGCGACCAACATCCGCGCCGGCGCCCGGTCACCGATCGCATCGATGGTCCACGCGCTGACCGTGCTGGTCGCGGTGCTCGCGCTGGCGCCGCTCATCGGCTACCTGCCGATGGCGGGCCTCGCCGCGCTGTTGCTGCTCGTCGCGTGGAACATGTCGGAGGTGAAACACTTCGGCCACATCCTGCGGGTTGCCCCACGCAGCGACGCGCTGGTCCTGATCACCTGCTTCGCCTTGACCGTGGTCTTCGACATGGTGGTGGCGGTGTCGGTGGGCGTGGTTCTGGCCGCGCTGCTGTTCATGCGCCGCATGGCCGAGATCACCCATGCGCGCCTGACCGGCGATGGCGAGGGCGATCACGCCGCCGCCGGCATTCCGCCCGAGCTCGCGAACAAGGTGGCGATCTACGATATCGCGGGCCCATTGTTCTTCGGCGCGGCGCAGAAAGCGATGGGGAGTCTCGCCGCGATCGCGAGCCGGCTCAAGGTCCTCATCATCCGTCTCGATCGCGTGCCGGTCATGGACGCGACCGGTCTCGTGGCGCTCGAGAGCGCGATTGCGACCCTGACCAAGAATGGTTGCGTGACGGTGCTCGCCGGGCCCCAGCGCCAGCCGGCGGTGGTCATCGGACGCGCGCGGCTCACCGACCGCTTTCGGCTCGTCATCCGCCCCGACCTTCCGTCGGCGCTCGCCACGGCGCGCGAGCTGGTGTCGACCTAGCGACGCCGAAGCCTACTTCGTGGCGCTGCGGTGGACGGCGTGGAGCCAGCGCCAGAGCGTGGCGATCTCGGCGCTCGAGACGTGGTGGAGCACGGGCATCGTCCCGTCGACGTAACCTTTGACCTTCTCGTGCAGGCTCGGGTGCTCGTCCCAGTCGGTGGCCGCGTTCGCCGGGATGCGACGGTAGGCCTCCATTTCGCTCAAGAAGTCCGAACCGCGCGTCGCGCCCTGACCGCCGATGCCGTGGCACGGCTGGCAGTGCCGAACGTAGAGCGGCCAACCGGAACTGTCGGGAAGCTTCCGGGTCGGTTGCGCCAGCGCCGCCTCGTGCGCCTTCCAGGACACGAGCTTGATGCCGGCGAACTGGGTCGGATACTTCCAGATGCTGTACGGTCCTGCCGGCTTGCCGCCATAGACGAGCTTCGGACACGGCAGCTCCATCGATCGCCCATAAAGCGGATAGTTCGTGGTGAAGCGATCCATCGCGTCCCCATGCTCGAACGCGATGAAGATCGCGTCCACGGTGGCCTTGTCCCCGAGCGGCACCGGGACCTGCATTCCGTCGCGGTACAGCACGAGCACGGTGTCGGCGGACGTCGGCGCGTTCACTTGTGCGAGCAGCGCGCGCAGCGACACGCCGCGCAGGTTGTGCTGCTTCCCGTCTTGTATGTCGTAGCTGCGGATCTGCTTGCGGGCCGCCTGTTCGAAGGAGATCGTGCGCGTCGCGCTCGGTGTCCCCTGCACCGGTCCGATCTGGACCTCGACGCTGAAGCTGTCGGCCGCGCGGGCGGTCAGCGGCGAGGCCAGCAGCAAGGGAACGACAGCGACGGCGAGCGAATGGATTCGTGAACGCATGGGGGCTGGGAGAGCAAGTGCCGTGCCGGGCGTCTTCGGCCTGACCATTAGGCGGCGAGCTCCAGCGCTGCGCTCGCCCGTTCCTCGGATCGCCGTTCGAGCTCCGCGATGAGCTGCGCTCCGAGAAGCAGGATCAGCGCCGCGACCTCGAGCGTGACGAGGACGATGACGGTCGTCGCCAGCGATCCGTAGACCACGTTCACGAGCGACAGCTTCTGGAAATACCAGAGCAGGACGAGCCGCACGACTTCCCAGAGGACGGTCGCGGCGACCGCGCCCGTGAGCGCGCGTCGAAACGTCACGCGCGCGACGGGCAGGACCATGTAGAGCGCCGTGAGCAAGAGCGCCGAGCCGGTCACCCCGAGCAAGTGCAGGAGCGCGCGGGAGAGCTGGGCCAGCGACCAGGCCTGCCCGAGCAAATACACGGAGCTACGCCCGACGGCTTCGAGGCCGCCGGTAATAATCGTCACCAGCAGCAGGCCCAGGCCCAGCGCCATCACGAACAGATACGGAATGACGGCGGACAGCGCCGGGTGCCTGGGTTTGGTTCCGCCGCGGTGATGGAAGATCATCGCCATGGCGTTTTCGAGGATCGAGAACGCCATGGTGCTGAAGAACAGCAGCGCGGCGATTCCGATGCCGCCGATCAGGTGACGGTGTCGGAGGAAGGCGGTGACCTCCGCCGTGATAGCGGGCGCCTGACCGGGCACGAGGTAGTCGAGGTTGATCGCCACGGTGTGGATGAGACGGTCCTCGTCCACGAGGTGCGACAACGCCACGAGCAGGACAGCGAACAGGGGGATCAGCGAGAGCAGCGTGTGGTACGCGATGGCCCCCGCCAGTAGCAGGCCCTGGTTGCGTCGAAAATCGCGCGCGACGCGGCGGGCGAGCGGAGGCAGCAAACCCGGCCGTCGAAACCCGATCATGGACCGCCGGCGGCAGGAGGTGGACTGTCCTCGCGGTGTCCTCGCCCGGCGCGATAGCTCGCGTGGCACCGCACGCAGCTTTCGGCTACACGGCCGTACGCGTCGGCGACAGCCTGCGCATCGAGCCGCTCCGCGGCCGACGCCAGCAGCCGCGCGTTCGCACGCAGCTCGTCCTGGTAGAGAAAGAACCTTTCCGGCAGCGACGAGTTCAGCTCGGTCGCGTCGCCGGCGATCGGACGCGAGAGGTTGGCGTCCGCCGCTACCGCTTCGGCGCGGGTGTGAATCGAGGGGTAGTCGAGAACCATGATGGCGGACACGAGGTTGCTCATGTCCCGGGTGTGGTCCACCATCCGGCGGCGCAGCAGCTCCTTCACCGCGCCGGGCAGCGGTTGCTTGGGCTCGAGGCGCGGGCCCGGCGACACCGCGTTGGCGAACTGCTGGCGTTGCGGAGAAGCGGGAGGCGGCTGCGACGCGCACGCGGCAGCGAGCAGCCCCGGCAGGACGCAAGCGAGCGCGAAGCTACTTCGGTCGAGAGCACGATGGTTCACGCGATCCTCCTGCCGCGACTGCGTTGCAGGAGTCAGGCCTGACCTGCGCGGCCGACAGCGCCGGCATCTTCCGAAACGCGACGCAGTCCTTGCGCCCACCGTGACCACCGCCGGCACTTTTTGCACGCGTGCGTGGCGTCGATCCGCGTCGTTTCGCGGTCGCGCATGTCGGCACGGCCGATGCTAGTTGCCGGAGCAACTGTTTGGAGGTGACCCATGAAGTGCAGCGAGATCATGAGCAAGAACATCGAATGGCTGGGCGAGAAGGACACCATCGCCCGCGCGGCGACCGTGATGGCGGAGGCCGGGATCGGCTTTCTGCCCATCTGCGACCTTAGCGCCCGCGTGCTCGGCGTCGTGACCGATCGCGATCTGGTCACACGCGGGACCGCCAAGGGGCTGGACGCGAGCCGGACGACCGCCGCCGCGATCATGAGCTCGCCGGCGATCACCTGCCTCGCGGACGCCGACCTGCGGATGGCCGAGGACCTCATGGCCGAGGAGCGAAAATCGCGCATCGTCCTCACCAACACGGAAGGAACGCTGGCCGGCGTGGTCAGCATCGCGGACGTCATCGAGCACGCGCCGAAGCGCGAGGCGCTCGAGACGCTCAAGGCCGTGCTATGGCGCGAGGCGCTGGGGCCGCGGGCCGGAGCCGCGCGCGGCGCGCCGCTGCTCAAAGACGCACCGCCCGGCCCCCGGGTGGCCGAGCGCGACCTGCCCCACACCAAGGAAACCGTTTTCAGCGGCGGTCACCGCGGCCTCGGCAGCAAAGAGTTCCCATCGTAGCGGGGCAGGCCATGTTGCTCATCCGCGACATCATGACCCGTCACCTCTTCACCGTGGAGGCGGGGGCCTCCGCGGAGGAGGCGGCGTGGGCGCTGACCCGCCGGCACATCGGCGGCGCGCCCGCCCGTGACGCGGAAGGCAACCTGGTCGGCGTCGTGTCGAAGTCGGATCTCACCGACCCCGAGCCGGCGCAGTGGCTGCGCAAGGAGGCGACGGTCGCCGACCTCATGAACCCCGACGTCGTGACGCTGTACGCGGACGATCCCGCGATGGCGGCGGTGAGCGAGATGGCGAAGCGGGAGATTCACCGCATCATCATCCTCGACGAGGACAGCAAGCCGGTCGGCATCGTCACGCCGATGGACGTCGTGCGCGCGCTGCATTTCGGCGCGCGCTTCGAGCTCGGCTGAGCTCGCGGTTAGGTCGCCGGCGGCCGGCGAGGCAGCGCGAAGCCGAAGCTGGCGCCTTCGCCGAGCCGGCCCTCCGCCCACACCCGGCCGCCGTGGCGCGCGACGATGCGCGCGACCAGCGCCAGCCCGATCCCGGTGCCCTCGAACTCCTCGGATCGGTGAAGGCGCTGGAACACGCGGAACAACTGGTCCGAGTACTGGGGATCGAATCCGGCGCCGTTGTCCTGGACCGAGTAGCGGAGCTCGTCGCCTTCGACCGCCCCAGCCACGTCGACGGTCGCGATCGGCTTGCCGCCGGTGTACTTGATCGCGTTCGCGAGTAGGTTCGTCCACACCTGGCGGATGAGGTCGGGGTCGCAGTCGGCGGGGGGCAGCTCGCCCAGCCGAAGCTCGACGGTGCGCGGGGAGGCGGCCGCCACCAGCTCGTCGGCGGTGGTCCCGGCGAGCGCCCGCATGTCGACGCGCGACATACGCAGCGCCTGCCGTCCGAGCTGCGAGAACCGCAGGAGGTCGTCGATCAGCTGCCCCATCTTGCGCGTGTTCCGCCGGATGACGCCCACCACCTTCCGTCCGTCCTCGTCGAGCTTGAGCGCGTGGTCCTCGACCAGGATCTGCGAGAAGCCGTCGATCGCCCGCAGCGGCGCCCGCAGATCGTGGGAGACCGAATAGCTGAAGGCCTCGAGCTCGCGGTTCGCGCTTTCGAGCGCGCGCGTGCGCTCCTCCACCCGCCGCTCGAGATCCTCCAGCAGCCGCGCGTTGTCGATGGCCAGCGCGGCGCGGTCCGCCAGATCTTGCATCAGGCTCAGGTCCTCCTGCGTGTAGCTCGGACGTCCGACGCCGTTGCGGACCAGCGTGATGAAGCCGAGGTGGGCGCCGCGCGCGCGCAGACAAACGGCCAGGATGCTGGAGATCCCGAGCTGCTCGTAGGTGACCAAGAACTCGGGCTTGGTCATCTTCTTGAACTGCTCGAGCGGGACCTCGGGCAGCAATACCGCCTCGCCGGTCTCGACCACCCGGCCCGAGATGCCTTCACCGACCTTGAGGGGGACGACCTCGACGGTCTCGCGCAGGAATCGCTGGACCTCGGGGACAGGATGATAGGTCGCCACCGGCTCCAGCGAGACCCCGTCGGCGCCCACCAACCGGATGTAGCAACCGTCGCCGATCACTTCGGCGAAGCGCTGCGCCACCAGGCGGAGCAGCCGGTCGACCTGGTTGCTCGCCTCCGCGAACACGTGCGTCGACTCCGCGAGCACACGCAGGCGATCGGCCTGCCGCGTGGCCAGCTTCTCGTCGACGTCGAGGGGTGGCACGCCGTCATTGTACGCCCGTTCATGACGGCGCCGTGTTGCAGCGAGTCCACGGCCGTCGAGTTCAGGGTGCCGCGTGCAGCTTCGACGCCAGGAGATCGATGAGCGGCTGGTTCGCGTTCGCCGGATTGACGGGACCGCTGCCGTAATAAAGCGCGAATGCGTCCTCGTGGTACTGGTGGTACGACAGACCCGCGACACGCGCGCTGCCGACGACGCCGTCGCCGGTGGCGAGATCGTAAACGTCGCCCAGCCAGGTGAGGCCTCCCTTGCCGTCGGCGAAGCAGGCCTTGTAGACGCCGAGCTCGCCGAGGAACAGGGGCACGTCGTGCGCGACGCCCCACCCGAGGTAGGGCGCCATCATGTCGGAGAGACCGGGCTTGTCGCGCTTGCGCACGGGCGTCGAGCTGCCGACGAGGTCGAGGCGGATGCGGGCGATCGCGCCCGCCGGGAGGTTGGTCCCCTTCATCCAGCCGGAGATGCTGTATTGGTAACCCTGCCTCGGCACGAAGTAGAACGCGTAGCCGCCCCAGCTCGCGTCGTCGGTCGTCCCGGTGATCGCGAGGCAGGTCGCGCTCGGCCTGCAGCCAGAGGCGGTCGTCCCGGCGCCGACGCCGCTCTTCGACCAGAAGTACCAGCCGCTCGGTCCGGTGGGGTAGATATGCTCGATCTCGCGCAGGAACGTCCCGCTCGCGTCGTACTCGTTGATGGAAAGGTCGTCGAACGCGATGGTCCCGGCGCCGAGCCCCTGACCCACCAGCGTGGGCTTCCCAGCGGCGATGGTCGAGCCGGACGCGAGGATGCGGGTGCCATCGTAGTGGGTCCAGTCGGAGGTCCCGGCCGGCGCCGTGGGTGCGTCGAACGTCGCCAGGTTGATCCACTGCTCGGTGACGCCCGCGATCTTGGTCGGGTCCGGGTAGGCGCCGCCGTCGGGGTTGTTGTTCCACGGCTGCAGCTGGAACGTATAGTCGGAGGGGTCGTAGAAGTGAAACTCGTAGACGACGTTCGCGTCGTCCACGGTGAACAGGTTCATGTTCGGGTCTGAGTTGAAGTCGCCCGCCACCGCGATCGGACGCTCGACGAAGACGATGTGATTGGTGTCGACCGAGCGGATGGCGGCCGTGATTCGCGCGGCGAGGTCTTGCCACTGCTGGCGGCTCGCGAGCGGCTCGGGCTCGTTGACCAACCCGAACCCGACGATGATCGGCTCGTCGACGTAGCGGCCCGCGATCTCCTTCCACAGCGCGGTGAGGCGATCTTGGTTGGCGACGTGGCTCCACAGCGCGCCGCCTTCTCCATTCGACTGAAAGCCGCCTTGGGGGACGTGCATGTTGAGAATCAAGCGGATGCCGTGCGCCTTGGCCCAGGTCACGTTCTGATCGATCCACGTCCAGCCCGCGTCCTTGTACACGTACGGTGCGGCGTCATCTTCGAAGGTCACGTGGTTGAGCAGGAAGCGCGTCGAGTTGGCGCCCATGTCAGCCAGACGCTGGAAGTCGATCTCGGCGTGGTCGTCGGGCAGCGCCGCGTTCGTCCACACCTCGTTGCCGAAAGAAACGCCCTTGAGGAACACCGGGTTGCCGTCGACGTCGACGATCGCCGTACCGTTCGCGCGCAGGAACGCGGCCCCGGGCGGGGGATGGCCGCCGTCCGGCGTCGACGAGCCGCCCCCGCAGCCGAGGGCGGCGAGCAGGAGCGGGGGAAGAAGACGCCGGATCCCATTCCGCATCGCGCAATCTTAGCTCTCGCGCTAGGCCGCGGACTAGCGCCGGACCCTCATGGTTCGTCACTTCTTCCGCGCAGCGCGGCTGCCTCCGCGATCGTTGGTGACTGTGCCGCAGACCTCCCCGGCGAAACATCCGCCGAATCAACTCCGTCCGATCGACGTAACCGTCCGGAGCGCGACGCCGAGGACCAGCGCCTCTAGATCCACACAACTCCGGGCTGGCCGCGCCGACAAACGAGACATGCGCGGAATCAAGTTGGCACGACGACGGCAGATACAGCTGCCGCTCGAGGTGGCACACAGCTGGGGTGGTGCGAGAAAGGGCGCAGGAAGAAAGCCGCGGGGCCGGCCTTCGATGCCGCACACGACGAGAGCAAAGATCGAACCCCGGTACCCCCTGAGGTCACCATCCGAGCGGCGCCCGGGCTTCCGTCGCTCAGATCCGCGCGGGTGTTCGGGGCGCTCCGACGCGCGATCGCGCGGGCGTCGGTCGATCGATTCCGCGTGATCCATTTTTCGATCCAGGAGGACCACGGGCACTTCATCGTCGAGGGCGATGAGGCGCGCCGTGCCCGAGGCGGCATGCACGGGCTCGCGATCCGATTGGCGCTCGCCGTCAACGGCGTCCTCGGCCGCAAGGGGAAGGTGGTCGGCGACCGTTACCACGTGCGTCCTCTGACGACGCCGAGGCAGATGCGGACGAGCATGGTCTACGTGCTGCTCAACTTCCGAAAGCACCTCCGCGCACCCGCGGGCATCGACCCACGAAGCTCGGGTCCACATTTCTCGGGATGGCACCGAGCGCAGCCGCTCCCCACCGAGCCCGAGGTCGCGGTTGCCCCCACGAGTTGGATGGCAGCCATCGGTTGGAAGCTCGCCGGGGGTCGGCTGCGGGTCGAAGAGCATCCGGCGATCGTCGCGCCCCGGCCGCGCCCGACTTGATTCCGCGCATGTTGCATCCACGCGCGGTCGCTCCGATAGGCGACCCGCGCCGAGACGCCCTGAACGCCCGGAGTCAGTTCCCTCATGCAGATGCCGGACCTGCGCGCGGAGGGTTTGCTTGCTGGTGCGGTTGGCTGTAGGAGGGACAGCATGACCTTCGGCTACCTGATCGGGTTCATCATCGAGGCGCTCGTCATCGTCGTGATCGCGAAGCTGGTTCGTGATCGCCTGTTGCGTGGCCGCGGCCATCACGTCAACGAGCTGATCGTGGGCAAGCGATCGGTGGGAGCGGCGACCACCCAGGCGGGCTACCTGATCGGCGTCCTGCTCGGGTTTCTGGGCGCGGTGTCCGCGCGCGGCGAGCACCCGGGTTTCGTCAGCCTCGCCGGTTTCGTCGCGCTGTCGGGGCTGCTCGCGATCGCACTCTTGCTGGCGGCCGATCAGCTCAGCGATCGGCTCGTGTTCCGGGGCCTCGCCCCGCTCGACGACGCGAACCTGGCGCTCGCGGTGGGCAAGGCCGCGGTCTCGCTGGCGACGGGGTTGGTGCTCCGCGGCGCGCTCGCGAGCCCCGAGACCGGAGTGGCCGGCCGGATCGTCTGGTTCGTCGTCGCGCAATTCATCATGGTCGGATCGGTGCTGGCTTACTTCAGGCTCACCCCGTACGACGACCTCGCTGAGATCAAACGCGACAACCTCGCGGCCGGCTTCCCGGTCGCGGGCATCTTGCTCGCGGTCGGACTGGTGATGGAGGCGGCGATCTCCGGCCCGCCTTCGAGCTCGGCTCTCGACGGCGCGCTCGGGGTCGGCAAGTTCCTGGGCGTCAGCCTGGTGCTGGTCTATCTGTTTCGTCTCGTCACCGATGTCGTCATGCTGCCCAAAGTGAAGCTCGCGCGCGCGATCGTCGAAGACAAGAACGTGGCGGCGGGCATCCAGGAAGGCGTGTCCTTCCTGCTCGCCGCCCTGGTCGTCACGTTCTTCCTGCGCTAACCGCGCACCTCGAACAGCGTCATCATGCCCGCCTCGGCGTGCTCGAGGATGTGGCAGTGCATCATCCACTTGCCGGCGTCGAGCGGCACGAGACCGATGTCGATCGTCTCCTGCGCGTGCATGAGCACGGTGTCGCGAAAGAACGGCTCGTCGACCGCGGTCCCGTTGCGCGCGAGCAGTCGGAAGAACATGCCGTGCAGGTGAATCGGGTGAAGGCGGAAGCTGACGTTGACGAACCGCAGCCGCACCCAGCCGCCGCGCTCGAGCGTCAGCATCGGCTGGCCGTGGGCGTGCGCGTGCTCGTGGCCGGCGAACGCCTCGCCGTTGATGGTCCACTCGATGCCCAGGTTGCCGCCGCGGCGGGCGTCGAGCCGGAACTCCTTCGTCACCGGCAGCGCAAGCCCGGCGGACCAGCTCGGAACCTGGGCGCGGGCCGGCGACGGGAACGGGCGCGTCGGTTCGAGGCTGGTGCCGTCGACGACGATGTCGGCGAGGTGGTTGGGACGCTCGGCGTAGAAGCGATCGATGACCGGCAGCGATCGGCTCTGTCGTCCGGGCGGGAGCGTGATGTCGAGATCCAGTCGGTTTCCCGGCGCGAGCTCGAACCGGCCGAGCGGGAGCGGGCGCGCGAGGTAGAGCCCGTCGACCGCAATGATCTCGGGCGCCAGGTCCGAGAAGTCCGGGGCGTAGCTGCGCGCATTCGACACGTTGACGAGGCGCAGCCGGATGCGCTCGCCGCCGTGGCCGTCGAGCCGGGTGTCGGTGCGCCCGTTCACGGTGACGAAGTTGCCCCAGCGTCCGTCGTGGGCGAGGTCGTGGGGCGTGTTGAACCGATCGAAGATCTGCCGGCGCTCGTCCAGCAGCCAGTCGTCCAGCACCCACACCACGTCGCGGGCGTAGGGCGGGGGCGCGACGTCCTCGACGATCAGCACGCCGTAGAGGCCGCGTTCGACCTGCTCGGATGAGCGCACGTGGGGATGGAACCAGAACGTGCCCGCGTCCTTGGGCGTGAACTCGTAGACGAAGCTGCCGCCAGGCTCGACCGGCGGCTGGGTCACGTGCGGGACGCCGTCCATCGCGTTCGGGACGCGCACGCCGTGCCAGTGGATCGTCGTCGGCTGTGGCAGCTGGTTCGTGAACCGAACCCGGACGGTGTCGCCGAGCCGCACCCGCAGCTCGGGCCCGGGAACGCGATGGTTGTACGCCCACACCTTGAGCGCGCCGCCCTCGACCAGCGGTAGCTCGTCCTCGGCGGCGACGATCTCGAACTCGCGTACGGCGCCGGTCGGCGTCGCGCGCTCCGGGTACGCGCCGGTCAGCTCACCCGCCAGCCGTGCCGCGGGCGAGTCCGACCGGCACGCGCCGGCGAGGACGCACGCGAGCGAAACCAGCAGCCGGGCGCGAGCGTAGGTGGACACCGCCGTCGACTAGAGCACAACCATCGCGGACCGTCAGGGCTTGATCGCGACCTTCATGACGCCGTCGCGCTGGTGCGAGAACAGGTCGTAGGCGGCTTCGATGTCCGCCAGCCGGAACGGGTGCGTGACCAGCTCCCGGAACGGGAACCGCTTGGCGGCGACGATGTTCATCAGGCGCCGCATGCGCTCCTTACCGCCCGGGCACAGCGAGGTAACGACGGTGTGATCGCCGAGGCCGGCGGCGAACGCGTCGAGCGGAACCGTCAGGTGGCCGGAGTACACGCCCAGGCTGGAGACCGTGCCGCCCGGCCGCACGCAGCGCAGGGCGTTCTCGAACGTCGGCTGGGTCCCGAGCGCCTCGATTGCGACGTCGACGCCGCCGCCGGTCAGGCGCTTGATCTCGGCGACGACGTCCTGCTCCTTGTAGTTGAGCACGACGTCGGCGCCCATCCGGCGCGCGAACTCGAGCCGGTTGGGGACGCTGTCGACGCCGATCACCAGCGACGCGCCGCAGAGCCGCGCGCCCGCCGTCGCGCACAGCCCGATCGGGCCCTGCGCGAACACCGCGACCGCGTCGCCCACGCGCACGCCGCCACGTTCGGCGGCCGAGAACCCGGTGGACATGATGTCCGGGCACAGCAACACGTCCTCGTCGGCGAGCCCGTCGGGGATCTTGGCCAGGTTCGCCTGGGCGTTCGGTACCAGCACGTATTCGGCCTGGCAGCCGTCGATGGTGTTACCGAACCGCCAGCCGCCGATCGCCTGATAGCCTTCGTTGCGGCCGCACTGCGAGTGGTCGCCCGACAGGCACGCGCGGCACTGCCCGCACGGCGTTATCGCGCCGGCGATGACGCGATCGCCGGGCGCGTATCCGGTCACGCCCGGGCCGAGCGCTTCGATCACGCCCACCGGCTCGTGGCCGACGACGAGCCCGTCACGAACGGGGTACTCGCCCTTGAGGATGTGAACGTCCGTCCCGCAGATGGTCGTCAGCGTCACCCGCACGAGCGCCTCGCCCACGCCGGGCTCGGGCCGCGGCACCCCGCGAATGCCGATATTTCCCTTACCGCTGAAAACCGCCGCACGCATCGTCGTGGTCACGACTGGCTCCGTTTCGTTCAGCTTTCACGTCAGTTGTCACTTCAGGGGGCGGTTGCTTCGTGCATGAGGCGCATCGCCTCCGCCATCTTCTGCAGACGCGTGACCTTCGCGGGATCGGTGGAGGTGATCGTGATGGTCACGCCTTTGTCGACGTTCTTGACCTCGTACTTCGTGTCGGCCGCGCCCATCGCCATCCCACACATCCCGCCTGCCATCCCCATTCCCATGCCCCCGTGCATGCCGTGCATGCCCATCCCGCCGCCCATCATTGGCATTCCACCGGCGGGGGCCGCGGCTGCTTCCGGGTGCACGTGCGCCGGTGCGGGCTTCGACTTCGCGGCGGGCGCGGTTTGCGCCGACACCCAGGTTCCGCCGCCGATCCCGAGTCCCAGCAACAGCGCCGTCGTCAATAGCAGTGGTTTCATGGTTCGGTCTCCTCTTGGTCAGGCCGCGATACGTTCTCGTTCGTCCAGCTCCTTGCGGACGAAGCCGCGCAGGTTGGTGATGATGTCGCCCTCGATCTGACGGGCGCGCTCGCCGCTGATCGCCAGCCGGCGTCCAACGTCGCTCAGCTTGAGCGGCTCGTCGCGACCGAGCCGGGCGTCGAAGATGACGCGCTCGCGCGGGTCGAGCCGGGGCTGGAAGTCGGCGATAGCCTGGCGCAGTCGGAGCTGATACTCGCGCTCCTCACATTGCACGTCCGGCCGGTCGGACTCGCCGGCGGTGAGCAGGTCCAGCATCGGACGGCCGAGCTCCTCATCGTTCCCTCGCGCCGGGACGTCGAGCGATCGATCTGGGCCGGGGAGGGTGCCGGCGAAGAAGCTCTTGCGTCCCTCACGCGTGGACGAGAAGTGGACGATGCGGCTCGAGCTCATCAGGTAGCGCAGCACGTAGGCGCGAATCCACCACGCCGCGTACGACGACAGCTTGACGCCGCGTTTCGGGTCGAAGCGCTGGACCGCGCACGCCAGCCCGGCGTTGCCCTCCTGGACCAGGTCCATCGCGTCGCCGCGGCGACCTCCGGCGAGGTCGTGGACGATCTTGATGACCAGCCGCAGGTTGCCGAGCACGAGACGCTGGGCGTCGCGCGGGTCGCGCGTCCGCGCGTATTGCTCCGCCAGTGCCTGCTGCTCGCCGGCGGACATGATCGGCGTGCGGGCCAGCGCGCGCGTGAATGCGGAATCCAGCCTCATCGCGCGCCGTCCGCCCGCGGCGCCGCCACCTGCTCGCCGTACATGAACACCTGATGACAGCTCACGCAGCTCTTGGCGAGCGCGCCGAACTCGTTCGCGACCGCCTCGCGGTCGTGCTTGCCGCTGGCGATGACCAGCCGGCGCGCCTGGGCGCGCAGCTCGTCCTGCAGCACGAAGAACCGCTCGGGCAGAAGCCCGTTGAGCTCGTCGCCCACGACCGGCCGCGCGAACGTAGGCTCGTCGAAGATCGCGCCCGCGGCACGCGCGACGCCATCGTCGTCGAGCAGCACCACGCGGGACAGCAGCGCGCGCATTTGCTCGTCGTGGCGGCCCATCTTGCTCTTCACGACCTGCCGCGCGATCGGCGCGATGACCTGCGACTCCGGCAGGGCCTCGTTCGCGACCCGCTTCGGTCTCAGGAAGATGGCGAGCCCGAGGGAAACGGCAAGGATGGTCGAACCGATTACGGTCACGTACTTGGTCACGTCGCCAATCGATTGCGAGAGCCGTGCCACGCCCTCCGCGCTGGCCGTGCGGGGCAATCCCGGCGAAGTCGCCGCACGCCTTGCGCGCTCGGCCCCCCGCCAACGCAATTCTTGCGGGCGCGGGCAGCTAAGAATCTGTCGCAGACATAGCCGCAAACTCGCGCTTCGCGCGAGAGCGGCTAGCGCGCGGCTCTCATGATTCGTCACTTCTTCCGGGAAGCGAGGCCGCAGCCACTCTTCCGGGAAGCGAGGCCGCAGCCACGACCCTTGGCGACTGTCCGCCGCGGAATCGTTCCCGCCGGAACATCCGCCGAATCAACTACGTCCGATCGACGCAACCCTCGTGGTCGCGTGGAGCCGAATCTGCGACAGACCCACGCAACTCCACGCTCGCCAGACCGACAAATGAGACATGCGCGGAATCAAGGCGGCACGACCACGGCAGATACCGCTGCCGCTCGAGGTGGCACACAGCTGGGGTGGTGCGAGAAAGGGCGCGGGGCG
>WNGA01004807.1_pt1 | contig 37739 bp, 41 predicted proteins | sample 5400061 | NCBI WGS metagenome assembly WNGA01 (sample SAMN13153366, study PRJNA577476) | soil metagenome | isolation source: 100 cm soil or saprolite under grassland replicate 2 | place: USA:California | collected 2016-06-15
CGATCGGGGCGGTGATCGTGCTGTTCGGCATCGGGTTCGCGATCGGGCACAACTACGCAGACGACGCACCGGCCGACTCAGGGGCGAGCGCCGCCGCGCGTGCCGCGGCGTCGCCGTCGACGCCGCATGTCCCGGGCCCGCCCGTCGTCCCGCCCGTGACCGGCGACGCGACCGATCGCATCATGCTCATCGGTGACTCCGACATGCTCTTCGCCGGGCCGTACATCCAGATCGAGATGTCGAAGACCGGTGTGCACCCGTTCCTCGTGATCGACACGTCGATCGCCGGGTCGGGCATCGGCAACCCGTTCCGCTACGACTGGATCGGCGAGCTGCCACTGTTGCTCGCGGAGTACCGCCCGAAGGTCGTCGTGGCCCACTTCTACGGCAACTTCGCGACACCCGAGCAGAACTACCAGCGTGCGCTGGCAGCCATCGACGTGATCCGCAAGGCAGGCGCCACACCGGTGTGGGTGATCCCCGCGGCACCCGACGTCGGGGGCCCGAACGCGGCGGACTACCCGCGCACCGCCGATCTCTTCCGCACGCTGCCGGCGCGCCTCTGCGACTGGCGCGCGTACCTCACGCCGACCGGGCAATGGTCGAAGTACGCGATCTATCCGGATGGCACCGCCCACCGGCTCTGGCTCGACGGCGCGCACCTCAGCGAAGAGGGCAACGAGCTCGTCGCGGCCGTGACGGCAGCGTGCATCCGCCCCCTGCTCGGCGCGTAGCCACGTCGGCGCGTCACGACGCGGCGCGCAACCCCTGGTCTTCCTCTCCGAGACACGGATCACCACACGGTGGGGTCACCACGGCGTGCACCATCTCGCGCACCGGCTTGGCGCGCCGGATCGTGACGAACGCGAGCACGCCGCCGGTCACCGCGAGGACGGCACAGATCTCCATGGCCCGCGCGAAGCCACTCACGAGGTCCAGGCGGCCGCCCGCTCCCGCGAGCCCGGCGGCCGCGGGCAAGACCGCGATCGCGAGCAGCCCGGCAATTCGTGAGACGGCGTTGTTGATGGCCGAGCCGATACCGGCGTGATGGTCGTCGATCGCGGCCAACACCGCGGCGGTGAGCGGGGCGACCGTGAGGGCCAGGCCGGCGCCGAGCACGATGGCGGCGGGGAACACCGTCGACCAGTACGACGTCCCCGGGTCGACCCGAGTGAGCAGCAAGAGGCCGCCGGCGATCACGAACGGCCCGACGGTCATCGGCGCTCGGGGCCCGATCCGCTGGGCGAGCGCGCCCGCGCGCGCCGAGAACAGCAACATGATCACCGTGATCGGCATGAGCGCGGCACCCGCTTCGAGCGCCGAGTAGTCGAGATCGGTCTGGAGATGGACGACGAGCAAGAACAGCACCGAGCTCAGGGCCGCATACACGGTGAAGGTGACCACGTTGGCGCCGGAGAACTGTCGTGAGCGGAAGACCTCGAGCGGCACCATCGGTTGCTCCACGCGCAGCTCGATGACGACGAAGGCCACGAGCGCGAGCACGCCGATCACGGCGACCGTGACCGCGGAGACAGGCCAGTTGCCGGCCGGTCCCTCGATCAGCCCGTAGACGATCCCGGCGAGAGCCAGCGCGAGCGCGCCACCACCGGCGAGATCGACCCGACGCGTTGCCGTCTCGTCGCGGGTCTCCGGCACGTGCCGGCGGGTGATCACGACGGTCACCAGGACAAGCGGGAGATTGATCAAGAAGACCAATCGCCACGAGACCGAGTCGATGAGCCACCCGCCGAGGAACGGGCCGGCCGCGGTCGAGATGCCGGCGAGCCCCGACCACGCGCCGATCGCGCGCCCCCGATCGCCCGGCGCGAACGACGCGGAGATGATCGCGAGGCTGCCGGGGACGAGGAGCGCGGCGGCGATGCCCTGGAGCAGCCGTGCGCCGATGAGCGACACGACGTCGGGCGCGATGCCGCACAGCAACGATGCTGCCGCGAACCCGACGAGGCCGAGCAGGAACATCCGTCGCCGGCCGAACAAGTCGCCCAGCGATCCGCCGATCACAAGGAACGCGCTGAGTGTGAGCAGATAGCCGTCGAGCACCCATTGCAGGTCGGCGAGATCCGCGTCGAAGTCGCGCGCGATGGCGGGAAGCGCGGCGTTCACGACCGTGCCGTCGAGGAACGCGACGCCCGAACCGAGCACCGCGGCCGCGATCACCCAACGACCCCGCACCGTGTCGACGCGCAGTGCCGGCGACCGCTCGTCCTCGCCGCGGGACAGCAAGCTCACGGATGCGAGGGGCTCGGGGTGAACTCCGGCATTTCTAACGCCAGCTCGTCGGCATAGCACCAGAACCAGTCCTCGCCCGGCTCGTACGACTGGACCAGTGGGTGCTGAATCTCGTGGAAGTGCGCGGTGGCGTGGCGGTTCGGTGAGCTGTCGCAGCAGCCGACGTGGCCGCACCGCACGCAGCGCCGAAGGTGGACCCAGGTCGAACCCATGAGCGTGCACTCGTAGCAACCGGGCCCGCTCGGCGGCGCGTTGTACTCGAGGTCACCGAGGTGCGCGCAGCTCATCCGCGTGCCTGATTTCGAAACCGCTCGTCGAGCATCACGAGGCGGTCGGCGACCTCGGGATCGGCTGCCGGCCCGAACGCCGACACGAGCGTGCCGCGTGCGCCGCACACCGGGCAGCGCAGCCCGTACACGACTGCCTCCTCGTCGGGGTCGCTCGGGCCTTCGAAGCGGTACACCAGTTCGACCGCGGCACGATCGGCGACGTGCTCGCGGCCGCAGGCACTGCACCGGATAGCCCCGTTGCGGAGGGTGAAAGACGCGGTGTACCCGGCGGCCTCGAGCTGCTCGACCGCCTCGAGCACCGAGTCGGGCGCGTCGGTCATCGCCCGGTGCCCGACACACCGATCGTCGAGGCCATCTAGGTTCCTTCCCACGTTCGGAGCCGACCATAGAGCAGCTCCACCGAGCCAAGGAGAATGCGTGCTCCTCGACCGCTTCCGGCTGGCCGATCGAGTCGCCGTCGTCACCGGCGCCGGACGTGGAATCGGCGCCGGGTGCGCACGTGCGTTCGCCGAGGCGGGTGCCGACGTCGTGCTCGCCGCGCGCACCGAGGAGCAGCTCGAGGCGGTGGCCGGCGACGTGCGGACTCTCGGCCGGCGCGCGCTGGTGGTGCCGATGGACGTGTCGGACCTCGACAACCTCGACCGGCTCGTGGAGGCCACGGTCGCGGCGTACGGGCGGCTCGACATCGTCGTGAACAACGCCGGCGGGACGATGCCCGCCCCGCTCGCCGATACGTCGGTCCGCATGTTCGAGGGTGCGTTCCACTTCAACGTCACGACGGCGTTCGCGCTCAGCAAGGCCGCGCTCCCCCACCTGCTCGAGAGTGGTCACGGCGCGATCGTCAACATCAGCTCCGCCATGGGCCGACTTCGTGACCGCGGCTTCGTGGCGTACGGCACCGCCAAGGCTGCGCTCGCGCACATGACCCGGCTGATGGCGATCGACTGCGCGCCACGCGTCCGCGTCAACGCGATTGCCGTGGGGTCGGTGGCCACGTCGGCGCTGGAGATCGTGCTGACCGACGACGAGCTGCGCAACGAGATGGTCGACAAGACGCCGATGAAGCGGCTCGGCGAGGTCGACGACATCGCGATCGGCGCGCTCTACCTCGCGTCGGACGCTGCGAGCTTCGTGACCGGCAAGGTGCTCGAGATCGACGGCGGCATCGAGACGCCGAACCTCGACATGCGCCTTCCCGACCTCTGACCACTTGCCTTTTCGGCACGCTGAACAACCTCAGAGGTTGTCGAGCGTGCCAAGAATGATGGGACCATCGGTACACTCGACGTGTCTTGGCACCGATCGAGCGCCCGTAGCTCAGTGGATAGAGCGGCGGACTTCTAATCCGTTGGTCGGGGGTTCGACTCCCTCCGGGCGCGCTGCACGCAAGCCGGAAGATTGCCGTGCCCTTGCAGTAGGGCCCGCGTGTACCCTGGCTCGCCGTTGCACCGCGAGCGGTGCGCACATGGTGGCCGTAGCTCAGTTGGTTAGAGCGCCGGGTTGTGGTCCCGGAGGTCGGGGGTTCGAAACCCCTCGGTCACCCCAACAGCGTCATCACCCGCTTGATGGCCGCGCCTGCGTCGCTCCCCACGACGATGCGGTGGAGCGGGGCGTCGGCGCGCTGCACGAGCCGCCCGTCCCGATCGACGAGGAGGTGCCGGCTCTGGACCCGCACGACCGGCTCGCCACACAGCGCGAGTAGCGCGAGCGGGTCGTGGAGCACGAGCGGCGCGCCGTCACTCGCGTCGCGCCACCGCGCGACATGCTCCTCCAGCACCGGTGCGGTGCGCACAAGCCGGCGCTCGTCGTCGGCATCGAGGGCCAGGGTTGCCGTGACGTCGAGTGGCACCACCAGTGTTCCCTCGGTCTTCCCCAGCACGGCGCGGGCCGCGAGCGGATCGGTGCGGAAGTTGTGCTCGACCTCGTGCACGCGTCCACGATGGCGCGTGGGACGGGCGGCGCCACCCATCACCGTGAGGTCCGGCATCGCGACTCCTCCGGCGATCGACGCCGCCACGTTCGTCAGGGGCCCGATCGCGAGGACGGCATCGGGCCGGGCCGCGGCGATCGCGTTCGGGACGTAGCGGGTGCCACCGGCGACGACCGACGGCGCATCCACGAGCCCGTGCACGAGCTCGGCGCGCCAGGAGGTATCACCGTGCACGGTGCTCACACCGACGAGCTCAACGGACGGGTGGGCAGCGGCGCAGAGCAGCGCAACCGCGTCGTCGGGGTTGTCGCCGACATCGGTGTCGATCCAGAGACGCATCGCGGATCGCTCAGGCAGCGGGCTTTCGGAGCACGGCGCGTAGCCCGTCTTCGAGCGAGGTATGCGCGAACGCGAATCCATTCGCGTCCAGCGCCGCGGGAATCGCGCGCTGGCTGAACAGCAGGAGGTGCTCGACGAGCTCGCTGCTGTAGCGCGCCCGCAACGGCGCGAGCGGCGTCGGGATCGCGGTCGGCCGGTGCAGCACACGCCCCAGCGTCTCGGTGAACTCGGCGTTGGTGACGGGATTGGGCGCGGTGAAGTTGACCGGGCCCTGGAGCGACGGTGTCGTGAGCGCATGCAGGATCGCTGCGACGTGGTCGTCGAGCGCGATCCAGCTCATGTACTGCTCTCCCGAGCCGAGACGCCCGCCGAGACCGAGCCGGAACGGGAGCAGGACCCGCTTGAGCACGCCCCCCTCGCGTCCCAGCACGACGCCCGCGCGCGTCGTGACCAGCCGGATCCCGGCTGCCGCCGCCGGCGCGGGCGCGGCCTCCCACTGCTCGCACAGCCGAGCGAGAAAATCACGACCCGGCGTGCTCACCTCTGTGAGCACCTCGTCGCCGCGATCGCCGTAGTACCCGACTGCCGACGCGGACACGAGGACCGACGGCTTCGTCGTGAGCCGCGTGAGCGTCTCGACGAGCAGCCGCGTGCCCTTCGTGCGGCTCTCGAGGATCAGCTGCTTGCGCGCGTCGGTCCAGCGCGCATCGCCGATGCCGGCGCCGGCAAGATGCACGACGGCATCGACGCCGTCCAGCGCGGCCGCGTCGATCGTGCCCGCCGCAGGATCCCATGCAACGCCCTCGACGCCCGTCGGGACGCGCCGCCCGCGCACCGCGGCGATCGGCCGGTGACCCGCGGCGCGCAACGCGGGCAGGAGCGCGTTGCCGATGAAGCCGCTCGCGCCGGTGACGAGCACGTCCATGCGCGGCTCACCGTACGCCGGTCGAACGCTCGGGGCCGAGTCGAAGTCGGCGGGTACGATGGCGCCCGAGCGCCCCTAGCTCAATTGGCTAGAGCAAGTGACTCTTAATCACTAGGTTCAGGGTTCGAGTCCCTGGGGGCGTACGAACGACTCGTACACTCCCCGGCGTGCCCGACGTCGACCCCGTTGCGTCGTTCCGCCTCGACGGACGGGTCGCGATCGTGACGGGCGCGAGCGCCGGTCTCGGACACCGGTTTGCACGGGTGCTCGACGCTGCGGGCGCGCGTGTCGTGCTCGCGGCGCGCCGCGGTGATCGCCTCGAGCAGCTCGCCGGTGAGCTTGCAGACGCGTTGCCGGTGCAGTGCGACCTCGCCGAGCCCGGCGCGCCCGAGGCACTGGTCGACGCGGCACTCGAGCGTTACGGACGCGTCGACGTGCTCGTCAACAACGCGGGTGTCGAGTCCATCGTTCCGGCGTTCGAGCAGCCGCCCGACGAGTTCCGGCGCGTCGTCGAGGTGAACCTCGTCGCGCCGTTCGCCCTTGCTCGGCGGGCTGCGCAGGTGATGGTCGAGATCGGCGACGGCGGTTCGATCGTGAACGTGGCCTCGATCTGGGGCCTCTTCGGGGTCGGGCAGATCCCCGACGCGGCGTACGCCGCGTCCAAAGGCGGCCTCGTGAACCTGTCCCGTGAGCTCGCGGCGCAGTGGGCCCGGCAGGGTGTACGCGTCAACACCCTCGCTCCCGGCTGGTTCCGCAGCGAGATGACGGAGGAGCGCATGTTCCGGGACGAGCGCGCACACAAGTGGATGCGGAGCAGGACCCCGATGGGCCGGGGCGGTGAGGAGCACGAGCTCGACGGCGCCCTCCTGTTCCTCGCTTCGGACGCGAGCAGCTTCGTGACCGGGGCGGTGCTCCCCGTCGACGGTGGATGGACCGCGATCTGATGCGTCGCACCAGCGTCGTCCTCGTCGTGCTGCTGCTCGGCACCGCGGCGTGCACCGTCGAGAGCAGTGGGACGAGCCAGTCGAGCGACACCAACGACGACACGATCGACCTGCTGCACGACCGCGACGCAGCGGCCCGCGCCCTGCGCGCGATCGAGCGTCGTGTCGGCGCATCGCCGGCTCAGCTGACCGGCGCCGACGTCTACGGCGAGTACGTGATCGTCGAGGCGCAAGACCCCGGCACCCCCGACCACATCGACCGGTACACGTGGCGCGACGGCAACGTCGAGCCTCCCGAGCCCGTACACCTCAGCGGCCCCCAGGAAGCAGTGGATGCGAGCCTGTTCCCCTCCGCAGCGCTGCGGTGGGGCGACCTCGCCGCGTTCGTGCGGAAGGCGGAGCAGCGCGCGCTGCATGCCGAACCCGTCCGCATCGAGCAGGCGAAGGCGAACTACGTGGACATCGCGCGTTCGACGTCGTCGGACGACGACGGGCGCGTCATCGTACGAGTCTCCATCGAGGGCCCGCGACGCAGCGGCTACGTCGAGATGACCACCAGTGGCGACGTGCGGAGCGTCGAGGTCAGCTAGGCCGTCGCCTTCTCGAGCACGTGCACCGCGCACGCGGAGCCGAGCCCGATCACGTGCGTCAGCCCGACCTTCGCGCCTTCGATCTGGCGGTCGCCTGCCTCGCCGCGTAGGTGCGTCGCGACCTCGTACAAGTTCGCGACACCCGTCGCGCCGAGCGGGTGGCCCTTCGAGATCAGCCCACCCGACACGTTCACGGGGATCTTCCCGTCGCGCCACGGGCCCCGCTCGTCGATGAACTTGCCTGCCTCGCCGGGCGCGCACAAGCGGAGGTTGTCGTAGTGAATCAGCTCGGCCGTCGCGAAGCAGTCGTGGAGCTCGACGAGGTCGAGATCCTGCGGGTCGACACCCGCGGCCTCGTAGGCGGTGTCGGCGGCCTTCCGGGTGAGCGTGTTGACGTCGGGCTGCACCTGGTCGACCTCCGTCCACGGATCCGACGTCATCACCGACGCCGACACCTTGACCGCGCGCTTGCGCTGCTCGTCGGAGAGGGTCTTCAGCTTCTCCTCCGACACCAAGACGAGCGCGGCTGCGCCGTCGCCGGTCGGGCAGCACATCAGCAGCGTGTTCGGGTAGGCCATCATGTCGGCCCCCATGATCTCGTCGAGCGAGAACTGCTTCTGGTACTGCGCGAGCGGGTTCAGCGTCGAGTGCGCGTGGTTCTTCTCGGCGACCCTGGCGAACTCCTCGAAGCCGACGCCGTCGTTCTCGCCCGCGTACTCCATGCCGGCCTGCGCGAACACGCCGGGCATGAGCGTGGTGCCGAGACGACCCTCGACGCTCATCACCGCGCCGTAGCGGCCCGACGGCTCGAACACGTTCTTGTCGGAGCGCGCCGACGCGCCGAGCAGCCCGGCCTTGCCCATCTGCTCGACGCCGACCGCGAGGCCCATGTCGGCCTCGCCCGACTTGATCGCCATGTAGACGCACCGCACCGCGGTCGCGCCGGTCGCGCACGCGTTCGCGACGTTGTAGACGGGGATGCCGGTCTGCCCGATCTGCTTCTGGATGCGCTGACCGACGCCGCTCGCGGCCTCCATCAGGTTGCCCGCGCCCATCACGTCCATGTCGTGGATCGTCACGCCGCCGTCGTCGAGGGCCGCCATCGCCGCGTCCGACGCGAGGTCGATGAGGTCCTTGTCCTTGTAGCGCATGAACTTCGTCATCGACGCGCCGAGGACCCAGACGTTGTCGCCGCTGCCGTTGCCGTTGCTCGCCATCGCGATCTCCTGTCTTCCCGCGCCTATGCGGGCTCGAAGCCGAAGGCGACGGCCTCGGTCCCCTCGTCGTCGGTGCCGGCCACGAAGGTCGTGAGGCGCACCTTCAAGCCGTTTCGCACGTGGTCGGGATCGGGCTCGACGTTCACGACGTTCGCCTTCACCACTCCTCCGCCGTCGAGGTCGACGACCGCCGACACGTACGGGGTCGGTACGCCGGCCGCGGCGCGGTGCACGATCGTGAACGTCCGGACCGTGCCGGTGCGCTCGAGCTTGCGCGGCTCGAAGCCGGGCTTGCCGGACCTGGCGTCGGCGTTCCGGCGGTCGAAGTAGAGCGCGCCGCTCTCGGTCGACTCGTTGGCGACGAGATACGGCTCGCCGTCGTCGATCACGAGATAGTCGACAATCGGGACCTGCTTGCCCACCGTTCCTCCCACGCGTGGCGGCCTCGATTCGCACGCTATCGCGGGCATCGCAATGCGAGACTAGGGGGGCACGCGAGCGTGGTGGAACGGCAGACACGCCAGGCTTAGGACCTGGTGCCCTTCGGGGCGTGGGGGTTCGACTCCCTCCGCTCGCACCCAAATCCCCGCTCTTGGCCCTCCGGGCCAGGCCGCTCGGGCCACGCTCGCTGCGCCGCAGGGTACCTGCGGCGCGGCCGCTCGCTGTGGTATCGCCTACTTGCGCTTCTTGCGGCGGCGGAACTTCCCCTTCGACCGTTTCTTGTCCATCTCGGAGAGGATGTCCGGTGCGGCGGTGTTGACGATGTCCTCGGCCTGATCGAGCAGTGCGGAGACGTCCTCGCCCTCGGGCTCGGGCTCGGGGCGCGCGACCGCGCTGCGGAGGCTGCCGTACTGCCAGCCGGCGTCCATCCGCCGCTGCTCGTAGCCGGGGCACTCGTCGGGGCATCGCCAGGGCGCCTCCGGGGCGAGGTCGAGGCGGCACTTCCGCACGACCTCACCAGACGGGTAGGTGCGGCTGTCGTAGTGGCGGCAATCGGCGCGCATCGGCACGGGCCCATTCTCGCGTGGTGAGGACCACGTAGGGGGCCGGGCAGCTCTTTGCGACGAAATGTCAACGCCGCTCAGGCCAGGCGGCGGCGGTGCCGACAACAGAGAGGCGGGTGCGGAGGCCACAGGGGTCGTCTGCCCCGCGCGAACCGTGGCCCAGATCGACGACGCACCCCTCGCCCGCAACCGGGCCGGCGACGCACCCGATGAGCACGTCCTCGCCGAGCTCGCCACCGATCTGCTGATCGTCATCGAGCCGGACGGCCGGCTGCGGTACGTGAACCGCGCGGTGACGAGGATCCTCGGGCGCGACCCCATGGAGTACGTCGGTCGGAACGTGCTGGAGCTCGTGCACCCCGATGACGTGGAGCTCGCGAGCCGCGCGCTCGAAGGCTCGAGCGCCGCGACCGGTGTGCAGGACGAGCCGCTCCGAGTCCGCGCGGCGCACGCCGACGGGTCGTGGCGCTCGATCGAGATCGTCGCCAACAACCTGCTCGACGACAGGCGCGTCAAGGGCATCGTCATCAGCGCGCGCGACGTGACCGAGCGCGTGCGAGCCGAGCGGGCGCTGCGAGAGAGCGAGGAGCGGTTCCGGCGGATCGTCGAGCTCGCGACCGAGGGGATCTGGGCGACCGACCTCGAGGGGAACACCACGTTCGTCAACCCCCGCATGGCCGAGCTGCTCGGCTACACGGTCGACGAGATGCTCGGTCGCCCGGTCCAGGACTTCTGCGGCGCGGAAGCCGCAGCACGCGTGACCGCGTACATGGAACGCGGTCAGCCCGAGCCGGGCGACCAGCATGAGTTCGCGTTCCGGCGGAGTGACGGATCCGAGGTCTGGACGCTGGTGAGCGCGACGCGGCTCTTCGACGACCACGGCACACACTCCGGCATGCTCGCACTCGTCGCCGACCTGACCGAGCGACGAGCGAACGAGACGGCGCTGCGCCGCGCTGAAGCCGAGTTCCGTGCGCTCGTGTCGCACTCGTCGGACATCATCACCGTGCTCAACGCCGACGGGTCGTTCCGGTCGTCGAACGAGGCCTCACGGCGCGTGCTCGGCTACCCCGAGGGCTTCGAAGGCGGCGACATCTTCTCCTTCGTGCACCCCGACGACGTCGACATCGCCGTACAGGGATTCGCGCAGCTGACGGTGGGCGAGACCCCCGAGGTTCGCGTCGTGCGCGTCCGTGCGCTGGACGGCGGGTGGCGGCACCTCGAGGTACTCGCGCGGAACCTCATCGACGACCCTGCGGTGCACGGAATCGTCCTGAACGTGCGCGATGTGAGTGACCGGGTCGCGGCGGAGGCGGCTGCCCGCGAGTCGCACGACCGCTTCCAGGCGCTCGTGCAGCACACCTCGGACATGATCACGGTCTCCAACCCGGAGGGGATCCTGGAGTACGTGAGCCCTTCGGTCACGGAGATGCTCGGCTACACGGCCGAGGAGCTGGAGGGGACGCCGGCGCGCCGGTTGATGCACCCCGACGACCTCGAGCGCGTCGAAGAGACGATCACCGCCCAGCTCCAGAGCGGCGAGCCCGGTGGTCTCGTCCAGCACCGGCTGCGTCACCGTGACGGCTCGTACCGAATCGTCGAGGGCGTCACGACGAACCTGCTCGACGAGCCCGGCATCCGCGGCGTCGTCACGAACACCCGCGACATCACCGACCGCCACGCCGCCGAGGCACGCGCCCGTCAGCTCGAGGAGGTGTTGTCGAAGAGCAACGAGTTCGTGCTGCTCTCGGACAACGACGGGAACGTCGTATGGGCGAACCAGAAGGCGCGCACGTGGCTCCGACTCACCGGTGACGAGCACGTGAGTGAGCTGGCAATCCTCGAATCACGTGAGCGCCTGCGCAACGACATCGTCCCGTTCGTCCACGAGCACGGCCTCTGGACCGGCGAGCTCACCCTGTTGACGAGCACCGGCGAGGAGATCCCCGTCGTCGCCACGTTGCAGGCGCACCGCCAAGACGGCGACATCGTGCTCGTGTCGGTCATCGCCCACGACATCACCGAGCTGAAGCAGATCCACCACCGTCTGCGGTACGAGGCGACGCACGATCCGCTCACGGGTCTGCCGAACCGATCGTTGTTCCGCGAGCTCGGCGAGCAGGCCCTGGCGCGAGCCGGACGTCACGGCACGAAGACCGCCGTGCTCTTCCTGGACCTCGACGGCTTCAAGGTCGTGAACGACACGCTGGGCCACAGCTTCGGCGACACCGTCTTGGTCGAGCTCGGCGCGCGATTTCGGATCGGGGTGCGCAGCGGCGACGTGATCGCCCGTCTCGGTGGCGACGAGTTCTGCGTGCTCTGTGAACGCGTGAGCGGCAGCGACGAGGCGCAAGAGCTGGCGCGGCGCCTCGTCGACGTCGTGTCGGTGCCGCTGGCCGTCGGGGGCCAGCGCATCGAGCTGGGCACGAGCGTGGGCGTTGCGGTCGACGAGGGCGGCGCCGTCACCATCGAGAAGCTCATCCGCAATGCGGACGTCGCGTTGTACGAGGCGAAGCAAGCCGGACGGGGTCAGGTCGCGTGCTTCGCGAGAGCGTACGACTGACTATTCGAGCCAGTTCTCTGCCTGCGCCAAGAGATATCTGCTCACCGCCAGGGAGCGATCCAGCAGCTCGCACGAGACCGCGTCGCCGTCACGGATGTGCAGGAGCGAGACCCGTTGGTGGGCGATGACCCGGAGCGAGCGTTCGGTCGCCTCGGTCGCGGACGGGATCGAGTCGATCGCCGAGACCTCCAGCGGGAGGTCGGGCCCGCCGACCCCGGCGAGCTCGGTCGCGAGGAGCAGCAGGTCGGGGCCGGCGCCGAGCGGCGGGAGGCCCCACGTGAAGTTCAGCGGGAAGTGGTACTCGTCGGGCGGGTCGTCGCCCTCGGCCCGGGCCATGATCGCGTCCTCGAAGCCGAGGAGCACCCGCGGGTCGATCTCGAGCGACAGGTAGAGGTCGACGGGGCCTTCGCAGCCCTCCTCGGGGTGCGCGTCGACCTCCCAGGTCTGGCGCAGCGAGTAGCTCTCGACGAAGTGACGCTCGTCGTGCACGTGGAAGCCGTGCTCGACCGCGTGGTCCTTCAGATCGGCCACGAAGCCGGCGATGTCGATCACCGCCATGCCGGCGGCTCCGTTCGTCTCATGTCTGTTCCACCGCGGCGACGATGCGCAACCCGTCTGCGAGCGTACGGAACGCGCGCCCGCGGTGCGAGCAGGCGTGCTTCTCGGCAGCGCTCATCTCCGCGAACGTGCGGCCGTCGCCTTCGCTCGGGACGAAGACCGGGTCGTAGCCGAACCCTGCGTCGCCGCGTGGCGCATCAGCGATCGTGCCCTCCACGTCGCCGTACGCCGCGATCTCGCGACCGTCCGGCCACCGCGCGATCGCAACGGTGGCGAAGCGGGCTGTGCGTCGCTCGGTGGGTACGCCGGCGAGATGGTCGAGGAGCAACGCCACGTTGTCGGCATAGGTCGCGTGCTCGCCGGCGTAGCGCGAGGAGCGAACACCAGGCGCGCCACCCAGCGCGTCGACCTCCAAGCCCGTGTCGTCGGCGATCGCCGGCTGCCCCGTTGCGGCACAGAGCGCGGCTGCTTTGGCACGCGCGTTGTCCTCGAGCGTCTCTGCTTCCTCGAGAACCTCGGGCACGTCGCTGGGGCGTGGCACGAGCGTGACGGCCGCGCCGGCCGCGTCGAGGACCGTCGAGATCTCAGCGGCCTTGTCGGGATTCGCGGTCGCCAGCACGAACGTCGTCACGGCCGTCGTGGCGGCGGCGGCTCGGCGAGCATCGCCCGCTGCAAGTCGAAGACCTCGCCGATCCCCCGTTCGGCGAGCGCGAGCATGTCATCGAGCTCGGCTCGGGAGAACGGAACGCCTTCGGCGGTGCCTTGCACCTCGATGAAGCGGCCGGCGCCCGTCATCACGACGTTCATGTCGACTTCCGCCCGCGAGTCCTCCGAGTAATCGAGGTCGACGTGCGCGATCGCGTCGACGACGCCGACCGAGACCGCGGCGCACAGGTCGTGCATCGGGTGCGCGGCGAGCCTGCCCTCGCCGACGAGGCGGGAGCAGGCGTCGTGGAGCGCGACACAGCCGCCGCAGATCGACGCCGTTCGAGTGCCGCCGTCCGCTTGGAGCACGTCGCAGTCGACGGTGATCTGGATCTCGGCGAGCGCGGTGAGGTCGGTCACCGCGCGCAACGAGCGACCGATCAGGCGCTGGATCTCCTGCGTCCGTCCCGATTGCCGGCCCTTGGCGGCTTCACGGTCGGTGCGCTCGCTCGTCGACCCAGGCAGCATCGAGTACTCGGCGGTCACCCATCCGCGACCGCTGCCACGCAGCCAGGGCGGCACTCGGTCTTCGACCGAAGCGGTGCAGAGCACCCGTGTGCGACCGAACTCGACCAGCGTCGATCCCGCAGCGAACTCCGTGTAGTCGCGAGTGAACGTGATGAAGCGGAGCTCGTCCGCCTCACGTCCGTCCCGGCGGGTGCCCATTGACCGTCCTTCCGCTCTTGGCGCTACGCGCCGGGCGGCTCGGGCCCGGCTCGCTGCGCCGCAGGGTACCTGCGGCGCGGGCGCTCGCCTCCGGGCTCCTCGGCCTGCGCGTCGACTCCTCGGCCTACACCTGTGTGACGAGGTGCGGCGCGGCGAGCATCACCGGCTCGCCGAACCCATCGGATCCGTCCTCGACGGCGCGGCGCGTGTCGACGTGGGGCTGGAGATGGGTGAGCATCAGGCGCCGCGCACCGGCGTCGCGCGCTGCGGCGCCCGCCTCGCGCGCCGTGAGGTGAATGGGTGGCTGGAAGCCGTCGTGCTCGAGGTACGTCGCCTCGGAGAGCACGAGGTCGACGCCGTGGTCGAATGCACCGACCGACCACTCGGGGCCGGTGTCGGACGTGTACACGAAGCGCGCGCCGTCGGCGACGACCTGCACCGCGTACGTCGGCGGCGGATGATCGGTCCGCGAGAACGTCAGTGCGAACGGCCCGATCTCCGTGCCATCGCCGTCGCCGACGGTGCTCCAATCGAACGCGTTGCCCCAGTCGCCACCGACGAGCGTCCCCAGGTGTTGCTCGAGGCCCTCGGGCGCAAGCACCGGAACGGGCTTGCGCTCGATGCCGTAGCGCACGAACACGTGGAGGCCGTAGAGGTCGACGCAGTGGTCGGGATGCTCGTGCGTCAGCACGACTGCGCTGAGGTCCTCGACGTCGAGGTGCTGCTGGAGGTGCCCGAAGGTGCCGTTGCCGCAGTCGAGCCAGATCGACGTCTCGTTCGAGCGCAGCAGGTACCCACTGCACGCGTTCGCAACCGGTCCGCCATACGACCCGGAGCAACCGAGGACGGTCAGCTCCACGACCACGTCTCCACGTGCTCGACCTCGGGCCCGAGGAAGCGCGCGCCGAGACGTCGGAACGTCGCCGGATCGCCACTGGTGATGAACAGGTGCTCGCCGCGGGGCGCGCGTCGTGGTGCGTCCGGCTCACCCAACAACCCCCGCACCGCGAATGCCGTCTCGTCGGCGCTCGAGACGAGCACGACGTCGCGCCCCATCACGTCGCTGATCGTACGGGCCAGCAACGGGTAATGCGTGCAGCCGAGCACGAGCGTGTCGACGCCTGCTGCTCGTACCGGCGCGAGCAGTCGCTCCGCCAGCACATGGGCCTGGTCGGAGTCGACATCGCCGCCCTCCACGAACTCGACGAAGCCCGGGCACGCGGCGCAGGCGAGCGCGACGGGGCTACCGAGGCGGCGCGCCGTCTCCTGATACGCGCCCGACGCGATCGTGCCGACGGTGCCGATCACGCCGACGCGACCAGTCCGCGTCGCCTGGAGCGCGGCACGGAGCCCCGGCTCGATGACGCCCATCACCGGGACCGGGAGCTGCTCGTGCAGCTCGTCGAGCGCAGCCGCGGCCGCGCTGTTGCACGCGACCACGAGCAGGCGGGCTCCGCGCTCGACGAGGACGTCGCCGATCTCGAGCGCGTACTTGAGCACCTCGTCCCGTGGCTTCGGGCCGTACGGGAACCGGCCCGTGTCACCGAAGTAGACGACCGGCTCGTCCGGCAACAGGTCGATGAGCGACCGGAGCACCGTGAGCCCCCCGAGTCCGGAGTCGAACACGCCGATCGGACGGTTCACGCGGTGCTACTCACCGGAGCGGACGCCGCGGCGCGCTGCAACCGGTCGACGATCGCCTCGCCGATGCCCTCGGACTCGGGTGGCACCGCGAGGAGCACGTCGACCCCGTGACGATCGGCGTCGCGCAGTCGCGTGTAGAGGACGCGGGCGTACTCGTCGGTGTCGACCGGCGCGTCGAGCATGACGAGCCCGCTGGGTAGCTGGTCCGGGACGGGCTGTTGAGCAAGGAGCGCGACGGTCTGACCGGCGGCGAGGAGCGAGGCGGCCCGGGCCGCCGCGGCGTCGCGATCGACGACCAGCACGCGGGCCCGAGGCGCATAGTGCGCGGGCAGCGTGCCGGGCGCCGCGCCCGTCGCATGGGTTCGCAACGACACGCTCGCGCCGACGATCTGCTCGACGCGCGCCCGCGCGACCGCGCCGAGACGCAGGATCGCGAGATCCCCGGTCGAGCAATCGACCACCGTGGACTCGACACCGATGGCGCACCGGCCGTCGTCGAGGACGACGTCGACGTCCGCACCCAAGTCGGCACGGACGTCGTCGGCGGTAGTCGGGCTCGCGCGCCCGAACCGGTTGGCCGACGGTGCCGCGATCCCGCCGCCGAACGCACGCAGCAACGCGAGCGCGACCCGCTGGTCGGGGACGCGCAGGCCCACCGTGTCGCGCCCGCCGGTCACTTCGTCGGGCACCCGTGCGGCGCGCCGTACGACGAGCGTCAACGGTCCCGGCCAGCACGCATCGGCGAGCGCGTGAGCGGGTCCGGAGAGCTCGCGGGACCACTCGGGGAGCAGCGCGGCATCGCCGAGGTGGACGATCACCGGGTGGCCGGCAGGCCGGCCCTTGACCCGATAGAGACGCCGCAGCGCGGGTGGGGACTCGGCGTCGCAGCCGAGCCCGTACACGGTCTCGGTCGGGAACGCGACGAGACCGCCGCGTCGCAGCACGTCGACTCCATGGGCGATCTCGCGTTCGCCGACCACCGCTCTATCTTCGCCCACGCAACCCCGCTTGGGGGCCGGGCGGGAAGTCGAGCTACCAATACGAGCTACCAATAGTTGATGCGCGTCGCACGCTCCTCGACGACGTCGAGATCGTCGGTCCACGCACCCGACGAGAGGTACTTCCACCCGCCGTCGGGGAGCAGCGTGACGATCGTGCCCCGGTCCATCTGCCCCGCCATCTTCGCCGCCCCCGCGACTGCGGCACCCGACGAGATGCCCGCGAACACGCCGCAGTCCTGGAGCAGCCGTCGCAGCCACTCGATCGACTCGCGGGGGCGCACGATGAACTTCCGGTCGAGCACGTCCGGCTCGAAGATCGGTGGCACGAACCCGTCCTCGAGCGACCGCAATCCCTGCACGAGCTCGCCCGCGGGTGGCTCGACCGCGACCACCTGCACCGCGGGTCGCTGCTCCTTCAGGTAGCGCCCGACGCCCATCAGCGTGCCGCTGGTGCCGAGCCCGGCGACGAACACGTCGACATCGGGGCAGTCGCGCCAGATCTCCGGGCCGGTGCCCTCGTAGTGCGCGAGCGGGTTGGCCGGGTTGCCGTACTGGAACAGCATGCGCAGCGACGGGTCGTCGGCCGCGAGCTTCTCGGCCAGCCGGATCGCGCCGTTGCTCCCCTCCTCGGCGGGTGAGACGACGACGTCCGCCCCGAAGATCTCGAGGAGCTGGCGACGCTCGATCGACACGTTCTCGGGCATGACGACGCGCAGCCGGTAGCCGCGCAGCTTCGCGACGAGCCCGAGGCCGATCCCGGTGTTGCCCGACGACGGCTCGAGGATCGTGTCGCCCGGCTGGAGCACGCCGTCGCGCTCGGCGAGCTCGACCATCTTCAACGCGATGCGGTCCTTCGACGAGCCACCGGGGTTCTGGCCCTCGAGCTTGGCGTAGATGCGAACGGCCGGATTCGGCGAGAGCTGGTGGATCCCGACGAGCGGCGTGTCGCCGATCAGCCCGAGGATCGACTCGTGCCGCGTCATCCCCCGGCGACGGCGGGGAGGATCGAAATCACGTCGCCGTCGGCGACCTTCGTGTCGAGCTGCTCGAGGTACCTGATGTCGTCGTCGTTGCGGTACACGTTGACGAACTTGTGCACACCGACGCCGCGCCGTCGGCGTGCGGGCGCAGCAACGTAGGCAGGCGAACCTCCACGGCCATAGCGTCACTGTACAAGTCTGACCCGTAGATCTCGGTCGCTCGCTGCGACGCAGGATACCTGCGCCGCGGCCGCTCGCTCCCTGGCGAGCACCCTCGTTCGCTCCGCTCACTTCGGGTGCCGCATTTCACTCTGCGACGACGACGTCGACCTCGTCGATCTCGCGGTCGCGAATCCGGTAGGCGCGCATGACCGGCTCGCCGTCCTTCAGGCTGACGATCGCGTAGATCCACGCCGGGTCGGCCGCCTTCTTGACGTCGGTTGCCGACGGGTAGGCGTCGGTGTGCGTGTGCGAGTGCCAGACGTGTGCGTGTGCGAGTGCCAGACGCCGACGATCTCGTAGCCCATCGACTGCGCGTCGCGGTCGGCTCTCAGATAGTCGCGGCCGTCGACCGTGTACGTGCGCGCCGACTCGTCGGCGTTGCGGCACGGGTACACGGCGCCGACCTCACCGGTCGGCTCGCCGCCGTCGGCGAGCGGCCCGGCGAGGAGCCCACAGGCCTCGTCGGGGAGCCCGTCGTAGCAGTGGGCGAGGATGCTTCGGTAGTGATCGGCGCTGAGGCAAAGCGTCGGAGCCGCGAACCCCACGTCAGGAAGCGGACGCGTCCTGAATCGCCCGCCAGACACGCTCGGCCGTCAACGGCATGTCGATGTGGCGGACGCCGAGGTGCGACACCGCGTCGATCACCGCGTTCTGGACCGCGGGTGTCGACCCGATCGTGCCCGACTCCCCGATCCCCTTCGCGCCCAAGGGGTTCAGCGGCGTGGGCGTCTCCGTGTTGCTCGCCTCGAAGCTCGGGAGCTCCGCCGCGCTCGGCATCGCGTAGTCCACCAGATTGCCTGTGAGCGGGTTGCCGTCCTCGTCGTACACGAAGGCTTCGTACAGCGCCTGCGCGACACCTTGCGCGATGCCGCCGTGCTGCTGGCCCGCCACGAGCAGCGGGTTCAGGATGCGCCCGCAATCGTCGACCGCGATGTGGCGGACGAGCTCGACCTGGCCGGTCTCCATGTCGACCTCGACCACCGCAACGTGCGCGCCGAACGGGAACGTCGCGTCCCCCTGGTTGAAGTCGAGTGCGGCCGCGAGCGCGGGTTCGCCGTCCCAGTCGGCGGGACGTCGAGCGGGATCTCCGGCTGCTTGCGCGAGGTCCGCCCAGCTGAGCGAGGTCGCGGGCACGCCGGCGACGCCGACCTTGCCGCCCTCGTGCAGCACGATGTCGTCGGTGCTCGCCTCGAGCAGGTGGGCGGCCAGGCGCTTCGCCTTCTCGACGACCTCTTCGCTCGCCTTGTAGAGCGCGCTGCCGGCCGTCTGGAGCGACCGAGAGCCCATGGTGCCGGTGCCGCGCGGAACCAGTGCGGTATCGGACTGCACGACGCGAACCTGCTCGATCTCCACCCCGAGCAGCTCGGCGACGATCATCGCGAACGCGGTCTCGTGACCCTGGCCGTGTGCGGAGGTGCCCACAGTCGCGGTCACCGTGCCGTCGTCCTGCACGGTGACACTGCCGAACTCCTGGAACAGACCACCGGCGGTCACCTCGACGTAGGTCGACACGCCGATGCCCAGCTGACGGACGTCGCCGCGCTCGCGCCGCGTCCGTTGCTGGGCGCGCAGCTCGTCGTAGCCGGCGACCCGGCACGCCTCGTCGAGCGCTTTCGCGTACTCGCCGACGTCGTAGTTCGCGCCGGTCACCGTCGAGAGAGGGAAGGCGTCGGGCGGGATGAAGTTCTTTTTCCGAATCTCGATGGGGTCGATTCCGAGCTCGTCGGCGGCCATGTCGATGATGCGCTCGAGAAACGCGGTCGCCTCGGGACGACCGGCGCCGCGGTACGCGGCGGTCGCCGTGGTGTTGGTGGCGGCGCTCACCGCGTTGAGCTCGACCTTGGGGATCGCGTACACGCCTTGCGCCATCGTCCGGGTGAGGAACGGGAGGAACGCACCGATGTTGGGGTACGCGCCCGCGTCGCACACGACGCGGCCCTTCACACCGACGATCGTGCCGTCGCGCTTGAGACCCATCTCGATGTACTGGACCTGCCCGCGGCCGTGCGTCATCGCGAGCATGTTCTCGGAGCGGGTCTCGGTCCACTTCAAGGGGCGCCCGAGGCGCAGCGCGAGCGCGGCCGCAAGGACGTGCTCGCAGTACGCACCGGTCTTCGCACCGAAGCCGCCGCCGACCGCGGGCGCCACCACTCGCACCTGCTCGGGCTCGAGCCCGACGGCCGCGGCGAGGGGATCCCGCACGCCGAACGGCGCCTGCGTCGGCACGTTGATCGTCAGGGTGCCGTCGTCATTCGGCTCGGCGAGGATGCCGTTGGGCTCCATCGGCACCGCGGCCAGACGCTGGTTGACAAACCGGCCCTTCACGACGACGTCGGCGTCGTCGAGGATCGTCGGGTCCTCGCCGAAGTTGAACTCGATCGCGAGGTTGGAGCCGTGCTCGGGGAACAGGATCGGCGCGCCGTCGGCGAGCGCAGCCTCGGGGTCGACGAGCACGGGCAGCGGGTCGTAGTCGACGACGACCATCTCGGCCGCGTCGACCGCCTGCGCACGAGTCTCGGCGACGATCACGGCGACAATGTCGCCGACGAACCGGACGACCCCGTCGGCGAGCGGCGGACGGTTGAACGCGGGCGGCAGCATGACGAACCCCTGCAGGGGTGGGAGCTCGAGATTGTCGTGCGTGTGCACGGCGAGGACGCCGGGCATCGCCTCGGCCTCACTCGTGTCGATCCCGGTGACGCGCGCGTGCGCCATCGTCGAGCGCACGAACGCGACGTGGGCCAGCCTGTCGACCGCGAGGTCGTCGAAGTAGCGCGCCTCGCCGTTCAGGATGCGCGGGTCTTCGACCCGCTTGACGGGGTTGCCGAGGATCGACCCGGAGACGGCCATGGGCCGGGACTCTAGTGGTGGGCCCCGACACTCGGTCAGGGGCCGAGATAGCGCAGCGCGAGGTTGCCGATCACCTGCTGGAACTCGTCGATGGTCTCGCGGATGATCTGCGCGACCGGCTTCACCTCGTCGACTCGGCCGGCCACCTGGCCCCCGAACGCGAAGGCCGCGTCGAGGTCGCCTTCGAAGTAGAGCCGCAGGATCCCGTCGAGCGTCCCCAGCGCCACCTGCTCGTCGAGCCGCTCGTAGGCCTCGCTCCGCGGCGTCGCGAGCACACGGAACCCGGGCTTGTGCCAGCGGTTGAGGAACACCGTGCCCGTCTCGGGCGACTCGACGATCAGCTGCTTGTAGTTGTCGTGCACCGGTGACTCGGCCGCGGAGACCATCCGGGTTCCCATCTGCACGCCTTCGGCGCCGAGTGCGAACGCCGCCGCCATGGCCCGGCCGTCGACGATGCCACCGGCCGCGATCACCGGCACCTCGACCCGAGAGCACACGAGCGGCACCAGCACCATCGACGCCACATCGCGAGAGCTCTTGAACCCGCCGCCTTCGCCGCCTTCGGCGACGATCCCGTCGACTCCGGCCGCGACGGCCTTCAGCGCCGAGCGCAGGTTCGGCACGACGTGGAACACGGTGATCCCGGCCTCGTGGAGCGCGTCGGTGAAGACGCCCGGGTCGCCCGCGGATGTCGTGACGAATCGCACGCCTTGGGCGTGCACGAAGTCGACGATGCCGGGATCGCGTACGAACAGCTGCGCGATGTTCACGCCGAACGGCTTGTCGGTGAGATCGCGCATCTTCTCGATCTCGCCGCGCACCTGATCGAGCTGTCCCGACGACGTCTCGATGACGCCGAGCCCGCCGGCATTCGACACCGCCGACGCCAGCTGCGCCCGCGCGATGTACCCCATCGGTGCCTGCACGATCGGGTACTCGACGCCGAGCAGGTCGGTAACGCGGTTCTGCATGGCTGCACGGTACCGTCGGCGCATGGCGTCGGGACGAGGACGGGACGCGCCGACGATCTCCAATCGCCGTGCCCGCTATGACTATCTCGTGCTCGACACGTTCGAGTGCGGAATCGTTCTCAAGGGCGGCGAGGTCAAGTCGATGCGGGAGGGCCGCGCCAACCTGCAGGACGCCTACGCGCGCATCGACGGCCACGAGCTCTGGCTCCACGGCATGCACGTCGCGCCGTACCCCTTCGCTCGCGACGAGCTCGATCCGGTGCGGCCGCGCAAGCTGCTGTTGCACCGTCGCGAGATCGACGAGCTGGAGCGGATGACCGCGCAGAAGGGCATGACGCTCGTGCCGCTACGCGTGTACTTCCGCGACGGACGGGCGAAGGTGGAGCTCGCGGCAGCGCGCGGCAAGCGCGCCTACGACAAGCGACGGGCGATCGCCGAACGCGAGGCCAAACGCGAGGCCGAGCGAGCCCTCAAGGGTCTACGCGAATAGCCCGCTCGAAGACTCGGGCGCGCGTACGGCGCCTGCCGCGGTCGTCAGCACGTGGCAGACGACTTCGGGCGTGACCAGTCCGACGACGCGGCCGTGCTCGAGCACGACGACGTGCGGCAGACGTGCCCGCGCCGCGGGCCTGCCCCAAACCGCGGCAAGGTCGTCGCTCGGTGCGGCGGTCCGGAGGTCTTCGATGGGAACCGCGAGCTCGACGACGCGCGTGTGGCCGCGCTCGGCCGGTTGCACGGCGCGCAGCGCGTCGAGCGTCACGACGCCGGCGACACCACCCTCCCAGCGCTCGACGACGAACGCCGGCGTGCGGCCGTCGACGTGACGGTCGAGGAACGCGTCGACCGTGAGCCAACCCGGCAAGCCGGTGGTCGGAGCCATCGCGTCGGCGACGGTCAGGCCGCGCAGCCCGCGCCGGACCCGGGCGTGCACCGCTTCGGCCTTGGCCGCGTTGACGAGGAACCATCCGAGCAATGCGGGCCACAGCCCGATCGCGCCGCCGGTGAGGAAGCTCGACACGCCGAACACCACGAGCAGCCACCCGAACACGGTCCCGGCGCGTGCGGCGCCGATGGTGGCGCGCTCGCGGTCACCGTGGTACGCCCAGAGCGCGGCCGCGAGCACCCGCCCCCCGTCGAGCGGCGCGGCCGGCGCGAGGTTGAACACTGCGAGCACCGCGTTCACGACCGCGAGCCAGGCGATCGCGCTCACGACGAGGGCCGGCGCGTCGAGTGCGGCGACGGCCGTGGCCAGCACCCCGAAGCCCACGGCGAGACCGAGGCTCGTCGCCGGACCGGCGACCGCGATGCGGAGCTCCGCACCGGCGGACGGGATGTCACCGTCGAGCCGGGCGACGCCGCCGAGCAGCCACAACGTGATCCCGCGCACCTGCACGCCGTGACGGCGCGCAACGACGGCGTGCGCGACCTCGTGCGCGAGCACCGAGGCGAAGAACGCGACGACGGTGAGCGCGGCGACGATCACCGCGGCGGCCGTCCCGCTGCCGGGGAGCAGCCCGAAGGCCAGGTCGGTCGTGAGGAGGCCGGCGATCACGAGGAGGCTCCAGTGGAAGCCCACGGGCACTCCGGCGAAGCGGCCGAGGTGAATGCTGGCTCTCATGTCGGTCCTTTCCGACTCCTACTGGTGGCAACGCCCACGTGAACGCGTCCGTTCCCGCGCCGCGGCCCGCCTACGGTCGGCGTGTGGAGCTGCTGACCGTCGGCCACGGCACGCTCGACCAAGGGGGCTTCGGCGGGCTGGTGCGCGATTCGGGCATCGAGCTGGTCGTCGACGTCCGTCGCTTCCCCGGCAGCCGGCGCAACCCGCAGTTCGCTCGCGACGCGATGGCGCAGTGGCTCCCCGACGCCGGGGTCGCGTACGAGTGGGAGGAGCGCCTCGGCGGCCGGCGCCGGACGAGCAAGGACTCCCCCAACCCAGGCCTTCGGAACGCGGCATTTCGTGGCTATGCGGACTACATGGCGACGCCACCGTTCGCGGCCGCGCTCGGTTCGGTGCTCGGCCGGGCCGAGGGTGCCCGCACCGCCGTGATGTGCGCCGAGAGCCTGTGGTGGCGGTGCCACCGGCGGCTGATCGCCGACGCGGCGCGGCTGCTCCACGACGTCGACGTGCGTCATCTCATGCACGACGGCTCGCTCCGCCCGCACGCCACCACGCCCGGTGCGGCCGTTCGCGACGACCGGGTCGCGTATCCCGCACCGGCAGGCCACCAGGCCCGCATGCTCTGAGCCGGGAAGGTCGGCGCCGAGCCCGTCGTTACACTTGACCTGCCTGGTCACGCGCACGACCGGGCGCTTGACATGGGGGTGCGTGGCTTCGATTCCGTGGATCGAGGCGGGTGAAGCGAGCCGACGTCGCCGGATCGTCGTGAAAGAGCCGGCACCAACAATGAATGCCGAGGACAACCTCGCACTCGCTGCCTAAGACCTCTTAGACAGCGCGTCCATTCCGGCCCAGCCGCTCGGCCGGGTACGGGCGTCATCCAGAGCGGCTCACCGCCGGGACGGGCCTCGCGGCCCGGCGGGACATCACAGCGAGGCTGGGGCCGCCGCAGGCCGCCGGTGAGCGGCGGCGGCCCGAGACTCTCTCACCGGCTGCGCTCGGAGAAGCCCCGCCGAGGACTCGGAAGACCCGGGTTCGACTCCCGGCACCTCCACCAAAGGATCGTTAGTCGAACCCCGGCCGCGCGACGCATAACCGGGTTCTTCATGTCCTTCTTCAAGAAGTCGAACAGCTCCTCAGCCAGGAGCTCGGCAAAGGGATCAGCCAATCGGGGGTAAACCACCCGGTCGGTGTCGACATAGCTTCGAAGAACGCTTGGTTAGGCGCCGCTCTCGAGCCGCTCCTTCAACTTCTGCATGTTCCTGGGCATCTCCGTCCGCACCAGTCGGCGGACGACGAGCGGCAAGAGGAGCTTGCCGATCCCGCGCCCCTCGAAATCGAGGGCGATCGTCACTCGCGAACGCTCGCCGCCGTCGAGCGGCTCGACCGTGCCTTTGACTTTCCCCCGAATGGGGCCGTCGGTACCGCGAACACCCCAGGTTCTCGGAGGAGTCAGCTCGGTGAGTTCGTTCGTCATCGCCCGCTCTACGCGCCCGACCCGGCGGGTCACGACGACTTTCGAGCCCACGGTGAAGGGGCGATCTCCGCGCACGGACACAACGCTCTCCTGCCAATCCGAGAGATGCGTTGGGTCGGTCGCGTAGGCGAAGACGTCCTCAGGGCGACGCGAGATCTCGATGCTGTTCACGATTGGCGCCATCCTGCCCTCCTTCGTCACGATCTCCGGCGGATCATTCCATATACCTGGGCTCGATACTCGCCGCCGCCACTCGAGTTGTCGAAAGGGTGACGGCACCTGCCCGTCTTCGGTACGGTCGTGCCTCCGAGGCGCGTGATCGGGCTTTCGGGGGGATCACGATGACGAAGGTCGCAGAGGCCGCACCGATCGACGACCGCTCGGTCGAGGAGCTCCGGGGCTCGTTCGGCGGTGAGCTCTTCGGTCCTGCCGATGCCGGCTACGACGAGCATCGGAAGGTCTGGAACGGCTCGATCGACCGACGGCCAGGGCTCATCGCCAGATGCGCGGGCGTCGCGGACGTCCGCGCGGCGGTGCACTTCGCTCGTGAACGCGGGCTCGTGACCGCGGTGCGCGGAGGTGGCCACAGCTTTCCAGGCCTCTCGGTTTGCGACCACGGTTTGGTCGTGGACTTGGGCGCCATGAAGGGCATCCGCGTCGATCCCGAGGAGCGGATCGTGCGTGCACAGGCCGGGGTGCTCCTCGGGGAGCTGGACCGTGAGACGCAGGCGTTCGGACTGGCCGTTCCGGCCGGCATCGTCACCCACACCGGTCTCGCCGGCCTCACGCTCGGCGGCGGGATCGGCTGGATCATGCGGAAGTACGGCCTCACGATCGATCAACTCGTGTCGGTCGACCTCGTGACGGCCGACGGCGAATTCGTGACGGCAAGCGAGGACGAGCACGCCGATCTCTTCTGGGGCGTGCGCGGCGGGGGCGGCAACTTCGGCGTGGTCACCGAGTTCGAATTGCGCGCCCATCCCCTCGGTCCGGACGTCGTCGCCGGACCCGTCTTCTGGTTGGCGGAGGACGCGCCCAAGGTCCTCCGCTTCTACCGCGACTGGATCGCCGACTGCCCGGACGAGCTCATGACGATCGTCGTGCAGCGAAAGGCGCCCGCGCTCCCCGTCGTCCCGCCGGAGCTCGTCGGGCGGCTCATCATCGCGATCGTCGCCTGCTACGCGGGTCCCGTCGAGGACGGCGAGAAGGTTGTGCAGCCACTGAAGTCGTTCGGCTCGCCCCTGCTCGACCTGTGCGTGGCGAAGCCGTTCCTCACGCACCAGGGCATGTTCGACCCGTCCTTCCGCCACGGGTGGTGGTACTACGTGCGGTCGTGCGACGTCGCCGAGCTCAGCGACGACGTGATCGACGTCATGGCGGAGCACGGCGAGCAGATCACGTCCCCGATCACCAGCGTCGCGCTCTGGCAGATGGGTGGTTCCGTGTCCCGCGTCGGCGAGCAGGAAACCGCATTCCACGGACGTCACGCCGGCTTCACGTTCAACATCAACGGGAACAGCGAGTCGGCCGATGGATTCGAGGCGGAACGAGCCTGGGCTCGCGCGTACTGGTCCGCGCTCGAGCCACACCACACGAGCGTGTACGTGAACTTCCTCATGGAAGAGGGAGAAGAGCGGGTCAGGCAGGCGTACGGCAACGAGAAGTACGAGCGACTCAAGGCGCTCAAGCGCGAGTACGACCCGACGAACTTCTTCCGGCTGAATCAGAACGTGCAGCCGGATTGAGGAGATCGACTCCGCTCCGACGCGCTACCTCCGTCCGGTCGCAGTGACCAGCTCGAGTTGGAGCACGAACTCAGCCGGCGGCCGCCTTCGCGAATGCCTCGAGCAGGCCGTTCCAGCCTCCCGGGGATTCGAAGGCGCTCCGGATCTGGTCCGCGGCGTCGCATCTACGAACGGTTCAAGGCCGTCAAGAGCGGTGTCGTGCCGGCCCCCGCTCTCACCCGATCCGCTCCTGGCCGCGGCTCAGTACGCCACTGTCTCCACCGTCTCGACGATCCGCGCCTGAGGCCCTTCCACGAGGCCTGCCGGCTCGCTCGTGCTGTCGAACTCGAGGTCGATCATGACGTGGTTCGGATCGTCGACCGCTCGCATGATCCAGTAGCGACCACTACCAGCCGGGGGCACGAGTGTTCTCGTGGGCATCGGTGAGCTGGGAGCACTTCGACGCCCTGGGTAGGCCTGACGACGGGCCCTACTTCGCGTACGTCTCTCGCTCGTCACCGGGCATGCCGTCGCAACTCCCCGCGATTCCTCCGGACGCGGTGCGGGTCGCGGAGGTCGAGATCGGATCGGAGCCCTACGACGTCGGTGGTGTCCGGTTCGGTCCGCATCACGCCACCATCGAGTTTGTCGTGCCGGACCTACCGGCCGGCGAGTACAGCGTCGTGCATTGCAACTCGCCGTGCACGAAGACGCTTGGCGACATCACCTTCGGGACCTTCACGATCGGGTCAGAAGCTCTCCCGCACACCACCGATACGGCGGTCGCGCCGACCACGGTCGCCCCATCCACCGCTCACGCCGCTGTGACGGTCGATGCCGACCCCCATGATGGAGCGGCGGGCACCGGCCTGGCACTCGTTGATGATCGCGGGTGCAGCGACCGCGCTGACGGGTGCAATCGCGGGTGTCGCCGTGTACGCGCGTCGCCGCCTGTTCTGAGCGCGGCAAGTCAGCTCTCAGCCGTGGTCTGCGCCAGCCGGCGGGCGAGGTACCGGCGCTCGGCGTCGGTCGCGGTCAGCGCGAGCGCCTCGCGATAGGCGGCGGCCGCCTCGGCGGGGCGCTCGCGGCGGCGGAGCAGGTCGGCCCGGGTCGCGGGCAGCAGGTGGTAGCCGGGTAGCGCACCGGACGCTTCCAGGGCTTCGACCAGCGCCAACCCCGCCTCGGGGCCGTCGGCCATCACCGCCACCGCCCGGTTGAGCTCCACGACCGCCGACGGCACCATCCGGGCCAGCTCGCGGTAGAGCGCCGGGATCTCGGCCCAGTCGTCTCGGCTGCCTCCTGATGCGCGACGTTCGAACCGCACACCGTCATCGTGGGTCGGGACGGTCGACGTTCCAATGCCGCACGACTGTCACGAACCACGCACCGTCCTCGCGCGGCAGGAGCGAAAACCGGCTGATGATCCGCTGGCCGCCCTGGTGGTCCCCGTACAGCAGATCGATGAAGACGCGCTCGCGTGCCGTGACCCTCGCGCTGACGTCGGCGTACTCCGGCTCGGCCAGATCACGGAACGCGCCTTGCCAGAAGCCGACGTCACCGGCGGCGACGTAGAGGTCGCGGGTGAGCCGGCGGAAGCTGTCGAGCGGCGGACGGGCGGCCTGGGCGAGTTCGCTTGGTTCGCGCGAGGGCTCGATCCGCCAGCCATGGAGCACCGCGATGCCGTAGCCGGCGTTGCGCACCGACATCGTGAGGTAGATCGCATCGTCGGTGACTTCGGCCGTGCCGCCGCCCCCAGGCGTCCGCACGAAGTGGTTGTCGGCGAAACCCACCTTCAGCGGGGGATCCTCCGGTCGCGACGGCATGAGGAGCGGCCGGATACCCGCGAGCAGCGACTCCTCGGCCACGCGCGCCGCCCGATTGGCCGAACGCACCGACGCGAACGTCGCCGACGCGAGCACGAGCGTGCCGCCCGCGGTCGCGAGCGACGAGATGGTCACCCAGTCGGCCACCTGCTCAGGGTAAGCCGTAGCAGCCCCTGACGACTGCCTGCTCCGTGACCGTCGTGCGACCGATCGCGAACCGAGCGTTGTCGAAATTCACAACGTTCACGCGGGTCAACGCGTGAATCGGGATTCCGTTCGCCCGCCTACCTCAGCCGGCCCTCGCACGGCCGAGACCTAGCGTCGCAGTCGACGCAGGCGGGATCGGCGCAACATCTCAGACCCGATCCTGGGGTCAGCGTGTCGGTTCCATAACGCGCAGTACAGGGTGACCGTGTTCTCTCTGGAGCGGAAACAAGACGCGATGGGTTGTCTCGTCGACGGCGACGGAGTGAGCGTTGTCCGCTAGATGCGCGCGGGCCACTGTTCGGAGCTTGGGTGCGGTTGCGATGACGGTGACGGTGCCACTTTCGGCGGCGACGTAGAGGCGGCTGTCCGCGGGGTCGAAGGCAAGGACGTCGGGGCCGTTACCGACGCGTAGGCGCGCGGTGAGTCGGCGGCGGGTGGTGTCGGCGACGGCGAGCTGCGCGTTGTTCTCACACGCCACAAGGGCTGTGTGCGCGGCTGGTTGGAGGTAGACGCCGTGGGCGCCGTCGCAGCCCCTCAGTCGAATGTGGGCGGCGACGTTGCCGGTGGCCGGGTCGAAGGCAACGAGCTCGTCCGGTTGACGGACGGCGACCCAGGCGAGCTGGGTGGTCGGGTCGTAGGTGACGTTGCCGACTTCGTCGCCGAGCTTGACCGTTCGTGCCGGCGTGCCAGTGCGCGCGTCGACGATCGTCTCAGTGCCGGCGCGCAGGTTCGACACGAGCACGAGGTCGTGGTCGGCGTCGTAGGCGAGCCCGTCGGGGAACGGGCCGGTCGGCGTTCGTCGAATGATGCGGTTGGTGGTCGCGTCAATGCTGACGAGCTCGTTGGTGCCGGTGGCGGTGGCGAAGACGCGGTTGAGCTCGGGGACGACGAGCACGCCGTGGGCGTCGGCGATGTCATGGATGCTCGCGAGGGTGCGTAGCTGCTCGAGGTCAATGACGAGGACGGTGCTGTCGCCGAGGTGGGCGAGGTAGAGGCGATGAGCGGCGGTGTCGATGCTCTGGTAGTCGAAGCGCGTGGTGCTGCCGGGGACGCGGAGGTCGGCGACGCGGCGGAGCGGCAATCGAGATCGCGCCTCGCCGCGGGCCGCGGCTGGCAGGGCCGTCGCGGTCACGAGCAGGGTGATCAGCAACACGCCGGCCGCCCCGGTTCGACACCCTCCCCCGATCGACACCGGATCTATTGTAACCGCGGTTGCATAGACAGCGCGGCCGGCGTACGGTCGCTGCTGATGGCCGATCGGACGGAGTGGGTGTTGGTGGCGTACCGGATGCCGCGGGAGCCCTCGACGCCCCGGATCGCGGTCTGGCGGAAGTTCCGCCGCCTCGGGGTGGCCCAGATCGTCGACGGCCTGGTGGCGTTGCCCTCGGATGCGCGAACCAAAGAGCAGCTCGAGTGGGTGGCTGATGAGATCCGGGAGGCGGGCGGCGAGGCGACGATCTGGATCGGTCATCTCGCGTCGAAGCGCTCCGAGCGTGATGTCGCGTCGCGCATGGCCGCCGCGGTGGCGGCCGAATACCAGGTCATTGTGGAGGCCGCGACCGAGGTGGCGGGTGAGCCCGGTGCGGTGCGGCGACGGACGCTGGCGCGTCTTCGCCGGGAGCTGCATCGGGTGGCATCGCGCGACTTCTTTCCGCCGCCGGAGCGCGACGCGGCCCGGGTTGCGGTCGAGCAGCTCGCGGCGACGGTGGTGGTGGTGGGTTGATGCGCTGGGCGACGAGGTCGGGGTGTCACATCGACCGGGCCGCGTGCGCGTGGTTGGTGCGGCGCTTCGTGGACGTCGGTGCCGAGTTCGTCTTCGTCGATGACCCCGAGGATGTTCCGGCGGACGCGACGGCTTTCGACATGCCCGGGGTCGAGCTGTCGCATCACGGCGGGGATTGCAGCTTCGAGACGATGCTGCGCCACTTCGGCCTCGATGATCCGGTGCTGTGGGATGTGGCCCGGATCGTGCACGAGGCCGATCTCGCGGACGAGCGCTTCGATGCGCCCGAAGCGGCCGGCCTCGACGTCACTTGTCGGGGACTGTCGATGGTGTGCAGCGACGCCGAGGTGCTGCTCGTCACCGAGCGGCTCTTCGACGGGCTCTATGAGTACCGGCGCCGCGCCCTGCTGTTGGGACGAGAGCCGGCATGAGGCATGCGGTGCTGAGCGCCGACGCCCGCCGGATCCTCGCAGCGCAGGCGTTGCGCGCCTTCGCGTACGGCTTCGGCGCGGTGCTGCTCGGTGCGAGCCTGCACGCCCGGCACTTCTCGACCACCCAAGTCGGTGGGGTGCTGGCAGCCGTGGTGGCGGGCACCGCGCTGATGTCGCTCGGGCTCGCCCGTTGGGGCGACCGCATCGGCCGGCGGCGCTGCTACGCGGCGCTGTACGTCCTGCTCGCGGTGACCGGCGCGACGTTCGCGCTCTCCGACCGGCTCTGGCTCTTGGTGCTTGTCGCATTGACCGGCGCGCTGTCCACCGAGGTTGTCGAATCTGGCCCGTTCACGTCCCTCGAGCAGGCGATGCTCGCGACCGACCTCTCGGGTCGCGAGCGTGTGCGCGGGTTCGGCGTCTACAACGCGGTCGCGACTGCGGCCGGGGCGCTGGGGGCGTTGGCGGCCGCGCTCCCGAGTGTGACGCGGTCGCTGTGGGCGAGCGCGCCGGCTGACGCAACCTGGTTCTGGTTGCTGGTGCCCGCCGCCGGCGCCGGCGCGCTCGTGGCGGGGTCACTCTCCCCCGCCGTCGAGGCACCAACAACGCCGGGACGTCCCCCGACTGGTTTGGGCAACTCGCGGCCGATGGTCCGACGTCTGGCGGGGCTGTTCGCGATCGACTCCTTTGGTGGCGGCTTCGTGGTGCAGGCGTTCATCGCGTACTGGCTTGCAGCCCGTTTCGGCGCGTCGACCGAGACGATCGGGCTGGTGTTCTTCGCGGTGGCGGTGCTGCAGACCGCGTCGTTCCTGGCCGCGCCTCGCCTGGCGGAGCGTTTCGGGTTGCTGCGGACCATGGTGTTCACGCATCTGCCGTCGAATGTGTTGCTCGCGTTGATCGCGTTCGCGCCGAACCTGACCACGGCGATCGGGGCGCTCCTGGCTCGGACCGTGCTGTCGCAGATGGATGTGCCTACCCGCCAGGCCTACGTGATGGCCCTCGTCGAACCCACGGAACGGACAGCCGCCGCGGCCTACACCAACACAGCCCGCTACCTCACGCGTCCGGTGGGCCCGGCGGCGGCGGGCGCGGCGTCCTCGATCGCGCTGGGCGCGCCGTTCGTGATCGCCGGCGCCGTCAAGGCCGTCTATGACGTCGTGTTGTGGCGGTGGTTCTCGACCGTGGCCCTGCCCGATGAGGCCACCGTGCGCGTGGTGGCGGGTGCGGCGGAGGCGTCGTGATCGTCTGCCTGCGCACCGTCGACGTCCCGGCTGCCGAGCGGGAGCGGTACTTGGCCTGGATCGCCGACGGATGCGCGGTGCGCGAAGCGCACGGGATCCTCGCCGAGCTCGTGCTCGAGCCCAGCGACGGTGCCGGCGAGACCGTGGTGGTGACGATCTGGCCGAGCCACGACGTCTTCGACGCGTGGATCGCGACACCCGAGCGTGTCGCGCTCACCGCGTCTGAGGTGCACCAAGCCGTCGAATACGGGCCCATCACCCGCTACGACGTCGCCGGCGGCTACCTGAACCTCGCCAGCCTCCACGCTGCAACCAACATCAGGGAGCAATCATGAAGTGGGTTACTCGCGCCCGCCCCAAGACCGACCGCATCGCCTGCCCGTGGCTCATCCGGCGCTTCATCGACCCGGCCGCCGAGATTCTCTATGTCCCCGCGGATCAGGTGCTCGACGTCGCCGCCGCCGAGGATGCGCGCTCGTTCGACGCGCCCGGCGCCGACTACGACCACCGTGACGGCCGCTGCACTTTCGAGGTACTGATCGAGGAGTGTGGCCTCGGCGGCGATCCCGCGCTGGCGCGCCTGGCCCGCATCGTGCATGCCGCCGACATCGACGGCGAGACCGACACCGACCCCGCCGGAGCCGGCTTGCTCGCGATCGGGCTCGGTGGCCTCGACGTCGAGCCCGACGATCATCGGCTGCTGGAACGGGCCAGCTTCGTCTATGACGCCCTCTACGCCTGGTGCAGCCGCCAGGTGGAGGCCCGGGCATGAGTGAGCATCTCGACTACGACGCCCTGCGGGCCGACACGGTGCGCGAGGTCGCGAGGCTCATGGCTGCTTCCGCGATCACCGCGCCGAAGTCCGGCGGGATGCTGTTCATCCAGGGCAAGCACCTCTTCGTCGAGACCGTCATCGTCGATGACCGCGACACGCTTGGGGATCTGGCCGCGTGGATGCGCGCTCGCGGCAAGGAACGCCGCGAGACGATCTGGTTCCGCGACGCCGACGTCGCCGAGGCCATCGACGCTGCGCTGTTCGTCGGCCTCGCCGACTGGTACCCACCCAACTACGACTGCGGCGCGTGCGGCTACGCGACGTGCGCCGAGTTCCTGCACGCCACCGGCCAGCTCCGCCAGGACTCCGACGAGCTCGAGTTCGTCGGACCACAGTGCAACCTGCGCGACATCGACCTCGGCATCGCGGTCGGCTCCGCGGCCAAGACCGCCGCCATCCACTCCATCGACTGTCGCTGCCAAACCCGCCTCGCAGTTGCGGCTCGCAAACGCGGCGTCATCCACGCCGACATCGCCGTCGCACTGTCAATCTCGCTCACCCACAAAGCCGTCGGGTTCGACCGCGCCTTTCCCGACGTCGATTTCGAAGCCCTCGAGCTGCCCGGTACCGGCACGCTCCCGGTCGGCGCCGAGGACGGTGCCCGCCACGGCGGGGCGCGCAACCGTCAACAGCCCCGCCGCGCTATCGACCCACACGGCGCCAGCGCGACCTGACGCAGACGCCGAAACCGAGGAGCGACCATGGCCGTCACCGTGTTCTCCCCCGGCGAGATCGTCTGGACCGGCGTTCTCGCCGCGGCCGCGGGTCATCGCGATCGCGGGACTCGCCGGCCTCGTCGACCTCTTCGTCCTCTAACGTCAGAGCAACGCTTGCTCTGCACTGTGCACGGTGCGCCACGCGTCCCAGGTGATCTTGAGAATCAGCGCCGTGATGGCCAGGCCGATGATCGGGTCGGCGACGTTCAGCCCGGCGGCGACGACTGCGGCGCTGGCGACAACGCCGAGCGAGACGTAACCGTCGACGCGGGCATGTGCCCCGTCGGCGAGGAGCGCGTCGCTGTCGAGGCGTCGACCGGCGCGGATGCGGACCCGGGCGGCAAGCTCATTGCCAAGAAAGCCCACCAACCCCGCGACGGCAACGATGGGCAGATAGTCCAGCCCACGCGGATGCAGCAGCCGGTCGAAGGCTTCATACGCCGCGACTAGGGCCGAGATGAAGATCATGACCACGACCGCATACCCGGACCAGCGTTCTCCGCGCTCGCTGCGCAGCAGGAACGCGATGCCGAGCGGAATGGCGGTGAGCGCGTCACCACCGTTGTGGATCAGATCCGCGAGCAGCGCCACCGACCCCGAGAGAGCCAACACGACCCCCTGAAGCAGCGCCGTGAGACCCAGGATCGCCAGGCTGGTCGACACTGCCCTGACCCCGGCTCGGGACCGCACGATCGAACGGTCCACCCGGCCATGCCCATGCCCGTGATGCCCATGACTGTGATCGTGGTCGTCGTCGTGGTGACGCTGGTGGTCGTGGGCCATCGCGCCTCACGGTATCGGGGTGCCCACTCGGTCTCGTTCAGCGCAGGAAATCGGCGATCGTCTCGGCCCGCGGCCCACCCAGTACGCGCCTCACGTCCGCAGGGCGCGGACCGTTGGCGCGATCTCTTGGGTCTCGCCGACCAGATGAGCCAGCCTCTCGGTGAGTTGCGAGATCGAAAGCCTCCTCCTGCGTGCACATCATGCCCCGCCGAGTCGGCACGAGCGCGGGCAACCGATCGGGAACGCCGTTCGTCGGATGACACATGAGGGTCGCCGTCGGTCGGGGTCTTCGGATCGCGGGCTTGACGTTGTGCATCGTGACCTGGGCCCAGCCCGCGCACGCGGGCGGCTCGGTCTGGCAGTTCGACGCGGACCATTACCAGCCGGGGGCCAGAGCGTTTGCGTGGGCAACGGTGAGCTGGGAACACTCAGACGCCCTCGGCACTCCCGACGACGGGCCCTACTTCGCGTACATCTCTCGCTCGGCACCGGACATGCCGTCGCAGTTCCCAGCCATCCCTCCGGGCGCGGTGCGGGTGGCCGACGTGAAGATCGGGCTGGAGCCTTACGACATCGGTGGTGTCAGGTTCGGTCCTCATCACGCCACGATCGAGTTCGTCGTGCCCGACTTGCCGCCCGGTGAGTACGACGTCGTTCACTGCAACTCGCCGTGCACGACGACGCTCGGCGACATCACCTTCGGGACCTTGACGATCGGGTCAGAAGCGCTCCCGCGCACGACCGATACGGCGGTCGCGCCAACGACGGTCGTCCCGTCCACCACTCACGCGGCGGCAACGGTCGATGCCGACCCCAATGACGGAGCGGGCACCGGTTGGCACGCGTTGATGATCGCGGGTGCGGCGACTGCGCTGACCGGTGCGATAGCCGGAGTCGCGATGTACGCGCGCCGCCGCCTCTTCTGAGCGCGGCCGGTCAGCTGCCACCCGTCGTCTGCGCCAGCCGGCGCGCGAGGTACCGACGCTCGGCGTCGGTCGCGGTCAGCGCGAGCGCCTCGCGATAGGCGGCGGCCGCCTCGGCACGGCGCTCGAGGCGGCGGAGCAGGTCGGCCCGGGTGGCGGGCAGCAGGTGGTAGCCGGCGAGCGCACCGGACGCGTCCAGGGCGTCCACCAGCGCCAACCCCGCCTCCGGGCCGTCGGCCATGGCCACCGCGACGGCCCGGTTCAGCTCCACCACCGCCGAGGGCACCATCCGGGCGAGCTCGCGGTAGAGCGCGGCGATCTCGGCCCAGTCGGTCTCGGCTGCATCGCGCGCGGTCGCATGGCACGCGGCGATGGCCGCCTGCACCTGGTAGGGCCCAGGCCGGCCGCGACGGAGGGCCGCGTCGAGCAGGTCGAGTCCCTCGCCGATCGCGTCCCGGTCCCAGCGCGTGCGGTCCTGTTCCTCGAGCGGCACCAGGTCGCCCGCGTCGTCGACGCGCGCGGCGCGGCGCGCGTCGTGCAGGAGCATGAGCGCGAGCAGGGCGAGCGCCTCGGGTTCGTCGGGCATCAGCCGGGCGAGGGTACGGGCGAGGCGCACGGCCTCGGCACATAGCCCCCGGCGCACCAGGTCGGTGCCCGCGGTCGCGGCGTAGCCCTCGTTGAACAGCAGGTACAAGACCGCCAGCACCGCCCCGGTTCGGTCCGGCAGGAGGTGCGCCGGCGGCACGCGGTAGGGAATGCCGGCGTTGCGGATCTTGCGCTTCGCGCGCACCAGGCGCTGCGCCATCGTGGGCTCGGGCACCAGGAAGGCCCGGGCGATCTCGGTGGTCGTCAGGCCGGCGAGCGTTCGCAGTGTGAGAGCGACCTGGGCCTCGACCGAGAGCGCGGGGTGACAGCACGTGAAGATCAGCCGCAACCGGTCGTCCTCGACGCCGCTCTCGTCACCGTCACTCGGTTCGTCGGGGGGCGAGAGCACTGCGACCTCCTGCAACTTGGCGGCGCCGGTGGCGGCGCGGCGCAGCCGGTCGAGCGCGCGGTTGCGCGCCGTCGTAGTGAGCCAGGCGCCGGGGTTGCGCGGGACGCCGTCGCGTGGCCAGCGCTCGAGCGCCAGCGCGAAGGCATCCTGCGCGCACTCCTCGGCGACGTCCCAGTCGCCCGTCACCCGGATCAGGGTCGCGACGACCCGTCCCCAGTCCTCGCGGAAGGCACGGGCGACTGCGGCCTCGACGTCGGTCGCTACATCTCCCAGATCGGCCTCACCTCGATCGAGCCGTTCCGTGCGCCGGGGATCTTCGACGCGACCTCGATGGCCTGGTCGAGGTCCTTGCAGTCGACGAGGAAGTAGCCCCCGATCTGCTCCTTGGTCTCGGCGAAGGGACCGTCGGAGGTCAGGACCTCACCGTCGCGCACCCGGACGGTCGTGGCGTCGGTCGTGGGCCGCAGGCGCTCGCCACCCTGCAACACCCCCCGACGCCCCATCTCGTCGGCGAACGCGCCGTACTCCTCGGTCGGCGGCACGTTCTCCGTCGCGTTCTCGTCGGTGCAGATCATCAGCACGTATCGCATGGCTCCTCCTCGTCGGGTCGGTTCATCACTACGACGAACGGGAGCCCGCCCGATCGACACGCCGGCGACTCCATCTCGGTCGGAGCGTGGCGCACGCGTGGTGGGCCGCCGCACGCGCCATAGTGTCGTTTCCGGAGGGAGTGCAGATGCTGCTCGACGGCTTCAACCACGTGGCAATCCTGACCAAGAACACGGAGCGGCTCCACGCCTTCTACGAGGAGGTGTTCGACGCCAGAGTCCGGCGCGACGGTCCGGAGACGCCCGAGTCCTCCGGTGTTCGCCTGTCGATCATCGACGTCGGACCGTCCTCCGAGCTCAACGTCTTCCAGATCGACGGGAACACCGAGGCCGAGCGTCAGACGCCCATGTTCGGGCGCGGGCGGATCGACCACCTCGCGCTGCAAGCGCCGTCGATCGACGCCTTCGAGACGATCCGCGACCGTCTCATCGCGCGGGGCGCAACCGACGGGTTCGTGACCGACTTCGGTCCGATCCTCAGCCTCTTCTTCCGCGACCCCGACGGGCTCGAGTGCGAGGTCTGCGTGCAGAACCCCGACGCCGAACCCGGGGCTCACAACCCGCCCGGAACGCCCGCCGCCCGCTACCACCGCGAGCAGTAAGGGACGCGCCGGTCACGCCACCGTTGCCTACAGCAGAAGGTCGAAGACCCTGAACGCGCGTTCCCAGTGCGCGCTCTGGGGGTCTTCACGCGACTGTCGAGGAACGGAACATCCCGAGCGCAGGCGTGGTTGTCCGCGGCGTGGTGGGCCAGCAAGTCGTCGACCGCTTGCTGCACGTTCGCTCTCCCGACGCCCCCATGCTCTCGGTGTACGTCGGGATCCCGTCTGATCCCGGCGAGCTCCGCAGTTTGGAGTCCCGCATCCACTCCTTGCTCAAGCCCGTGCGGGAGCTGGTCGACTCGAGCCAGCTCGGCCACTACGAGCGGGAGTCGCTGCGCGCCGACGTCGCACGAGTGATCGCGCTTGCGACTCGGACACGCGAGTACCA
>WNGA01003157.1_pt1 | contig 37726 bp, 30 predicted proteins | sample 5400061 | NCBI WGS metagenome assembly WNGA01 (sample SAMN13153366, study PRJNA577476) | soil metagenome | isolation source: 100 cm soil or saprolite under grassland replicate 2 | place: USA:California | collected 2016-06-15
CGCGGTGACAGCCGAATACTTTTCGCTACAGAGACACGGAGTGCCCCAAGCATTTCTCCTTAAAACTTTTCGTCACATCCTCCGTGCCCCGGGAGTTCATAGAAGCTTCGAGGTAAAATTTTGGTCGTTATTGGGCAACAATGCCCTCCACTCTGTCGGCAGGCAGTTAAAGAAACCCAGCGATAATCCGATGCGTTTAGTGAAAGACATAACAAACCGGCTTGAAGATGTCCTGAAATCGACCCATCGAAATAGATAGCTGCCAATGACAGAAAATAATGGGTGGATAAGCAAATGAAAACAGTCGCCGGGCCCGCGATATTCTTGTTCTTCATGGGTGTTGGGGCTCTGGAGGCTGAGGAAAAGGTTATTATCGGAGGATCGCGTCCCTGGTTGAGGAGATGACAGAGTTAGCCAAAGCCTATATGGCCAAGCATCCGTCAGAGTCGATCACGGTGTTGCAGGAAAGCATGAGCAACACAGGCGGCATTGAAGGAACAAAGATCGGCCGAGTCAATATAGGCCTGGTAACGGACGAGCCAAAGGGCCCGGATAGGGAAAAGCTCGTGTACAAAGCCTTGGGTCGGACGCCGGCGGGCGTGGCGCTGCACAGATCGGTTCCTGTCAACGGTCTGAGCGAAGCTCAAGTCTGCGATATTTTCAGCGGGAAAATCACATCCTTGAAGGAAGTTGACGGCAACGATGCTAGATCGTAGTGTTAACCCGCAAAAGAGACGATGCTAACACCCGGGTGTTCCGAGAAAAGATGGCTTGTTTCAAGAATCTTCGAATCACACCCGATGCAATCGCGCTGCTTCGAGGAACCGAGATGTTCGAGGCCCTCGATAAACGTGATAATACCGTCGGCATAATCAATGTGGATGCAGATATAGCCGAGCGGCAAAACGCGAAAACAATCGCGGTTGACGGCGTGTCGCCGAGCCGAGCCCCGCAACGGTGCAGCACGGCAAGTACAAATTCTATACTGGAGTCGTAACTTTGGGCGCGCCTCAAGGATTGGCCAAGCGTTTTTGGACTATGTCGCGCCGAAAGGGCACAAAATCCTCGCGAGCCGTGGAATCATTCCGATTAAATGAGCAGCTTAAGAAGAGACCTATGAACCCCGCTCTCTCGCCAACCTCTGCGCCTCTGCGGTGACCGTCCAATGAAACCGATTCCTTGGTCGGAATTCTCGGCTCGACCATCGCCACGATTAGTCGGCTTCCGCTAACAACCTGAATGCTATTTTTTTTTGGACTTCTTCCGCGGAACTTTTTCGCCCGCGCGGCGAGCCTCCGACAATCCAATTGCAATGGCTTGCTTGCGCTCTTCTCCGTTTTTCCTGAACGACCGCTTTTTAAAGTTCCTCTCTGCGCTCGCGCATTGCTCGCTGCACTTTCTGTGATGCTTTTTTGCCGTATCTCGCCATGATTGCAGCCCCTTTAAGTTATTTTTTTGCTCGCTCCAGGATCAATGACGAGATTCTCTACTGTGCCGCGCGGCTCAATTTGCGTATCGGTCGCTGTTAAAAGATTGCGATCAAAAAAATCCCCTGATCACACGATCTCAACAAGCCTACGTCTGCGGCGAGTTCGGGTCGACCACGGGGTTAGCCCGTGTTGCACCGCGTGCGGGATAGCCTAGCGCCGACAAGTCCGCGGTGATTTCGTCGAGGATCACCGGATCGTCGATGGTCGGTGGAATCCGGTATTCGACTCCGTCGGCAATCCTCTTGATTGTGCCACGCAGAATCTTACCCGAGCGAGTCTTAGGCAGCCGCTTGACGACGGTCGCGACTCTGAAAGAAGCCACCGGGCCGATCCTTTCGCGCACCATCTGAACCAGGTCGGTGACGATCTCGCCGGCTGATCGCCTCACACCCGCCTTGAGCACGACAAGACCAAGCGGGACCTCTCCTTTGATCTCGTCTGCGACGCCCAACACAGCGCATTCGGCTACATCAGGATGAGAAGCCAGCACCTCTTCCAGCGCGCCGGTGGAGAGACGATGCCCGGCAACATTGATGATGTCATCCGTGCGGGTCATGACCCAGAGGAAGCCATCTTTATCCTTATAGCCGGCGTCGGCAGTTAGATAGTAGCCGGGAAAGGCGCCGAGATACGACTTCCGATAGCCGTCATCGTTGTTCCACAAAGTCGACAGACAACCGGGCGGTAAAGGGAGCTTGATCACGAGGCTGCCGATTTGGTCTGACGGTAGCTCATTCCCATCATCCCCGAGTACGCGGACATCATAACCGGGCACGGGCTTTGTGCATGAGCCTGGCTTCACGGAAAGCATTCCCAAGCCAACACAATTCGCTCCGATGGGCCAGCCCGTTTCGGTTTGCCACCAGTGATCGATCACTGGCACGCCGAGGTGCTTTTCTGCCCATGCGAGCGTATCGGGATCACACCGCTCACCGGCGAGAAATAGCGTACGGAAATCGCTCAAATCATACTTGCGCATGTAATCGCCGTTGGGATCTTCGCGCTTGATCGCGCGAAATGCCGTAGGCGCTGTAAACAAGACTCTCACGCCATGCTGAGAGACCACCCGCCAGAAGGCGCCCGCATCAGGAGTGCCGACTGGTTTTCCCTCGTAAAGCACCGTCGTATTCCCATTGAACAAGGGTGCATAAATTATATAAGAGTGGCCGACCACCCATCCTACATCTGAGGCTGCCCAATAGACTTCACCGGGCTCCACTCCGTAAATGTGCTGCATGCTCCATTTGAGCGCCACGAGATGGCCGCCATTATCGCGCACGATCCCTTTGGGCATTCCCGTGGTGCCGGAAGTATAAAGAATGTACAGCGGATCAGTGGCGGCGACCGGAACGCAGTCGGCCGGCTGCGAGTTGGCCATTTGCTCCGACCAGTCGAGATCGCGTCCGCCGATCATCGTCGCTCTTTCCTGGGGACGTTGGAGAATAATGCATCGCCCCGGTTTGACAGAAGCAAGTTCGATTGCCTTGTCGAGCAGCGGCTTGTAGGGAATGACGCGGTCAACTTCAATACCGCAGGAAGCGGAAACGATCACCTTCGGTCGCGCATCACTAATTCGGCTGGCTAGCTCATTGGCGGCAAAGCCGCCGAAAACCACCGAGTGGATCGCGCCAATGCGAGCACACGCCAGCATTGCAATGATCGCCTCCGGCACCATGGGCATGTAGATGATCACCCGATCACCTTTCTGAACCGCTTGCCTCATGAGCACGCCGGCAAAGCGCGCCGCTTGATCGAGCAATTCGCGATAGGTGAACGTCTTCACAGTTCCCGTGACAGGGCTATCGTAAATAAGCGCCGGCTGGTTCGCTCGACCGCTTTCTACGTGCCGATCAAGGGCATTGTAGCAACTATTCACTAACCCTCCGGTGAACCAGCGATAGAACGGAGGTCGCGACGTATCAAGCACCCTGTCCCATTTTTTGTACCAATGAACCGCTTCAGCGGCTTCCGCCCAGAAATTTTCCGGTTCGTCTAGCCATCGCTTATAGACTTCGTCATATGTGCTGTTCATCGCGTGCCCTCGTCGAGCTAGCCATTACGAAATCTTGGATCGATACGCAGACGGCAAATGATTGACGCAATTAACTGTCCCTCATCACGGTATCGACGATCTCGTTACTTTGTGCAACTAACCTTCCCTCTCGTCTCCCAATATTTCTATGTCGGCTTCCTCGGCGCCTCCGCGGGTGAGATCCCAGATCTCTGGTTTACCCCAGAGACACAGCGTTCATCGCGCCGGAAAGGGATCTGCGCCGGCAAGCTTTTTATATAGCTCAACTACTTCGTGATCGCGGGGCAACTCTTTGATTGCCCGCTCCAGTTCTTCGCCTCCAAGGGGCGCAGGATCATCGCCCATGAGCTTGTTAAACTCTCCGGGAAACTTCGGATCTGCAAATGCCTTGCGCATGGCGTCCCGGATGACCTGGACACGCTCCTTGGGCGTTCCCGGCGGGAAGATGTAGGGCCAGCGCGGATACTGAAAGGCGCGAAACATGTCCAGTAGTTTTCTTTCCCTCTCGGATTTGGCAAAGCTCCCGAGTTCGGGCAGGTGCGCAAATGACGGGTGATGACGACCCTTCGGAACCGTGAGCGTAGTATGGAAGTGGACCAGCTTCTTTTCGATCCACTCACGGTTCTCGACAACGAATCGGGCCGCGCCAGTCGCATGAGCGTCCAGCTCGCCACGCGTAATCGCCAGATAAATTTCCGGCCCGGTAAAACCGGTCACAAACTTTGGCTCTTTCAAATTAAGCAAATACGCGACGAAGCGCGCTGTGACATAGACCGGATGGCCGACCGAGTGAGCGCCCAACCTGAGGCCGCTTGCAACTCTCAACTTCTCGAGGCTATCCAATCCCACACTCGCCTTCGTGTAGAACACGTAGGGATCGCCGCTGTCCGTCGAGCCCAAGTAAATCAGTTTATCGAGATCATAGGCGCTACCGGGCAGGCCCAAGATCGGCCCGACCACCAATCCTGCGCCGATCGATCCTATCGTCAGTCCATCGGGACGGGTGGAACTATAAATAACGTTTGTCGCTTTCCTGCCGGCGGCGCCTTCTATGTACTCAAGCATTAATTTCGGTTGGCCGGGAATATACTTTTCGAGAAACTTCATAAGTGCTCTGGTCTGGAACTCACCGGAACCACCGGGCCCGCCGCCGCGAATCATTTTGATTGTTTTCCCTTTGTAGAAGTCCGATTGGGAGAATGCCGCTCCCGCAGTCGAAATTAGGAATACGCCAACCAAAAGGACCCGAACGAAGGCGTAAAGGGCTAGCGCGTTAAGCGGCATGGATACCTCCCTTGCGTCTTGTTGACTTCATCTGCTGCTTTGTATTACTTATCCTCCCCGCATCTGGGGAATCACCCCGAAAGGAGCATCTTAGGCGACGCACGACTAGCAAAGTTATCATCAACTTCCTGGCGCTCGTGATTGCCGGTTATTTTCTTTTTATTAGTGCGAGCGGGATCTTCGCGCAAGAGTTCATTGGGTACTCGGCGGCCGGAATTGACGCAAACTCTATCAAGCCCGTGGTCGATGCTTTCCGCAATGCCATAGGGTCTCCCAACAACGGCAACGCCGCAGGACCCCTTACCAGCGGATGGCGCGAAATTAACTGGGACGGCGGCGGCAACAACTCAACAACGAGTCCGGCGCCCACGCCGTTCACAGTTTCCAGTTGACTCGCGGCGCTCTCTTTACTACTCCCGGAACAGGTTTCGTACAAGCTCCGCCTTCCGGAGTCGCAACGACGTTCAATAACGCTACCTATAGTACCCTCTTTACAACATTCAGTCCCTTGCGGCTGTTCTCGGCTGTGGGCAGCAACGTAACAGACGTGCACTTCTTCAGACCCGGTACCGAAATCCCCGCGACTGTTAATGCCTTCGGCGCAGTGTTCGCTGATGTCGATCTACCCAACAGCACCTCCGTCGAATATTTCGGGCCCGAAGCCGAGTCGCTTGGGAAAGTTTTCGTCCCACCGGCAAATAACGGCCTTTCGTTCGTCGGGGTCTTGTTTACCAGTGAGCGAATCGCGCTCGTCCGTATCACCAGCGGTAATACGGCACCTGGACCAAACGAGAGCGCTTCGGTGGATGTGGTTGTGATGGACGACTTCATCTACGCGAGCCGTTGGTAGGACCTCCGACCGATAAGAATCAATGCAAGAAAGGTGGCTGGTCGGAATTCGACTTTCCTAAAGCCTTCAAGAACCAGGGTGACTGTATCCAGTTAGTCAATACAGGAAAGTAATCACAGACGCGATTCGCGCCTAGCGGTGAGAAACCTGCCTCTCGTTTCACTGCGGAGTCGCGGAATTCGGGAGGTTATATCAATTCTTCTCTTTCGGGTCCTCTACGCTTCCGTCATAGAGGTGGAAATGCCTACTTGCGAAGCGCCTCACGCATGTGCTTCGGCCCAATTGGGTCCAGTGTGCACTTCTACGGCCAAGCCACAGCGGAGATTGGCGGCTTGGGTCATTTCTCTTTCAATTAACGCCTGTGCCTGCTCCAACTTGTCCGTGGGCACCTCGAAAACCAGTTCATCGTGGACAGTGAGGAGCATTTTGGCAACCGGCTCTCTGCGCAAGGCAGCGTCGACGCCGATCATCGCCTTCTTGAGAATATCGGCGGCGCTTCCCTGAATCGGCGCGTTGAGCGCCATGCGCTCCCCTAGTGTGCGGAGGCGGTAGTTGGAGGAAAGCAGTTCCGGCAGATAGCGGCGGCGTCCGAACATCGTGGTGGTGAAGCCATCGATCTTTGCCTTCTCCACTTGCGCTGTAAGAAACTCCCTCACTTTGGGAAATTGCGCGTAGTAAGTTTCGACAAAACTCGCCGCTTCATCCATTTCGACGCCGAGCCGCTGCGAGACTCCGTAGGTCGACATGCCGTAAGCAATGCCATAGGAGAACTGTTTGACCTGATCTCGCATGACTGAGGTCACATCGTTCGAACCGACGCCGTAAACCTTCGCGGCGATGGTGGCATGAAAGTCGTGTCCCTGCGCAAACGCCTGGCAAAAGGTCTCATCCTCGCAAAGATGTGCGAGCACCCGGAGCTCGATCTGTGAGTAGTCCGCCGACAGCAACACGTGACCCGACGGCGCAATGAAAGCGCGGCGGATTTGGCGGCCGAGTTCGCCGCGAATCGGAATGTTTTGCAAGTTGGGCGCCGTCGATGACAAACGCCCGGTCGCCGCCGTAGTCTGCTCGTAGGTCGTATGGATTCGCTGGCTCTGCGGGTCGATGAGCGCCAGCAGCATTTCGCTAAAGCCGTTCTTCAGCTTCGAGACCTCGCGATATTCGAGCAACGAGGCGACGATCGGATGGCTGCCGGCGAGCTTCTCCAACTCCGCGGCATCGGTGGAATAACCGGTCTTGATTCTACGAGTTTTTGGCAAAGCCAACTTTTCAAAGAGAATGCGCTGAAGCTGCAGATTGGAGTTTACGTTGAATTCCTCTCCTGCGAGTTGCTGAATCGTGCGCTCCAGAGTTATCGTTTTTTGCCCGAAGTCAGCATCTAGCTTCTCGAGATAGCCACGATCGACGAGAATTCCGTTATGCTCCATGCGTGCGAGCACTTGGATCAAAGGAAATTCCAAGGTGGTCGCGAGTTCCCAGATGCCTTGATTACGGAGGTGTTCCTCGACGACCGGAGCGACGGCGCGGAGGGCAACGGCCTGTCGGCAAACACTTTGTTTGTCGTCGGCGGCAAAAGACAAACTAACCTGCTCACCGGCTTGTGGCTCGCTTTTCTCTGCGTCAATCGAAACTCCGAGGTAACGACCGACCGTATCGCTCACGGTGTACCCCGATGAGGCACCGGGCTCGAGAAGATAGGCGGCGATTTTCGTGTCACAATAGAGCCCGTCGATTTCGACGCCGGTGTTGAGGGCCGAGCGGTAAAGTGGCTTGGCGTCATGGGCGATCTTCCCCCGATTGGGATCTTTCAGACAACCGGCAAGCCGGCGCATGGCTTGGTCAAAAGGCAGCACGTGCGCCTCGCCGGCTCCATCACTCAGCGCTAGCCAGTTTTCGTTCCATGCAAAGGCTACGGCTTCGCCCTGACGCAGCTCCGTCTCCGAGACAAATTCCGCGATCGAGCCCAATTCGAGCGCGGGTGGCGCCGCAGCAGCATGAAATTTGACCTCTTTGAGACGTTCGTGGAGGCTACGAAATTCGAGTGAGATGAAGAGATTGCGCACCGCTTCGTCATCCCACGCCTCGAGGCGAAGTTTCCCTGGATCGAGATCCAAATGGACGTCGTCGAGCAAATGCCCGAGCTCTTTGTTGATACGGACTTGATTGGCCCGTTCCTTGATCGCCTCGCGCAGTTTTGGCGTAAGCTCGTCGGCATGGGCGATGACTTGCTCGATATCGCCGTATTTATTGATCAGCTGCGCGGCGGTTTTGTCACCGACACCGGGCACTCCAGGTAAGTTGTCCGAGGTTTCGCCCTTGAGCGCGACGAAGTCAATCCACTTCTCAGGCGAGACACCGTAGCGCTCTAGTACAGCGGGAGCATCGTAACGGATAACATCGGAGATGCCCCGCCGAGTCATAATGACGGAGACGCCGTCGCGAACCAGTTGAAGAATATCGCGGTCGCCGGTGACGATAATGACCTCACAACCCTCTTCTCGACCGTGCTTGGTCAAGGTCGCCAGCAGATCGTCAGCTTCATAGCCGTCTAATTCGACCATCGGAATCCGCAGGCTCTCCAGCACTTCGCGGATCAACGGCAGCTGCTGCTTAAACAAGTCGGGAGTTGCCGCTCGCCCCGCCTTGTATTCCGCGTAGCGGTCGACGCGAAACTGCGGCACCCCCTTATCGAAACAAACGACCACGCCCTGGGGTCGCTCATCGGCAAGAAGCTTGATGAGCATCGCGGTAAAGCCGTAGACCGCGTTGGTGACCTGGCCGGACGACGTGACGAGAGTATCGGGCAAGGCAAAAAAAGCTCGGAAGGCCAACGAGTGGCCGTCGAGCAATAGCACTTTGTGCGAGTCTGTTTTCGCCGGTGGCACCGCGTTACGGGTTGACTTCGCACCTGATTTTTTGATTTCTTTGGCACTCACAATTTGCAGTTTACCTGTTGATTTTGTCTCCATCAACGCCGCGCGTTGACCGTTTGCTGCGATTTTACCTAACCTGATGGAATTTCATAAACTCTGCTTTACCCTGTAAGGTCAAGCAGAACGCCAAAAAAACAGATTTATTGACTGCGGCCGACTAGAGCTGAGGCGAGCTCGAATTTCAAGCACTGACCAGCAGCGCGCGCTCAATCAGCGACGTTCCATACCGACTTTGTAGACGTTGTTTTTCATCGCCAGCGCGCCTTCGAGGATGAATTTAGCACGACAACGCTTTCTGAAATCGAAGAGCATCGGGTGATACATGCGAGACCACTGATTCTCTGCGAAGGAAACAAGACCTTAGATACCGAACGACTCTTCACCGTAACATAGGGGATGATGCGCGGACGGCCCTCAAATCGAACTTTCCTTCACTCCCGTCGCCAAACCACGGCCTTTGACGGCAATCTCGCCGACTTGGTTTGGTCCAACTTCGTGGCCGTCTTCATCCAATAAAAGGGTCTTTTTGCCTCGGCGGGGATATCCGGCGGCGCTGCCCTCTTTCGGAAACGGGAACGTCGGATCTAGTATGGCCGAGCAAATTCGTCCCGCTTCCGTCTAACCCATGCCGATTTTTAAAAAAGTCCGCGATGAAAAGGTCTTTTTGTAAAGGTCAAAGTCCAGTTGAGTGATGGGCGCTCCAGACAGCGGATCATGCGCAGCCTCGGAAGCTGCTCGGGACCGGAAAGTACATTGGCGAGCTGGCGAAATAGAGCCGGTGATAGATGGCACATCGTAATATGCTCCTTCCTCAACCAGCTCGCTAAACGATGGACGCCCTCGGATTTGATATCGAATGGGAAGAGGGAAGCTCCGTTAAGCAACGATGAAAACAGGTGGTCTGATGATGATCCGAAACTAAGAGAATGCAAAACGGTTAATCTGTCATCAAAGAAAATGGGTATTTCATTAAGCAATCCACGACTACCGTTGGTCAGCTTTTTAACAAGAGCCAGATTACGATCGTTTGTAACGACCAACCCGGTGTCGGAATCTTCAAGAATGTACTTGATCCTTTCCGGGGGAAACGAAGGATCTAGTGCCACATAAACCTGTAAGCCTTTAATACACCGAGGTTCCACATGCTGAAAGAATGATTGCCAGCCACAAGTTGATTATCAAACCGGCTGCTGCTTATCCTTCACCTCAGAGACGCTGATCAAGATGTTCAGCCCGAATCCCGGAACCAGCCCCGTGGCGTTGCGATTCTTCGCGAAGCCGCTGTATCACTAAGGCGTCAGCTCTCAGCAAGAATTGATTTTAGCGCGGTCTTATTCGATAGCAGCGGGAGAAACAGGCTGTTTCCCGTTGTTCTTCTCTAATCTTTTTTGTTTTTCTGTTCTAAGCCGATGGTTGGCTCGCTTGAGCCAATAATCAGATTCTTTATGTGCGTCTGGATCATTGTATCCAAGCAAATATTCGTTTCGATCCGTGCCGTCTTCCCAAACCTTGTCCGTGCGAATTAAATCCTCTACAACTGCCAAGTCGTTTGACTGCTGGACGATGCCTCGTACTTGTGTTTGCACGCCGGCGGTGTCTCCGACAGCTTCGACAAGCGCCCAACAAATTATGGAGCGATTGGAAATCTCTATTTCCTTATTTTCCGATTCCCGGCAATGAATGGCTTTCCAACCTCCCTGCGCCGGAATGATTTGAAGAATTTTCCAATTTTCATATTCGTTCATAAAATCCTCTTCTAGGGGTTAAAGAGCCGCTTTTCCGTCCTTTGCCAACAGTACAGTGATTTCTTCGAGAGTGCACACCTGATCGCCGATACCTCTTCCACTACCTGTGTAAAGCCAGGCGCCAATCCATACCGGCAAGTTTGCAGCGCTGACCCGTCAACGTTCCCTAATACTTTCCCCGCGCATATTTGGCCAGTCACGCCCGGCGCTATGGCCTGAATCGAACCCGCAATCGCATTTGACGACGATCCTTCAGATCGCGGCGGAAGTCTGCTCATCAATCCAGTCTCTGCATAATTTGAGTCCATGTTCCTCCGCTCGTCGCCTTGCCTTAAAAATTAAATCTGTGGGACTCTGGATCCGTTTAATCTCTATTGTCTGGGTAAGGTCCCGATCAAATACCAGCCCGCGCGAGCACCAGCCGTGGTCAAGTCCGGGAACGGCTACTCCATAAATAGGATGGCCTTTGTACCGTTTCATTGTCTTCGTCCTTTCTAGCGCCTGTCCCGTCTCGACAAACTGGGCAGTACGGCTCGACGTTTCGTTTCGCTACAGGCTTGAATCTATTCGATACTATCATTCGCGGCGGGAATTAACGAACGTTGAGAAGTCAACGCGGTTCATTAGCTTCACCGGTCATTGCCTGAGCGTCTAGCGGACTTGCTCGAAATCTGCGGCACATTATTCCTCGTGTTGCGGGGCGAAGATAACGGGCGTGCGGTCATGAAGCGATTTGAGAAACCCAGCGGTGAGACGCTCCTATGCGTTCGTACCAACCAAGATCGCTAAGGGCGCAGACCTCACGAGTCGTATCTTGTTCCCATCAGACGTGCTATAGTGAGAACACGATCGAGGATCGTAGCGAATTTCTTCTGCTTCTCGCCTGAGTATCTGGCGCGCTTTCCGCAGACTCCTTAAATGTCGGACGAGCGTAAGTTTAATTTGCCGGCGGTCGTCGGTGGGCATAAAAATCCGGCACGGTCGGATTTTAGTTAGGCACTTGGAAAATATTGGCACCAACAAGCTGGAAAGATTCACATCACCCGAGATCCAGCAGAAATGGGGATTCGAATGACGTTGACTGTTGGCGATAAAGTTGTCTATCCGGGTCGTGGCCCCTGCCGTATTGGTGGTGTCGTCCGGAAGGTGGTGTGTGGAATGTCGACGAGTTTTTGGCGATTGGCTCTACTGGACGACAGCGGAGCCGAGTTGTTTGTGCCCGTCGATAACTTTCGCGCTCTGAACACGCGAGCCTTACTCGACCGATCTGAAATTCCCGAGCTGCTCGGCCACCTCAAGCCGCAGGGCCGAATAACAAAAGATCGCATGACGGCCAAAAACTGGCGCCAGCGCGAGCTCGACAATGCGAAACTATTCAGCTCGGGATCCATATTCGACCTGGCCCAGATGATCGGTTCACTGACTCAGTTAAGTGGCACCAAGACCCTCGCACCACACGAACGGGAGACGCTGTATCGCGCGAGAAAACTGCTGATATGCGAGATCTCGGAAGTAATGGACGAAAGCAAAAGTGCAGCAGAGGCACGGATCGACAGCGTGCTCGAACCCGCTAAGAAGAAAGCAAGCGAGTCACCAAACTAAACTCCCCACCCTAACCTCTTCATTTATTGCGCGGCGTCCTCCGCACCCTCCGTAGTTAAGATGCGGACGGACGACCCGGGACGGGAGAGCGGTCTAAAGTTGCCGGTCTCTGGTCGTCTGTCGACCTCACGACAGAAACAAAGAGTTCCAGAGCTTCATTGCTACCCTTGCCCCCTTCGCGACTCTTCGGTGAGATTCCGAATTCTTTTACCACAAAGACGATAGAGTCCCTGTCTGCGCTCTACCCCCTCTGTGCCTCAGCGGTGAAATCTCCGATTTCTCTTCATGGCAGAGAACGTGAAAATAAAGGCTCGTGAACTCTTGTCTTAAGCTGACAATCTCACAAATGAAACACTGTCAGGATTCGCTTAAATGATGGAAAGTCGGATTTTATTCTCTGTTGCGTTTTTTACCCTTCATCCGTCTAACTCACGAGGAAGGAGTACTGCGAATGAAGGCGAAAAATTTCCTGGCTATTTCCATGCTGGTCGGCCTAATGGGTTTGGTCGGGGGTTGCCACTACGGCTCGTACGATGACCACCGCGACTACGGTTACAGCAGCAGCTCCGGGTCATACCGCGAGGGATTCCGCGATGGCCGCGCTTACGAAAGACGCCGCGACGATTGGGGTGCCAGCCGCTATTATGACCGCTACGGCTATTACCGGCGGTAGAATTGTTCTCGTGGTCAACTGTTTTCAGACAAAAAAGTTACTTATGTAACGAGAAACCTACCAGCGGTTACGGCCGCCGCCGTTGCGTTCACCATGCCCTCCGCCGCCACCTCCGAAGTTATCGCGCTTCGCCATCGGCTTAGCCTCGTTAACCGTCAGAGTTCGACCATCGAATTGCGTGCCGTTCAGCGCCGAGATAGCGCTTTGGGCCTCGCTGCCGGAGCTCATTTCAACAAAGCCGAAGCCTCGTGATTGACCCGTGAACTTATCCGAGATTACGTTCGCAGATTCCACCGTGCCGTGCGCCGAGAAAAGTTCCTGTAAACGGCCTTCCGTTACGGAATAAGGCAAACCACCCACATATAATTTACTACCCATGTTCTCCTCCTAAAAGAGACTGTTATTGTCTTTGACCCTGAGAACCTGACTGCAAATGGGCTAGAACATGGGCTAACTGAACACTAAGACCACGCTCTGGTCGGATTGTCATTTAGAGGCTGCTTCGCAAGGAGAGAGACTGACAAAAGGCCTTCAAATTTTTGCTTTCCTCAGAAGGCCCTATACTGAAGAAGATGATTTAACGTACGTGTTATTCGCGGTGATGTCAATCCCGTTACGAAATAAGAGCTACATTTTTCTCGGCTCCCGTAGCTCGCGCCTCAGCGGTGAATAATTCGAATGCGTCTTCGCCACAGCGACGTAGAGCTCTCGGAGTTCCGCGTCCTCCGCGCCTCTTCGGTGAGATCTCCGAATCCATATTCACTGTGGCCAGATAGACGACACAAGGAACTAACAACACAGACTTCAAAGGCGATACCGTTTCTGTTAGCTCTAAATTCATGGGCGGCCGCCGCGCGCAGTTCAAACCATCAGCGGATTTGTGGAAAGTCTTTCGACTCAACGATGGCGTTTGGGGGTGGATTGGCTGCGCCTTTCGCAAACCGCGGTGCAACGTCTGTCCATCACTGAGCGTCCCGGGCCCAGTACAAGAGCATACCAGACGCCTCAGACTGATGGGTTGGGAGCTTGTGCAGTTGTGGGGCTGGGTGGTGGTCGTTGCGATCGTTGTCACGGCCGGTCTGGCACATGGACAGCCAGGACCGGCATCTGCTTCGACATCGGCTGAAAAAGCGGCACCGGCGCCGATCCCGCTTGCAGATGTCGCTACGGAGGCCGAATCGGTGTCCGCGGTCAACCGCGATATACAAGCTGAATTGTCGTCGGACCGAAGCACGGAAACGGTGGCACAACAACTGCCCGCGATTGCTCGTGAGATCGACGCGCGCCTGCGTGAGAGCCGGAAGATCGTTGCTCAAAGTCCTTCTATCGAAATGCTGCGCAGTCTTGAAGGCGAGTGGAGCCGACTGCGACGCGAGCTGTCGGGCTTAAACAGGGAGCTGACAGTTCGGGTAAACGAGCTCGAACGCTATATCGCTCGGCTCGATGATCTCGGAAGGACGTGGGATCAGACCTTTGTTACCGCCAAGGATTCGAGCGCACCTACGGACGTTCTTGGCCGAATCCAGACTGTTATCACCGAGATCAGGCAAGCGCGTGAGGCGGTTGAGAAGCAACGGGCGCGCGCATTGACAATGCAAAACCGAGTTGGCGTGCAGGATTCTCGGATCGCCGACGCGCTCCTGTTGGTCGCTCAGGCGCGCGACAATGCACTAAATCGCATGTTCTTCCGGGATAGCCCACCGATCTGGAGTCTGACGGTACGCTCCCGCATGGCGCAAGAACTTCAGGACGAAAGTCTGAGTTCGTTTTCTACACAATGGATGGCATTGGCCGCATATGCTCAGCGGCAGGCAATGCGATTTGTGCTCGTCGTCGTCGTCTTCATCACATTGGCTATCGCGCTTTTTTGGACACGCCGGCGTGTGCGCGGGTTGTCGGCTGAGGAAACTGGTCTCTCTCGCGCGTCTTTGGTGTTCGAAATGCCGATTGCCGCCGCGCTCATCTTGTCGCTTCTCGGTAGCCGCTGGATCTATCCGCAAGCACCACGTCTATTGTGGGCCTTGCTCGGCGCGCTTGCGCTCATTCCGAGCGTTGTCATCCTTCGCCGACTCATCACATCGGATCTCTATCCGATACTGTACCCGCTGATCGCGCTATTTTTCCTCGACCAACTCCGATCAGTTACCGCGGCGGTGCAGTTTTTGCCGCGCTTGCTATTCTTGGCCGAAATGCTCGCGGCCATGGTATTTTCGGTCTGGCTCGTCCGGTCCGCTGGCCGCCCGCCGCGCTCAACTTCAGACGAAGCGCACTCGCGCAAGATGTTCAAGATCGCCGGTTACGTTGGGTTGATAATTTCCTCGGCTGCGTTCATAGCGAATGGCTTTGGCTACGTGACTTTGGCCAATTTGCTTGGCAACGGGCTACTCGACAGCAGTTACCTCGCGCTGATTCTGTATGCTCTGGTCGAGGTTTTCGACGGACTTGCCATGATCGCCCTGAGCTTGCGTCCATTTGCGGTGCTCGGCATTGTCAGCAGGTATCGACGTCTGTTGCATCATCGTGTCCGCCGAGCACTGCAGACCCTCGGAGTTCTCTTGTGGGCCCTGGCCGTGCTGCAACGGCTTTTGCTACGCGACCCACTGTTCGACGCTGTCGGCCAGTTCCTGACGGCAGAGCTCGGCGTCGGCTCCATTCATGTCTCACTGGGCGATGTGCTGGCTTTCGGAATCACCGTCTGGGCCGCCTTTCTTGTTTCGCGGTTCGTTCGTTTCCTGCTGGACGAGGACGTTTATCCCCGGGTTCGTCTTAAGCGCGGTCTGTCGTACGCGATCTCGAACATGCTGCATTATCTAATCTTAGTCGTCGGATTTTTCCTCGGGGTGGCGGCCTTGGGTTTCGACATGACCCGAGTCACGATTCTCGCCGGGGCATTCAGCGTCGGCGTCGGTTTCGGCTTACAGAACATCTTCAACAATTTTATCTCGGGCTTGATTTTATTGTTTGAGCGACCGATCAATATCGGCGACGTGGTTCAGATCGAGGATGCCTCCGGCGTGGTGGAACGAATCGGCATTCGTGCCAGCATCATTCGCACAACAAACGGTTCCGAAATCATCATGCCCAACGGAAAATTAATTTCCGAACGTCTGATCAATTGGACGCTTTCGAGCCGGCAACACGGTATCGAACTCGCTATCGCAGTCGCCCAGGGGACCGATCCTCGACGCGCGATCGCGCTTTTAGAGCAGACGGCAGCCCGCCATCCTCTCGTTACGGGTGATCCTCCGCCGCAGGCGCTGGTCGTCAAGCTCGGTGCCGATTCACTCGGCCTTGAGTTACGGGCCTGGACCGACCACAGCGAACGGTGGATGCAGATCCGCAGCGAGCTAGCGATTGCAATCAGCTCCGCGTTGGCGACGGAAAAAATCGACATTCGCTGATGAGAAATTTAAATCCCGAAAAATGAAGTCCTAAACTGGAAAGGCCCTGGCGTCGAGGAAGACGTCCGGCCATTGCGTCGCTGCCGCGACAACATCTCTAATCCTTCTGCTCTAGCGGTGCCGTAATTGGCGGCTCAGCAGCTAGGCAAGAAATTACAATCGCAGATCCAGTTTGGGGATAACCAGAAGCTTCTCGACGAAACGATCGTCGCCAAACTTACTCGCGTACAAGCCGAGAAGACCGAGAGGCGCAAACAACCAGGTCAAAAGCCAGCCATACCAGGACGTTTGGTACCCGATCAAGCCGGCCAAAAACGGCAGCGCGGCTATCTCGAGGCAAACGCCGCTGCTGAACACCAACAGACTTCTTTTCCACCGACTGGTCTGCAGCAGCACGGTCTCCGAATCGCGCAGGCACAGAAGAAATCCCTGTATCAAACCAAGTTCACGAGGTTTCATCACGCGTCGCCTCTCACTGATAAAATTGCGTCGCTACGGAATGTTATTGACAGGCCGGATGGAAGGAAAACTAAACCGATCACGGACACAACGGCATTCTGTACGATACAGTCCGTCTATGTTAAAGCCGGTCGCGTCGGAAAGCAAATTAATTTGGTCTATGGTGAATGATGCACGGCCGGGGTGGCGCGAAACTCCTGGCAGCTATTTTTGATAGCAGCGCTGCACTTCGAGCTCGTGACCGGAACTCACGGTTTGAAACTTGTCCCAGAACGCGTCGTCGACCTTTTTTAATTCGGGGTTCTGTTTGGCAGCCCGGTAGCGCGTGAGATGGCCTGGACCGCCATTATAGGCTGCGTAGGTCGCGCGGGCCAGATTCCCTCCTGCTGTTTGTCCTCGTTTTTCCTGATTGCGTGGCGACTGAGGTAGTATTCCAGGATCTCTCCGCCCGAGTTGCCGTTGTATTCGATGTCACCACCCATTCGTTTTAGGTCATACAGATTGCGCCATGTGCTTCGGTTCATCTGCATTAAACCCAGGTCTCCGCTGACCGAAGCCACGTGTACAGGATTGCCTTGCCGGATGTCAACCTGGTAGTCGAGAGTCGTGAGCGAAGAGGAAAGATGTGGATCACAGGTGCGGCCGCGTCGTTGATTGACAGATAAACCCGCCGCGCGGTAGAAGCGAGAATCATACCGTCTGACGTTCGCGCTGAGGAGGTATTGAGCATGCCGACCATTGATTCCGATGCTCATGTTGTAGAGACGGAACATACTTGGGATTTCATGGAGGCGTCTGACCAAAAATATCGCCCGCTCATCGTGCGCCCGCGCGGCGAAGGCGGCGCCGAGTATTGGTTTATCGATGGGAAAATTCGCGGCCTGGTGCGAATCGTCATGACAGCGAAAGAGATGGACGAAGTCGCCGGCCGGACCGGACGCGTGATGATGACGCCGCGGGAAACCCGCGAAATGGAAAACGTGCCGGCGCGACTGCGCCACATGGACCAGTTGGGGATCGATGTTCAGGTGCTCTACCCGACAATGTTCATTGAGCAGATCACCGAAAAGCCTGACTGGGAGATCGCCATTTGCAAGGGCTATAATCGCTGGCTTGCCGACATTTACCGGCAAGGCCAGGGGCGGCTCAGGTGGATCTGCGTCTTGCCGTTGCTCGATATGAGCGCGTCTTTGGAGGAACTCAAATTTTGCAAACAGCACGGCGCGTGCGGTGTTTTCATGCGCGGTATCGAAGGGCATCGTCTAATCACCGATCCTTACTTCTATGCGCTTTACGACGAAATGAGCCGGCTCGACGTGGCAGCGGGAGTGCACGTCGGCAACGGCAATCCGCAAAACCTCGATTTGGTGTCGCAGTACAACGGCGGCGGCAGCTTCTGGAAGTTTCGCATCCCAGTCATTGGCGCATGCCATTCGGTAATGATGAGCGAAGTGCCGATGCTGTTTCCCAAGCTTCGCTTTCACTGGGCCGAAGCGGCGGCGCAGTGGATACCCTACGTCGTGAAGGACTTGCAGCGCCGTTGGGCCACCCAGCGAAAGGATTTGCCGGAAAATCCGCTGAAAGTCTTTCGGCAATTCGTCTCATGCCAGACCGATGATGACGTGGATTACGTTCTAAAATACGCCGGCGAAGATAACCTCACGATCGGCACTGACTATGGTCACAACGATCAATCTACTGAAGTCGAAGCGCTGCGCAATCTTCGCAGCATGGGAACGATTACCGACAGCCAGTACGAAAAGATTATTTATCATAATCCGAAGACGTTGTTCGCGCTGTAGCGCAGGCATCGGGGATGTTTACTTCTTTCTCGGCTGTCGTGAGTGGAGCGACATTGGCACTGAAGATCTGGTTGCGTTCGATATCTCACCGCGGAGGACGACTGAGTAAAAATAGACGAAACACGCGAGGGATCCGAGGTTTTCTCGGCTCTGACTCGAATTGATACGAACAGAATACTTAAAAGATTAAATGACGGATGCGTTCTGAGGAATTACCTAACGGTTTGTCGGGGAGCTAACTTTGTCGGGGAGCTAACGGCGAGGCGGCATGGGGTCGGTCGATACTCGACAGTGGCGTGGCGCGTGATCACGAGAAAGGAAAAAAACTCTCGCAAGTGCTTGAAAGCGGAGTGCCAAAATCGCATGGGACGGCGGGTGTTCGCCGATCAGTCGACCTTTAGCGGATCTTTTTCCGACCCGTTCGTCGTGGCAGACAACGCGGGCTTCCGGGCGTCGAAAATCGGCTTGCGCCGTTGCTCGTGCTCGCGCGCTTTGACTGCATTGAGCCGTTCGCGAAACCAGGTTTTTTCCGGCCAGCTCCAGTTGCCTTCGACGTCGGAGTAGTTGTGAGTGCCTTTGATAGCCATAGTAATAACGAGTCACAGCAAGTCGCGTACCAAGCACAAATGGTAAGAATTTCGTCACGCAGTGGCCGGCGGATCGCTTCTTCGGAACAAAAATCGTCGATGCGGCCCATAAATTGCCCGCTCGTGACGTGGTTTGCGGAAGAGGCTTAGGTTCTAGGATTCGTCGGCCGTGCGCTTCGCAGTAAAAAAGGAGCTGAATCATGAAACAGGGGATCGGTAATTTTGCCCGCGGCCCGGCGCTAATTGCCGGGGGATTATTCCTGTTGGCCCCGAATATTGCCGCGCTCAACGCGCAAACGTCGCCGCCGACGGCGATCAGAGGCACCGTCGGGTTCCTCAAAGACCGAGACCTGATCGTTGCCACTCCGGCCGGCGACGTGAGAATCGTCGTGACCGATAAAACCATTGTCCGCGGCGAGGTATCGATAAAAATCTCAGAGATTACCAACGGCATGTATCTCGGCACGACGGCGACGAAGCAGGCGGACGGAAGCTTTTTGGCGTCCGAAGTCCATGTTTTTTCCGAAGACCAGCGCGGCACTGGAGAGGGACATCGTCCCCTCGCTTCCGCCCCTGAAAGCGGCGCGACCATGACCAATGCCAACGTAGAACAGGTGGAGGATGTCACCGTAAAAGATGTCAAAGGACGGCTGATGACCCTCAAGCACAAGGACGGCGAAGTAAAAGTTCTGGTACCGCCGGACATTCCGGTGGTGAAGCGGGTCATGGGTGACCGCAGTCTGCTCAAGGCGGGCGCCGAAGTGTCTCTCCAAGCAAGCCGCAGCGCCGACGGAACGCTCTCGGCAACGCAAATCACCGTGCGGGCAGCTGGAAGTAAATAGTGAATTGAGCGAGCGGTGAGATTGGTCGCGCTTGGATTAACCGCCAGGGTTTCATCCAAAGTCATGCCAATTCAGGACAACTTTGTCCGCGTATAGCTTGTCGATGTCCAGGTCGAAGGACATGCCGCGGCTCCTAAGATAATCGGCGATCGGCTTGAGCGGCATGCCCACGGCGGCAAGATAGTCGCCGCGTACTGAAGCGATGAGCTTACGACCTTGGCCTTGAATCGAATAGGCTCCCGCCTTATCGAGCGACTCATTAAGGGAAAGATATCGGTTAATTTCCTCTTCCGTGTATGCGCGCATCTTGACGAACACCGTTTCGACGATTTGAAGACCGGGTCCGCCAGCGCTGTCCAGGATTACTACGCTGGTGAAGATCCTGTGGATCTTGTCCGCGAGCAAGCGCAGGATTCGCCGCGCACCATCGATATCACCCGGCTTACCAATTTTCTCGCCGTTAAGGAAAATCATCGTGTCGCTGCCAATGACAATCGACCTGGCATGTTTCTTGGCAATCGATCGAGCTTTGCCGGCGGCGAAGTCGAGGACCTCGTCTTTCATCGACACATGCTCGGACACCATCTCGTTGAATTCCGGGTCGATCACTTCAAATGGCAAGCCGAGCAGCGCCAAAATCTCCCGGCGGCGCGGCGAGGTCGAGGCGAGAATCAGTCTCATGGAGCAAATCCGGCGTTCTGGATGCGGCTGGCTGCAGCCGCGCTGGCTGGCGGTTCTCGATCGTGAAAGGTGGTCTGATCGGAATGGAATTCATCATCGATGAGCGCGGCATAGTGCATCAAGCACTGGCGAACCTGCTCGGTGTTATTCGCACGCGTCATCTGCGCGCGCATCTCGGCGGCGCCGCGGAAATTGCGGCAATACCAGGTCAGATGTTTGCGCATGGCCATGAACCTCGACTGGCCGCAGGCATTTTCGAAATGCTCGCTATGTTCTATGATCACCTCAAATCTTTCAGCCAAACTAACGGGTGTCGAATCGATCACGAACGGGCTATCTATGAAAAGTGCATGCTTTAGCGCATTTTTATCGCGGAAAAGCCAAGGGTCGCCTTGCGCGCCGCGGCCGATCAGCACGCCGTCGACCTGAGTTTCGCGCACGCGGCGATAGGCATCGCGCAAATCGTGCACGTCGCCGTTGCCAAGAATCAGTGTACCCGTCCCCTTGGCAATCTCTACGGCGCGCGCGATGGCGTCCCAATCCGCCGCGCCTTTGTACCCTTGCTCGAGGGTTCGGCCGTGAAGCGAGATCGCTGTCAAACATTCTTCGAGCAGCATGGGCAGCCATTGATCGATGACGTTGCGGTCGTAGCCTAACCGGGTTTTGACAGAGACCGGAAGAAGTCTTTGCCGCGGCGTTCCATGACCGGGGCGGTGCCGATTGGCAAGTCTCACTTCCTCGATAACGTCGTCGCCAAGGTCAACATCCCTGAGCGTTTGACCGTTATACCAGTCTCGAACGCCACGCTTGACGGCGCGTATAATTTCGCGCGCCAATTGGGGAGTACGGATGAGCGCGGCGCCGCAGCCGCTGGCGGCGACTTTCTTCGCCGGACAACCCATGTTGATGTCGATGCCGTCAAATCCTAGCTCGCAGACGACATGAGCAACCCGGTAAAACAATTCGGGGGTCTTGCCGTAGATCTGCGCGACCACCGGACGCTCGATTTCGCCATAGGTGAAATCTTTGAGCAGCGTGCGCGGCGAACAAAACGCAGACTGTATGTTCACGAATTCGGTCAGCGTCACGTCCGGACTGCCATGCTTGGCCGTGATATAGCGAAACGACGCGTCGGTGACGCCGTCCATCGGTGACAGTCCGATAACGGGTTTGGTTATTTTCTGCCAGAAATTCATGGTTGCAACGAGTGATTAGTTTGACATTAGCATAGGATGAAATCTATTGGTTCATCCACTTTAAAAGGCATGGTAATGGTCATTTCTGCCGCTCTATAATATCACCCAGTTTTTTTCGGTCCTCATCGGAAATCTTTTCCTGGGACCGCTTTGCCGGCGACCGCTCAGCCTTGTCGCCCCTATCGAGCTGTCGAGCTGCCTTGGGGTGGGCCTTCCGTTCCTGGTCTTTGACAAAGAGATTACGCAGGTCATACCAATAAAACCAGACGAGAAAGGCGACAAACCACACGATCAGCGGAAAGATGATGTAGAAAAGCACCGTCCTGCCCCTGCTTCGCCGCTGCTTCCTCTTCTGCGCCATGTACACTCGATCCCTATCCCGCCGCTGTCCATCGCTGGCACGAGGAGAGCTCGAGGGGAAAAAGACTGATAGAAAAGCTGAACTGCGATAGCTTTAGTAATTCGGCTTGTGCTCGAAATAGTGCGTTGCGTTGATCACGCGCACGGTCTTGGTTTTCGAGCGCATCACCACCGACTGAGTCGTGGCGCCACCCGGGAAGAAATGCACGCCGCGCAGATAATCGCCGTCCGTAACACCCGTGGCGGCGAACATGACGTCGCCGGCGGCAAGCTCTTCGATCTGGAATTTCTTCTTGATATTCGTAACGCCCATTTGCTTCGCGCGTTCGATTTCTTCATCGTTGCGCGGCGCCAGCCGGCCCTGGAACTCACCGCCGACGCAGCGCAGCGCCGCCGCAGCCAGCACGCCTTCCGGCGCGCCGCCGATGCCGAGCAGCAGATCGATGCCGGTTTCCTTCTTGGTCGTGGCAATGGCGGCTGCAACATCGCCGTCGCCGATCAGACGAATGCGTGCGCCGGCCTTGCGCACTTCTTGAATGAGCGCCTCATGGCGCGGCCGCGAAAGTATGATCGCCATGAGATCCTCGACCTTACATCGCTTGGCTTCAGCTAGCGCGTGGAGGTTTTCCGTTGGGCTTTTGTCCAAATCGACCACGCCTCTACCGTCGGGACCCGTGGCAATCTTAGCCATGTAGGTATCCGGGCAGTGGAGTAAGTTGCCGCCATCGGCCATGGCGATCACCGCCAGCGCATTGGGCGCGCCGGTGGCGCAAATCGTCGTGCCTTCGAGCGGATCAAGCGCGATATCGACCTTCGGTCCGCCAGAGCCAACTTTTTCGCCGATGTAAAGCATCGGCGCTTCGTCGCGTTCACCTTCGCCGATGACTACGGTGCCATCGATGGCGAGAGCGTCAAACGCTCTGCGCATGGCGTCGACAGCGGCCTGATCCGCCGCCTTTTCATCGCCGCGTCCGGTTAATCGCGCGCAGCTCAACGCCGCCGCTTCGGTCACTCGAATGGCTTCCAGCGCTAAGTTTCGGTCCATGTCGGCCTCCCTTCGATGAGCGATTCCATTAATCGAAACGCTTTTTCGGCGACAACGCCGGTCGTCAACGCGTTTTTCTCGTTATAACCGACGACGCCGTTGTTGCGCGGCTGTTCAGGTGAATACAGGACAAACGGCACTGGATCAGCAACGTGGGTCTTGAGCGCGATCGCGGTCGGATGGTCAGGCATGAGCAAGATCCTATAGTCTCTTCTGTCCGCCATTCCTTTCAAAACAGTGCCGACAACCTTTTCGTCAAAGTCTTCGATCGCTTGGATCTTCTTTTCAACGTCGCCCATGTGGCCGGCCTCATCGGTGGCTTCAACGTGAATGAAGACTAAATCATTTTTCTCCAACGAGCGCACGCCGTACTCGCCCTTGCCAGCGTAATTGGTGTCCAGGAATCCGGTGATCCCCGGCACATAAATCCGCTCGAGGCCGGCATAGACACCAAGACCGTTGATGATGTCGACGGCCGAGATCACTCCGCCTTTGATGCCGAAGCGCTCGGTGAGCGGCGGTAAGTTAGGCGCCCTGCCCTGCCCCCAGAGCCAGATTGTGGTCGCAGGACGATGTCCTTCCGCTCGGCGCTTTCTGTTTATCGGATGATCGGCGAGTATCGGTTCCGAGGCCTGCATCAGCTCGAGCAATCGCTCGGCGCCTTCGCCTTTGGGCAAATAGCCAGCGGTCTTCTGATCGGTGATGTCGTGCGGTGGGGTAGTTGCCATTTTCTCTTTGCCGTCGCGCCATACCATCAAGTGGCGATAGCTCACGCCTGGAAAAAATTCCACACCTGCGCCGCCGAGCTTGCGGTCGAGATCGCGGATGATCTCAGCGGCTTCCTCCGTCGAGATGTGACCCGACGTGAAGTCTTCCATCGTCGTTTCACTGCCCGAGCCGGCGAGCGTCACGAGATTGCAGCGAAACGCGATGTCGTTCGGTCCAAGCGTAACACCCATGCTCGCGGCTTCCAGTGGCGAGCGGCCGGTATGATAGACGGCCGGATCGTAACCCATGATGCTCATGTTACCGACGTCGCTGCCGGGTGGAAAACCCTTGGGGATCACATGAGCGATGCCGAACACACCGCGAGCCGCGAGCCAGTCCATGTTCGGCGTGCGCGCTGCTTCGAGAGGAGTTTTGCCGCCGAGAACGTCTAGCGGATAGTCGGCCATGCCGTCGCCTTGGAGAATGATGAATTTCACGGATGGTCCTTTAATATCGAGAATTCCCAGCGATTGAGAACGACGCTAAACACGGCGGCTGAGTTTCCCGGCGGCGGTTTTTCACAGCGCCTTTCTGATCATTTCACGCCCCAGATTGGAAACCAAACGGGATCAACCAGGATATAATCTCGATTGCCGAGAGAATCCAGAGCTCGGCGCACCTGCCTCAATGTCGCTCGCTCCAAAGTGATGACGAAAGGCAGAATCGCTCGGGGATTCACTCTCAGTTTGTAACTCTGTGCCAATGCCCGCAATTCTTGCTCGCTATGCCGCAGCTGCCAGATTTCCGAGATGTTGACGCCGATGCGCCCAAAGGTCTGCCCGATATCGCCGACGATGCCGGCGCGGTCCTTGACGAGGAAGCGCAGGTAAAACGAGCCATGGATATCATCCTCGGCCTCAAGCCTGAGACTCCCCGTCTTGACGAGACTCGGCGTGCCGATGGACGCGGCGCCAGCGCGCGCCAATTCGCAAACATCGCCCAATACCGCCACCGCGGTCGGCCCGCCCCCGGCTCCCGGTCCGACGAGAACATAATCGCAATCGCGCTCGCCCCGTCCGCCACCGCTTTTCTTGCCGGCAAAACAGATGGCATTCGTCGCGCCGTCGATACCGGCGAGAAAATTTTCCCGCGGCAGCAAAACCGGAGAGACAAAAACCTGGACGGTCTGACCGTTACGTTTAGCCACCGCGAGTTGTTTGATCGTGCTGGAGCCGGTTCTGCCGGCGTAGCGAAAATCGACTGCGTGAATATCTTCGATACCTTTGCGCCAAATCGTGCCGGGCTGGATTTGCAGACCGAAGGCGACTCGGCTGAGTAGTAGCAGTTTGGCTTCGGCGTCACTGCCATCGACGTCGGCGGACGGATTGGTTTCAGCGTAGCCCTTGTGCTGTGCCTCCTTAAGCGCGTCGGCGTAGGGCTTTCCGCTCCTTTCCATCTGCGACAGGATGTAATTGCAGGTACCATTAACGATGCCAAAGATGGCTTCCGGCTCTTCTGCGGCAAAGCTCTCGCTCAGCGCGCGCATCACCGGTATGCCGCCGCCGACGCAGGCCTCGAAGCGCAGCTGCCTGCCGCTCGCGCGGGCGGCCGCCCAGATCTCATCACCGTAACGCGCCAGCACCGCCTTGTCCGAAGTGACGACGGATTTACCCTTCTTGAATGCGCGCAGGAAATAATCTCGGAACGCCGGCAACTGGGATGCTTTTTGAAAGCCCAGTGCTTCGACGACGATCTCAACCGCCGGGTCGTCGATGACTTCTTCGGCGCGCGCCGTAAACAGCGACGGCCGCTTGGCAAACCATTTCTTGGTTTTGGGATTGCGGGTGTAAATTTTTTGAATCTCTAGTTCGATGTCGTTGCCGACCCCGCCTTTGAGATCTTGAAACACAATATCCTGGATTGCTTCGCCGACCACTCCGGAACCGAGCAAGCCAATACCAACTTTGCGCCGTTTATACAGTGATGCCATGGCGAGTCTTTAGAGAGATAAAAGAATTAGCGTGGAATCGGACGCTAGTCCAGCAGTTTTCCCAGCGCCCGTTTGATCTTTCGCACGGCTTGCTTGGTGCGATGCTCGTTTTCGATGAGCGCGAAACGGACGTGAGCGTCACCATATTGACCAAAGCCGATGCCTGGTGAGACGGCTACTTGGGCTTCTTGCAACAAATATTTGGCGAACTCGACGGAGCCCAGCTTCTTCGCTGGCTCGGGGATTTCCGCCCACACGAACATAGTCCCTTTTGGTTTCGGAATGCTCCAACCGGCGCGGTCGAGACCATCGATCAAAGAATCGCGCCGTCTTTCATACACGAGCCGAATCTCTTCAACGCAATCCTGTGGGCCGTTGAGGGCCTGAATGGCCGCGATCTGGATCGGCTGAAAGATCCCGTAGTCGAGGTAGCTTTTGATGCGCGCCAGCGCATGAATGATATCCTTGTGGCCGACGCAGAAACCGACGCGCCAGCCAGGCATGTTATAACTCTTTGACAGTGAAAAGAATTCAACGCCAACATCCTTGGCGCCCGGAATCTGCAGAAAACTCGGCGCCTGATAGCCGTCGAAAGTGATATCCGCGTACGCGAGATCGTGGACGACGATGAAGCCATGCTCCTTGGCCGCTTTGACTACCCGATCGAAGAAATCAAGCTCGACGACTTCGGTCGTGGGGTTGTGAGGAAAGCTGAGGATCAGCATCTTCGGTTTCGGCCAAGTTTGACGGATCGCTTCTTCAAGGTAACTAAAAAAAGCCTCGCTGGTGGTCAGAGGAATGCACCGTAGGTCGCCCCCCGCCAAAACCACTGCATACTGATGAATCGGATAGGTCGGGCTCGGACAAAGCACCACGTCACCGGGATCGATCGTCGCCCAAGCAAGATGGGACAAGCCTTCCTTCGCGCCGATCGTTACGATCGCTTCTGAGTCGGGATCCAGATCGACTCGATAGCGCCGCCGATACCAGTCGCAAATCGCCACGCGCAGTTTATAGATACCGCGGGAAACGGAATAGCGGTGATTGGCGGGCTTGGCGGCGGCTTCGACGAGCTTTGCCACCACATGGGGTGGCGCGGGCAAATCGGGATTGCCCATACCGAAGTCGACGATGTCTTCTCCCCTATGCCGCGCCGCCATCTTCATCCCGTCTATAATGCTGAAGACATAGGGCGGTAAGCGTTTAATCCGCTGAAATTCCACGCGTTGTCCCTTATCCTTTCTCTTAACGAACGAAATTATAACCCATTTTTATAAGCTATGGCTAAAAGACCTGCAACTGCAATGTAGCCGGGCTCTACCTGGAAACTCAAATTGATTCCGAAGGCTAACAAATGGACTTCGGATAACCTAGCATGCAAACTTGCCGTCATGCTCGGAAAAGATTCCTCGTTTCACTCGGAATGACACTCAAGGAATTTGTCATCCCGAACGAAGTGAGGGATCTAGTTAGCTCACCCATCACTCGCTAATGGGACGATCAAGCCCTAAAATTTACCGGTTATCCCACCGCGCCCAACTGCAACCTCTTTCCCCATCGGTGTCTGAGTATTTCCTTCATACCCGCGGATTCCCGGCTACGCAGCTCTGGATCTTTGTCCAACCAGGCCAAGGCTTCCTTCCGTGCTTCGGCGAGTATGCGAGAGTCTCGCAGCAAATTCGCCAGGCGAAAATCAACCAGGCCGCTCTGCCGAGTACCGAGGAGTTCGCCCGGCCCGCGCAGTCGTAAATCCGCCTCGGCGATCTTGAATCCGTCCCGTTCCGATTCCATGACTCGGAGACGCTCGGCAGCGACCGCACTGCCCATGCCACGGTTGACCAACAAGCAGTAACCTGGCGCCGAACCGCGCCCGATGCGCCCGCGCAATTGATGCAGTTGCGACAGGCCAAAACGTTCCGCGTGTTCGACGACGATCACGGTTGCGTTGGGAATGTCGATGCCGACTTCGATCACCGTTGTGGCGACAAGTAGATTGAGCTTTTCGTCGCGAAAGGCCCGCATGATCGCGTTACGGTCTTCCGCTTTTAAACGGCCGTGCACGAGGCCGATACCGAAATCTCTGAAAAGTGTCTGGCGCATTTTTTCCGCCATCTGAGTGGCGTCGCGTACTTGTTGCAGCTGCTCAGAAGGCTCGACTAGAGGAAACACGACGAACGCTTGGTGACCGCGCTTGAGCTCGTCGAGAACGATCGAATAAACCTGCTTACGTTCGCGTTCGGCAAACACTTTGGTCTTAACAGGCGTTCGTCCCGGCGGCATCTCATCGACAAACGACACTTCCATGTCGCCGTAGAGCACCATCGCCAGGCTGCGGGGAATCGGCGTCGCGCTCATCAGCAGCATGTGTGGCTGGTGGTCCGTGATCGAAGTCATGCTCACGCCGCCGACCAAACGCTGCAGCGACAATCTTTGCATCACACCAAATCGATGTTGTTCGTCGATGACACCCAAGCCCATTCGCGGCACGCGCACCTCGTCCTGGATCAACGCGTGGGTGCCGATAACAAAGTGAACATCCCCTCGCTCGATTCGCTCCAGTAAGGACTTTTTCACTTTTGCCGGAGTGGCCGCTGTGAGCAGCGCCGACGAAATGCCAAGGCCGTCGGCGAATTTTTGCAGATTCCGGTAATGTTGCTCCGCGAGAATTTCCGTCGGCGCCATCCATAGCGCTTGAAAGCCCTGCTCGATCGCTCGCAGCGACGCCAACCAAGCCACCATGGTCTTGCCCGAACCGACATCGCCTTGAACCAGGCGCTGCATCGGTCGTTCCGATGCCATGTCGTTCTCAATTTCATGCAAAACCCGCTGCTGCGCCCCCGTCAGCTTGAACGGCAGCAGTTCACGCATGCGCGTTGACAATGCGCCGCGGCTCCGGGCAAGACGAATTGCCGCGCTCCGGCTGCGCGCTTTACGCCGTAAGCTCAAGCCGAGCTGCAAATAGAAGAGCTCGTCAAAGATGATCGTCCGGTGCGCCACGGAAGATGCGTCGTTGAGGGTGCGGACGTTCGCCTCGAGCGGTGGCTCATGTAGCTGTCCGAGCGCTTCCGCGACGCTCATCAATCCATGACGCGCGACGATCGTCTCCGGAAGCCGGTCGGGAATACGGTCGCGATATTCGGCCAGAGCTTGCGCGGCATATTTTCGCATGAACGTTAATGCCAAACCGGCCGAAAGCAGATAGACGGGCAGGATTCGCTTCAGCTGCGAGTCTTCCTCGCTGTTGACAATTTCAAAGTCCGGGTGAACCAGCTGAAGGCGCGCGCGCGTACTGCGCGCCACTTTGCCGTGCACCAAGAGCGTCTGTCCCCGGGTAAGTCCATTAGCTAGAAAGGACGGTACGCGGTACCAGACGAGATCGATGCTGCCGGTGTCGTCTTGAAGAGTCGCTAGTAGGATTTGGCCGCGGCGGCGCGGTATGTATCTACGCTGCAATGCGGCGAGCCGTCCGACGAAACTCGCCTCGCGACCCAAAACGGCTTGACTGATCTTGGCGATCTCGCGGCGATCTTCGTAACGGAACGGGAGATGGTGAAGCAGATCCTCGACCGTTTTGAGGCCAAGCGATGCCAATTGGCCGGCCCGTTTTGGACCGACGCCTTTGAGATATTGAATCGGCGTCGCCAAGGCGCGCAAACACTCGCGCACACTAGGCGCCTTTTGATTTGAATTGTTTTCCATTGCGCCACTAGGGCAAAGGCGGCGCGCTGTAATCTTGCAAGGCTTTGACTTCGAACTCGCGCTGTTTAAGATATTCGATGCCCTCGGCGGCCGCTTCGGCGCCGGCGATCGTCGTAAAATAAGGCACCTGATAATCCAAGGCACAGCGGCGGATGTAGTAGGAGTCCGCGTGCGAGCGCGCATCTTCCGGCGTGTTGATCACCATTGCCACCTCGCCGTTCTTGATCTGATCGCCGATATTGGGACTGCCTTCTTGAATCTTTTTGACGACCTCGGCGGGAATACCGAGGGCGTCGCAATAGGCCGCGGTGCCCCGCGTGGCAACGATCTCGAAGCCGGCGCTGTGTAATTTTTTGGCGATGGGAGCAACGCTCGACTTGTCTTCATTGCGCACGCTGATGAAAACTCTTCCATTCATGGGCAAACGCATGCCGCTGCCAAGCTGCGCCTTGGCAAAGGCAATGCCGAAGGAGCTGTCGATACCCATCACTTCGCCGGTGGATTTCATCTCCGGCCCAAGCAGAGTATCGACTCCGGGAAATTTGTTGAACGGAAACACGGCTTCCTTGACGGAGATATGTTTGGGCACGATCTCGTGGCTCAATCCAAGCTCTTTGAGCTTTTTTCCCACCATGATGCACGCCGCTATTTTTGCCAGCGGCACGCCGATCGCTTTACTGACAAACGGCACCGTGCGCGACGCCCGTGGATTGACTTCGAGCACGTAGACGTTTTCTCCTTGCACGGCGAACTGCACGTTCATGAGCCCGCGCACATTCAAGGCCTTGGCGAGGGCGATCGTGTGCCGCCGAATCTCATGTTGAATCTCTTGACCTATCGATTTCGGTGGCAGACTGCAGGCACTATCTCCCGAATGCACCCCGGCCCGCTCGATATGCTCCATGATGCCGCCGACCACGTACTCCTCACCGTCACCGAGCGCGTCGACATCGACCTCGATAGCGTCGTCGAGAAACTTGTCGATCAACACCGGATGTTCAGGTGACGCCAAGACCGCGTGCATCATGTAGTTCCTTAACGCATCGCCGTCATACACGATCTGCATGGCCCGGCCGCCGAGAACGTATGACGGTCTAACCAGGACCGGATAGCCCAATCGCTCGGCGATTTTGAAAGCTTCATCGTACGAGCGCGCCATTCCGTTATCGGGTTGCTTGATCCCTAATCGCTTCAACAATTCGGCGAATCTTTCCCGGTCTTCGGCCAAGTCGATGCTGTCCGGAGAAGTGCCGACGATCGGCACTCCGGCGCGCTCCAATGGCAATGCGAGCTTGAGCGGCGTTTGCCCGCCAAATTGAACGATCACGCCGTCCGGTTTTTCCCGATCGACGATGTTCATGACCTCTTCCATGGTCAACGGTTCGAAGTAGAGCTTGTCGGAAGTATCATAGTCGGTGCTGACGGTTTCCGGGTTACAATTGACCATGATGGTCTCGCAACCTTCTTCTTTGAGCGCGAAGGCGGCATGCACGCAGCAGTAATCGAACTCGATCCCTTGTCCGATCCGGTTCGGCCCGCCGCCGAGGATCATGATCTTTTTACGTCCCGTTGGCTTGGACTCATCCTCTCCCTCGTATGTGGAGTACAAGTAAGGAGTGAAGGCTTGAAACTCCGCGCCGCAGGTGTCGACGGAATTGAACACCGCCTCGACGCCTTCGTCTTTGCGCGTCTGCCTAACCTCGGCCTCACTGCTTTCGATGAGCTTGGCAATACGCGCGTCGGCGAAACCCATCTGTTTCCAGCGACGAAGGGTATTCGCGCCGAGATCATCTAACTTGCCTTTGGAGGCTGCGATTTCATCGTCGGCCGCGATGATCTCCCGCACCTTTTCGAGAAACCAAGAATCGATTGCCGAAAGCTGATAAATCTCCTCGGTTGTCAGGCCGAGACGATAAGCGTCGCCGAGATACCACAAGCGCTGCGCATTTGGCTGGTTGAGTTTTTCCCGGACAATTTTTAGTGATTCTTCCCGGTTGGCCGCGGACAAGTCCACCTTCGGCTCGAATCCGAAGGAGCCCGTCTCCAGCGACCGCATCGCCTTTTGCAATGACTCTTTGAACGTGCGACCGATAGCCATCGCTTCGCCGACCGATTTCATCTGCGGCGTCAGCAGGTCTTTGGCTTGGGGGAATTTCTCAAATGTGAAACGCGGAATCTTTACGACTACGTAATCGATGGTCGGTTCGAAACAAGCCGGAGTTTCGCGGGTGATGTCGTTGCGGATCTCATCGAGCGTATAACCCACCGCCAGTTTCGCGGCGATCTTGGCGATCGGAAATCCGGTCGCCTTGCTGGCCAGTGCCGAGCTGCGCGAAACTCGCGGGTTCATCTCGATCACGACCATGCGTCCGTCTCTGGGATTGACGGCGAATTGAATGTTCGACCCGCCGGTATCAACGCCGATCTCACGAATCACCCTAAGCGCGGCGTCGCGCATGATCTGGTATTCTTTGTCCGTCAGCGTCTGCGCCGGCGCAACCGTGATCGAGTCGCCGGTGTGCACGCCCATGGGGTCGAAATTTTCGATCGAGCAGATGATCACCACGTTGTCCTTGTGGTCGCGCATCACCTCGAGCTCAAACTCCTTCCAGCCCAGCACCGATTCCTCGATCAAGACTTCGTGGACCGGCGAAATGCTCAAGCCGGTGTGAACGACTTCCTTGAAATCCTCGGGCCCGTAAGCGAAATTGCCGCCGCTGCCGCCGAGAGTGCGCGACGCGCGGATGATCAGCGGGAAGTTCAAGCGCTTCTGAATGCGTAAGGCGTCGCGCACATTGCGCGCGTAACCGCTGCGCGGAAGATCGAGACCGGCGCGCTTCATCGCCTCTTTGAAAAGATCGCGATCCTCGGCCATTTTAATCGATGCCAGTTGGGCTCCGATCATCTCGACGCCGTAGCGATCGAGGATGCCTTTCTCAGCCAGATCGATGGCGAGATTGAGCGCCGTTTGTCCACCCAGGGTCGGCAGCAGGGCTTCCGGTCGCTCTTTAGCGATGATCTTCTCTGCAATATCCGCAGTGATCGGTTCGATGTAAGTGCGGTCGGCGAATTCCGGATCGGTCATGATGGTCGCCGGATTCGAATTGACCAGGATCACGCGATAGCCCTCTTCCTTGAGAGCCTTCAACGCCTGCGTGCCGGAGTAGTCGAACTCGCACGCCTGACCGATGACGATCGGGCCCGAACCGATGAGTAGAATCGATTTGATGTCGGTGCGTTTGGGCATCGGATGTGTCTAACTTCGATGTTTGGCCATCGTCTCGGTAAATCTCCTGAACAGATAGTTGGCATCGTGAGGACCCGGCGACGACTCGGGATGATACTGCACCGAAAAGATCGGCAACTCTCGATGCACCAATCCTTCGACGGTGTTGTCGTTCAAGTTGACGTGCGTCACCTCGACCGCGCCTTTGAGCGACTCCGCATCGACAGCGAAACCATGGTTCTGCGCAGTGATCTCGACCTTGCGGGTCGTCAAGTCCATCACCGGTTGATTGCCGCCATGATGGCCGAATTTGAGTTTGTAGGTCCTGCCGCCGAGCGCGAGCCCCATGATTTGATGACCCAGACAAATACCGAATATTGGCCTCTTACCGATTAATTTCTCAACGTTCTCTTTAGCATAAGGCACGGCTTCAGGATCACCCGGACCATTGGAGAGAAAAATGCCATCGGGGTTCATCGCCAAGACCTCTTCCGCGGCAGTCGCGGCCGGAACCACCTTCACGCGACAGCCCGCCTCGGCAAGGTTGCGCAGGATGTTTAATTTAATGCCGTAGTCGTAGGCCACGACAAAAAATTTTGGCGTAGCGAATTTTCCCCTTTTACCGCGTCGCGACTGGGATATCTCCGTGCTCGAGTCACGCTGTCTATAGCCCACACCACTCTCCCACAAGCCTTGATGCCAGTCATACGCCGCGCTACAGGTAACATTTTGCACCAGGTCTTGGCCCACCAACCCGGGCGACGCCTTTGCTTTGGCGACCAGCTCGGCGCTGTCGCTACTCAAGGTGGAAATAATACCTTCTTGCGAACCGTAATCGCGCAGGTGGCGCACCAGTGATCGTGTGTCGATCCCTTGAATGCCGACGATACCGTTTTCCTGCATGTATTCATGCAACGATTTCGCGGCGCGCCAGTTACTCGGTCGCACGGTGTAATCCTTGACGATGAAACCCTTGACAAATGGCTTTCGCGATTCGATGTCTTCCGGATTGACGCCGACGTTGCCGATTTCCGGATAGGTCATAGCGACCAGTTGTCCCTCATAGGACGGATCCGTGAGAATCTCCTGATAGCCGGTCATGCTGGTGTTAAAGACGACTTCGCCTACCGCTTCGCCTTCGGCGCCGAAACCACTCCCCTCGAAAGTCCGTCCGTCTGCCAGTGCTAGAATAGCTTTCATCGGTCAATTGAGCGCGGCGCGCTCCTCGTTGCGCAACAAAGTGCCGGCATCGTCGCTCGGATTGACGATCGAATAGATCACCGCCTGATCTCGGTCACCTTGCTCGAGCTCGTGCAGTTTCACGCGCACCCGCTCATTTTCCGAGCTTGGGATATTTTTGCCGACGTAGTTGGGTTTGACCGGAATCTCACGATGACCGCGGTCGATCAACACCGCCAAGCGAACCGATTTCGGTCGGCCGGATCTAAAAATGATACTGAGCGCGCTCTTGACCGTTCGCCCGGTAAAAATCACGTCGTCGATGAGAATCACCTCACGGTCCTTGAGATTCAGCGGTCCAGCGTCAGGATCTGCGGGCGCAATTCGCTTCATCTCGTCCCCCGAGCCGTAAATCTCAATCTCGCCGAGCTCCGGCTTGCGCTTTTGCCGCACCTCGATCTCGCCGGCGATACGCTGCGCCAGACGCGATCCGACACTGCGCACGCCCAGTATCGTGAGCCGATCGATGTCTTGGCAATCGCGCAGGATCTGTTCGCTGAGATCGTTGAGCGCGGCGTTGATTTCGGCTTCTTCCATGAGCACCCGCTGCGGTCCGGTCTTGTAGGGCTCATAGCCAAGCTCTTCAGCTTGCTTGATTGAATCGAAGCCCGCCAGTTCCCTATGTCGCACCCAATCGCGAATCGTTTCGGCGAAAGCGATGTCGTAGGCGCAATAGCGCTTCGACTTCACATGGCCGACCAATTCAATCTTGAAGCGATGGTCGCAGTAGGCGCAGCGCATGATCAATGCGCCAATTTCGTCGGCGAAGTACATCGCTAATCCGCGCTGTGTCGAGATCGGTTCCTTCAGCGTCACGCAATTGAGATTGCGGCATTTGGGTCCGGAAGATAATGGAACATGATACGACCCCGTCCCCTTCATTTCGCTAAGCCGCGGGACCATGCGCTGGTCGAACAAAAACTTGAGCAAGGCCATCCGCACCGGCACCCCGTACGCCGCCTGCTTGAAATAAATGCCGCGCCGGTCGTGGTCGACTTCCGGCGACAGCTCATCGACCCGGGGCAAGGGATGCATGACCACGGTGTCTTGAAAGCGCTTCTCCTTCAAAAAATTGGGCCCGATGGTTGGGTAACTGTCGCCGGCGGCGGCGTCCTTGATGCGCTCCTTCTGCTTGCGTGTCATGTAGAACGCATCATAGCGCAGTCCGATGGCCATCGTGTTCAAGCGCGCTTGAATGACCTTGTCCACCTGGGTGAATAGCGCCAACTGGTGCGGTTGCTTCGGCGTGAGATATAAAGCATCGGTTTCAGTCACCACCGCGTTTAAATCGTCGGAGGCCACCGGACCCATGGCATAATCGTACTCCCGCTCCAAACGATCGATCACGTACTGAGGCAGTTCCATTCCCGGAGCAGCCAGCGTGACGACATTGGCGCCGAAGCGCGCCAACGCATAAACCAACGAATGGATCGTCCTGCCATTCTTCAGATCGCCACAGACAACCACTGTGAGACCCTTGAGCTCGCCTTTTTCTTTGCGCAAGGTGTAGAGATCACATAGGGTTTGCGTTGGATGCTCGTGACTGCCGTCGCCGGCATTGATCACCGGCACATCGGCGTGCTCCGCCATGGCCTGCACTGCGCCGTCCCAATTGTGCCGCACGACCAGAACGTCAGCGTAGCTGGAAACAACCTTCGCGGTGTCGGCGACGGTTTCTCCCTTCGCCGTCGACGAGGCCTTCATGTCCGAACAGCTGATCACGGACCCGCCCAGGCGTTGCATCGCCGACTCGAATGATAATCGAGTCCGCGTGCTCGGTTCGTAAAAAAGCGTCGCCATAATCTGGCCGCTGGCCACTCGATCCGCGCGCAGTTTGTCGGCGCCGTCCGCCAACAAAAAAATCTCTTCGATCTCGTCGTTGGTCAGATCGGCAATTGAAATTAAACTACGCATGGAATTGCTTTCCTTTGGTTAATCCGCGCCGCGCCTTTGCCAATGGGCCAGCGTCACTTGATCGACTCCGTCCGACTCTTCCAGTAACACATTCACTCTCTGACCGTCCTGCGCGGCAATATTTTTGCCGACGATGTCGGCTCTAATAGGGAGTTCCCTGGCTCCCCGATCGATCAAAGCAGCGACCAGGATGCGTTTGGGCCGTCCTAGTCGCTCCACCGCTTCCATGGCCGCGCGAATCGTTCGGCCGCGAAAAATCACGTCATCCACAAGCACAATCGTTCGATCATCGACAACGACTTGAATTTCGAACGCGCCAATCCGGGATGAGTCTGGTCCTTCGGTTCTGTCGTCGCGATAGGGCGTGACGTCAATGACACCGACCGCCGGCACCGAGCTGGCGATGCCTTCTATCTTTAGGGCCAAACGGCGAGCCAGATGGACGCCGCGAGAGCGAATGCCGATCAGTACCAACTCGCTTGGATCTGTGGCTTTCTCAATGATCTCGTGGGCCATGCGGCTGATGGTTCTGGTCACATCGGCTTGCTCCAAAAGCACTTGTTTTTCGTCCGCCATAGATAAAAAAAAGACCCTCCGGCGTTACCGAGAGGGTCCCTGCGCATGCGAATGTTGAATGATCTGACTCTTCATAGCGCCTTTTTCGACCTCACAGGATCGAGTTAAAAGGTTGCTGTGAAAATTATTACCTCGCTAAGTAAATAAAGTCAAGAAAGTTTGCGTTAAATTTTCAACTCGATGATCTCCGCAGTGACATTTCCGCTAGTGATCCGAAGTTTCCCAACGGCGACTGGTAATTTAAAGCGACGCGGACCTGCGCTGCCGGGATTGATAAACAAGATTTCCTCTCGCGTTTCCACTCCCGGCTTGTGCGAATGACCGCTCACGACCGCCCGAAACCCTTCCGTGATCGGATCCGCTTCCAATTCATTCACGTTATGAATAACATGAATCGCGATCCCGTTGATCTGAACATTCAAAACGTCGGGAATTTTTTTTGCCCAGGCATCGCGGTCGTTGTTGCCCCGAATCGCAATCACGGGTGCGATCTTGTGCAACGAGATCAAAACTTCGGGTTTACCGATGTCGCCGGCGTGGATGATCAGTTCGGATCCCTTTAGCGCCGCGAGCGCTTGTGGACGCACTAATCCATGGGTGTCGGAAATTAAGCCAACCCGCCCCGTCTTCAGCGTCACCTGCTGTTGCCGTACGGATAACACCAGATTGATTTAACTTGATTCCTGGGCGCGCGCAATTCTATAGTAATTCTGCCGAATGGAGGGCCCATGTTTCCACACTTAAAGGGTTTTAATCTGCAAAAATGGATCGACGAAAACCGCGGCGACTGGGGCCAGCGCCGTGTGATCTGGCAAGACTCCGACTTCATCGCCTTCGTCACCCGCGGGCCAAACCGCCGCAAGGACTATCACATCAATCCCGGTGACGAGATTTTTTACCAGCTCGAAGGCGATGGACGTTCGTGGTGGAGCGAAAGCGAGGGAAAGAAGAAATCGACCGCTTTATCTGGCCGTGCGAAAATTGCGGTAACAAACTTTATGAAACGGAAGTGCGCTTCGACGATCCTGGGGACGCGGTGAAAAATGCGACCGACTCGTTGAAAGCGAATCAGGCCTTAGCGACATGTAAGAACTGCGGCACGGTCCTCGACCTCTAGAGCTCAAAAGTCCATTACATACTAAAGAGCTTAAGTATCACTTTCATATACCTCAAGTTATAGTTTAGCATGTGCTCTAGCCTGCAGTGCCCCCCAAATCTTCGGCGGCGTGAGCGGCAATTCCTGGATTCTCACTCCAACGGCGCGCGCTACCGCGTTGGCCACCGCTGATGCGACTGGCAATAGACCGCCCTCACCGAGGCCTTTCGAACCGAACGGCCCTGGCCCGTTGCCATTCTCAATGAGAATGGTGTCGAGCTTGTCGGGTAGATCCT
>WNGA01009083.1_pt1 | contig 37660 bp, 34 predicted proteins | sample 5400061 | NCBI WGS metagenome assembly WNGA01 (sample SAMN13153366, study PRJNA577476) | soil metagenome | isolation source: 100 cm soil or saprolite under grassland replicate 2 | place: USA:California | collected 2016-06-15
CGCCGGCTGATGCGGCTGGGCCACGAGGTGGCGCTCGCCGCGAACGGACGCCTCGCGCTCGACCAGCTCCGGGCCCGGCCCTTCGACCTCCTGCTGCTCGACATCCAGATGCCCGAGATGAACGGCTACGAAGTGCTCGAGCAGTTGAAAGCCGACCCGGCCTTGCGTGCCCTGCCGGTCATCGTGCTGTCCGCCTCGAGCGAGACGGACCGCGTGGCGCATTGCATCGAGATAGGCGCCGAGGATTATCTGCCCAAACCTTTCGATCCCGTGCTCCTCCAGGCCCGCATCAGTGCTTGCCTCGAAAAGAAGCGACTTCGCGACCGTGAAGAGGCGCACCTGCGGCAGATCGAGGCCGAGAAACGCCGCTCCGACGAATTGCTCCGCGTCATTCTGCCGCACGACGTGGCCGAAGAACTCAAGGCCACAAACGCGGTCAAGCCGCGCCGATTCGAGAACGTTGGGGTGCTCTTTGCCGACATCGCCGGCTTCACCTCCTATTGCGATGGGCACCCGCCTGAGGAAGTGCATCGCCATCTGCAAGGGCTTATTGACACCTTCGAGCGCCTGGCCGCAGCCCATGGCCTTGAGAAAATCAAGACCATCGGCGACTCGTTCATGGCCACAGCCGGCCTGCTGGCGCCTCTGGAAAATCCCGCCTTGGCGTGTGTGCGGTGTGGCCGGGCGATGCTCGAAGCCGCGCCCGCCCAGCCGCCGGGCTGGCAGGTGCGGGTCGGCGTCCACGCCGGACCGGTCAGTGCCGGAGTCGTCGGGCGGCGCAAGTATCAATACGACGTTTGGGGTGACACTGTGAATCTTGCGGCGCGCCTGGAGAACGCCGCGGCGCCCGGCGCGCTCTGCGTGACGGCTGAAACCTGGCGTTGCCTCGAGCCGCACTGCCTCGGCGTGTCGCTCGGCGCCTTGTCCGTGAAAGGCAAGGGCGATCTCGAACTCTTTCGCGTCGACGCCTTCCGTGCCTGAATAGCCGTTCAAGCTGGCAATGGGGGATATCTCCATCGGGGCATCGATTCCGCCTATCCATGACGCCGGTAGGGCGAGGCTCCTGCCGAGCCGTGATCAAACCGGAAGTTTCGGCTCGGCAGGAGCCTCGCCGTACCGAGTCAAGGTGAAGATGCCCGGCCACGAGCCGTCGTTTCTCCTCACGTCGGCGGCTACGGGCCGAGTGCGCTTCCTGCGGGCTACGAATTATCCGGGCTCACTCCAGCAACCTTCGCGCCTGCGAATCCATTGAGCGTTTCAACCGCCGACATTTCCACCACCATCCTTGCCGCTCGCCCGTTGCTCAACGAAGAAGTTTCTCAGCATCGCGCGACATTCGGCATCGCGGACCCCGGCGGTGATTTCGCATCGGTGATTGAGGGTGGCGAATTGGAGCAGGTTCAGCGCGCTGCCCGCCGCGCCGGCCTTTGGATCGGGCGCGCCGAAAACGACCCGAGCCAGCCGCGTATGGACGATGGCGCCGGCGCACATCGGGCACGGCTCCTTCGTTACGTAGAGCGTGCAGTCCGTGAGCCGCCAGTCGCCGACGGCGCTTTCAGCCTGTGTGAGCGCGAGCATTTCGGCGTGGGCCGTCGCGTCCTTGAGGAGTTCGACCTGATTGAACGCGCGGGCGATGATGCGCCCTCCACGGACGATCACGGTGCCGACCGGGACTTCCTCCGCCTCATAAGCGCGCGCGGCCTGGCGAAGGGCTTCGCCCATGAAGTAGTGGTCGCTTTGAAGATCGATGAGTGGCTCGTCCACGGGCAGTCAGATTTACGATTTACGATTTACGATTTACGCGCCGGGTTGGATTCTTCGACGGTCCAGATGTTTCCTCCATCGGCCGGGCAACGGCAGTGCGTGGCGAAAAAGCCGCCGCGATGTTCCCAGAACAGCGGCCAGAGCCGCTCGCGGTCAGTTTGCGGAATCGAAAGCGAGTCGAGTTCGGCCCGAGAGAAAAACGCGAAGCGTCCCTCGCGATGCGGAGGCGGCAGCGAGTTGAGGTGCGGTTTGATCTCGAAGAGGAACATCAACCAGTGCGCCTGTCCCTGATAGCCGTGCTCGCTGGCCAGACCCGTCAGGTGAAGATCGCCGGGCGCCAATGTTAGTCCCAGTTCTTCGGCCGCCTCGCGGCACGCACACGCGTGGGGCGACTCGCCCGTCTCGGTGCGGAGCTTGCCGCCGCAGGGGCTCCAGAGGCCCCGGTTGGGTTCCTGGGCGCGTTCGAGCAGGAGCACCTCGCCGCGGTCGTTGAACGCGTAAAGCAGGGTGGCGATTCTGTAGGGCAGGGCCATGACCAACTCGCAGCTACATCCTGCCGACGCAGTAAAGCTTCGAGCCGGTGCGAATGAAGAGGTCGCCTTGCGAGATGGCAATACTGGAGCGCAGGTCGCGTTCGCCGGCATCGGCCATCCCGACCGTGTGGAGGAGCTTGAACTCGGATCCGGCAGCAACCACGAACACATCGCCGGAGTGGCTCATCACGTAAATCTTGCCATCGCCGGCGGTGGGGGAGGCTTCGATCTTGGCTTTGCTGTTGAATGGCGCGTTCCAGACGACCTTGCCGGAGGGTTCCACGCAAGCCAGGCTGCGCTTGTCGCTGTTCAGGACGTAGAATCGGCCCTGGTAGAACAGTGGCGTGGAAACGTCCGAACTGATGTCTCGCTCCGCGCTTTTCCAGGAGATCGCGCTGTCATCAAGGTTGCCCTGCCTGCCCAGTTTGACTGCATAAACGGGCGCGCCTTTCGGGCCGCATGCCAGTGCGACACCGCCCCCTGCGACGGGCGACGGCACCAACCGCCAGTGGCCGATCTTCTCCGGATTCCAGGTGCCCCAGCGCCAAAGCTCCTTGCCGGAGGCCGGATCGTGCCCGGTGATGCAATCCCCGCCGGCCACCAGGATCTCGGAGCGCCCGCCGTGGATGACGGGCACCGGCGAGGTGAATGCCTCGAGTGATTCCTCTCGAGCGTCAGCAGGCCGGATCCGTTTCCAAAGCTCCCTCCCGGTCGCCGGATTGAGAGCCAGAAGGTAGGAATCGTTCGGGCCGTCCTTGCGTCCCCGGCCGCTAACCGGCGTATCGCGCTGGAGGACTTGCACGTAGAGCTTGCCATCGTGAAGCAACGGGCTGGTCGAAAAGGTCCAAAGGAACGCGAACTGCCCATAGTCAGTCTGAAGATTGCGCTCCCAGAGCTTTTTCCCCGGGAAGTCGAACGCCGCGAGTTCGCCGCTGCCATAGAAGAACACCACGAGCTTTCCGTCCGTGGCGGGCGAGGGGGATGAGAAGTTGCTTTTGTTGTCACGGCCGATACCGGAGGCGACCTGGTGGCGCCAGAGTTCCTTCCCGGTCCGCCGATCAAGGCAGAGGGCCAGGAGCGTACGGGCTTGCGCGTCGGGCGTGGAAACGAATACGCGGTCGCCCCACACGATGGGCGTGGCGGCGGACGGGCCAGGCATCGGGGCGGTCCACTTGACATTTTCGGTCGGAGAAAACTTTTCGACGAGGCCCTTTTCGGGGGAACCGCCGTCAAAGCTCGGGCCGCGCCATTGGGGCCAGTTTTCGGCATGGAGGCTGGCGGCGAAGGCAGTGGCGAGAATCGCCGTGAGGCTGGCGTGTTTCATAGCGTGTAAAATCGGCGCGCTTATAGTCGTGCGTTGGACGCAAGACAAGGCGGAAGGATTGAATCATGAATCAGCGCTTCCACCATGGACCCGGCCGGCTGCCGGCCTCGTCGTTGGACTGCTGCTGCATCGATTGGACGAGCAGAATGCTGCGGGAGGCTTCGAGCGCCATCTTGAAGTCTGCGTAGCTCGGAAAGCGTTGCGCGGGATCCTTGTCCATCGCCGTCGCAATCGCGTCGCTGGTGGCCTGGGAGATTTCGGGCCGCACGAGGTTGGGAGGCGTGAGAGGGGTGTGGACGTGCCCCGCGACGACTTCCTCGACGGTCTCTGCCTCGAACGGCACATGGCCCGTGAGCGCGTGGTAAAGCGTGCCACCGAGGCTGTACATGTCGGATCGAAAATCTTCGCCGTGACGTTGAATCTTTTCCGGGGCGACGTAGTAGGGGGTCCCGAAGACGTCCGCCTCATATTCCTTTTTGTCTTCCGCCGCACAAGCCAGGCCGAAATCGACCAGCTTGGGCTCGTTGTATTCGTCGAAGAGGATATTGCCCGGCTTGATATCGCGGTGGAGGAGATTGCGTTGGAGCGCGGATTCGAGCGCGGAAATGACCTTGATGCCGACATCCAGCACGTAGAGTTCGGGCACAGAGCCGTCGCGTTCGATCCAACTGTCCAGACTGCCGTGGTCGGCCAGTTCCATCACGAGGAAGGGCCGTTCGTCCAGTTCGTCGAACCCGTAAATGTGGATGATGTTGGTGTGGTTGAGCGCCGCGGTCGCGCGGGCTTCGCGGTAGAGGCTGTCCATGACCTGCTTGTCCCGCGCCATCTCGCGTTTGAGCATCTTGATGGCCACCATGCGCTGCAGGCTGGTGTCAAACGCCCGGTAAACGGTGCCCATGCCGCCCGAGGCGATGACCTCGCGCACTTCAAAATGCCGGATCTGGCTCGGCACGATGACCGGATGGCCGCACTTGTTGCACGGAATCGGATCCAGCGTCCCGTGGCCTTCCGACAGCCAGTGTTTGGCCTTGCATTTGCCGCAGGTGGCAAGGCGAAGGGTCTTGCGGTCCGAATGGGCGGTATCAGCCACTGCCGGAAGATAGCAGGTGTCGCCGCTCCGACAAGGGGCGAAGTGGCGAGTTCCTGTCACTTTCTGGGGAGTCGTTCTCAAGGGCGGACTCCTGCCCCTCGCTACGACTTTCCGCCAAGCGGTCCGTTCGACATAGCGGCGACCGTGAGGTCGCGGGCAGGATTTGACCTCGCATTTGCGTCCAGGAAGAGGAGCGCCACTGCTGGGAGCGCCGGCATCCTGCCGGCGAGTTTCAGTCAGCAAAGGAACGCGGACCGCCGGCTGGAAGCCGGCGCTCCCAGCGGCTTGCAACCCCATCACAAATCTGTAAACTGGCCACGAGACGATGAAGCCCGAACTCATCAAGCGAATCGCCCGGCAGGCCACGGCCAAGGGCGCTCCACTGCGCCTGGTGCTCACCAACGGCAAGTCCATCACCGTGCCCAGCGAAGAGTTCCTCTGGATTTTCGATGACTTGCTGGGTGTCGCCCACAGCACCAATCCCGAGAGCGGACTGCCCAGTCACCCGACTTTCCTCGACCCCAAGGAGGTCGCTCAGGTTGAAATCCTCAAACGCAAAGCGGTCGCCTGACGCAGGTCCGCGCGCCAATTATTTTATCTCACGGCCCGGTGACGATGAACTCCAGCAGGTCCGCCATGTCCTGCGGCTTGAGCCCTTCCTCCAGCCCTTCGGGCATCAGTGAGCGGCCCTGGCTCTGGAGCGAAGCAATGTTCGCGCGGGCGATGACGCTTTCCGCGCCACCGGCCATCCGCAGCGTGACGCTGTTGGCGTTCTCGGAAGCGAGGACGCCGGACAGGCTCTCGCCGTCCTTCGTCTCGACGGCGTAGCTGAGGAAGTTCGGCGCGACCTCGCGGTTCGGGTCCAGGATCGCCACGAGCAACTTCTCCTTGCCGCCCGACTTCACTGTGGCGAGGTCCGGCCCGAGCGTGTGGCCTTCGCTGCCAAGCTTGTGGCACGTCGCGCAGCGGGCGAGAAAAACCTTCTTGCCGTTCGCTGCTTCCCCCTTGAGTTGAAGCGCAGGTTCGAACGACTCCACCACCGAGGCCCGCGCGGCAACGTCCAGTTTGCCCAGCAGCTTGAAGGCGCGTTCCCGAATGGCCGTGTCGCGATGCGTTCGCAAGGATGCACTCTGATCCAGCGTGAGGTCGGTCGTCGGCACGGTCTTCGTCTCCAAAGCGTCGAGCAGGGCGACGGTTCGATCCGGTCGCTTCAGGAGCGCGTTGATGGCTTCCGTGCGAAGACTCCCTTCCAATTTGGGCCAGACAGCGATGAGATCAGCGGCAACGTCCCGATGGGCGCTCCCGGCCAGCGCGGCGAGCGCCGCCGATCGAACTTCCGGAACGTAAGCTTCGGACGAAAGGACCATGAGAAGAGGGCCTTTGCCATCCCGATAAGATGCAAATCCCAGAATGCGGATTAATCCAAGTTGGGAGTGTGCATCGATGACGCCAGTTCGGTTGGTCAAAATCCATGTGTCGGCGGCGACTGCCTGCTGAAACTGCGGCATCGCCCGCAGTCCGTCGAGGGAGAGCCCACTTCGTTGCAACCCGCTGGCGAGGCCCGCCAGTATCTCGCCCCCGGCTGCTGGCGTTATCTTGGGCAGAAGTGAAGTCACAACCTGCACTTCGTTGGAACGATTCCTTGCGCCTATGACACTGGCGACAGCGGCGTTGACCTTGGACTCTTCCTCGTGAGTGAGAACAAAACGTCGAACCTGGTTTTCTTCTCGGAGCCGCGTGAGGAATTGAACCGCATCATCGCCGAGCGAACTGATGACCGCGCTGGCCAACAGCGCACGGTCCCGGGATTGCGAAGCAGTTTGGGGTTTGGCCCTCCGTAGAATCTCATATCGCGAGCGAAGGAATTCGATGAGAAGGTCGTGCTTTAAGGGAGGTCGAAGCCGGCCAAAAGTGAAGGCAAGCTGAAGATCGTCCGGCACGTCGCCAGAAGCCATTTTTCGCGCCACGGAACGGCTTTGGAGTTCGGCGAGCAGCGTGGCTGAAGGTTTGGCGAGGAACTGTTCGGCGAGCTTTAGCGCGCCTTCCCTGGCGGATGAGCTGTCAATAAACTCAAGGCCGACCAGGACGTGTTGTTCTTCCAACAGCCCCAACCCGTTCAAGGCATACAAGGCGTGAAGTACGGTCAAATCACGCACGCGAGGATTCAAAGCATAGAAGTAGTGAAGTGTGTCCACATCAAGCTCTCGAGAGTTGGATGACGGCCGAGCCAGGGCAAAGACGAGATTCGTCAGGGTGTGGACCACCCATTTGTCCTGTCGTTCGTAGAGCAGCCGAGCCACGGTGTCGCGATGCCAGCCGTTGGCATGGGCCAGTTTTGGCGCGAGCGCCTTGGCGCTGAGTCGTCCGAAGCGAGGCGGTGGAGGTTGTTTGAAATTGTCCGGCACGATGCGATAGATGCGCCCGCGATCATTGCCGCTGTTCAAGTCGAGATGCTTCTTGAGGTTCGGCGGCAGCGACCACGGGTGCTCGATCACTTCGCGATACATGTCGGCAATGTAGAGGCAGCCGTCGGGAGCGTTCGCGAATTGCACTGGGCGAAACCAATTGTCCGTGCTGGCGAGAAACTCGACCTTCTGCTCGTCCGGCGGCCGTTCGGCGCGCAGCAGGATGCCGTCGGGGCGGAGCTTCTTCCGGTGGACGAGATTGCCGCCCGCGTCGCCTATAAAGGCGTCGCCGACGAAGTCTTCGCCGTAAGCGTCGCCGCGGTAGATGGTGAGGCCGGTTGCGCCGGTGAAGTAGCCGCTGGCGCGCCCGCCGCCTTCGACGGGGCCCGAGACAAGTCCGGCCACGCGCCATTGGGTGCGGAGCACGCGCCACGGTTCGTCGGGGCTGATACGGAAAACCTCCGCCGCCGGGCCGTCGGCGGCGATGCTCACGCGCGGGCTGGGCATGGTGTAATAAGGATTGCGCGCAACGTAGCGATCCTCGTAGACGATTTGCTGGATGTGATCGCTGTTGCTGCAAACGAATTTGCGGCCCTGGTTGTCGAAAGTCATCCCGTGCTGGCCGCCGCCGCTTTCGGCGCGCATTTCCAGAGTGCGGGGGTCGAAACTGAAGTCGCGTCCTCGAAGGTCGAGGGGAGGCTTGTTGCGTGTTGCGTGTTGCGTGCTGGCGCTCGCGCGTTGGAGCCACTCGCGGGCAAACGGCGTGTCCACAAGCTTCACTTTGCCGCCGCTGAAGCTGGTTGCACCATGGATGCGGTTGTCGAGCGACCACTGGAAGGAATTCATCAGCGCCTGGACGTTCAACTTGTTCGTTTCGAACGGTGCGTAGTCGGCGGCGAAACCGGTGAAAATGACCTCGCGCTCGTCCGCCACGCCATCGCCATTCGTGTCTTTCATCCAGAGAATGTCCGGCGTGGCGCCAACGAAAACGCCGCCCGCCCAGCACGTCACCGCCGTCGGCCATGGAAGGCCGTCGGCGAAGACGGTGCTTTTTTCGAAGCGCCCGTCGCCGTCGAGGTCTTCGAGCCTGCGGATGCGCCCGAGCCGTTCGGGCCGGCGCTCGGAGTAATCGCGCATCTCGACGACATAGAGCCGGCCGTCCTCGTCGAAGCTCATCGCAATGGGATCGACCACGAGCGGTTCGGCCGCGACGAGTTCGAGCCGGAACCCGGCTTTGACCCTGAACGTGCTCAGGGACTGCTCGGGCGGCGTGGGCGGAACGCGCGGGAGTTGGGAAGCGTCGACGTCCGGTTCCGCGGCCATCAAACGAGAAAGGCCGAGCGCGAGCACGCCGCAGAGGCAAATGAACCGACGCATGGGTTCAAGCATTGGAGTGATGCGGATCGGGGGCGAGCAGAATCTTTGGCAAGCGACGGCCTGGAACGGCGGGTTCAGGTAGGCGCGCGGACAGCTTTGTCCGCGTGTTTGTTGGCGTTATCTCGCCTTCGCGCGGACAAAGCTGTCCGCGCTCCTTCGACAGCCGGCGGCGCCCGGTGCGCCCCGTGCGCTTGACGGAAACATCCACAGGGGAGAGACTTGCCACGGTCGGGCACGTGGCGGAATTGGCAGACGCGCTGGACTTAGGATCCAGTGGAGCAATCCGTGCAGGTTCAAGTCCTGTCGTGCCCACCATAGCTCCGGGAGCGCCGGGGACTGCGGTCCGACCGTTGCCCGCCGGAGAAACCATGGCTGAAGTCCAACATATTCTGCTGGCTGAAGACAACGCCAACGACGTGGAACTCACGCTCGCGGCGCTGCAGCAAGACGGCCTGGCCAGGCGCGTCTTCGCCGTCCACGATGGCGAGGAAGCCCTCGATTACTTGCTCCGGCGCGGTGCGTTCGCCGACCGCCCTGACGATCTGCCGCGGGCGATACTGCTCGACATCAAGATGCCCAAGCTGGACGGGCTGGAGGTGCTGCGGATGATCCGGGGCGACGAAAGATTGAAATGGATTCCCGTCGTGATGCTGACGTCGTCGCGCGAGGAAGGGGACGTGCGCCGCAGTTACGAACTCGGGGCCAACGCCTACGTGGTCAAGCCGGTGGATTTCAGTCAGTTGTCCCAGGCGTTGCGCTGCCTGGGTTACTTCTGGGGCATCGCCAACGAGCCGCCTCCCGCGCCACCCCCAGGCGAGGGACGGTAAATGTCCAACCCGGTGAAGGGGTCTAACAATTGACAATCGGCAGCACCTCGACCCATGCACCTGTGCCACGAGACGCCGATGAGGCGGGCTAGGATTGCGCAGCGACGGGCGATGGTCAGTGCCAGCTGCATTTCGCATCTGACGAACCGGGATCCGGCCATATCAATGGAGCCGAATCATTGTCATTGTACCCCTTTACCTAAAACCTCCTTAGATCAGTGGGCCAACCGGTAAAACTGCCGCGGGCCGGAGGCGGGGTTGATGACCACATTCTGCCCGCCGATGACGACGGGGCCCAGCGAATTTGTGTTCCAGACGATCGGCGGATTCAGGTTCGTGGTGGATTGCACCGTGTAGCCAACCGCGTTGGTCGGCCATGTCAAAATGACATTCGCGCCGTAGGGGATCATCGTCAGTCGTGGCGGCAGCGAAATGCTAAATATCGTTCCACTGCCTCCACTTCCGCCACGAGTCGTCGTTCCATACAAGTTGTTGTCGAATAAAATCAAACTGTTTGGGTCGGCTCCATCGCCGTTGGTTAGAGGCGAAGGAGAAGGAGGGAATGCTGCCGTGAAGCTGTGCAGAACCGTAAAGCTCGTGCCATCGGTGTTGACAGCGAACACAGTGCCATTATTGCCCCGATTGCCGCTGGGTAGTGATATGCCGTGCAGGGATATACCGTACAGGGTATCGCCCAATAAAATCAATACACGCAGATAGTTGTAGTAGAGGTTATCGAAAATAAGAAGGTTGGTAGAACCCGTGCCATCGGTGTTCACCCTGACCACCAAGGCCGGCGAATTCCACGGACAAGGTCCGCCGCAATAATATCCATCGACAGCCCCATAGAGCGTGCCGCCCAATACAATCAATCCTTGCAGCGGGACATTAGTAGTATTAAGCAGAGTCCTAAAGCCGGAGCCATCAGTGTTAAGGGCGAACAACGTGCCAATTATTGGCCCAGTTTGGCAACAATGTTCCAGTGCCGCCCCAAACAGGGTGCTGCCCAATAAAATCACTTCTTGGGGAGAAGAACCGATTCCTACAAAGCGAGGGAAATTATACAAGTTCGTAAACCCCGTCCCATCGGTGTTGAGGGCGAACACGGTCCCCGAGCCCCAAACGCCGCCGCCACTCGCCGTGCCGTAAAGGGTGTTGTTCGATAAAATTACACCACCCGGACCAGCTCCATCGCTGTTGGTATAGAATACATATCCATCGCTGTTGGTAAAGGGAGCCGATGCGGTGAAACTATGCAGCGTGCTGAACCCCGTGCCATCGGTGTTGACCTTGAAGACCGTGCCATTGCTCGAACTACCGCTGGACGTCGTGCCGTACAGTGTGTTGTCGGATAATATTATTCCCGTAGAGACGCTTGCGCCGTCGGTAAAGCTGTGAAGGTTTGTAAAACCGGAACCATCAGTGTTCACGGCGAACACGGTGCCGGTGGTCGTCCCATACAGGGTCTTGCCAGATAAAATCAGTCCGTTTGGGGGGCCGTCGCTGTCGAAACAATGCAGGGTCGTGAAGATCTGTGCCGACGACGGGCAAGCTAAAATCGAGCCGAGAACGGCGGTGAGCGCGAACAGCGCGCGGGCCTCGCGCCAAGCTACGCCAAGGCGAGTGAATTCGTTTTTGATGTGTGTCTTCATTGTTTGTTCCTTTCATCAATGGACCAGCCCATACTGCTGGAACCGGGCGTACGAAATGATCGAGGTGGGCGGTTGGTTTTCATACGCGCCGATGTCCCAGTTGGTGTAAGGCGGCGTGGAGTTGGGACTGTTCATGTCCACGTAATGTGTTGCGGCCAAGGCGCTGCCGCCAGTGGCCACCAGCAGCCCGGCGGCGAGAGGCACAAGGGAAGACGGCCTTTTCATAGGTTTTGAGTCCGATTGTTGCGATTTGTCCATTCTCCTCGTTACTGCCCAATCGCGCGGCATAAAGTAAAGGGGGCACCCATTAGCGTGAGCAGTCCTCACTTTTTGCACTCCACCTTCCTTGCGGCGGACAGGAGGTTGGAGACGTGGCTCCAACTGCCCATTCGGAGCCGGGCCGCGATCCACTTGAGCGTGACGCTCGTCTCGCGGCGCAGTCCTTGAGCCATTCCGATTTTCTCCACGTCGCCTTTGGGTCGCCTCGACAGTTCCGCCTCGTAAAGGGGTTCTAACAATCGACAATGGAACGGGTAGTTTCTCATCGCGGTGAGTTGCGAGCTGTCTAACGCGCGAAGGACCAAACATGAGAAGATGCCATCACAAAAGGATTCGATTGTCAATTGTTAGCACTTTTAGGCAAAGCATAGAGCCGCGCCACGTACGCGCCGTCTACACGATCGGTGAACGGGAGCAACTGGCGCTGGCACTCCAGCCGGAACTGTTTGGTTTCGGCGAGGAATTCCTGAATCACGGTTTCGTTCTCCTCCGGTTCGAGGGAACAGGTGGGGGCTGGATGCGCCAGCGCAGGTCGACTCGGCGGCGCAAGACACCGGTGTTCGAGCAGGGAGCGTCGATGAGGACGCGGTCGAAAAACGCCCCGCCATCCGGCGGCGCAAGTTTCTCCCTCTCCCCCTCTGAGGGGGAGAGGGCCGGGGTGAGGGGGCCGCCCGATTCGGCGGACGACGCGTCGCCCCTCACCCCAACCCTCTCCACGTCAGACGGGGAGAGGGAGGAGAGGAGAGGCCCAGCCGGCAGGGATGCCGGCGGTCCGACTGAAATCTCCACGCACGTCACGCCGAGGCGGGCGCAGTTTTCGACAACGAATTTCAGGCGGCGCGGGTCGGAATCCTCGGCGACGATGCAGCCGCGGTTGCCCATGAATTGGGCCAGGAGCGTCGTTTTGCCGCCGGGCGCGGCGCAGAGGTCGAGCACGCGTTCGCCGGGCTGCGGGTCGAGCAGGCGCGCAGCCAGGAGCGTGCTGGGATCCTGGACGTAAAAGAGCCCTCGCTGGAAACTGGGAAGCGTGGTGAGGGCCGGATGTTCGCGCAGCTCGAAGGCGAGATCCCCCGGCGCCCACTCGTAAGGGCGGGGCGTGAAGAGAACTCCTTCCTGTTCAAATTGTGCCGCGAGTTTTTCCGGTGTGGCCCGCAGCGTGTTGACCCGGATGAACGTGTGCGGTGGCGTATTATTCCAGTCGAGAAGCGCGCGCAACTTGTCATCGCCCCAGCGCGCGGCCCAGCGGTCGCACAGCCATCGCGGGTGCGAGAAGCCGAGGTGGGGCTCACTGGTTTTGAGTTCCTCGAACTGGCGGGCGAGCGCATCCCGTTCCCGCACGCAGCCGCGCAGAAGCGCGTTCACAAAGCCTGCTTGCGGACCGAATCCCATGCGCTTGGCCAGTTCGACGGTTTCATGGACGGCGGCGTGGTCGGGCACGCGGTCCAGCCAGAAGAGTTGGTAAAGCCCGAGCCGGAGGAGAATCTGCAAGAGGACTTTCTGAGGGCGGCCGTCGGTGCGGCGGGCGATGAGCCAGTCCAGCGTGGCCTGCCAGCGAATCACGCCGAACGCCAGCTCCCGCGCCAGCCCGCGGTCGGGAGCCGAGAGTCCGAGGCCGGCGCGTTGAAGTGCGTCCTCGAGAAGGACTTCGGCCCGGTCTGTTCCGGCGGCGTGACGGCGCAGCACGTCCACGGCAATTTCTCTTGGTTTTTCCGCGGGCACGGGCTCATAATGCCAGTCGCGCAATTGGAATCGAGTTTTTAGCGCACTGATTATGAGAGACGAATTCGAGAAACTGGCTGCAGCCAATAAGATCACGATCAAGCACATCGAAGGGCTGGTCGCGCTGACCCAGAGCGGCTACTGCATCCACCGCAGTTGGGGCTTTGGAAAGATTAAGACGGTGGACACGGTCTTCGCGCGGTTCACGATCGACTTCCACAACAAGCCGGGCCACACGATGGACCTGGACTTCGCCGCGGAGTCGCTCAAACCGATTCCGCCCACGCACATCCTGGCGCGCAAAGCCGGGGACCTGGAGGGCCTGCGGCAGATGGCCGCGTTGCACCACCTCGACCTGATCAAGGTCGTGCTGGAAAGTTACGGCGGAAAGGCGACGATCGACCAGATCCAGCAACTCCTGGTGCCGGACGTCATCCGCGACGACTGGAAGAAATGGTGGGAGGTCGCGCGAACGGAGTTGAGGAAAGACGGCCACTTCAAGGTGCCCTTGAAAAAATCCGAGCCGATCACCTACCAGGCCAAGGAAGTTTCAGTGTCCGGCCGGTTGCTGGCCGAGTTTCGAGGAGCCAAGGGCCTTAAGGCAAAGACGCTCTGCGCGACCGAGGCGATCAAGTGTTTTCCCGACCTTCCCGACAACATCGCCGTGGCAACGGAACTGATCGCGGCGCTCAACGCGGACATCGCCTCGCACCAGCGCACGCAGCCGGGTGTGGCGTTGGAAGCGATCTTCGCCCGCGACGATCTCCGGCAGGCATCCGGCGTGGCGGCGCCGGCCGAGGGTGAACTGACCGCGTGGAGCATCTGGACGCCCGAGGTGCGGCTGAGCACGATTCTGGAGAGCGTCCCGGTGGCCAAGCATCAGCGCGTGCTCCAGACGTTCAAAGAGGTCAATCCGAACCTCTGGCACGAGGCGCTGCTGACGACGATTAACGGCGTGCCGTCCAAGATCGTGGGCGAGTGCGTGGACATCCTGATCGAGGAAGGCAAGCTGCAGCCCTTGAAGGACACGTTTGCGGCGCTCATCAGCCGGCACACGGCCAATACCGAGCTGCTGCTCTGGCTGGCCAAGGAGCGATCCGATTCCTTCGCCGACATTCTCGGACCGGAAGTGTTCCGCGCGATGCTGACCGCGATGGAGCGGGACCAGTTCAACGAAAAGAAGTCCAACAAGCTCCGCGACTACATTCTCGACGACCAGGACCTGCTCGTCGAGTTGATCGGCTCGGCGGACTTCGAGGTGATTAAGGACCTGACGCGCGCGCTTCAGCTTTCGCCCTGCTTCGACGACATGGACAAACGCTCGCTGCTGGCGCGCATCGTCAAGGCTTATCCGTCCGTCCAGGCCCTCATCTCCGGCGAGCAGAGCAAGCAGGACCACACGCTGCTGGTCTCGTGGAGCAGCCTGGAAAAACGGAAGTCCGAATACACCGAACTGGTGCAAAAGAAGATTCCGGCCAACTCCAAAGAGATTGCGGTTGCCCGCAGCTACGGCGACCTGCGCGAGAACCACGAATACAAGGCCGCAAAGGAGATGCAGAAGATCCTCATGCGCCGCAAGGGCGAACTGGAGCAGCAGCTCGTCAGAGCCCGCGGTACAGATTTCGCCGCCGTGCGCACCGAGGCGGTCAGCCCCGGCACGCGCGTGCGCGTGACCGAAGTTCAGGGTAATCAACCTGAGGTCTACGCGATTCTGGGCGCGTGGGACACCGATCCCGACAAGGGCATTCTGAGTTACCTCAGCCCTTTGGCGCAGGCGCTCATGAACAAGAAGCTCGGCGAGGAAGTCGAGTTCGATATGGACGGCCAAAAGAAGCGTTACCGCATTGACTCCATCGAAGCGTGCGCGCCCACGCCGCCTGCGGAGCCCGCCGAACCCGCGCCGCCGGCCACGCCGGTTGTGGGGGCACCTCAGGAAAGCGCCGTCCATTAGAATGAATCGCGCACTGCTGGCGCGCGGCCAAGGTTCGGTGCTCGTTGAAGCGTTGAATCGTTAAAACGTTGAATCGTTAAAACGTTGAAGCGTTAAAACGTTGAATCGTTAAAACGTTGAAGCGTTAAAACGTTGAATCGTTAAAACGTTGAAGCGTTAAAACGTTGAAGCGTTAAAACGTTGAAGCGTTAAAACGTTGAAGCGTTAAAACGTTGAAGCGTTAAAACGTTGAAGCGTTAAAACGTTGAAGCGTTAAAACGTTGAAGCGTTAAAACGTGCGGATAGACCGCGGATCGACCCCATTTTCACGATTCAACGATTCAACGATTCAACGTTTTAACGCTTCAACGCTTCAACGCCTCAACGGCTTTTCCCAACCAGTGCCGCGACGATGTCCATTGGCACTTGTGTCGAGCCGAGCGCGATCAGCCGCACGCGGTCCCCAGAGCCGACCTGGAGGATCGGGTCGAACCGCCCGCCGTGGCAGCGGTCGCAGTAGGTCAGCTTCACTTTGATGTGCGCGGGCAGTTTGAGAGTTTCCTTCTTCTTCGGCTCCAGGCTTGCGAGCGCGCCCTGGAGTCCGGCCAGATTGGCCTCCTTCACCAACGCCAGCAGTGCGTCGAGTTCCGTCTTGCCCCGGTCGATGGCCTGCTGCTGTTCCGTCTGGTGGGCGGCCCGCGCCTCCGTGTCCTTCTTGCCGATTTTTTTCGCCGGCACGCTGGCGGGAATGTAACCAACGGCGCGGCTGCGCATGTAGAGCTGGCAGCCCTCGCAATACGCGGTCGACCGGAGTCCCGCCGGCACGATCAGGCCCCCGAGCGCGAAGCCGATCAGTTCGAGCGCGCGGACGCCGTAACCCCAGAGGCCAAGCGGCGACGACGGGCTGCCGTCCTTGGATTTCCACGCAAAGGAGCGCGTGGCCACGTCGAAGTAGCGAAGGAAGCCGATCCGTTCGCCAGTCCATTTGTTTTGCAGTGTGCCGAGGCCGCGAAACTCGACGTATTGCGCGGCGAAGTAAACGGCGACCAGCAGCGCGGACACGGTCAGGACCAGCGAGCGGGTCATCCGGATCCCTGTTTTCCACGCCGCCAGCCCGTAGCCCGCGGAAGCGACCAGACCGACGGCGATCGCGCCGATGGGAAGGATCTTGTTCAGGTAGTAACCCATGATGTTGAAGTCCGTCGTGGCGTTGAGCAGCCAGACGCCAAAGAGCGCCACTACGCTGCTGGCGAGGCCGGCAATGAGGACGAGCGAACTGGAGCGCTTGGAGGGCGAGTTCTGCGGCGCGGGGGCCGGCGTCGGTTCCATGGGGCTGGAGACTAAGTGCTCCAGCCGGAATAGTTCAACATCTGGTTCGCCCGGGGGATCGCATCTCAAAATCTGTGCAGCCGTGTGCGCAGTAACCTTGCACCTCAGCCCATTTCCTCCAAGGGGAGAGGGAGAGTGCAGCGGACGTCGCGGCAGTTCGCTTGTCACGCGGCTGCCCCGTCACCCCGGCCCTCTCCCCCTCCGAGGGGGAGAGGGAGTCCGGTGGCGCTGTTGGTTCCGCGCTGGCAAGCACCTCATCGTTGGACGACTTGCGCCGCCTACTGCGCGGACTAACGGCCGGCAATTCCCCCTCTCCCCATCCGATGGGGAGAGGGCCGGGGTGAGGGGTCAGGCGGTTCGTTTGGCCTGAGCTGCGCAAAAAATGGGTAACGCCCCTCGCGCGGCCTTGCCTGTCGGCCGCATCGGGTTACAGTGTCGGCATGAAACTGCTCAGTGCCCTTGATACAACTCGGCGATTCGACTGCTCTTTCTAGGATGAACCCCCGCGTTTGGCTCGTCGCGCTGGTGCTTGCCCTCGCCACAGGCGTCCGCGCCGAGACCAACGCCGTCCGGTTCACGGCCGAGCAACGGCTCGAACCCGATCGGCTCAAGGCCACACAGGAGGCGCGCGAACGGTTCGCCAAGGCCCGCCGTCCCGTGCCCGAGGTCGGCGCGCTCCAGGATTTCCGCGCCGTCATCCATGTCCACGCCGAAGACTCCGATCACACGAAAGGCACTCGCGCCGAAGTCCTGGCCGCGGCGAAGCAGACCGGCGTGCGCATCGTGATGTTCACCGACCACCGCGGCCCCCGGTCGGACACCTGGCGCGGATTGCGCGACGGCGTGCTGTTCATCGCGGGCTCCGAGGACGACGACGGCAAGCTCCGATTCCCCGAGTTCGGCTCGGACGGCCAGCCGCGCGAGGAAGGCGCGCTGAAGCTTCTCACGCACGTCGAGGAGCGTTATGACGCGGACCTGAAGGGCTTTGCGGGTATGGAGATTTGCAACCGGCACACCGACCAGAAGCTCGATCCTGGCATGAACGAGCACTTGCGCCGCGCCCTCGGCGATCCGAACCTGTGGCGTCGGCTGCTGAATGACTTCAAGAAATATCCCGATGAAGTGTTCGCGGCCGGCTGTGACCCGCGCGCGGAGATATTCGCCAAGTGGGACCGCGAGCTGCACAAGGGACGCGTGACCGGCATCGGCGCGAACGATGCGCACCAGAACGTCATCCACAACGGCGTCACGTTCGACCCGTACGCGGTCAGCTTCCACCCGTGCCGGCGAGCTTGAAGCTGGTTCACGGCGGGGCGGTGATCGCGCAGGCCAAAGGAACGAACCTCACGTTCAAGGCGAAGAAGCCCGGCGCCTACCGCGTGGAAGCGTGGCTGGAGGTCGCGGGGGAGGAGCGGCCCTGGATCTACTCGAACCCGGTGTACCTCGAAGAGCAATCCATCTTCTCATTGCGCCTGCCCAACGCCGTCGACGCGCCGGGCGTGGAAGTGAAGAAGGACATTCCCTACGTCACCGCCGAGCCGGCCGCAGAGCCGAAGCATCGGCTGGATCTCTACGTGCCGAAGGCCGATGGACTGGCGCCGGTGTTTCTGTTCGTTCACGGCGGGGCATGGCGGTTCGGCGACAAGGCGCTTTATCCGCCCGTTGGGCATCGTTTCGCGAAGGAAGGCATCCTGACCGTCATCCCGAGTTACCGGCTTGCGCCGAAAAATCCTTGGCCCGCGCAGGCGGAGGATACCGCGGCGGCGCTGGCGTGGACGGTGAGCCACGTCGCCGCGTACGGCGGCGACACGAACCGCATCTTCATCGGCGGCCACTCGGCAGGCGGGCACCTCACCTCGCTCATCACCTTCAACGAGCGATTTCTAAAACCGTATGGGCTGACCCCGGCCCTCATCCGCGGGGTCATCTCGCTCAGCGGCGTCTACAACCTCGACATGGGCGACGCATTGGCCAGCGTGTTTGGCGTGGACCCGGAAGTGCGCCGCGACGCCTCGCCGCAGTTCTTCGTGAAATCGCCCGCGCCGCCGTTCCTGGTGACCTATTGCGAGTGGGATTACCCGATGCTGCCCGCGCAGGCCAGGATGTTCGACGCCGCGCTGCGCCGTTCGGGCGTGAAGTCCGAGTTGTACTACACCCCGAAGGAAAACCACATCATGGAGATGGTTGCCTTCACGCACGACGAGGATCCGACGGCCAAGCGGATCGCGCGGTTCATTCTCGATGGCGGCAAATGACGGGCGGGAAGGCTTGATGACCCATCGCCCTCACGACGGTCGTCTGCTCTGGGCTTTCAATTTACGATTTACGATTTACGATTTACGATTTGTCGCTGAAGGCTGATGTCCGCCCCGTCCACCGAACCGCATCTGCTCCGGCGTTTTGGGCTGCTCCAGGCCACGGCGCTGAACATGACGAACATGATCGGCGTCGGGCCGTTCATTACCATCCCCGCCCTGATGTCCGCGCTGGGTGGCCCCCAGTCGATGCTCGGCTGGGCCGTCGCGCTGCTCATCGCCATCCCGGACAGCATGGTTTGGAGTGAGCTGGGCGCGGCGATGCCCGGCTCAGGCGGTTCCTACCGTTACCTGCGCGAAGGTTTCGGCCGGGAGACCTTCGGCCGGCTGGCGGCGTTTCTGTTCATCTGGCAATTCATCCTGAGCGGCCCGCTTGAAATCGCTTCGGGCTGCATCGGCTTCTCTCAATATCTCTCCTACCTTTGGCCCGCGCTCGCGCAGAAGGAAAACCGTCTCCTTGCCCAAAGCATCGCCGCCTTCGTTGCGGCCATGGCCGTCGTGCTCCTCTACCGGCGCATCACGACCATCGGTAAGATCACCGTCAGCCTCTGGATCGGCTCCCTGCTCACGGTCGCCGCCGTCATCATCAGTGGCGCGTTGAACTTCGACTTCCGCCGCGCGTTCGATTTCCCGCCGGGCGCGTTCAAGTTCTCCCTGGGATTCCTCCTCGGACTCGGCGCAGCGTCACGGGTCGGCATTTACGATTACCTGGGCTACTACGACGTTTGCTACATCGGCGACGAGGTGAAGGATCCGGGCCGCGTCATCCCGCGCTCCATCCTGACAAGCCTGATTGCCGTCGCGGTCTGTTATTTCGCCATCAACCTCTCGCTCATCGGGGTCGTCCCGTGGCGCGAATTTGTCCCTGCGCAAGATCCCCCGGCGCCCGTCGGTTCGATGTTCATGGAGAAGATTTACGGCTCGAAAGTCGCCGCCGTGTTTACGCTCATGGTGCTGTGGACGGCGGTCGGATCGGTGTTCGCGCTGATGCTGGGGTACTCGCGCATTCCTTACGCCGCCGCCCAAAACGGAGACTTCTTTCCCGCCTTCGGCCGGCTGCACCCCACGAAGGGCTTCCCTCACGTCTCGCTGTTGGTGGTCGGCCTCGTTTCGATCCTCTGCAGCTTCCTGCCGTTGCTGACGGTCATCGACGCGCTCCTCATTACGCGCATCCTCGTGCAATTCATCGGCCAAATTCTCGCCGTGATGCTCTTGCGCCGACGCGCGCCCGACCTGCCGCGCCCCTATCGCATCTGGTTCTACCCGGCGCCTTGTCTTGTGGCGTTGGCGGGATGGATTTTCGTCTTCGGCACCGCCGATTGGAAGCTGATAGTCTTTGGAGTCTCGACCGTGCTGGTCGGCGTGGTCATTTTCGGGCTCTGGTCATGGCGGACGAAGCGCTGGTCGTTCGAGAAAAAAGTGTGCTAAGGCGGCCGACTGCCCGGCCGTCAAACCTCCCTCCGAAAGAGATCTCCTCGAACTTTGGCGCGCAGGGCGCCCCTAAACCGGCGCGGAGCGCCGAGCTCCCGCTCGGCGCGAACTGACGCTTGGGCCGCGCCGAGCAGGAGCTCGGCGCTCCAGTTCACGGGAAGCGTCGTCCTGGAATGTCCAACGCCGAAGTTGGGTTCCTCGCGGGAATAAGTTCGCCGCCCCTTCGTCGCACTGTGTGAAGACCGGCGGGCACAGGAATCCGGGTCAGCAAACGCAACGTCTCGTGCAAACAACCTCCCGACACCGAAGATCCACGTTCAGAAGCATCTCCGTTTCGGCCGCTGGCCCATCGGCAAGATTGCCCTTCTCGATGGCAGCGTGGCCTCGGTTACAACGCCCAAAGCCCGCGAGTTCTTCCACCGCGGCAACGATAACAGCACTCTACACTGCATGAATCCATAATGGCCCAGACGCCACTCGGCGCCGCGCAGTTGCCAACGCTCGCGCTCCGTGGCACCGTTGTGACGCCGGCATGACGTTGGACCCACAAACCTTTGAGGACATCGTGAACCGATACTACGAGCCACTTTACCGGTTTGCCTTCAGCCTCGTGCGAAGCGAGGCGGACGCGTGCGATCTGACGCAGGAAACCTTCCGCCAGTTCGGCGCCAAAGCCCGCCAGTTGCGCGAGGCCTCCAAGGCCAAGTCATGGCTCTTTACCACGTTATACCGCGCCTTTGTCGATAAGCGCCGCCGGCGCTGCCGCTATCCCGAAGTCGAATCCGGCGCCGCCGAGCACGAACTGCCCACGCTCGAACCCGAAGCGCCCGCGAAGATGGATGGCGCCGCCGCCCGCGCCGCTTTGTTGCGGTTGGAGGATATCTACCGCGCCCCACTTGCGCTCTTTTACCTGGAAGACCACTCCTATCTTGAAATCGCCGAAATCCTCGGCATCCCGATCGGCACCGTGATGTCGCGCCTCTCTCGCGGGCGCGCCTTGCTGCGCGAGCTGCTTGAAGACCGCGCCCCGAACCTGACGCCGCTCACGATGACGGCTCCCCGACCCGCATGACCCGCGACGAAGCCAGACAAATCCTCGAAGCCGCCCGTGCCAACGGGCGCGATGACACCGACCCGCGCGTGGCCGAAGCCCTCCGCCTGGCAGACCAGGATCCCGAGCTCGCCGGCGAACTCGAACGCCAGCGCGCCCTCGACGCCACGATGATCGCCGGGATGAGTTCGATCTCCGTGCCCGCGGACCTCAAGCAGTCCATCCTGGCGGGGCGGAAGATTGTGAAGCCGCATTTCTGGCAGGATTGGCGCACCGCAACCGCGGCGGCGGCGGCGATCGCCGTGCTGGTGGCCGGCGCCATCTACTTCATCAACCAGAGCACGAGAGGTTTCGCCGCGTTCCGCCGGCAACTCGTCGTGGAAACCTGGGCGGGCGACCCGCATCTGGATCTGGAGACGGACGATCTGTCGAAGGTTCGCGCCTGGCTCGCCGGCCAGGGCGCGGCAACCAATTTCACCCTGCCGGCCGCGTTGGCCGGCGCCCGGGTGCATGGCGCGCGCGTCTTCGAATATGACGGACATATGATCTCGCAGGTCTGCCTCGCTGAAGGCCCGCGGCATTTGCACCTGTATGTCCTCGACCGGCCGCCCTTCTCCGATCTCCCGCCCGTCGGCGCGCCGGATTTCGAGAAGTGCGGCGGGTGGAAGACTGCAAGCTGGCGGCAAGGCAACACGACATATGTCCTTACCGGCATGAGCTATCAGGCCTTCGTCAGCCGCTTCCGCAAGGCGGGCCGGTGGATCCTCGCCGGCTGAGCCTGGTCCGCAGTTCGCACCAACATTCGTAGCCGCCGACGTGAGGAGGCGGATGGACCGGACGGCCACGTTATCCGCCTCCTCACGTCGGCGGCTACAGACGGTCGTGTCACCACTCGCCGTCCCGCGGGAAATGCTCCCGGGTCGCGCGACGAAACGCCGCAGCCGCGTCGTCCATTTTCTTCAAAGTTTCCTCCACCGCCTGACCTGCGACGCCGCGCGCCGCGGCGATGACCGTGTTGCACTCATTGGAGTCCATGAAGCGCGCTGCCTCCAGCACGCGCGCTGCTTCCTCTGGCAGCATCGCGAGGAATCCGTGCTTGTCGGCATGAATCAAGTGGCCGGACTCGATGCGCTGGCCGAATACGTCCACCGGGCATCCCCATCGCACCGGCACGACGTGCGCGTGCCCGACGCACAACCGCCGGGCTAGCGCCTTGAAACCCGCGTTCGTCATTTCGTCCACGTCGCGGATCGCGCCGTCGGTGATTGTTCCAACGCAACCCAGGGCCCGATGCGTGTTGCTCGATACCTCGCCCCAAAGCGAACCGACGACGCGCGGTTTGTCGAGGTCTTGCACGACGACGATTCCCGGGATTGGCGGCCCGATGCCGGGGATTGCTCGGTTCGACGACGAGCGTCACGGCCCAGCCCACCATCGGGCCCATTTGCGGCATGAAATCGCGCAACTCCTCCGGGTTGGTCCCGTCCCGAGTCACATCGCGCCGGGTGATTTGCTCCCAGCCATTGTAGATTGTAGGAGTATTCCAGCGCTTGAGCTGGAGCAATTCGCTGAGTGGCAGCGGCGGATTGGGCGTAGCCATGGCGGGGAGAGTGAACTGGTGCGTTGAAGCGTTAAAGCGTTAAAGCGTTGAAACGTTGAAGGGGGTGAAACGTTAAATCGTTGAATCGTTGAATCGTGAAACCGCGGAATCGAGGAGGGAATCGCCGTTTCAACGCTTCAACGCTTCAACGCTTCAACGCTTCAACGAATTCGGAGACCGGACTTGTCTTTTCTTCCTTCGCACATAAACTTTCGGCATGAAGAACGACGTTGTCCCGGTGGACATTCGCGGCATCCTCCCCGCGAACAGCGGCTGCGCGATCTTCGTTGGCAATGACGAAAAGGTCTTCGTCATCCAGGTCGAGCACAACCAGGGCGCCGTCATCGGCATGTTCCTTCGCGACACGGCCAAGGAACGGCCGCTGACCCACGACCTGATCAACAGCATGTTCAAGGGCTTCAACATCTCCGTGGAGCGGGCCATCATTACTGAGTTGAAAAACTCGACTTACTTCGCACGGCTGATTCTCACGCAGCAAAATGAATTGGGCCGGAAGATCGTTGAGATCGACGCCCGCCCCTCCGATTGCCTGGCCCTGGTCAGCGCGCAGAAGCGTCCGCTCTTCGTCAGCGCCTCGCTGTTCAGCCAGGTGGAGGACATGTCGAAGTGGCTCGACGAAATCAACGAGAATGGCGGCAACGAAAACGAGTAAGGCCGCCCCCGCCCGCCCCGCCGCCGCCCCCTCGGTGGCCTTGATTTGCGGCTCGGACGACTTCGCCGTCAAACAAAGGGCCCGCCAGCTCTTCCAGCAATGGAGCGAAGAACTGGGCGGCATAGACCACGAGACCCTCGATGCGCGCGTCAACAACGTTGACGAAGCCCTCCGCGCCCTGGCCAAACTTCGCGAAGCGCTCAATACGCTTCCCTTTTTCGGGACCGGCAAGACTGTCTGGTTCCAGGATTGCAGCTTCCTGGGAGAGGACCGCACCGCCGCCTCCACGACCGTGACCAACGCGCTTGCGGAATTGGCCGATGAGCTAAAGGCTTTCTCCTGGCAGGGCGTCCGCCTTCTCGTCAGCGCCGGCAAGGTGGATAAACGCAGGGCGTTTTACAAGGCGCTGGAGAAGCTCGGCAACGTCGAAACCTTCGAAGCCTGGTCGCTCGACGACAAGGACTGGGCGTTGCAAGCCGAGACCGCCGCCAGCCGGGCTTTGCGCTCCCGCAAGAAAACCATCGACGACGACGCGCTGGCCAGCCTGGTCAACAACGTCGGCCCGCACGCCCAGCAATTGGCCAGCGAAGTCGAGAAGCTCTCCCTCTACGTCGGCGAACGGGCGGCGATTACCGTCGAGGACGTCGCCGCGGTTGTCACCCGAAACAAACAGGCCCGTGCCTTCGCCGTCGCCGATGCGCTGGGCGACCGCGACCTGCCGCGGCTCCTTCGCACCCTCGACGAGGAATTGTGGCAGATGCAATTCGACAAAAAGAAGTCCGAGATCGGTCTCCTGTATGGCGTCATTTCAAAGGTCCGCGTGCTGCTCTTCCTCGGGGAAATGATCCGCGAGGGCTGGATCGATTCGGGCGACGATTACGGCCGCTTTAAGGGCCGGCTCGAACGAATTCCGGCTGATCAACTGCCGCAGGACAAACGCTTCAATCCGCTGGCGATGCACCCTTTCGTCCTGCACAAGGCCCTGGCGCAAGTGAGGAACTACACGACGGCCGAGTTGGTCCGGGCCATGGGCGTGCTGCTCGATTGCAACCGCCGCCTCGTCAGCAGCAGCCTGGACGAACGGCTTGTGCTTCAACAGACGTTGATTCATATTGTCCGGGGCGAGGGATTACGCCCGCCGGAAGCTTCTCGGCAAAAGGCGCCGGTCCGCTTTGCCCGCTGACGTAGGGCAGGCTTCTCGCCTGCCCAATGCCGAAAGCGCGGCCTCGTTTGGCCGCTACGCGGCCAGGGCAGGCGAGACGCCTGCCCTACGTTGGTGGTACGGCTGCCGCCGGGTCGCTTGACGCGCCCCGGTTCGCGCCCATACTGTGTGGGCAGGACGTCGTATGAGTGCCACTCCGGTCAGCCTCGAAGTATGGGTGGACGATCAGTTCGTCTGCGTGAAAATCGCGGGGCGGGCGGGGTGCGCTTGCAGCGTCGATTTTCGCAAACTCCTGCTCGGCCTCCGTGACAAGGGCCACCGGCGCTTCATCCTCGACCTCACCAAGTGCCAACTGATGGACAGCACCTTCCTGGGTGTGTTGGCCGGGCTGGGCATCCGGTTCAGCGAAGCACTGGACGGGAATCCCGCGGCCGCCATTGAGCTGCTCAATCCCAGCCCCCGGATATCGGGTCTGCTCGAAAACCTCGGTGTCGCCGAGAACTTCAGAGTCCTCAACGGCGCGGCGGTCCGGACCGACAATCTCAAGCCAGTCGAATCCGCCCCGAGTCATCCCGGTCAGGAGGAGCTACAACGCACTTGCCTCGAAGCCCACGAGCTTCTCATCCGGCTCAACCCAAAGAACGCCCCCAAGTTCAAAGACGTCTGCAAATACTTGGAAGAAGACCTGAAAGGACCGGGGACGAACAATGGCATCACGCCGTCGCCGATGCCGGACAAACCGCCTCCAAACCCGTCCTGAGAGCGACACGGACTGGGACCGCCGCCATCCTGGCGGTGCCTGACGACTTGCCGGCTGGAAGCCGGCGGTCCCAGCGATATGTCATTCGCCGCCTCAGTTCACAAACCACAGCCCCGCTAGCGCCAGCGCGAGCCAGCTCGACCAGAAGTTATTCGACCGAGACCACAGCCCCGCCAGCGCCGCAAGCGTCAGCACCAGCAATAGCCCGCCGGGCATGAACTTCTTCGACTGGCTGAACCGCCATGCGAACAGCACGAGCAGCGCGAGCAGAATCCATTTCACGGCGCTGAAGGGGAGAATGTTGAATTCGCAAAGGATGAGCGGAATCGCAAACGCCACGGAGGTGATGAGCGAGATTTTGCTGCCGCCCTTGACCAGCCCCATGATCCCGCCGCCCACCAGCAGCCCGATGTAGACCCAAAGTATGCCTTGCGCTGTCATGAGCGCGCAGTCTCCATCAACTGCCCAGCACATCCAAGGAGAGAATCTCGCCCGGCTCGCATTCCGCCACGACCTCGAAGGGGCGGCAGCAGATCTCGCAGTCCGTCGTGAATTGTTGCGTGGGCTGGCTGGTGTCGATCACCAGCTCGAAGCCCTGCCCGCAAAAGGGGCATTGCACGGTTTCGGACAGTTGCATTCAGACGGTTGGCTGCTCGAAAGTAGGGCAGGCGTCTCGCCTGCCCGGCGAGCGCGCCAGCGCGAGCCGTGCGGCAATCGCCTCATCCGCCTCGCTACGCTCGGCGGGGCAGGCGAGACGCCTGCCCTACTTTCGCCTCGCCCCGAAGGGGAAACGCGAGGGGCCTCTACTCCGCCGGCCATTCCGGGCGATGCCGGGCCAGGTGCGCCTTGAAATCTCCGAGGCTGGGCCAGTGCAGTCGTTGATTCAGGTCCACTTCGGTGACGACGACGCTTCCCCACCTGGCGGCCCTGGCCAGCGTTTGGCCATCCTGGTCCCACACGGCGGTAAGCATCCAGTTGCGGGACACGTCCTCATAGGTGCTGCTGACCAGATAGACGTGATTTTCGCAAGCACGCGCCGCCGCCAGCGCGGGGTTGCAGCCCCACACCGGCCAGGCGATCACCTCCGCGCCGCGATTGCTCAACTGCCGCGCCACTTCAGGAAAGAACCCGTCGTAACACACCATCAGGCCGAGTTTGCCGAAGCGGGTGTCGAACACCGGATAATCGCGCCCCGGCGCGATGCCGGCGGCGATTTCCTCGCGCGGGAGACAAACCTTGCGATATTTGCCTGCCACCTTCCCATCGGGTCCGAGGAGAACCGCCACGTTGTAAATGAGATGCCGGTCGCGCTCGACCAGTCCGGCGACGATGTAGAACTGATGCTTGCGGGCCAATTCCCCGAAGTATTCCGTCGACGGCCCCGGAATGGCTTCGGCGCATTCGGCGAAGCTCAGGCCGGTGCCGAAATAAGTGAGTGTCTCCGGCAACACCACCAGATCGGCCCGCTGGCGCGCGGCCTCTTCGATCAACGGCGCGAAGGCGCTGCGCTTTTCCGCCGGTGTCTTGCCGGCCGTGGGACGGAAATGCACGGCCGCCAGCCGAACGAGGCGCGGCCCGGGAGGCGGCACTTCCCTTAGCGACAGGTCGCTCCATTCGACTTTGCCGCCCGGCGCCCATTGCAGGTGCAATTCCACCGTCGCGTGCGTCGCGGCGGCGGGTGCGCGATAAACGTCCGACACTTCAGTCCAGCCGCTGGCATCGGTGCCTTTGTCCAACGGGTGCTCCGCTTCCGCCGTGGGCGTCATGCCGGCCAGCACGTTCGTCTCGTAACGGACCTGCGCCACCGCCTGGCTTCGAGCTGAACGGAGCGCCGCGTTCGGGGCTTCGTCTCGCAGCACTTTGCCGCGCCGATCATCCTGCCACAACAAGCGAACCATCGCGCTCCGGCGGGGCGCCGGGACGTTCGCGGTCTGACGGAACACTTCGAAGCGATAGCATCGCCCGCCGTGCACCGGGAAGGGCTTCACCCAATACCCATCGAGTCCTTCGCGGGCATCGTGCTCGATGAGGAAGGCGCCTTTGCCGGAACGACCGCCGCCGGCCGTGAAGGAAAACGCCGGTTTCAATTCCTCGCGGGGCGATGCGGTCTGCCAAGCTTCCGGCGCGCCCGCCGGCGCCGGCGCCAACGCCTCAGCGGGCCGTCCGGCGGTTCCAGTCAACAACACGGCGATGAAACAAGCGGTGAATTTCATTTTCATAACACGGATCGCTCGATGGGCACATGGTGCGTCTCAATCGGCATGTATATTGCGTCGGCGTCAAATCCCCCGAAGCAGCCGAGAACCATGACCGCAAAAACCACAAGTCGCCTCATGATGAAGAAAGGTTAAGGCTAGCCTATATTTGTGGCAACGCACTTGTTCCGATAACAACAACGACCGAGGGACGCTTTTGAAATCTCTGTAGCCATGTGCGAACTCGCCCCTCACCCCGGCCCTCTCCCCATCGGATGGGGAGAGGGAGACACGCCCTCGACTCACGGCTGAGTCCTCAGACTCCGTAGCGCTCAAAACCGTCCGACCATTCTCCCTCTCCCCGTCTGACGGGGAGAGGGCAGGGGTGAGGGGCAAGGCGGTTCATTTGGCCAGCCCTGCGCGACATTGAAATGCTCCCCCGATGGAATTTGGCGTGGCAATCCACTCGGTCCCGGATTACACCTTCGGCATGGACGCGCCGCCGCAAAGCCCGCCCCAGCCGACGCCCCAGCAAGCCTGGGCCCGCGCGACCATGTGGATGGTGGTTGTCCTCGTGCTCGCAGTCAACGCCGTGATCTTCTTCAAGACCTGCTCTGCCATCCCCGGCAAGACCCTCGACAAAGCCGGCCAGGTCATCGACAAGGCGGGCCACGCCTTGTCGAACATCGCGGCGGCGTTCAACCAGGGAACGATCACCACCGTTTTCCTCAGTTATGCCACGACCATCAGCAACCATCAACACCTGCAGGTCGCCACGCTTCGGCAGATGGAAGTCTTCACGCGGACCAACCAGCCGAGCACCGCCTTTGGCTACGTCCCGCTGCCGGACGTGGTGGTCGAAGCCCGCGCGCCCGTCGAATACACCTATTACCTCGACTTCAACGCCCCATGGCGCTTTGTGCTCAAGGACGGTGTCATCTTCGTCACCGCGCCTCCGCTGCACTTCAACAAACCGGCCGTGGATGCCTCGGCCTTGAACTATGAAGTGAGGAAGGGCTACTTCAAGACCGCCGAAGCGCAGGAAAGTCTCAAGCGCTCTGTCACCTCGCTTGTCACCATCCGCGCGAAGGAGAACGTCCCGCTCGTCCGCGAAAACGCGCGCAAGCAAACCGCCGAGTTCGTCGAGAACTGGCTCCTGAAATCCTTCACCGACGCCAGTCAGCATCCCGTCAAAGTCTACTTCGCCGACGAGAAAGTTCCCGACGCTTTGAACCCGACGCCCGGTTTGATTCTTCAGACCAACGGCCTGAAGTAACCTTACAGCTCGTCCCAGTCGGTCATAACGAAGCCGCGCCGATACGGGATTTTGTTAAGGCTTTCGTCGTAGTGAATGGCGGCGTTGCCATTGAGCTTGCCGCGGCGAGCCACCACGCTGCCGCACATGGCGCCGCTGCCGTTGAGGATAAATTGCGCCTTAGGCGCGTAGACACACCCGTTCCATGTAGCCTGACCCTGGACCTGCATCGACGAGTTGGAAGGCAGCCCAAAATACATGAAGGCGCTCGGGTCGGTGTTCTGGTTGTCGATTGCGCCAAAGACGGCATCCGTGGCGCCACAGTAAATCTTGAGGCTGGCCCCAGGCAGGATTTTGATCGACTCGCCGGCGCCGAATTTGACGCTCTTGGTGACGTAGAGGACCGCATTGCCGGTCACCAGGGTGTTGCCATCCAGGGTGGTACTCAAGTAATTGCCGCTGCCCAGGACGTAATCGTAGGTGTTGGTGCCGACGATTCCTGGGATTGGAGGAAGTCCCACGTTGAAAGGGGCCTTCACGTTCGGGAAGTTCATGTTCAGGTCAGGCATCCACCAGCCGGGTTCGATGCCGAGATTGCCGCCCAGTTGCCACGCCACGCTGCCGACGGCGCCATTCGGACCGATTTCCGGGGTGGTTCCGGGCCCGGTGTAGGAATGGCCCCAGATGTTCGCGTTGCCGACACCGTAGGCGTCCTTCACCCCGCCGATGCAGGCGACGTCGCCTTTGTCGCCGGCTTTCGCAGGGTCGTATTTGCCCAGGTTGCTTTTGTTCGTGTCGGTGGAATCGTAGCTGTCGGTCAGGACGTTGTTGCCGTTCATGTCCAGTTTATCGATCAGGACAATTGCAGCCGTGAAAATCGGCATGTTGCTGGCGCCGATGCGAACCGAGCGGCCCACAAAGTTGTCCGAGCCGGGCATCGCGAAGTAGCCGGTGGAGATGATAGTGAAGGAGTACGGCGTATTGGAGGCGATGCTCACAAGGAAGTGGCCGTAGTCCTTGCGCAGTTGACCCCATCTCCGGCCGGGCCCGCCCAGGCCGCCATCACCGACGACATTGGCTTTGACGTATTTGCCGCCGTCCAAAGCCCAGCCGTTGCACACCATGTTGCTCGGGTAGTTCAAATTGCCCTGGGTGAACGCCTCTTCGACGCCGGCTTCGGCCACCGCCAGGGCGCTGTTCCAGACCTGCGAGCGGACGATCAGTTGGTTCTGGTTGGCGGTCAGGGTCAGATAGGCGGCCAGCGCCAGGCCGATGATGGCCGTGGTAATGAGAGTGCCGAACAGAATGCCGCCCTTCGCACGCCGGCGAAAATCAAGAGATGTTCTCATGGTTCAACCTGAATCAGGCAGTTGCGGCTGGAGTAAAGAACGGAAACCACAGATGAACACAGATGTACACAGATTTTAGCGGAGAGAGTCTCTCTCCCAATGAGTGAACCTGCCCGCCGTCGCAATGCCTTCTTATCTGTGTTCATCTGTGTCCATCTGTGGTTTCAACGGCTCTTTTAAGTTCAAGGGTTGCGAATGACGACCTTGGCCTCTTCGTCGGTTTCGGTGGTGGCCTTGACGCCCAGGATCGTGCGGGAACAGGTCCATTTGACCGCCAGCACCTTGCAATCGACGTTGCTCGCCACCGGATACTGGTCGTACGTGCCGGCCAGCGGGGTGCGCTGGTAAATGGAAAACTGGAGCGAGTCGCACCCCGTCAGCAGCGTGTTGGAGTTGCTCCCCTGCTGGCGAACCAGCCTGCGGCTGGTGGGGTAATAGGTGAAAATCAGGCTGGTGGCGTTCGTGCCCTCGGCGAAAACCAGTTGGTTGCTGGAGTAGCTCGTCAAGCCAGTGCTGCGGCGCACGTCGCGCGTGATCGTATCCATCGCCAGCATGCCCATGCCGTTCAGATCGACGTAGTTGGCCAGCCCGGCAAAGCTGCGTCCGCTGTACACGGTCAGCGTCACGAGTGCCAGAACCACGATCGTCCCGATGCCGATCGAGATCAGGTATTCGGACAGCAGGGCGCCCGTCCGCCGGTGGCGCCGCGCCGGCTCACTTGATGGCAGCGTTTTGCATTCCATATTTCGACACGTATGAATTGAGTTGCCGAAAATGAGGCAATCCCTGGTTGGTCCAGTAGACCTTTACGTTGATGACCTGCATATCATCCGTGTACGCGCCAAGCAACTGCGTGTCCAAAGGAGGCACGATTGTGATCTGGCCGTAGTAAGTCAGCCCGCCGGTGGCGTTCGTGGCCCCCGGGCCGCCGGGCGCGTACCCCGCCGTGAAAGTCGTCGGGAGGATATTGTCCTCGGTGATCTGCTCCCAGGTGAGCACGCGGATGACCTCCATCTTCTCGGTCATGATCTGGGTGGCGCGCAGGTTCTCCCGGGCGATTCGCACGGAGCCCACGCACCACGCCAGCCCGCCGTACAGCGCCACGATCATGATACCCACCACCGCCATCGACACCATCACCTCGACCAGCGTGAAGGCAACTCGCCGGGCCGCTGCGCCCTGGCCAGTTTTCGTATTTACGTGCATAGGCTTACCGCGTCGTGTTTTGAGCGGTTTTTCTGCTGGGACCCTCGCGCGTTCATAGCCCCGAGGGGCCGCTCCGACGTAAGGCCGGTACCAACGCATCGGCGGCTTTAAGACTTCCTTAAGGGGCTTATTGCAGAAGGATGACCCGCGTCGGCGCCTTCCCGGGACGAAGCGTTGGGCGCCTCGTGTCGATTGAACCTAAAAAGAGCAGTTGAAACCACAGATGGACACAGATGAACACAGATAGGGAGGCTTTGCGACGGCGGGCGGGTTCACCCATTGGGGGAGAGGCTCACTCCACTAAAATCTGTGTATATCTGTGTTCATCTGTGGTTTCCGTGCTTTGCCTCAGGCGCAATTGCCGGATTCAGGTTGAATTAAGCCACTTCGCAAACGCCCGGCCGGATTACACGATTTCGACCGGGCACTTGGGGAGTGCGTCGAGGAAAGCCTGGCCGTATCGCTTGGTAAGCACCCGATTGTCGAGCACGACGATGATGCCTTGGTCGGTCTTCGAGCGGATCAAGCGGCCGACACCCTGGCGGAATTTCAGCACGGCCTCGGGCAGGGAAAAGTCGGTGAAAGAGTTCCCGCCGCGCGCCTCGATGGCTTCGATGCGCGCTTCGATGAGCGGATGGTCCGGCACCGCGAAGGGCAGACGCGTGATGATGACGTTGGAGAGCGCCTCGCCCGGCACGTCCACGCCCTGCCAGAAGCTCTCCGCGCCGAACAAGACGGAGTCCACGTCCGCCTTGAACTTCTCGAGCATCACCGAGCGTGGCGTGCCGGTGGCCTGCACGAAGCACTCGATGCCCACACGTTCGAAGAACGGCTGCAGCCGCTCTCCCAGCTCGTGCATGAGCCGGAGGTTGGTGAAGAGCACGAACGCCTTGCCGTGGGTCTGCGTGATGAAGTGTTCGATCCATTGGGCCAACGCGTCCCGGTAGCCCTCCTGCGTCGGCTCGGGCATCTTGCTTACGACGTAGAGCTTCATCTGCCGTTCGTAGTCGAAGGGCGATCCGGCCTGGAGCTTCTCCGCCTGCTCGCCCCCGACGCGGCGGGCGAAATAAAGTAGGGCGGGCGTCCCGCCTGCCCCCGTCGGCGAAGCCGACGCAGAAGGGGTGCTTCCACCGCTCGCGCTGGCGCGCTCGCCGGGCAGGCGAGACGCCTGCCCTACGTTCGAGCCGGGCAGGCGGGATGCCTGCCCTACTGTCGCCAGTGTCGCGCTGGTCATCACCACGCTCGTGCCGGCGCCGAACAGGCGCCGACGCAGGAAATCGGCCACGTCGATCGGCGCGGCGTTCAGCGCGAGGTTTTTTTGCGCCTTGCCCGTGCGACTGACCCAGTACACATGGTTCTCCGCGCTCTGCTTGAGAAAGGCCGCCAGCGCCTCGCGCAATTCGTCCAGCCGCCGATTGCATTCCGCTAATTCCTGCCCCGTTTCCTTGTCATCGGAAGCCTGGATCAGTTGGCTCACCTCTTCGCGAAGCCGCGTCAGCGGCAGTGTCAGGTTGTCCGGCACGAAGTCCGGACGCCGGATGCGCAATTCGCTCCACGCCCGCGGCGTCGCGCCATCGCCATAACTGCGCTTGCCGCGGCGCTGCTCCTCGTGAACGGTCTCGCAAGCCTGCTCGACCTTGTGGAAGAATTCGTCAGCCTCCCCCAGCGTATCGGTCACCAGTTTTTCTCCCTTCCTCTGGTGCAACACGGCGAACAAGCCTTTTTGCGTGCGCGGATTCCAGAGCCGCTGCAGCGAGTAACGCACCTGCCCGCTCGACACGCCCAGCCCGATGTGCCCCGAGGCGACATGCTCGACCGTGTGCGCCTCGTCGAAGATCACGAAGTCGTTCTTGAACAGCGCGCCGCCCTCCGGCGCCTCCTCGACGCCGCCCAGCAGCGTGAAGAACAGCGTGTGGTTCAGCACCACCGCGTCCGCGGAGAGGATGTGGCTGCGCGCCCGCTGGAAGAAGCAAATGCCGTTCTCCTTCGCCCAGTCGGACTGGAAGCCGCAAATGCGCGGCGCGCACAACCCGCGCTCCGAGCAGACGTGCGACCACACGTTGGCGTCCGGCTCCGTGTCGAAGTCCGACAGGCTCCCGTCCTTCGTTTCCTTCGACCACTCGTAAATGCGGCGCAATTCCGCGGTCTCTGAAGAGGTGAACAGGCTGCCGGCCTGCGCCATCGCCTTGTGCAGCCGGCGCGTGCAGAGGTAATTCCCGCGCCCCTTGAGCATCGTGAAATCAAATTTGACGGGCAGCACCCGCGCCAACAGGGGCAGGTCCTTTTCCGTGAGCTGCTCCTGGAGGTTGATCGTGTGCGTGCTGATGATCGCTTTCTTCGACCTGGCCACCGCGAAGAGAATCGCCGGCACAAGATAAGCGAAGCTCTTGCCCACGCCCGTGCCCGCTTCGACAAGCAGGTTTTCTCTCTTCACGAGTGCCCGCGCCACAGCCACTGCCATCGCCTGCTGCTGCGGCCGATACTCGAAGTTGCGGGATTTCGAGAAGACGCCGGTGGGCGAAAAGATTTGTTCGACCTGCGCGACGAGGTCGGGGGCGGCGGGTTGTGGTTCAACGGCCGAAATCATTTCCGCAGTATTGTCGTGGGCCCACGGGGCGATTCCAAGTGCGATTCGGCGCGCGCTTTCCTGGAGTAGGGCGGGCGTCCCGCCTGCCTCCGTCGGTGAAGCCGACGCAGAAGGGGCGCTTCCACCGCTCGCGCTGACGCGCTCGCCGGGCAGGCGGGACGCCCGCCCTACTATGCGCGGCGCGCCACGACCTCCACCGCCGCCTGGTTCTTCGCAATCATGTTCGCCGGCAGGAAGCCGCGCCAATTCACGCAAGGGTAAATCACCGCGCCGCGGCCCATGATGCTGCCTGGGTTGAGCACCGCGTTGCAACCCACGTCGGCTCTGTCGCCCAAAAGCGCGCCGAACTTGCGCAGGCCGGTGTCGAACGGCTTGCCGTCCAGCTCGACGGTCACATTGCCAGGAAACGCCTTGAAGTTCGACAGCACAACCCCCGCCCCGAGGTGGACTTTGTGGCCGAGAATGGAGTCGCCCACGTAGTTGAAGTGCGGCGCCTGGCAGCCATTGAAGAGCAGCGCGTTCTTCAACTCGCACGAGTTGCCGATCACGCAGTCGTCGCCGATGAGCACGTCCTCGCGGATGTAGGCGTTATGGCGGATGCGGCAATTGCGCCCGATGATGGCCGGGCCTTTGATCATCGCGCCGTCTTCGACGAGGGTCCCTTCGCCGATGAACACGTCGGGACCGACGAACGCGTCGCCTTCGCAGCGGTTGTGCAGGGCGGGCTTGAGGCGCGTCTTGAGGTGGGCCTTAATCTTCTTCAGCGCCTCCCAGGCGAACTCGCAGCCGTCGAAAATCGCGGCGTGCTCCGTCTGCGCCAGGTCGAACAGGTCCGTCGGCTTGAACATGCGCGCACATTAGCCAACGGGCGCGCGGCTAGAAATGCTTTTTTGGCTGCCGCAGGGGCGCGGCCTTCCAAGGCCGCGTTCTTCTGGATTGCTGTAAGCATCGCGCGGCCTTGGAAGGCCGCGCCCCCGCGACTAGGGGTCCCGCCGAACGCGGTAAAATCGCTGGCTGACCGATTGCTGGGTCACGGTCTTTTCCAGTCCGTTGCCCGGAATCGCCGGCAGCGACTGCCAGGACGGCGCGCTGAGCGAGTCGGTGAACTGAACGATGTAGCTCCCGTTGGTCGTGGTCGGGAAGGCCAGGGTAAACGTCGAGCCGTCTGCGGAAGGCGCGCCCAGCCAACTCGCCGCGATGTTCCCCGCACGCGGAGTCGGCGTCGTGCTCCGCCAGGGACCGCCACAACCGAGCCGGGCCAGCGCCACGTCGGTCTGCTGCGGGCCGAAGGCGACCGAGTCGAGCAAGGTGCGGGCGCCATTTGTGGTGAGGCCGGTGAGCACGAGCGCGTCACCGTCGCGGCTGAGGCTGAACGGCGCGTGCAACGGGCCGTTGGTGGTAGTTCCGTCGCAGTAAATCACGCGATGTTCGCCGGCGTTCAGTGCGTCGCTCTCGCCAAATCGATAACGCGAGCCGTTGCCGAAGAATTGTTGCGCCAGCGTGACGCCGCGGAGCGAAACGGGTTGCATCGAGCAATTGCGGATTTCGACCCAGTCCGGCGTCAGACCGAGGTCGTCGCGCAGGCCGTTGGTGTTGGAGGCGACGATTTCCGAGATTTCAATCAACGGCGCCGAAGCGGGCTGGCCGACGGTCAGGCTGTACATCGTGACGGGTTGGCCGGGCGCGGCGAAGACCGGTTCATTGGGCAGCAGGACGGTTTGTTCGCTGAGGTCCGTGGTTTCTATGTAGAACTGAATCTCCGAGCCGACAGGCAGGCCCGGTTCGAGCAGGCCTGAGAACACGCCGTCGAGCACTCCGCCGTCCCCGTGCATCCCGTCGTCGTAAAGCGGGATGCGTTGCGTTTGGGCGTCCGGGAGACCAATCTGCTGCCACAGCACGCTCACGCCGATAATCCCGGGTTGGAAGTGAACGAAAACTGGCCGTCCCCGTAGCGGCCGTAGGAGACGTTCGGCTGCTGCGGACCGTAGGGTACGCGGTCGACCTCAGCACCGGCCGGATCCACGAGCACCAGCGTGCCGCCCTCGCCGGGCAGCCGGAAACCGGTGTGGTAGAGCGTGCGTTTGGTCTCCGAGAAGATAATCAGCAGATGCGTCTTTGGAGCGAAAAAAGCCGTGGGCGGGAAAGCGAACTCATTCACTGTTCCGTTCGCATCGAGCCGCAGCTTCCAGCCGTTGAGAGGAATCGCCGTGGCGCCGGCATGAAACAACTCCACCCAGTCCGAATTCCGGTCGCCATCTTCGTCGACCGGCAGACTGGCGTTGATCGCCAGAATCTCATTGATGACGGGCACCGTCGCCGTGGGCCGCGGCGCCAAGGAACTGGGCGCCGGAGTGACTTGCCCCCGTCGGCTGCTCAGGGCCGTCCAGAGCACGCTGCCCGAGCCGACCAGGTCCGCGTGACCGTCGCCGTCCAGGTCGCCGCTGGCGATAAACTCGCCTGAAGGCACATCGACCGAGAGCACCGGCGTGAACGTGCCATTGGTTGCGCCGCGAAGTATTGTGGCGCAAGACAGGATGCGGCAGGAGACCGCCAGGTCCGGCACACCGTCGCCGTCGAAGTCGTTCAGTACCAGGCCTGAGGCCGGAAAGTCGGTGCCGGGCAACGTATCGAACGCCCGTACGAAACCCATGCCGGGCTGGCCAAGGTACAGCATCGCTCCGTTTCCGCTGCCGATCACCAGGTCCAAATCGCCGTCGGAGTTCACGTCCGCAGTCACGATGTCGCGCGTGCCGTACTTGCCGGGGCCGGGCGGCGGGTAGTCGTACCGGGTCATACTCGTGGTCGTCAGCAGGTCGCCTTTGTTCTCGATGACCACCACGTCTCCGGCGTAGCCGGCCCCGGCGATGTCGAGATCGCCGTCGTTGTCGAAGTCGCCGGCGACCATGACGCGCGACTCCAGGGTGAACCGATCCGTGCGCGTATAGGTGAAGGTGCCGTTGCCATTCCCGCGGAAGAACGAGATCCGGCAGTCGTAGTAGCCCGCCGCCAGGTCGACATTGCCATCCAGGTCGAAGTCCCCGGTCACAATCGCGAACAATCCGCCCCGTTGGTCGCCCGGCGGGAAGTAAGTCAGTTGTGGACCAAACGTGCCCGAGCCGGTGCTGAGGCGAACCGAGATTGAACCATCTCCTCCGCGCCCCAGGTTGGCGGAAATGATGTCGGGAAAGCCGTCATTGTTGACGTCCGTGGCGCATTGCGCTCCAGGCACCGCGCCGAGTGAGTAAAAGGTCGGCGCCCCGAGCAGGCCGCCGGGACCCGCCAGCCGCACGCTGAATTCGGACGATGCCCGATGGAGTTGCACCACGTCGTCGCGCCCATCACCGTTGAAGTCCAGCACGCTCAACCCGCTGACGCCGCCATCGACGGGATAAATGAGATCCAGCGCGCTGAAGCCGGCGCCGCTGGGGTGGGTCAGCAGCACGCTCACGTCCATCGAATCCCGGTTCATCACCGCCACGTCCGGATGCCCGTCGCCATTGAAGTCCGCCGTGACCAACTCGCGCGGACTTTTGCCGACGACCATCTCCGTCGAGGCCACCAGCACGCCATTGCTGTTGTGGTAAGTGAATACGCGGTCGAAATTTCGCAACACGACCACGACGTCGTTCCAACCATCGCCGTCCAGGTCCGCGATGCTCAACGCGCGCGGGCCGCCGGGGACGTAGATCTTTTGATGCGCGCGTTGCTCGAAGCGGCCCGGCCCGTTGGTGCCGCGATGCACTTCGATGGTGCCGAAATCGCGCGAGGCGGTCACCAGATCCAGCACTCCGTTCGTGCCGGGCTGCGTGATCGGGCCGACCACCGCGGTGTGGACCAGTTGGTTGGT